>JGI24025J20009_10000025_pt1 | contig 107974 bp, 96 predicted proteins | sample Cruoilmetagenom3_FD_20009 | JGI IMG/M metagenome (IMG submission 20009)
GGCGGTGTGCCCGCAATTCTCCATGAACTGCAAACGGCCGGTAAGCTGCACGGCGATGCCCTGACGGTCAACGGCCGCTCGATAGGCGATAATCTACAGGGTCGCGAAACCCAGGATCCCGATGTGATTTGTCGCTACGGCGATCCGCTGGTCGAGCACGCAGGCTTCCTCAATCTCAAGGGTAACCTGTTCGACTCGGCGCTGATGAAAACCAGCGTGATCTCCCGGGATTTCCGCGAGCGCTTCCTGAATGATCCCAACGATCCCGAGGCCTTTGAAGGCAAGGTCGTGGTGTTTGACGGCTCGGAGGATTATCACGCCCGTATCGATGACCCGGCGCTCAACATCGACGCCCGCACCATTCTGGTGATGCGCGGCGCAGGCCCCGTCGGCCACCCCGGCGGTGCGGAAGTGGTTAACATGCAGCCGCCAGAAGCGCTGATCAAACAGGGCATCGAATCGCTACCGTGCCTGGGCGATGGCCGCCAGTCAGGCACCTCTGGCTCGCCGTCGATTCTCAACGCCTCCCCCGAGGCCGCTACTGGCGGTGGCCTGGCGCTGCTGGAAAGCGGCGACCGGCTGCGGGTCGATCTCAAGCGTGGCGAAGTACAGCTTTTGATTGAAGCGAGTGAACTGGAAGCCCGCCGGACGCGTTTGGCCGAGCAGGGTGGCTACCGCTACCCTGGTCATCAGACGCCTTGGCAGGAAATTCAGCGCAGTATGGTCGAACCGCTGGATCGTGGCATGACGTTAGCGCCTGCCACCAAGTATCGCGATGTCGCTCGCCAGCATCCGCCGCGGGATAACCATTAAAGGGGCAAATCAGTTAAGGGATTAATATTCAGATGAGCCGTTTTAGTACCTTGTCGCATCGTCAGCAGGGGCTGCTGTTGACCGGCGGCGGCGCGATCATCATGGCGCCGGATGCCTTGCTGATCAAGGTAGCTGACCTGCCCGATGCCGAAATATTGATGTGGCGCGGTTTTCTCTCCGGGCTGGGTTTTCTGCTGATTGCCCTGGCGCGCTATGGCCGGGGCACGTTGGCTGCCTACCGGCGCTGCGGTTGGACCGGTATCGCCGTGGCGCTGCTATTCAGCCTGACCACCTGTGGTTTCGTGCTGGGCAATCAGTACACCAAGGCAGGCAACGTGCTGATGATACTGGCCAGTTCGCCGATTATCGCCGCCGTTCTCTCCTGGATTATCCTCAAGGAGCGTTTGCCCCGGCGTACCTGGCTGGCGATTTGTCTCTGTATGGTGGGTATCGCGATGATCGCGCTGGATGATGCGGGGGCAGGGTCGTGGGTGGGGAACGCTTTCGCCTTGATGGCAGCGACTACGCTGGCGATTAATTTCACCCTTTGCCGCACGCGACCGGGCGTCGATATGAGCCCGATGCTGGTATTCAACGGACTTGTCGTCGGTAGCGTTGCGGGAATTTTTTGGCTGACAGGAAGCGAATCAACCACACTGCCTGCTACCAGCCAGCTCGCCGTGGTGATCCTGCTGTGCCTGATTATCGTGCCCTGCGGGGTGACGCTGCTGCAGCGCGGGCCGCTCTATCTGCCGTCTGCGGAAGTAGGTCTGCTGCTGCTACTCGAAGTGGTGGTAGGTACGCTGTTAGCGTGGTGGATTTTAGGCGAGCAGCCCGCGCCGATCGCCATGGTCGGCGGCCTTTTGGTGCTGGGCACACTGAGTGCGAAGGGCCTTTATGAAAGACGCCTTGAGCTACGCATGCGCGCCAGGCTAGGGGCCGCCACACCGATAACAGTAGACCGGTCAAGTACGTTATGATGGGCAGGAATCGAAACAGGGTCTTATCGTAGTGACGTCATCTCTTAGTAAGCCAGCCGCTCGCCCCAGTATCGCCGAATACCTCGCCGAGGAAATATTCGGCGGTCGCTACCATCCCGGCGACCTTGTGCCGCGTGAAATGGATCTATGCGAACGCTTTGCGATCAATCGCTCGGCGGTGCGCAGCGATCTTCGTCAGTTGGTAGAGGCGGGCATTATCGAGCGAATCTCTGGGCACGGCTCCAAAGTACGCGAGTACTCGGAGTGGCATATTCTCGATGCGCAGGTGACCGACTGGCTGACCCGTTACGCCGCCCCCAATCCGGAAATACAGCGCGAAATCCTCGCCTTTCGTTTGGATGTAGAACCCTATGTGGCAATGACTGCCGCCAAGCGCGCCAAAGCGCGTGATCTGGTGGCCATTGAAGAGGCCTTTGAGGGCTTGGGGCAGAACCTGCGCAATGCCACCTGTGAAGAGGAGCGACGGCTGCACAGCGAGTGCGATGTTGCCTTCCACGAGGCGATCTTCAAAGCCACCCACAATATTGTCTGGGCACAGCTGTCGCATATCCTGCGGCCCTCTATCTTTATGCTGGTGTCGATGTCCAACGAGAATGCCGTCGACCCCGACGAGAGCTTAGAGCGTCATCGCCAATTGATGGAGAGCATTCGCCTGCGCCGCCCCCGTGAGGCATTTTTAGCCGCTCAAGCTGTATTGGCGGGCACCGCTGCTGCGTTGGGCTTAGAGCACAGTGCCAGCTCGCTGGGCCGCAGTGTCGAGCTGCCCCATAACACCCAATGACGCTGATCTCTTCGCCATTTCCAGTTAAACGATACTGGATTCGTGCTTTCATGAAACGTTTTTGCACTTAAAACGATTCTTCCCTTAAAACGATTCTTCCAATAAACGATTATTCTCTTAAAACAGAGGCAAGCGTATGTCTGACTTCAACTCTGGCTTTAAGCTTGGCCTGGTGGGCGTGGGCAAGATTGTTCGCGACCAACACCTACCGGCAATCGCCGCCACTCCAAACTGCCATCTTGTGGCCACGGCGGATCCCCACGCTTCGCTGCCGGATCTACCCGCTTATCAAGGCCTGGAGGCGATGCTCGATGCGCATCCAGAGATCACCGCTGTTGCCATTTGTACTCCAACGCACCTGCGCTATTCACAGGCGCGAGCAGCGTTGATGCGTGGCAAACACGTACTGCTGGAAAAGCCGCCTGGGGCGACGCTGAGTGAAGTGGAGGACTTGATTGCCTGCGCTAAGCAACAAGGCGTCAGCCTGTTCGCGGCTTGGCATTCGCGCTTTGCGCCCGGCGTCGCGCACGCGCGGCAGTGGTTAGCCGATCGTCAGGTTCAGCGGGTTGAGATCGAGTGGAAGGAGGATGTGCGGGTGTGGCATCCGGGCCAGGCGTGGATTTGGGAGCCGGGTGGCATGGGCGTGTTTGATCCTGGTATTAACGCGCTGTCGATTGCGACCGAAATCTTGCCTCAGCCGTTTTTTCTGCAACAGGCGCGGCTGCTGGTGCCGAGCAATGCGCAAACCCCAATCGCAGCGGAACTGGCATTTACCGACCCTAAAGGCGCGGTCATTGCGGCAGAATTCGACTTTCGCCAGAGCGGCCCACCCACCTGGGATATGCATGTCGAGAGTGACGGCAGTCACATGAGCCTTACCCAGGGCGGCTGCTGCTTGATGATCGACGGCGAACGCGTGATCGAAGATGAAGAGCGCGAGTACCAAGGCCTCTATGCACGGTTTGCCGAGCTAATCGCAAACAGGCGCAGCGAGGTGGATGTTGCCCCGCTGCGCCAAGTCGCCGATGCATTTCTATACGGTCATCGAGAAACCACCGACGCCTTCATTGAGTAACGTCTTGAGTGACGCTGGTTTATTCACGCTTACCATCGACCAGGCGTGATACGCCAGCCGGGTTACCATCACGAATCGCCTCAGGCAGTAGGCCTTCCGGCAGCGCCTGGTAGCACACCGGGCGCAGGAAGCGGAAGATCGCGGCGCTACCTACCGAAGTGGTGCGTGAGTCCGACGTCGCCGGGTAAGGGCCGCCGTGAACCATGGCGTGGCACACTTCGACACCCGTCGGCCAGCCGTTGGCCAAGATGCGTCCGGCTTTGCGCTCCAGGGTTGGCATCAATTGCTTAGCCGTCGCCAAGTCAGCGTCATCCATCTGCAGCGTAATGGTGAGCTGGCCTTCCAACTGAGCCGCCACACGGGCCACTTCCTGAGCATCGGCACAGGCGATGACCAGCGATGTGGAGCCGAACACTTCCTCTTGTAACGCGGGGTCGCTCAGGAAAGCATCCGCCTGGGTGACAAACAGCCCCGCTTGGCAGGGGTGCGCTGTCTCACCGGCCTGGCCGCGCGCCACCTCGGTGACCTTGTCATGGCTTGCGAGCCGACTAACGCCCTGCTGATAGGCGTCATGAATACCCGGCGTCAGCATGGTTTGGCCTGCGCTACCCTTAACGCCTTCACCGGCTGCCGCAACAAAGGCATCCAATTCAGGGCCTTCGATTGCAATCACTAGCCCAGGGTTGGTGCAGAACTGTCCAGCGCCCATATTGAGCGAGCCGACAAATCCTTCGGCAATCGCTTTACCGCGCGCCTTGAGCGCTTCGGGCAGCAGGAAGACCGGGTTGATCGAGCTCATTTCAGCATACACCGGGATCGGCTGTGGCCGTGCCTGGGCGGTGGCCATCAAGGCCGTGCCACCACTGCGTGAACCGGTAAAGCCAACGGCTTGAATGCGCGGGTCAGCGACCAGTGCCTGACCGATCTCTTTGCCAGAACCGAATAGCAGCGAGAAGACGCCCTCGGGGAGATCGCACTTGGCCACGGCGCGCTGAATCGCGCGGCCTACCAGTTCGGAAGTGCCGGGGTGGGCAGAGTGACCCTTGACCACGACCGGGCAGCCAGCCGCTAGCGCAGAGGCGGTGTCGCCACCGGCCACACTGAAGGCGAGCGGGAAGTTGCTGGCGCCAAACACAGCCACGGGGCCTAGCGCAATATGGCGCTGACGCAGGTCGGCGCGCGGAAGCGGCTCACGATCGGGCATGGCCGGATCGATACGCACATCCAACCACTCTCCCGCGCGGACTACGGAGGCGAACAGACGAAGCTGGCCACAGGTGCGACCCCGTTCGCCTTCTATACGCGGGCGGGGCAGGCCGGTTTCGGCCATGGCGCGCTCAACCAGCTCATCACCGATTCCTTCGATTTCAGCGGCAATGGTTTCAAGAAACGTCGCGCGTGCCTCTAGGCTAGTTTCGCGATAGCTATTAAAGGCTGCTTCGGCTAACGCACAGGCCTGGTCGACTTCGGCTTTGCTGCCGCCAGGGTAGGCAGGGCTAAGCGTTTCGCCAGTGGCGGGGTTTACGGCTTGAATGTCAGCCTGTTGGCCGCTGACGGCCTGCTGACCAATCAGTAATTTACCTTCCAAAGTCATACATCCTCCTGCTTGGCTTGATTTGCTTGCGCTGTTTGACTTGCGTTAGAGCGATTGAACGGTGATCGCCGGTGCGTCTGCTTCCACCTGCAGCGGATTGCGCAGGGCGCGCCCGAACGCATCAATACGAATCTCAAAGCGGTCGCCTTCGCGTACTTTGATGTTGTCAGCAAAGCTTAGCGTAGCTGTGCCAAAAAAGTGTACGTGGATATCACCAGGGCGTCGGAAACCGGGGTACTTAAAGTGATGGTATTCAAGGTTGGCCAGGCTGTGGGCCATGTTGGCCTCGCCGGTCAAAAAAGGCTTTTCCCATACGGTCTCGCCGTCGCGCTGAATCGAGCTGGTGCCCTCTAAATGGGCGGGCAATTCGCCAATCAAAAGCTCCGGACCAAAGCTGCAGGCGCGTAGCTTAGAGTGAGCCAGCCATAAATAATTGAAGCGCTCGGTGACATGGTCCGAAAATTCGTTACCTAGTGCGTACCCGACTCTCCAGGGTAGACCGTCCTCGCCAATCACGTAAAGGCCTGCCAGTTCGGGCTCTTCGCCAGCATCTTGCGCGAATGCGGGCGACGGGATCGCTGCTTCCGGTGCTACCACACACTGGCCATCGCCTTTGTAGAACCACTCTGGCTGCGCGCCGATCTCGCCCGCGTTGGGTTTGCCGCCTTCCACGCCCAGCTTGAACATACGCATGGAGTCGGTGAGGTCTTCTTCCGCGGCCTGGGCCTTTGCGTGCATCGCCGAGCGGGTGTCGGCGCTACCCAAGTGGGTAAGGCCAGTGCCGGTCACCAAGCAGTGCGCTGGATCGGGATGGGTCAATGGCGGCAGCAGGTGCTTATCGTCGACTAATGCTTGGTAATCCAAACGCGTGTCGGTCTGCGCGGCGGTCACTGAGTCGCCAAGAGACTGACCCGCGCTAATGGCTCGGTTGGCGAGCGTATAGGTGTCGCAATCAAGCAGCCTAACCTGCTGTTCACTCTCTACCAGCGCGGCGCGAACCTGGCCTTGGTAGTCACACTGAATCAGTCGCATGGTGATCTCCTTATGAAACCTATTGTAGTCGTTATCAAAGCGGCCAGATGGCGAGTTGAGGCCACATCAATAGCGCCGCGAGTACACACAGCTGAATAGCCATAAAGGGCAGTACGGACAGGTAAATATCCTTAAGGCTGATATCTGGCGGTGCCACGCTTTTAAGGTAGAAAGCGGCGGGACCGAAGGGCGGTGACAGGAACGATACCTGCATATTGACGGCGAATAGAATGCCGAACCAGATCGGGTCGAAACCGAGCTGAATAACAATAGGCAGAAAGATTGGCAGGGCCAGCATGGCAATCCCGATCCAATCAAGGAATAGCCCCAGCACCAGCATGATCGCCATCATCACCAAAATGATTACTATCGGCGCTACGTCGAGCCCCATGATCAAGCTTGAGACGAAGCGGTTACCGCCCATGAGATTATAGACACCCACCAGGGCGGCGGCGCCGATGCCGATCCAGATGATCATGCCGCAGGTGTTCATGGTTTGGCCCAGGCTATGGTGCAGCATGCCAGGAGTGAATTCGCCGCGGATAATGGTCGCCAGCAGTACACCAAAGACACCCATGGCCGCTGCTTCGGTCACTGAGGCAATCCCGCCATAAATAGTGCCCAGTACCAAAAAAGCAATTAACCCCGGCAGTAGGATGGCTTTCACCGCGTCCAGCTTGGTGGCGAAAGGATTATCGAGGGCGTTTTTGTCTAGTGGCGGTCCCAGAGCGGGGTTTTTCAAGCAGCGCACCAGCACATAGGCAATGTAGGAGCCCATCAGAATGACTGCTGGGGTCACGGCCGCCGCGAACAGGTCCGCAATCGAGACGCTGGCGATCAAGCCGTAAATAATCAGTACGATGGAGGGCGGCATCATTGTGCCCAGTGCTCCCCCAGCACACACGACGCCGATGGAGAGTCGCTTGTCATAGCCGAGACGCAACATTTGCGGTAGCGCCAGAATCCCCAGCAGTACGATTTCACCACCGATAATGCCCGAGAGCGCCGCCAGGAAAAACGCCACCACAATGGTCTGTACCGCAACGCCACCCGGCAAGCGACCGGCGAAAACGCGCATGGCGTTGAACAAATCCTTCGCGATGCCGGAGCGATCCAGTAGCGATGCCATCAACACGAACATGGGCACCGCCACCAGTGAATATTCGGTGATAAACCCATAGACGCGGCTAGTGACTAGCGGCAATGCCGCCTCGCCGAACCAGCCGAAGGTAAAGGCTAATGCCACTAAACCGGTGATAAAAGCGAGCGGTAGGCCGGTAACCAACAGGGCAAAAATGCCACCCACCATCAGTATGGTGGCCGTTGAAATATCCATTAGCGGGCCTCCTCAATGCTGTTATAAGGCTTCGCTTTCAGCGATTGCCATAGATGCAGGCAGGCCTGGAGCGTCATTAACGCCAGCGCAAATAGGATCATGCCTTTGACCATGGCGGGAAAAGGCGGATTCCAGGAAGTACCAGAGCGCTCCAGCGACCATTCGCCAAGCGGGTTATGTGATGCTCCCCAAAACATATGGAACGCGGCGTAGCTCATCGCCAGGCAGAAAATGAGGGTGAGCAGGTCGTTGAAGCGATCCATCCAACACTTCAAGCGGGGGCCGGCGCTGTCGTACAGCACCTTGACCCGAATATGACTATTGCGCGCCATGGCGGCCGGACCACCCAGCACAAAGATGACGGCAATCAAAAACACCACCGTTTCGTGCACCCACGAGGTCGGGTTGTTAAAGCCGTAACGCATAAAAACTTCGACGACGCTAATACCCATGGCTACCAGCACCAGCCAGGAAACAGCGCGGCTGCCCCGGGCAATCAGACGGTCTAACGCATTGCGTTCGGGGGCGATCTCCTCGACCGTTTCGAGAACTTCGGGCAGGTCATGGGTGGGAGGAGAGCGATATTGAGTGTCAGGCTTTTTTTGAGACATGGCGCGACTCTACGCGCAGCGCTCGGAGTGTTTGCCCGAGCGCTGCGTTGGTTAGGTTAATGAGGCAGCATTAAGAGCCGGACGTTAGAGCAGATTGCGCGAGCGTAAAAAGGCGGTCGCTGAATCATAGATTTTCTGGGTCATTTCATTTTCGCCGGCCCACTCTTGCCACTCTTGCTCTGCCGCGGTGCGGAATTTTTGACGCTCTTCAGCGGGAAGATCGAAAGGATGAACCTCGGGGTCTTCCTGAAGCCGCTGGAGGGTCTCAATATCCTGCTCTTTGAGGCGTGCAATTAGGTCATAGGCCATGCCATCAAAGGCGGTATTTAATGTGGTTTGTAGCTCTTCTGGCAGGCCATCCCAGATATCCTTATTGATCGATACGGCGATCATCGGCATAGAGTGGAAGCCTGGGTAAAGCGGGTAAGGGGCGAAAGCGTGCAAGCCCATGGCGTCATTATTTGAAAGCACCGTGGAGTCAGCAGCGTCGATCACGCCTTTTTCCAGGCCGGTATACACCTCAGAACCCGGTAGGTTGACTGGGGTGGCGCCAATGCGCTCGAAGATGTTGTACACCATGCCTTGGGGCGCGCGGATCTTAAGCCCTTCAAAGTCGGCGATGGATTCGATAGGTACCGTGGAGGGTACTGACTCTAACGGGAAGGTGGCCGCACTGATCAAATGCGCGCCATAAGGCTCAACCAATTCATTGTAGAGTTCTTCACCGCCGCCGTACTTCATGAATTCCAAAAAGTCGTAGGGGTTCTGCCAAGCACCCACGAGGTTGCCGAGCATGCCAAAAGCCGGATCCTGGCCAGAGAAGTAACTGGGATCGGTCATATGACCCTGCAGAATCCCTGAGCTAACAGCGGTCAACGTTTCGGTAGGGCCGACGACGGAATTGATCGGCATTACCTCGATTTCAACACGACCATCGGTCATCGCGGTGATTTTTTCTGCCCACTCCTGTTTGATCTTGAAGCTGGGCTCCCCCGACGTTTCTGATGCTTGAAACTTCCACTCGTATTCGGCCGCCTGAGCGGTTGAAAGGCCTAGTAGCAGCGCTGAGCCGGTGAGTAGCAAGCTGTGTTTTTTCGTGAACATGACACTATTCCTCAAGATTATTGTTGTGGAAAAAGTGGTGGTGATCGGGGTCTGTGACCCTGGCGAAGGGGTAATGTTGAACATTAAGGACAATTGTTCAACATATACTTTTGTATGGTCGACTATCTTTTGAGGGTGGTTTAGTGTCGTGTCAATTCACCACCGGTATCGACATATCCCCCTGGGCCGTCAGCTGTTACCGAAATAAAACAAGGAGTTAACTTCATGGGCCAACGTCAACATCCGCTACGCAGTGCAGAATGGTTTGGCACAGCTGATAAAAACGGCTTTATGTACCGCAGTTGGATGAAGAACCAGGGCATTCCCGACCACGAGTTTCAGGGCAAGCCGATTATCGGCATCTGCAATACTTGGTCGGAACTGACGCCCTGCAACGCGCACTTCCGTAAGCTGGCGGAGCACGTGAAAAAAGGCGTGCTGGAGGCGGGCGGCTACCCGGTGGAGTTCCCGGTCTTTTCCAACGGTGAGTCGAATCTGCGCCCCACGGCGATGTTCACCCGTAACCTGGCCAGTATGGATGTGGAAGAGGCGATTCGTGGCAACCCCATCGATGCGGTCGTGCTGTTGGTGGGCTGCGACAAAACCACCCCGGCGCTACTGATGGGCGCGGCGAGCTGTGATATCCCCACCATCGTGGTGACCGGCGGACCGATGCTCAACGGCAAGCACAAGGGTAAGGATATTGGTTCCGGCACCGTGGTCTGGAAGCTCTCCGAACAGGTAAAAGCCGGTGAGATTTCACTTCACGACTTTATGGCAGCGGAAGCCGGCATGTCACGCTCTGCGGGCACCTGCAACACCATGGGCACCGCCTCCACCATGGCCTGCATGGCCGAATCTTTGGGTACCTCGCTGCCCCACAACGCGGCGATTCCGGCTGTCGATTCCCGCCGCTATGTGCTGGCGCATCTCTCGGGTAACCGCATCGTCGAGATGGTCAACGAAGACCTGCGGCTGTCGAAAATTCTTACCAAGGAAGCCTTCGACAACGCCATCCGCACCAACGCCGCCATCGGGGGCTCCACCAACGCGGTGATCCATCTCAAAGCGATTGCCGGACGGATCGGTGTCGATCTCAAACTGGACGACTGGAGCCGGGTGGGGCGTGGCACGCCCACGGTGGTCGACCTGCAGCCCTCGGGGCGCTTTTTGATGGAGGAGTTCTACTACGCCGGTGGCCTGCCTGCGGTGCTTAGACGCCTAGGCGAAGCCGACCGACTGCCCTTCAAAGACGCGCTTACCGTCAACGGCAAAACGCTGTGGGAGAACGTTCAGGACGCGCCACTCTACAACGACGACGTGATCCGGCCGCTGGATAACCCCCTCACCGCAGACGGCGGCATCTGCGTGGTGCGCGGCAACCTCGCCCCCAACGGCGCCGTCCTCAAGCCCTCGGCGGCCACCGCCGAGCTGATGCAGCATCGCGGTCGCGCGGTGGTGTTCGAAGACTTCGACGACTACAAGGCGCGCATCAACGACCCAGATCTCGACGTGGAAGCCAACGACATTCTGGTCATGAAACACTGCGGCCCGCGGGGGTATCACGGCATGGCCGAGGTGGGCAATATGGGCCTGCCGCCCAAGATCCTCGCCCAGGGCATTACCGACATGGTACGTATTTCGGATGCCCGCATGAGCGGCACCGCCTACGGCACCGTGGTACTGCACGTCGCGCCCGAAGCCGCCGCGGGTGGCCCGCTCGCCGCGGTACGCAACGGCGACTGGATTGAGCTCGACTGCGAAAGCGGCCGACTGCATCTGGAAGTCAGCGATGAAGAGCTGGCCTCACGCCTAGCCGAAAGCGACCCCACCGCCGCCTCGACGCTGATCGCCAGCCAGGGTGGATATCGCCAGCTGTATATCGAGCGGGTGCTGCAAGCCGACGAAGGCTGCGACTTTGACTTTCTGGTGGGCTGCCGCGGGTCTGACGTACCGCGCCATTCGCATTAATTGGATTGGGCGATCAGCTCGCGGAGAGTGCTCATGAGCGCCGCAGCGCCAGGGGAGAGACGTTGATGTCGAAGGCTGACAAGCCCATAGGGCTGTACGCTCAGCGTTTCGCTGAAGGGCAGCAGGTGAAAGCGCTGGGGCGGGCAGAGCAGGTCGGCGGCTTCTCTTGTGGTGACTGTGATGGTGTCGGATTTATCCACCAGCGCCAGGGATAACAGTAGATCCGCGGTATCGACAATCTGGCGGGGTGGGGCGACCTGATGATGCAGAAATAGGCTATCCACCCGCTGACGCATCAGCGCGCCAGCGGGCTGCAGCGACCATGGGTAGGTCGCCATATCCGCCAGTGCCAGCGCCGTTTTATCCGATAAGGGGTGGCCCTTGCGGCATACAAAGCAGAGTTCTTCCTCTCCAATTTCCTCAAAGACAAAACGCTCGGTATCCACGCCCGCCGGAATACGGGTAATCACAAAATCCAGCTCGCCTTCGAGCAGGCGGGGCACCAGCACTTTGCTGACATCGACATCGACACTGATTTTTAGTCCCGGCCGGTCGCGGTGTACGCGTTCGATGGCGCTGGTAAGCAGGGTGACTGCCGGTGCCATGACGGTGCCTACCGCTACCGTGCCCGCGCTGCCTGCACTGAGCGCATTCAACTCTTCGCCGGTGTGGTGCAGTGCCGAGAGCATGCTGTGGGCGTGGCGAATCATGATCTCGCCGTACCAGTTGGGAATAAGCCCGCGCGGATGGCGATCAAATAACCGTATGCCAAGGTTGGCTTCCAGGTCACTGAGTAGCTTGGACGCCGCGGGCTGACTCATCTTGAGCTGGATCGCGGCACGGTGGAGGTTGCGATGTTCATCAAGGGCTAAAAATAGCTGGAAATGGCGCAACTTTAGTCGCACGTCTAGAAACCAGTTCTCACCGAGAACGCCCATGGGATAAGCCTTGCTTTGTTATTGATACTTAGAAGTATATCGATTATGTGGCGTTTGTATATTGGTTGGTTATGCCGGAATTCTCTACTGTAGAAAGTGTATTTATGGTGACCGTGCCGTGCTAACAACAACAAACAGTGATTAACAAGGAGGAAGATCATGCCTCTCATGTACACCCAACGCTTGAGAAATAGTTCGCCGTTGCTGCTCAGTGCCATTGCCGCGATGCTGATGTCAAACGTAGCGCAGGCGCAGGGCAGCTCTGAAAGCGAGTCGGCTAATGGCGGCGATAGTGGTATGCAGCCCGCTGTCTTTGGCCACCTGCCCGATGGGCGTCAAGTCGATGTCTACCAATTCACCAATGCTAATGGTATCGAGCTGCGGGTGATCAACTACGGTGGCATCATCGTGTCGCTGAAAACGCCCAATTTGGAGGGTGAGCTCGACGATATCGTGTTGGGCTTTGACTCCCTGGATAGCTACCTCTCCGAGACATACCGCAACGCCAACCCCTACTTCGGTGCCATCATTGGCCGCTACGGCAATCGTATCGCGGGTGGTCAGTTCTCACTCAACGGTGAAACCTACTCGCTAGCGACGAATGACGGCAGTAATCACCTTCACGGCGGCGATCAAGGGTTCGATAAGGTGCTTTGGCAAGCCGAGCCATTTGAGAATGATACAGGGTCGGGGCTGGTGCTGCGTTATACCAGCGAGGATGGCGAAGAGGGCTACCCCGGTCGGTTGGAAACAGAAGTCACCTATACGCTGACCGATGCTGACGAGCTGATGGTCGATTACCGTGCCGTGACGGACAAAGCAACGCCGGTCAATCTTACCCAGCACAGCTACTTCAATCTCAAGGGTGAGGGTAGCGACACCATCCTCGATCATCGCTTGATGATCAATGCGTCTGAATTTACCCCGGTCAATGACACCCTGATTCCTACCGGTGAAATCCGCGCGGTGGAAGGTACGCCGTTCGACTTTACCGAGGCAATGCCCATTGGTGAGCGAATCGAGCAGGATAATGAGCAGCTCGCTGTTGGCGGCGGTTATGACCATAACTTCGTGCTTGAACGCGATAACGCTGCATCGGATGAACTGGTTCTGGCGGCCAAAGTATGGGAGCCACAGAGTGGCCGGCTGGTAGAAGTCTCTACTACCGAACCCGGCATCCAGTTCTATTCCGGCAACTTTCTTGACGGCAGCCTGACCGGTAAGCAGGGCCAGGCCTACGAGCAGCGCTCCGGTTTTGCATTAGAAACCCAGCACTACCCCGACTCCCCTAATCAGGCGGCGTTTCCTAGCACGATCCTGGAACCAGGCGAGACCTATCGTTCCCGCACGGTATACCGTTTTGCCACACAGCAAGACGTTGATTCGTAATTTCGATGCATCACTACGTTTCCCCGCCGTCGTGCTTGGTAATGAAGTAGCAATAAAAACAACGCTCAACATCGCAGGAGTAGCACCATGAAATTGACGACCACCTTTACGCGTTTGGCCCTCGGTAGCGCCATTATGCTGGCCTCCATAGGCTCAGTTCAGGCGCAAGAGGATGAGGTGAAGATCGGCTTTATCGTTAAAAAGCCGGAACAAGCATGGTTTATCAATGAACAGGAAGCTGCCACGGCAGTCGGTGAAGAGCTTGGCTTCGACGTGGTCCGCTTGAGCGGCGAAGACGGCCAGGAAGTGCTTACCGCTATTGATAACCTCTATGCCCAGGGGGCCGATGGCTTTGTGATCTGTCCGCCAGATGTACGCCTGGGGCCTGCGATCATGAACCGCGCTAACCAGTACGATATGAAAGTGGTCACCGTAGATGACCAGTTCGTTAACTCGAGTGGCGAACCGATGGAAGGCGTACCCCACCTGGGTATGTCCGGTTATAAGATTGGACAGCAGGTAGGCGACGCGATTGCCGCGGAAATGGAAGCACGCGGCTGGGATCCTGAAGAGGTCGCCGCGCTACGCATCACCAATAACGAGCTACCCACCGCCGTTGAGCGTACCGATGGTGCGACTGCTGCCCTCCTTGACGCTGGCTTCCCGGAAGGCAACATCTTCGATGCACCCCAGCAGAACAGTGATACCGCCAGCGCCTTCTCGGCGGCATCCCCAGTGCTCTCCCAGCGCGGCGATTATGAGCATTGGGTAATATATGCTCTCAATGAGGAGAGCGTTTTGGGTGGCGTACGGGCCACTGAGCAATACGGCCTAGCGGCTGAAGACGTGATCGGTGTGGGTATCAATGGCTCCGGTGCTGCCTTTGCGGAATTCTCTCGCGATAACACCACTGGTTTTCACGGCACCGTGGCGGTCAGCTCTACCATGCATGGCCGTCAGACCGCTGAAGATCTCTATCGCTGGATTAGCGAAGACAAACAACCGCCGGCCAATACCGAAACCTCAGGCGTGTTAATGACGCGTGAGAACTGGCAGGAAGTGCGCGAAGACCTGGGTCTATAAGAAAGCGGCGTCTGTAACGATAAGTGACCGCGGGAGTATTGAAGCATGTCTGATGCTTATCTACGTTTCGACGCGATTAGCGTCGTCTTCCCTGGCGTGCGGGCGCTGGATGGTGTGAGCTTCGCGGCTCACACCGGCCAAGTGCATGCACTAATGGGCGAGAACGGCGCCGGTAAATCCACTCTGCTCAAGGTGTTGAGCGGCGTTAACCGCGTGGCGGAGGGTGCGCTGTGGATAAACGGCCAACGCCACGTGTTCAATAATGCTCGGGAAGCGCTGCGAGAAGGGATCGCCATCATCTACCAGGAGTTGACGCTCTCGCCCAATATGTCGGTGGCCGAGAACCTGCTGCTGGGCCAACTGCCTACGCGGCGGGGCTTTGTTAACCGTCGGCAGTTGCGTGAAAAAGCGCTGGCGATTCTGGCCGACCTTGGTGAGGGGAATATCCACCCCTCGACCAAGGTGCGCGATCTCTCGATCGGCCAACAGCAGATGATTGAGATTGGCCGCGCACTGCTGCGCGACGCCAAGATTATCGCCTTTGATGAACCTACCAGCAGCCTTTCCATTCAAGAGACTCGTCAGCTAAAGCGCATCGTTAAACGGCTGCGCGACGAGGGACGAGTGGTGCTCTACGTGACCCACCGCATGGAGGAGGTATTTGATATGTGCGATGCGGTCACTATCTTCCGTGACGGCCAGCATATTCGCACCCATGAAGATATGTCGGAACTAAACCACGACCTCTTGGTGAGTGAGATGGTGGGCCGGGATATCAACGATGTTTACGGCTATCGCCCTCGCGAACATGGCGACGTGATCTTGAACGTCGAGGGCATTCAGGGGCGCGGTCTCAGGGCACCTGTCAGTTTCTCCGTTAAGCGCGGTGAAGTGTTTGGGCTGTTTGGTTTAGTCGGCGCCGGACGCAGCGAGTTGCTGCGGCTGGTCTGCGGGGTCGAGTCCCCCAAGGCAGGCAGTGTGCAATTCAACGGCGAGGTGCGACGGTTTAAAAGCCCCCAGGATGCCATCCGCGCCGGTATTGCCATGTGTCCGGAGGATCGTAAGTCACAGGGTATCTTCCCGGTGGCTAGCGTCGCCGACAATCTCAATATCAGCTGTCGACGCTTTTTCAAGCGCTGGGGTATGTTCCGCCACCCCGGCCGTGAGCGGCGCAATGCCGAGTCGTATATCCAGCAACTCAGCGTCAAGACACCGGGCCCACGTACACCGATCGGCAAACTTTCCGGCGGTAACCAGCAGAAGGTGATTCTGGCCCGCTGGCTGGCTGAAGAGATCGACCTGTTCGTGATGGACGAACCGACCAGAGGCATCGATGTCGGGGCGCGGCGGGATATTTACTCGCTGCTCTACGACCTGGCCGAACAAGGCAAAAGCGTGGTGGTGATTTCCAGTGACCTGGCGGAAGTCAGTTCCATCTGCGACCGCATCGCGGTGATGCGTGACGGGGAATTGGTAGACGTGGTACCGCGGGAGTCGGCCACCCCCGAACGCCTGCTGGGGTTGGCATTGCCAGCCTAAGTCAGCTTTTTTTCAGCACGCTCGCTCTTAAAAGAACAAGTTCAGGACAAACACCATGACAACCAATGATGTGACCCAAAGCGATGGTCGTAAAGCGCCCGCTCGCCCGGCGGGGCGCCAAGGGCTTATCAAGCCGCTACGTACATTGCTCGATACCTCGGGAATGATTGCGATCTTTTTGTTGTTATTTATCGCTCTAGCGGTGCTCATCCCCGACTTCCTAACCGGCCGCAATATGGTCGGGCTGCTGCTGTCGGTAACGTTGATCGGCAGTTTAGCCGCCACCATGATGTTGGTACTGGCGCTGGGTGAGGTGGACCTATCGGTGGCTTCCACGGTGGCCTTTGCCGGGGTGGTCGCAGCGACGGTGACCACCAGCACCGGTAGTGTTTTTATCGGCGTGATTGGGGGGATTATCGCGGGGGGCGCGGTAGGCGCCTTTAACGGTCTCGTCATTGCCAAGTTCGGCATCAATTCGCTGATCGCAACGCTGGCGGCGATGGAGTTTGTGCGCGGGTTGGCTTACATCACCTCTGGCGGTGACGCTGTGATGATTACCGTGCCGGGGTTCTTTGACCTCGGCAGCGCCTCCTTTCTCGGGCTAACGCTACCGGTATGGACCATGCTGGCGTGTTTTGTGATCTTTGGCGTGATACTCAATATGACGGCCTTCGGGCGCAATGTGCTGGCGACCGGCGGTAACTCAGAGGCCGCCGCGCTGGCGGGGGTTAACGTTCGTCGCCTCAAGATTATTGTGTTCGGTCTCCAGGGTGTAGTGGCTGGCGTCGTGGGAGTGCTGCTGGCTTCGCGCATGGGGCTGGGCGATCCCAATACCTCCATGGGCCTGGAACTAGCGGTGATCTCCGCCTGCGTACTCGGCGGAGTAGCGCTGTCGGGCGGCGTTGCCACTATTACTGGCGTGGTGGTTGGCGTGCTGATCATGGGCTGCGTACAAAACGCCATGGGCTTGCTTAACGTGCCCACCTTTTACCAATATCTAGTGCGCGGTGGCATTCTACTGCTGGCGGTGATGTTTGACCGCTGGAAGCACACTCGCCGTCAACGGGCCTAACACCGCATCTCGATGCCTTCTTTACCATGATTTTTTTCACCGAATTTTTACGGAGAGCTTCCCATGTCCGATCGCAAGCCGCCCTTACGCTCTGCCCAGTGGTTCGGTACCGCCGACAAGAACGGCTTTATGTACCGCAGTTGGATGAAAAACCAGGGCATCCCTGACCACGAGTTTCAAGGCAAGCCGATCATCGGTATCTGCAATACCTGGTCGGAGCTAACCCCCTGCAACGCGCACTTTCGTAAGCTGGCGGAGCACGTGAAGAAAGGTGTGCTGGAGGCGGGCGGCTACCCCGTGGAGTTCCCGGTTTTCTCCAACGGCGAGTCCAACCTGCGCCCCACGGCGATGTTCACCCGTAACCTGGCCAGCATGGACGTGGAAGAAGCCATTCGCGGCAACCCCATCGATGCGGTGGTGCTGTTGGTGGGCTGCGACAAAACCACCCCGGCGCTGCTGATGGGCGCGGCGAGCTGTGATATTCCCACCATCGTGGTGACCGGCGGGCCGATGCTCAACGGCAAGCATAAAGGTAAGGATATCGGCTCCGGCACCGTGGTCTGGAAGCTCTCCGAGCAGGTCAAGGCGGGTGAAATATCGCTCCATGACTTCATGGCCGCGGAAGCCGGCATGTCACGCTCTGCGGGCACCTGCAACACCATGGGCACCGCCTCCACCATGGCCTGCATGGCCGAGTCGCTGGGTACGTCTCTGCCCCATAACGCGGCGATTCCGGCCGTCGATTCCCGCCGCTATGTGCTGGCGCATCTCTCGGGTAACCGCATCGTCGAGATGGTCAACGAAGACCTGCGGCTCTCCAAAATCCTTACCAAGGAAGCCTTCGATAACGCCATCCGTACCAATGCGGCGATTGGCGGCTCCACCAACGCGGTGATCCACCTCAAGGCGATTGCCGGACGGATCGGTGTCGATCTCAAACTGGACGACTGGAGCCGGGTGGGGCGTGGCACGCCCACGGTGGTCGACCTGCAGCCCTCGGGGCGCTTCTTAATGGAGGAGTTCTACTACGCCGGTGGCCTGCCCGCCGTGCTTAGACGCCTAGGCGAAGCCGACCGGCTGCCCTACAAAGATGCCTTGACCGTTAACGGTAAAACTATCTGGGAAAACGTCCAGGATGCGCCGCTGTATAACGACGACGTGATTCGCCCGCTGGATAATCCGCTCACGGCGGATGGCGGTATCTGTGTGGTGCGCGGCAACCTGGCCCCCAACGGCGCCGTGCTCAAGCCCTCAGCAGCCACAGCCGAGCTGATGCAGCACCGTGGTCGCGCGGTAGTGTTCGAAGACTTCGACGACTACAAGGCGCGCATCAACGACCCGGATCTTGACGTGGAAGCCAACGATATTCTGGTGATGAAGCACTGCGGCCCGCGGGGTTATCACGGCATGGCGGAAGTGGGCAATATGGGCCTGCCGCCCAAGATCCTCGCCCAGGGCATTACCGACATGGTACGTATTTCCGACGCCCGCATGAGCGGCACCGCCTACGGCACCGTGGTACTGCACGTCGCGCCCGAAGCCGCAGCGGGCGGGCCGCTAGCCGCGGTACGCAACGGCGACTGGATCGAACTCGACTGCGAAAGCGGCCGACTGCATCTGGAAGTCAGCGATGAAGAACTGGCCTCGCGTCTGGCCGAGAGCGACCCCACCGCTGCTTCAACACTAATCGCCAGCCAGGGCGGCTATCGCCAGCTTTACATTGAGCGGGTGCTCCAGGCAGACGATGGCTGTGACTTTGACTTTCTGGTGGGCTGCCGCGGGTCTGATGTACCGCGTCACTCCCATTGATGTTTGACTGGCTAGCGGAACGTACGCAAGAGGAAACGCCATGACCGGCAGGTTGGCAACCAAACACATCCTGGTCACCGGGGCTGCTACGGGCATCGGCCGCGCCATTGCTGAGGCCTGCGTCCGCGAGGGTGCCAAGATCGCCTTGTTGGATCAGGACGGCGATAGCGTCGAGAGGCTGGCGGCGGAGCTGCGTAGTGAAGGGCACAACGTCCAGGCGTTGATAGCGGATATCGCTGACCGCGCAATGGTCGATGCCGCTGTAGCAAAAGCGCGGGAGAAGAACGGGCCTTTGACCACCATGATCAATAACGCCGGGATGAACGTTTTCTACGAGCCACTCGCCATGCCGGACGAGGCTTGGCAACGCTGCCTCGCAGTGGATTTGGAGGGCGCTTGGTATTGTAGCCGGGCAGTGCTGCCGGATCTCATTGAGCAGGGCGGCGGTGCCATTATCAATATTGCCTCCACCCACAGCTTCTCAATTATTCCCGGTTGCTTTCCCTACCCGGTAGCCAAGCACGGCTTGATTGGCTTAACCCGGTCGCTCGGCATTGAGTACGCCCCACGCGGCGTACGGGTCAATGCCATTGCGCCAGGCTATATCAACACTCCGGCGGTAGAAGCGCATTGGCAGACGTTCGATGATCCCGCAGCGGCGAAGGCCCGCATCGAAGCACTGCTGCCTCCAGGGCGGTTGGGGCAGCCGGAGGAAGTGGCCATGACGGTCGTCTTTCTGGCCTCAGATGAGGCGCCCTTTATCAACGCAAGCTGCTTAACGATTGATGGCGGACGCAGCGTGGTCTACCACGACTGACGGTTTTACTCTGTACCCGACAGCGTCTCGCCATCGGTAGCGTGTAGCGCCATGGCGATGGCGCCCATGCAGGTCATGTCGCGATCCCAGGCGCAGCTTTCGATGCGGGTGGCGCCCCTTAACTCGGCCACTAGGGCGTCATCGATGGCGTGATGCATAGCGGCCTGCATGGCGTCAAAACCGCGCACGCCGGAGCCGGTAATCAGCACTAGATCGGGGTTAAACAGCGCCAGAATATTGGCGATGCCATAACCCAACGCGCGGCCCGCTTCGGTGTAGATACGCTGCGCCGACGGGTCGCCGTTCAACGCCATCTGGATTAGCGCCTGCATCTGTTGCTCTGAAGGGTGAGCGCTATCGCCAGCGGGGAGGTTTAAATGGTCGGCGGCGGCGCGGTAGAGCGCATAGTCGCTGGCATAAGCTTCAATGCAGCCTCGTTTTCCGCAGGCGCACAGGGCGCCATCGGGTTGGTATTTGCTATGCCCAAACTCGGCCGCTGAGCCATTGGCGCCCAGATAAGGCACGCCGTTAATCAGTACCGACATCCCGATGCCGTAGCCCAGCATAATGACCACTAGGTTGGGGCAGTCTGCATAGTCAGGTTTTGCCGCGAGGACCCCGGCAATGCAGTTAGCATCGTTTTCCAGTAGTACGCTGCAGTGAAAATGATCGGCTAATTGTGCCGATATCGGTGCGTTACGAAAGCTTAAGGCGGGTGACCAGATAATCGACCCGCTTTGCGATGAGACAACCCCCTGCACGGCCAAACAGATCCCTGCCAAACGTTGAAACCCGTTTAGCTGTTGCGCGCAAATAGCGCTGATCTTCTCTTCCAGCAGCGTTTCCAGTTCGTCGGCGCTCAGCGTCAGGGTGGGCACCGCGTGGTGCTCGCTATGGCGTACTTGGCCTGAAAAATCGCCTACCACCACCTGAATCTCATTGATCGATAGCTTGATGCATACCACGCAGGCCGCTTGCGGGTTGAGCTCAACCAGCGTCTTGGGCCGCCCACGCCCGGTAGGGCGGGGTGTTTCTGGCGGCCGTTCCTTGATCAGGCCCTGCTGAAGCAGCTCGGCGCTGATGGAGGTCACCGTAGCTGAGCTGATGCCATTCAGCGCACCCAGGTCAACACGTGCAACCGGTCCTTGGTCTCGCAGGGTACGGATAACCGCCAGCGTGTTGTCATAGCGGCTGGTATCAGTCGACGTAAGCGCCATAAAAATGCCGTTATTGTTTGAGGTGAAAAATCGCTAAATGCGACCTAAGTTGCATATGCGTTTATTTATTTTAGCACCTAAAGTAAATAAAGCATCGCACGGCATATAAATAATAGTGGTAAACCTTAAACGCATAATAACAACAGTAACGACAGGTGGCTTAATGCTCTTATCAGCGCGCAAACTCTGCCGCTCGTTTGGCGAAAACCAGGTCTTATTCGACGTTGATCTCGACCTTCAAGCAGGTGAAGTGCATGCCCTGTTGGGTGAGAACGGCGCGGGAAAATCGACGCTGGTCAAAATTCTGGCCGGCTACCTTAACGCGACATCTGGTGACGTGTTGGTGGACGGCCGCCAACGGCATTACCGCTCCAGTGGTGAGGCGGAAGCCGACGGTGTGGTGATGATTCACCAGGAACTGGCACTGGCGGAACAGCTCAGCGTGGAAGAGAACATCTTTCTGGGTCGCGAACTGCGCCGGGGACTGTTTTTAGACCGACGCGCCATGCGCGAACGTAGCCGGGCGGCGCTGACGGAGCTTGAAACGCATGTCGATCCACGCGCCCGTGTGAAAGACCTCAGCACCTCAGACCAGCAGATGGTGGAAATCGCCAAGGCGATCACCCGGGATGTGCGCGTGCTGATCATGGACGAACCCACCGCCACGTTGACTGAAAACGAAGTCAAGGTGCTGTTTGCGCTGATCGACCGCCTGCGCCAGCGAGGTGTGGCCATTCTGTATATCTCCCACAAGTTGCGTGAAATTGAACAGATTGCCGACCACGTGACAGTGTTGCGTGATGGCCATTTGGTGGACAGCGGCCCCATGGCTGGGCGCAGCAAAGAGGAGTTGGCGCGGTTGATGGTGGGGCGTGAGATCACTGAAATGTACCCGCCGCGTACCCGCCTTCCTGACGATGCGCCGGTGGTATTGGAAGTGCGCGACATGGTGGTGCCCGGCGCCGTGAAACAGGCCAGCTTTACCCTGCGCCGGGGCGAGGTGATGGGGTTTGGCGGCATCGTGGGGGCCGGGCGCACCGCATTGATTGAAGCGGTGCTGGGTTTGCGCCGCAAAAGCACTGGGCAGGTGCTGCGCAACGGCCAGCCGGTGGTCATACGCCACCTGCGTGATGCGGTGCACCAGCGCATTGCCTATCTCACCGAGGATCGCAAGGGCAAAGGCTTAGTGCTCAATATGGATCTGCGCTCCAACGTTACCTTGCTTAACATGCGCGCTCATTGCCACCCGCTGATTGATCGCCGCCTTGAAGAGCAAGCCTTTCAACAGGCGGTTGAGCGCTTCGATATCCGGCTGCGCACCGCTGCACGCACCGCCGCTGAACTCTCCGGTGGCAACCAGCAGAAGCTGCTACTCGCCAAAGTGATGTCCATCGATCCCGAAATCGTGATTATCAATGAGCCGACGCGGGGCATCGATGTGGGCACTAAGCACCAGATTTATCACTTTATCCGCGAGCTAACGGATTCAGGCTGCTCGGTGATTCTGATTTCGTCGGAGATGGGCGAGCTGATTGGGCTATCCCACCGAGTAGCGGTGATGTGTGCTGGTGTGCTCACTGGCGTACTTGAAGGCGAACAAATTAATGAAGAAAAAATTATGCAGTACGCATCCGGTATTAAAGGAGTAGGGGTCGATGAGCAGCGTCATGGCTAATAACAAAACGACTAATAAAGCAGCGAATAAAATGATTACTCAAAAAGGCTTCGCGATTGACCTGAAAACCTGGGGACCGTTTGTGGCGCTGGTGGCTTTAGGGCTACTCGGCGTGCTGATTAACCCGGTGTTTCTGGGGCTGGATAACCTTTCGAACATGCTCACCCGGAGTGCTTTTATCGGCATTATCGCCATCGGCGCCACCTTCGTGATTACCGCCGGTGGGCTGGATCTTTCGGTGGGGGCCATGGCGGCCTTTATTGCCGGGGTGATGATTATTTTAATGAATAGCCTCGTCGAGCAGTTCGGTGCGGGGTGGACCACCATACTGCTGGGTATTGGCGCTTCGTTGTTGCTGGGGATTTGCGCCGGCTTTATCAACGGCATCGTGACGACGAAAGGCAAGATCGAAGCGTTTATTGTCACTCTTGGCACCATGGGGATTTACCGTTCGCTGGTGACCTACCTTTCTGATGGCGGAACGCTGACGCTGGATTGGGCCGTGCGCGATATCTACCGGCCGGTGTACTACGGCAGCTTTTTGGGCATCACCATACCTGTGTGGGTATTTTTAGCAGTGGCCGTCATCGGCTACATCTTGCTCAATTACACGCGCTTTGGGCGCTACTGCTTTGCCATCGGCTCTAATGAAAAGGTCGCCGAATACAGTGCCATTCATGTGGATCGCGTGAAAACCCTGACCTACATGCTGCAAGGCGTTTGTGTGGCGCTGGCAACGATTATTTATGTGCCGCGTTTGGGTTCTGCCTCGGGGGCTACCGGGGTGCTCTGGGAGCTTGAAGCGATTGCCGCGGTGATTATTGGCGGTACCATGCTGAAAGGTGGGCATGGGCGCATTTGGGGCACGGTGGTGGGCGCCATCATGCTCACCATGATTGGCAATATTCTCAATTTGACCGACGCCATTTCCAACTATCTCAACGGCACGGTGCAGGGGATTATCATCATTGTGGCGGTTTATCTGCAGCGTGCCTCGTGGAGGAAAACAGGACCATAAACTCACTCGCTAACAGCGCAACATCAACGACAAGCAGCGAAACATAACAAATACAAACACGAAAGGAGCATCACCATGCGAACCATTAAAACAACAGTGAAGGCCTGCATCACTACCGCCGCACTCACTTCAGCAATAGGCCTTTCCGGCGCCGCCGTTGCTCAGGAGTACACTATCGGTGTATCCATCCCTGCCGCCACCCATGGTTGGACGGGGGGCGTTAACTACCATGCCGAAGAAGCCAAAAAGCGCCTTGAGGCGCTCTATCCGGATATCGAGATCACTATCTCCACGGCGGGCACCGCGGGGGAGCAGGCCAATGACCTAGAGGACTTGGTATCGCTGCGCAACATCGACGCGCTGGTGGTGCTGCCGTTCGAGTCTGGCCCGCTGACCGATCCGGTGCGTCGGGTTAAAGAGTCCGGCGTGTTCGTGACCGTGGTAGATCGTGGCCTGACAGAAGAGGGGATCCAGGATCTCTATGTCGCGGGCAACAACCATGAGTTAGGCCGCGTTTCCGGCGAGTACATCCGCGAGCGACTTGATGATCAGGGCGACATTGTGGTGCTGCGCGGCATTCCCACGGTGATCGACGACGAGCGGGTGCAAGGCTTCCAAGAGGCGATTGAAGGCTCCGAGGTCAACATTCTTGATATGCAGCATGCCAACTGGAATCGTGATGATGGTTTCGAAGTCATGCAGGACTATTTAGCACGTTTCGAGAACATCGATGCCGTTTGGGCGCAGGATGACGATATCGCTCTCGGCGTCATTGAAGCGGTACGCCAAGCGGATCGCGAAGACGAGCTGTTTATCGTCGGCGGCGCGGGCATGAAAGACATCATCAAGCGAGTCATGGACGGTGATGAGCTGGTGCCGGTGGATGTGCTCTATCCGCCTGCCATGATCGCCACCGCCATGGATCTGACCGTTCAGCACTTTGTCTCCAATGGCCCGGTACTGGGTGAGTACATTCTAGGCTCGCCGCTGATTACCCAGGAGAACGCCGAGCAGTACTACTTCCCTGACTCGCCGTTCTGATCACGGTATGACCAAAAGGCGCGGGTGAAAAGCACCAACCCCACCCGCGCCTATCTGCTCACTTAATCCAAACGATATTGAGAGAGTCCTATGAAAACAATCAAAGGGCCTGCGCTCTTTCTCGCCCAGTTCGCCGGTGACGAAGCTCCTTTTAATAGCCTGGATAGCATTGCTGGCTGGGCAGCGGGGCTGGGTTATCAGGGCGTACAGATTCCCAGTTGGGATGCCCGCCTATTCGATGTAAAACGCGCTGCCGAGAGCCGCACTTACTGTGATGAGTTGATAGGCACTCTGGCCCAGCACGGCTTAGCACTCACCGAACTCTCTACCCACCTTCAGGGCCAGTTAGTGGCGGTGCATCCCGCTTATGATGAGATGTTCGATGGCTTTGCGGTACCCGAAGTGCGCGGTAATCCCAAAGCGCGCCAGGCGTGGGCCGTCGAACAGCTAAAGCTAGCCGCCAAGGCGTCGCAAAACCTTGGTTTAACCGACCACGGCACCTTTTCGGGCTCGCTGGCGTGGCCCTACGTCTACCCCTGGCCCCAGCGCCCGGCAGGATTGATTGAAACCGCGTTCGATGAGCTGGCAAAGCGCTGGCGCCCGATTCTGGACGCCTTTGACGAGGCAGGGGTGAACCTTTGCTACGAGATTCATCCCGGCGAAGACCTGCACGACGGCATTACCTTTGAGATGTTCCTCGAACGGGTTGGTAACCACCCGCGCTGTCACATCCTTTACGACCCCAGCCACTTAATCCTGCAACAGCTCGACTACCGCGGCTTTTTGGATGTATATCGAGACCATATTCAGATGTTTCACGTTAAAGACGCCGAGTTTAACCCCAGCCCCAAGCAGGGCGTCTACTCCGGCTACCAGTCGTGGACGGAGCGCGCAGGGCGCTTCCGCTCCCTGGGTGATGGTCAAATTGACTTCAAGTCGATCTTCTCGTGGATGGCGGCCAACGACTACCACGGCTGGGCGGTGCTGGAGTGGGAGTGTTGCCTGAAGCATCCGGAAGTCGGTGCCCGGGAAGGCGCAATCTTTATTCGCGACCACATTATTCAGGTCACCGAGCGGGCGTTCGATGACTTCGCTGACGGCGGCTCCGACCAAGCCGCCAATCGGCGCATCCTCGGTCTTTAATAACGTGTCTCAATTAACTCAACCCCATTAATTCAACGACAGCGGAGGGCAACACGACATGAGTACTCAACACTACACGCCGCGTCGGCTGCGCCTGGGCATGGTCGGCGGTGGCCAGGGAGCGTTTATCGGCGGGGTGCACCGCATCGCCGCCCGGCTGGATGATCACTATGAGTTGGTGGCTGGGGCCTTTGCTTCTGACCCCGAGCGCAGCCGGGCCGCGGCCGCAGAACTGCACGTGGCCGCAGATCGCGCTTATCCCGACTACCAAACCATGGCCGAAGCGGAGCGTAAGCGATCAGATGGTATTGACGTGGTCGCCATTGTGACCCCCAACCATGTGCACTTCGACGTAGCGCGCACCTTTTTGGAAGCGGGTTTTCACGTCATCTGCGACAAGCCGATGACGATCACCCTGGAAGAGGCGCAAACCCTCGCCGAGCTGGTGGAACGGACGGGATTGTTCTTTGGCTTGACCCATAACTACTCCGGCTACTCATTGGTTCGCCAAGCGCGCGAGATGGTGGCCAACGGTGAGCTGGGTGATCTCCGCGTCGTTCAAGTGGAGTACCCGCAAGATTGGCTCTCCACCCGCTTGGAAGAGAGCGGCGTCAAGCAGGCCGAATGGCGCACCGATCCCAAACGCAGCGGCCCGGCAGGTTGTTTGGGCGATATCGGCACTCATGCGTATCACCTGGCGCGTTATGTCACCGGGTTGCAACTGGAATCACTCGCCGCCGATATGCACACCTTTGTCGAAGGGCGAGCGTTGGATGACAACGTGCATATGCTGCTGCGCTTCAAGGGCGGCGCGCGGGGCATGCTGTGGTCGAGCCAAGTCGCGCCGGGTAACGAAAACGGCCTGCAGCTGCGCGTTTATGGCAGTAAGGGTGGCCTTGCCTGGCGTCAGGAAAATCCTAATCAGTTGGAGCATTCGCCGCTGGGTGAGCCCACGCGGCTATTGACTCGCAATGGCCCCGGCCTGGGGGGTGCCGCCTTGGCTGCCGCGCGTATTCCGCCAGGGCATCCGGAAGGTTATCTCGAAGCCTTTGCCCAGCTCTACCGTGATTTCGCCGTTCAGATACATGCCCATCAACGCGGGGAAAGCGCCCACGCATTGGCAATGCCAACGCCCGGCGTCACCGATGGTGTCGATGGTTTGACGTTCATTACCCGTGCACTGGCCTCGTCCGCTGCCGGTGGGCAGTGGGTGGATATGTAGAAACGGTCTTCGGCAATAACAATAAATGGAAGAGAGACACCTATGAACCAACCTTCAGCGCGCTATGCGAGCCTTGAGCAGCGGGTGGCTTTTATTACCGGCGGTGGCAGTGGCATCGGGGCTTCGCTTACCCGCGCCTTTCATCATCAGGGCGCCCGGGTGGTGTTTGTCGATATCGACGATGAAGCCAGTGAGGCGCTGGTCGAAGAGCTCCGCGTCGAGACCGGCGAAGCACCGCGCTTTCACCACTGTGATATTCGCAATGTGGCAAGCCTTCAGCAAGTGATAGCGGAGACCGGACAAAACGTCGGGCCTATCCATGCTCTGGTGAATAATGCTGCCAGCGATGACCGCCATGCTTGGCGGGATGTGGATGTTGCCTACTGGGATGAGCGCATGTCGCTCAATCTCCGGCCGATGTTCTTTGCCGCTCAAGCGGCCGCTGAACAGATGATGAAAGCCGGCGGTGGTTCGATCATCAACTTTGGCTCGGTTAGCGTGCAGATGGCGCTGGGTGGTTTGCCCGCTTATGTAACGGCCAAAGCGGCGGTACACGGTTTGTCCCGCAGCCTGGCCCGCGATCTGGGCGAGCACAATATTCGCGTTAATACCCTGGTACCTGGCGCGGTAATGACCCAGCGACAGCTCGAAAAATGGATTAGCCCCGACGATGAAGTGACCATTCAAGAGCGCCAGTGTCTAAAAATGCGCCTTGAGTCCCATCATATTGCCCCCGCGGTGCTGTTTTTAGCCAGCGACGAAAGCCAGGCCATTACCGGCCAAGAGCTGGCGGTGGACGCGGGCTGGGCTTAGAGGAGGTCTGCTGGCTATGGTGTAACGCCTCGTTTTGCGTAATGATTTGATCCTTGCCCCTACAAGGACGTTTCGATGCCGCTGAATTGGATGCCCGTAAAATGGACAGATAAGCCCCAACTACCCAAAGCGGAAGGCCGTATAGAGGCGATTGATTTAGCGCGGGGACTAGCCATTGGCTTGATGATCGTAAGCCACGCCGTCAGTGGTCTCGTCGGTATTCGTAACGTGCCGGATTGGGGCATGTTGCCAATCCATTTTCTGACCAAATTCTCCTCATCGCTGTTTATCCTGGTCTTTGGCATCGCGCTCGCGGTTGCATTTCTTTCCCATACCCAGAGCGATGATTGGCCAAAACGACGGCTAAAGCTATGGCTACGCGCTGTAGAAGTGTGGTTCTGGTACAAAGCGCTGCTGGTCATTGAAATGCTGCCGTTCTATCCCCCCAGCGACATCGTCGATGCCTTGCTGTATGGGCGATTTGCCATTTGGGTCGAAATCTTAGGGTTCTATGCCATTGCGCTGCTATGGGTGCCATTGATTCTGCCGCTATGGGCGAGGGCACCGCTCTGGAGTCGAATCGCCACCATTGGCGCATTAACCGCGCTGACTATATGGCTGCAGAGTCTTACCTTTGGTGGCAACGATATTCTCAAAGCGCTACTGGTAGATCACGAAGACCACTATGCCTGGGGGCAGATTAGCCGTGCCCCGATGATTCTAGTTGGGCTGCTTATCGGTGAAGCGCTACTTCGCTGCTATTTTGAACCGACTTCTCGACGGCGCTTAGTGCTGACGCTACTGGTTCTGGGGGCGCTAATGGTGGCGGGGTTTTATGCGTTGGCATTTGCCAGTGGCGATGTTAATGCGGCGATGCTCGCCGTGGCCAATAATGTTGGTAAACATCCGCCAGGGCTTGAGTTTATGCTGTTTAGCTTAGGCGGTGCGTTGGTGCTGTTAGCCCTCGCGTTAGCCGGGGGTGCCAAAGCCGCGAAGGCACTTTTACCGCTAACGATGGTCGGTTCAGATGCCCTTAAAGCTTTTATTTTCCATATTGTGATGATCTTTTTAGTGCTGCGCTTTTTGTGGGAAGGCGAGGGAATGTACACCTATCCACAGGCGCTGGGCGTGGGTGGCCTGTTGATACTTGGCGCTGCGGCGTGGATTTGGCTGACCCGCTGGATGGCTAACCACCGCTAAAAGCGATTAATAATGGCTGGAGTAACGATTTGCGACACTGGATTCAACGTGGGCTTCTTATTGCGGTGGCACTGCTCATAGCGTTCTCTGCTCATGCAGATGGGTACGAAACAAACTGGTATTACGAAGTCGATAAAAAGAGCGCCTGGCAGGGCGATTTAACCGCGCGCTTGAAGGCTATCGAAGGGGTATTTGAGGGCGAACTCGGCGTTTATGTACAAAACCTTGCCAATGGCGAAGCGTTTTCATGGCGCGCCGATGATCCTTGGTATTTAGCCTCGCTGATTAAAATACCGGTGGCGGCGCAAGTTCTTGCTGCGCGCCAGGCAGGCACGCTGACGCTGGATGAGCGGCTAACGCTTGCCCAAAGTGACTTTGTCGATGGCGCGGGCCCCACCAACTGGCATGATCCGGGCACGCCCATTTCTATTCGTTACTTGCTGGAGCAGATGATCACCGTTAGCGATAACACCGCCACCGATATGTTGATCGATCGGGTGGGGCTTGAAGCGGTGAATCAGCGCGCGCGTACGATGATCGCGGCAAGCGGTGGCAACCCCGATGACATCGGCCCCATCTCAAAACTGGTCGGTGTTCGCCAAGGCGTTTACGGGGAGCTGCACCCGGATGCGCGTGCGCTTGGCGGCATGGATTTTATCGCCCTGCGCCAACATGCGGTAAGCCAGCGCACCCAGGCGTTGGCCCGCGCGCTAGGTGTTAGCACAGAATCTTTCACTCAGCCTGACTACGATCACGCCTTTGATGCCTATGAAGCCACCGGCGAAAACGTGGGCACCTTACACGCTTTTGGCGACCTACTGGCTAGCCTGCACGGCGGCGTGGATGACTTAAACGCCGAGCAGCGACAAACGCTTTTAACGGTGATGCAGCGAACCCGTTCCGGTAAGCGGCGTCTTAAAGCGGGCCTGGGCAGCGGCGTAAGCTTTGCCCATAAAACGGGCACCCAGCAGCGGCGCAGTTGTGATGCCGGTATTGCCGAGCGTGCCGATGCTGAGACGATCACCCAAGGGCCTTGGGTGATCGTTAGCTGTGCTCGCGGGCCAGCGGCGGTAAGCGCTCACGAACGCGCCTTAGCCCGTGTCGGTGAAGCGTTGCGTTATAGCGGTGCCCTGGGTAAGCCGTGGTAAACTACGGCCCCGAATGATTCTCAGAACCTACTTAGTCAGGAGCAATTGATGACACAAGCCAGCGCCCGCCACATTCTAGTCAGCAGCGAAGAGCAGTGCCTCGCACTCAAGAAAGAGATCGAAAACGGCCGCGACTTTGGTGACGTCGCCAAAGAGCACTCCAGCTGCCCCTCCAGCCGCCAAGGCGGCGACCTCGGTACCTTTGGCCCCGGCCAAATGGTGCCTGAGTTCGATAAAGTCGTCTTCAATGACGAAGTCGGCCAAGTGCACGGCCCGGTGAAAACCCAGTTTGGTTATCACCTGCTCGAAGTCACCAGCCGCACTTAACTTTTCCTAACCAAACGCTCTTAATTTCGCCTAAAAGGCCGTCAAGCGCCGCGGTCACTCGACCGCGGCGTGAGGAGTACGCCTTGAACGACCCGATTATTTCCATTAACGCCCTGAACAAAACCTACGAAGGTGGCTTTCAGGCGTTAACCCACATTGATTTAACGATTCAGCGTGGTGAAATCTTTGCGCTGCTAGGCCCCAACGGGGCAGGCAAAACGACGCTGATTAGCGTGGTATGCGGCTTGGTCAATCCAACCGCTGGCCATGTGCTGGTCGATGGGTTCGATAATATCACCCACTACCGCCAGGCCCGCGAACGCATTGGGTTAGTACCGCAAGAGCTCACCAACGAAGCGTTCGAAACCGTCTGGAACACCGTTAGTTTCAGCCGCGGCCTGTTTGGCAAAGCGCCTAATCCGGCCCATATCGAGAAAGTGCTTAAATCGCTGGCGCTTTGGGATAAGCGCAACAACCGGCTAATGACGCTTTCGGGCGGCATGAAGCGCCGCGTGCTGATCGCCAAAGCGCTCTCCCATGAGCCGCGCATTCTGTTTCTGGATGAGCCCACCGCCGGGGTCGACGTTGAGCTGCGCCGCGAGATGTGGGAGGTGGTGCGCCAACTGCGTGACAACGGGGTGACGATCATCTTGACCACCCATTACATTGAAGAAGCCGAGGAGATGGCTGACCGTATTGGCGTCATCAATCGCGGTGAGCTGGTGTTGGTCGAGGAGAAAGCCGCTTTGATGAGTAAGCTGGGTAGCAAGCAGCTCATCCTGAACCTGCACACCCCGCTCACCGATATCCCTGCTCAGCTTAGCCACTTCGAGCTTAGCTTGGCGGCAGAAGGGTATGAATTAATTTATACCTACGATGGCAGCCAGGAAGAGGACGGCCACGCTATTTCCGCATTTTTAACCGCGCTGGAGCGGGAAGGGATTACCTTCAAGGATTTGAATACCCGCCAAAGCTCGCTTGAAGATATTTTTGTCGACCTAGTGAAGGAGCGTGCATGAATCTTCATCCCGTTCGCGCCATCTATATGGCGGAAATGGCCCGCACGCGCCGCACACTGCTGCAAAGCATTGTCTCGCCGGTGATCTCCACATCGCTTTATTTTGTGGTGTTCGGTGCCGCGATCGGCTCGCGCATCAGCGAAGTGAATGGTGTGAGTTACGGCGCCTTTATCGTGCCGGGGCTGATTATGTTGATGCTGCTAACGCAAAGTGTCTCAAACGCCTCCTTCGGCATCTTTTTCCCGAAGTTTTCCGGCAGCATTTATGAGCTGCTGTCAGCGCCTATTTCGCATTTAGAGATCGTCATTGGTTACGTGGGCGCGGCGGCCTCGAAATCGATCCTGCTGGGGCTGATTATTTTAGCGACCTCAAATTTCTTTGTGCCGCTGGAAATCGCTCACCCGTTTTGGATGTTGTTCTTTCTGGTACTGACGGCCATCACCTTCAGCCTGCTCGGTTTTATCATCGGCATATGGGCGGATGGCTTTGATCGGCTGCAGCTGGTGCCGTTACTGGTGATTACGCCGCTGACCTTTTTAGGCGGCAGCTTCTACTCCATCGATATGCTGCCGCCGTTCTGGCAAACCGTGACCCTGGCCAACCCGGTGGTTTACCTGGTGAGTGGTTTTCGCTGGAGTTTTTATGGCATTAGCGATGTGAGCCTCGCGGCAAGCGTGGGCATGATTACGCTGTTTTTGGTCGCCTGCCTTGCCACGATAGGCTGGATTTTTCGCACCGGTTACCGCCTTAAACCGTAAGCTCGTTCGTTACTTCTCTTTTTAAACCAGGATGTTAGTCAACTCTTATGCCGCTACTGCAAAGTATTGTGCACCGTCTTGATCCCACGCTTGACGGTGAGCGCCTAACCCTAACCGCCGCGCCCCAAACAGAACAGGCGGCGCCCAACGACGACCCGGTGATGGCGGGCCTAGTCGGTGCGCTGAACGACACCTACAACACCAAGCCCAAAGGCTGGGGGCGCTTTGCCGAAGAGGGCGATCAGGCCGGGCCGCTTGCGGTGTGGCTGCGCGATTACCTTGCCGGTGAACAGAGCTTTGCCGAGCTTTCAGTGGCGCTTGCCGAGCGGCTCGCTAAACAGCTTCAAGAGCAGCTGTCAGTGAGTGGTTACTTAGTGTTCAGCCACCAGCGGCAGGGCGATACGGAAACCCTGTTCATGGCCCTGGTACATCAGCGTGAAGGTGTTGGTATCGATCAGGCGCACCAGGCGGTGCCCGCGGCCCAGCTCAACACCAGTCAGCTTACCCTGGCGGCGCGTATCAATCTTACCCAGTGGCAGAGCGATGCACCGAGTGCGCAGTATGTCTCGTTTTTAAAAGACCGTGGCGGCAAAAAACTCGCTGAAGGCTTGGTGGCCTTATTGGGCATGGAAGAGGGCATCGATGCCCCGGCGGAAACCCGCACGCTGCTAAAAGCGTTCAGCGACTACGTCGAGAAAGAGGATTTTGATGACAAAGTGAGTCGCGAAAAAACCGACACGCTGGTCGATTACGCCAATGAGCAGTTGCGCCGCGGCGAGCCGATGACCCTGGAAGAACTCTCCGGGCTAGTGAACGAACAGCAGCCTAAAGCGTTTTATGAGCATATTCGCAACTCAGATTACGGGCTCTCGCCGGAGATTCCGCCGGATAAGCGTACCTTGAGCCAGTTTCGTCGCTTTACCGGGCGTGCAGGCGGCGTCTCGATTAGTTTTGACTCCCACCTGCTCGGTTCGAGCATTGAGTACGATGCCGCTCAGGATCGCTTGATTATCAAACAAGTGCCCAAGCAATTAAGAGAGCAGCTTACCAAACAGGACTAAGCTGAGGGCAAGCGGTACCGACTCAGGAGACCCCAATGCTGAACGCTATTAATGATTTCTTTCAGCGCACGCTGGCGCAACCCGAACAGCGCGAGAACCAAACGCTGACGCTGGAGCTCGCCACTGCCGCACTGCTGTGCGAAATCGTCCGCGCGGATTACGACACCACCGATGAAGAACTGGCCGCGCTGCGCACCATGCTAACGGCGCGCTACCGGCTAAGTGAGGGTGATGTTGAAGAGCTCATGACGCTTGCCCAGGCGGAAGTGGACGACGCCGTCGACCACTACCAGTTCGTTAGCCTGATCAAAGAGCACTATAACTACGATCAGCGCCGTGAATTGGTGGCCCAAATGTGGCAACTAGCTTGGGCTGACGGCAACGTTGACCCATTAGAAGAGCACCGCATTCGACGCTTGGCGGATCTGCTTTATGTGAGCCACAGCGATTTTATCCGCACCAAACTGCAAGTAGAGGAGCGCAATAACCACGATGCATAACCGCAACGAAGACTCGAATTTAATGGATTTAATTGACTCAATTGAGAACATGGAGCAGGACGCTTCGCGAGTCAGCGTTGATGATGTGGTGCATGCGGTGGGGCGGCGCTCGTTTGGGCCGCTCTTGTTAGTAGCAGGTTTGATAACCCTTACGCCGATTATTGGCGATATACCCGGCATGCCCACGCTGATGGCCGCCCTGGTGCTGCTGGTGTCTGTGCAGCTTTTAGCGGGTAGTGAAGCATTTTGGCTACCTAAATGGCTGCTCAAGCGCTCCATTTCGCGGCCAAAGTTCGATAAAGGCATTCACTACATGAAGAAGCCCGCCCGCTGGGTGGACGGGCTATTGCGGGTACGCCTGCCATGGCTGACGGGGTATGTCGGGATCCGGGTGACGGCGCTCGTGTGTCTGCTTATCGCACTGGCCATGCCCCCTATGGAGTTTATTCCCTTTTCAGCCAACGGGGCTGGGCTGGCGCTGACGCTACTGGGGTTAGGCCTGGTGGCTCGTGATGGCGTAGCGCTGCTGCTAGGGTTTGCCCTGTTTGGTGCCACCTGCGCTTTGATCGCAATGAATTTTTTCTAATAAGGGTATTTCGTCATGTCAGAGGATTCATCCCCCACGCCCCCTAAACCACTAGAAAAACAGGGTACCTGGGAGCGACGTATCGAAACGGCGCTGTGGAATTCACGCTTTCTTGTGATGCTGGCGGTGATACCTAGCCTGCTCGGGTCGTTAATGCTGTTCATCGTCGGCACCATGGATATCTTAAAAGTGGTGGGCGACGTTATCAGCTACTACCTGCTGGGGAGTGCGCAGAATATTCACGATAGCTTAGTGCCCGATATCATCATCGCGGTGGATATTTATCTGATTGCCATCGTGCTGCTGATTTTTGGTTTGGGCGTTTACCGGCTGTTTGTCTCCCGCATTGATCAAGCCGAGGTGCGTTATCCGCGCCACCCCTTTAACGTGGCATCGCTGGACCAATTGAAAGACAAAATTGCCCGAGTGGTGATTCTCGCGGTGATTATTGAGTTTTTTCGCGCCGTGGTGGATATCCGCTTCGCCACCCCGTTGGATGCGATCTACCTCGCGCTTTCAGTGCTGGCACTGGCGGCCGCACTCTATTTGATGAGCCTGGGCCACAAAGACGAGTAAGCGGGGCTGCATTGATGGGCTAAATTAGGGTGCGTTGGATGACAGTAACCCCTCCAACAGCCCATTCAACCGCTGCTGGAACTGCCCGCCCGGCGAGGGCGGGGTAGGGTCTGAGGTGATCACGACCGTCATCTCACGCTCAGGGATGACGAACAACGCTTGGCCACCGTAGCCGCGTCCGTAGTAAACATCTTCCCCTGCCAACTGCGTAATAAACCAACCAAAGCCATAACCATCACCGGTCCAGCGAGAGGTACCGCGTGGCTGCCACGACGCCTCTACCCAGCCTTCAGGCAGAACGCGCTGCTCATTCCCTGCGTCGTCAATGACTAGCCCATCGTTGCGGTATAGCTCGCCCACTTCGATCAGGGCACGAGGCGAAAGCTGCATATCGTTGCCGCCAAAATAGATACCTTGCGGGTCGCGTAACCAAGGTCGGATAGTGATATTGAGTGGATCGCCTAGCAAAAGTTGAGCGAGTGTGTGGGTGGTCTCGCCGCTGGCGTGGGTGAGCGCGGCAGAAAGCAGGTGGCTAGTACCGGTTGAGTAGAGCATCTTCCCGCCCGGCTCATCCACAAACGGGCGCGTTATCGCATCGTTAACCCAGTTGTCACTGGCCACCCAGGCGCCATAGTTGCTGCCGGAGGTACGCTCAAGCCCTGCTTGCTGGGCAAGCAAGTGGGCAATCGTGATCTCGTTGACTTTTGGATCGGTACCGCTAGGAAGATGCTCGCCAAACAGCGCCACCATGGGTTGATCGACAGACTCGATAATATCTGCCTCAATCGCTGCGCCCGTGATCGCCGCCAACACGGTTTTAGAAAGCGATTTGATATTGGCCGGTGAGGCAACGCCCGGCCCACCCTGATGAATCTCGTGAATAATCTCACCATCGTAGGCGATGACCACGCTGTGGACGCGGTTCAATTCAGCCGTATCACTCTCTAGTGACGCCAGCGAAGTAGCACTCGGTGCTGCTGCAGAAGCCGACGCTGCACTTAACATCGCGCAAGCGGTGGATACCAGCAGTAGAAGTGATCGCATAGATGTACCTCCTTGCGTGAATGATGACCGCGCTTGGCGGTTTAGCGTGGGCGATGGCAACGTTCGAAAGTAGCCAGCGTGGAAGGTTCCGCCAGCGTGGTTAGATGTGATTAGGCAAAATATGGGCAGGGCTGCTACTCTAGGGGTGTTACTTCAAAGCTAAACAACTCTTTGATTTTCCCTGAAACGCAATAAGCAAGGAGCGCCCTATGCGTAATATCATCTACATTATCGGCCTAATCGTGGTTGTGCTGTTCATTCTTTCGATGCTCGGCCTGCGCTAACGTCTGGGAAGCAATACCAGCAATAAGTCATAAAAAAACCGCCTACAAGCATAACGCTGTAGGCGGTTTTTTATGGGCAGTTTTCGTACAATGCCTAAGGTTCAAGCGCAATCAGCAGCACCTTGACCAAACATATCGAACATCATCTCACGGCCCATGCCGGTCAATACGAAACGACCGTATTCATTAAAGGTGGCGGCGTCGCTGGCTTCCATTACTTGCTGGCAGGTTGCCCAGACAGGCGCGGCGGCACTAAGTGCGACAAGCTCACGGCGGGCTAAGCCGCGTTGAGGTAACGTAATCGATTCCAGCACATGGCCATGGTCGTAAAGCAGTTCAGCGGCAATCGAGAGGCACTGGCGAAGGCTGCGTTGAACATTGGCCGCCGTCGTAAGCCCACGATTCGGCTGGGCAGGGCGTTCGTTAGTCAGCTCGGAAGGCATGAGTTCTGGAGGCATCGAGTGTTCTCCTGCAATGAGCACCAAAGTGGGCTTGTTGCAGCGCATTATAGACCAAGGTCGGTGTTAGACCAAGGTCTACATTTTAAAGCGCTACGCGCGGTGTGGTGCTCATCAATCTCAAGCCAATGTGCTACGCTCGCTGCCACGTACCTTAGTGAGTCAATGTGTCATGCATATCAGTGTATTCGGAACCGGCTATGTCGGCCTTGTGGCGGGCGCTTGTTTAGCCGATGTGGGTCATCAAGTCACCTGTATGGATGTTAACGCCGAGCGGATCGCGCAGCTTAATGCGGGCGATGTGCCGATTTTTGAGCCTGGGTTAAGCACTATCGTTGCCCACAACGTCGCCGCCGGGCGATTACGCTTTACCACCGACGCTGCTCAAGCCGTAGCAGAGGGCGAATTGTTATTTATCGCTGTGGGCACACCGCCCGATGAAGACGGCAGTGCCGACCTACGTTATGTGCTGGAAGTGGCGCGCACTATTGGCCAGCATATGGATAGCTACAAGCTGGTGATCGATAAATCGACCGTACCGGTGGGAACCGCCGAAAAAGTCCAGGCCGCTATTAGAGAGGTGCTTGAACAGCGCGGCGTATCACTCGCCTTTGACGTTTGCTCCAACCCGGAGTTTATGAAGGAAGGGGCGGCGATTGAAGATTTTACCCGTGGCGCACGCATTATTGTTGGTACGGAAAGCGAGCGGGTGAAAGCGCGGATGCAAGAGTGCTATGCCCCCTACAACCGTAACCACGAAAAACTGATGTTTATGAGCGTGCTGGCCGCCGAACTGACCAAATACGCCGCCAACGCCATGCTCGCCACCAAAATCAGCTTTATGAACGAGATCGCCAACCTGGCCGAACGGCTGGAAGTGGACGTTGAAGACGTACGCCGAGGCATAGGCAGCGACCCACGTATTGGCTACCACTTTATTTACCCAGGCTGTGGCTACGGCGGCTCCTGCTTCCCCAAAGATGTGCAGGCGTTAGAGCGTGCCGCGCGCCAGTTAGGCTACACGCCGGAACTGCTTAGCGCCGTCGAAGCGGTTAATTTGCGCCAAAAGCAGACCCTGTTCACGAAACTGCAAGGCAGCTTAGGCAATCTAAGTGGCAAGACCATCGCGGTGTGGGGCTTGGCGTTTAAACCCAACACCGACGATATGCGTGAAGCGCCAAGCCGCACATTGATGGAAGCGCTCTGGCACGCGGGCGCGAAGGTGCAAGCGTTTGACCCCGAAGCCATGGCCGAATGCCGCCGCATTTATGGCGAGCGGGATGACCTAATGCTGGCAGGTGACCGAATTCAAGCCGTGAAAGGTGCCGATGCCCTGGTGATTTGCACCGAGTGGAAAGAGTTTCGCAGCGTCGATTTCGCTTGGCTAGCGGAACAGTTGGCTGAAAAAGTCGTCATCGATGGGCGGAATTTATATACGCCAACGGCGGCGGAAGAGGCCGGGCTGCGTTACATAGGCGTAGGTCGTAGAAGCCACTGAGCGGCGGTTAAGGTCTAATAAAAGGTTGTTGTTCACCTTTGTTTACATTTTGGCACGCGACAAAGGCGACAAATCCTTAAGTTAGCTGTTAAATAGCCGAAGAGTTAGTTAACACATTGATGAGTTTCTGCATGGGCAGTAAAAGCATTAGCGTCACGACGTTATAAAAAAGGACGGTACAGCATGGCTTCCATTTCATCACTCGGTATTGGCTCAGGCCTAGACCTCAACGGCTTACTGGATCAGTTGCAAGACGCCGAACGCGGTAAACTTGAGCCCATTGAGCGCCAACTGGAAACCCAGCAGACCAAAATTTCTGCCTACGGTCAGCTGCAAAGCGCGCTTTCAGCGTTTCAAGATTCCGCTGACGCGCTCAATGACAGTGCCCTTTACGAGAGCCTTTCGACCAACGTGGGTGGCGATGCCATCACCGCTACCGCCGATGCAGAAGCACAGCCGGGTAACTACAACGTAAAAGTTGAAACCCTGGCAACCCGCGGCACGCTTGCCTCTACCGGGGTGGGCGCTGCCGATACGCCTATAATTGATGCAGATGCAGATCAAACACTGACCCTGACCTTTGCTGATAACACCACTAAAGAGATCACGCTAGCGGCAGGCAGCACCCTCGAGGAAATCCGGGATACTATCAATGCCAGCGGAGATTCTGGTGTAAACGCGACTATTGTTAATGACGGTAGTGACGGCGCTAATTTTCGCTTAGCGCTTAGCTCCAGTGAAACTGGTGCTGATGCGTCAATTAGTAACTTCTCATTTTCCGGGACTGCTCCATTTGATGCTGATCGTGAAGTAGGTGATGGAACAGGTACGCATCAAAGTGGTACTGATGCTGTGCTAAACGTGAACGGCATTGAAATCACTAGCCCTACCAATCAAGTAGAAGGCGCGATTCAAGGCGTAACGCTGAACCTTCAAGAAGAAGGCGAAGGCACGGTTAAAGTAGAGCAGGACACACTCGCCGTTCGCGAAGCCGTGACTAGCTTTGTGGATGCCTACAATGACCTCAAGGGTACCATTGGTGAGTTAACCAGCTTTAACGCAGAAAGCGGTGAAGCTGGCGAGTTGTTGGGCGATAGCGCCGTGCGTACCGTCGAATCACGCATGCGCAGTGTGCTCAGCGGCGGCGTAGAAGGCGAGTTTTCGATGCTCAGTGATATCGGTATTTCACTGCAGCGTGATGGCACATTAGAGATCGATTCTGACTAACTTGATAGCGCCATTTCTAACAACCAAGACGCCCTATCAGCCTTTTTCGTAGGTGGCTCAGATGAAACCGGTATGGCGGGGCAGGTTAATACGATGGTTGAGCAATTGCTCAGCACCAACGGTACCGTGACCGGGGCGATAACGGGGGCGGAAAATCGCTCAGAATCGCTGGTCGAACGGTATACCCGCATGGAGCAATCCATTGACCAAACTATCTCCCGTTACCGTACTCAGTTTGGCCAATTGGATGGCATGATTGCGCAAATGAACCAAACGAGCAGTTACCTTACTCAGCAGTTCGACGCCCTTGATGCTCAGCTAGGCCGCAATTGATGCGGCAACCTAGAAATTGATGTACCTGACGCCTGTGCTAAGCAGGCGTTTCTATGAATAAAAAAATAATCAGCCCAGTTAGCGAAAGAAAAAGCGCTAAAGTTGTCCTCTGTTTAGTCGATAGACCTATTATCATAATTTTTGCGCTAGCCCTGTTCTGCAAGCGCACCTTATTGGTTTAGCCTTTTGCACTGAGGAACACCCAGCATGGCGACGATAACCTCCCTTGGCGTTGGATCGGGTCTTGACCTGACCGGCCTGTTGGATCAACTACAAGAAGCCGAGCGCGGTAAGCTTGCCCCCATTACGCTGCAAAAAAAGCAGCAAGAAGCCAAAATTTCTGCCTACGGCCAACTGCAAACCTCGCTCGATGCGTTTCAAGACGCCGTAGCGAAAATCAACGACCCTAAGCTTTACCAAAGCCTTTCCGCGAGCGTTCGTGGTGATGCTATTAAAGCGACAACCACCGCTGATGCATTGCCAGGTAGTTATCGGATAGAAGTCAAAAATTTGGCGACGACTGGCACGCTAGCGTCTACGGGTGTTGAAAGCCGGGATGCTCCCCTATCGTTAAATGGCGCTGACCGACTACGCCTTACATTCGGCGTCGACAAAGAGGTAAATATTAGTATTGCGCCAGATAGCAGTTTGGATGCTATTCGCGACGCTATAAATGCCGATGAAAATGCTGGGGTGAATGCCACGATCGTTTACGATGGCAGCGAGGAGGGCTACCGACTGGCGTTAAGCTCGAAAACCACCGGCGCAGAGGCCTCGATCAGCGGCTTTGCGTTTGTGGATAGCCAAAATCCTGAAACAACCCTTGTAGGTCCTTTCTCTGAAGATGCTTTGACAAAACAAGCAGGCAAAGACGCGGCGTTAACCGTTAATGGCATTATCATTAGCAGCGCCAAGAACCAGATTGAAGGCGCCATTCAAGGCGTAACGCTCAACCTTGCTGAGCTCAGTATTGCCGAAGACGAAACGGCTTCTGGCACGGTGAACATTGAACGCGACACGTTAAAGCAGCGCGAAGCGATTAACGGTTTTGTAAAAGCCTTTAACGATTTAAAAGGCACCATCGGTAAATTAACCGCGTTTGACAGTGAAAGTGGTAGTGCGGCGGAGCTATTAGGTGACAGCGCCGTGCGTACTATTGAATCACGCCTACGTAGCGTATTAACCGGCGGTGTGGAAGGGGGCGAGTTATCCACCCTAAACCAGTTAGGTATTACGCTGCAGCGGGATGGTACGTTAGAAGTCGATGACGGCAAGCTAAGCGATCTGGTAGCCAATAACCCTCAGGCACTTAGCGACTTTTTTGCCGGAAATGCAAAAGAGGGCGGCCTAGCGGGTAAGCTCGAAGCATCAATTGGGCAAATGCTGGGCGATAGCGGTGTGCTGAAAGGCGCTATTTCAGGCGCTGAGAACCGGGTAAAAAGCCTTGATACTCGCTATGAGCGTATGGAAAAAAGTATCGAAGGCACCATCTCGCGCTACCGCAGCCAGTTCAGCCAACTCGATGTAATGATCGCGCAAATGAATAGTACAAGCTCCTACCTCACACAGCAGTTTGATGCGCTGGATGCCCAGTTAGGGCGTGACTAGGCGTGACCCGGGAAGCTTTAAAATGAGACTTTCTTCATTTTAAAAAGGGCCGTTCCATTTGTGTCAGGCCATAAAAGCAGCGCCTAGCGCTGCTTTTGCTTTGTGACGTTATCAAAAGCGATTTGACGAAATCTGGATAAACGGGGACAGGTCATCGCGAGCGAAGCGCGGCGATCTCAATCACTCCATGCCCTGCAGACAAAAGCATGAAAATCCCCACCTTTCAGTTACCTACTTTTACATTTATTTTTCCAACTTTTCCTAAAGATTCCCCACGCGGTGCCGTTAATTAATATAACGGCACAAACAGTGGCCGAAAGCAGGCCTCAGGGCCAGTGTCCAAAGCAAGGAGTCTCACACCATGTCAGTGATCAATACCAACATCACATCCATGATCGGCCAGCAAAACTTGAGCAAGTCGCAAAATGATTTGACGACTTCTATGGAACGCTTGTCCTCTGGTCTGCGCATTAACAGCGCCAAGGATGATGCGGCCGGTCAGGCCATCGCCAACCGTATGACTTCCCAGATCACAGGTCTGTCTACTGCACAGCGTAACGCCAACGACGGTATCTCCGTTGCCCAAACCACTGAAGGCGCACTGAATCAGGTTAACGACAACCTGCAGCGTATTCGTGAGCTGGCCGTTCAGGCGCAGAACGATACTAACTCCGACAAAGATTTAACCAGCGTCTGAACGAAATTGATCGTATATCTGAAGAAACCGACTTCAACGGTACTAAAGTGCTGTCAGAAGATCGTGAGTTTAATATTCAGGTAGGTGCCAACGATGGCGAAACCATTACGGTTGATCTTAAAAAGATTGATCGTGCAAGCCTTAATCTTCAAGGCTTCAATATTGATGGTGCCGCAGAAGCTGACCTAAAAGCACAGGCGGGAGACCGATGCTCACGATTACGTGTTAACAACCGATAACCAGGCACTGACTGGTTCTCAGGTGCTAGGTGAGCTAGCAGCAACTGCCGAAGTGGCGTTCGCAGGTGATACTCCTTTCGGTGTCGCTGCTGATGCAAACTATACTGCTGATGGTGAAGGAAACTTTACCTACGATGCCACTATCGCTACTACTGATACGGCTGATATTGGTGCTGCGATCGTACCCAGTGAAGGCTCTATTAGCGCGACCTATGAGTTATCAACTGGTACTGTTGATGTGAATATCGACAGCCAAGGTACCATTACTCGTGCTAACGATGGTGCAGCGCTGTTTATTACCGAAAATGGTGAACTATCCGAAAACGATGGTGCTAATACACTAGGTGCAGCAACTGTAGATAATCTGATGGCGGCTTTGGACACTGAGGCTCTTGGTGCTGCCAGCCTTACTTTGGAAGATGGAACTACCTTTACGGGTACTGGTGCTAATGGCGGTGTAACAATTACTAACGCTACTATCAGTGCCGAAGACTTGATCGCTGCCGCTAGTGCAGATGCTGGTAATGCCATTTCCGTAACAACTGCTGAGTCAGGTTTTGGCGAAAACATCACTATTGACGGTGAAAATACGGTTTATGAGTCTGCCGGTACTGCAGACGCTAACAAGCTTTATGCCCAAGGTGATGCTACACCAGGAACCTTCGCAGTTACTGAAGATGAGAATTACACCACTGACCTATTCGTTGGTGAAGATGGCACCGTAACTGATAGCGCTACCGGTAACGGCGCTACCCTGTTCGTCACTGAAGCTGGTGAGTTGACCTTTGATGAAGTCAACGAAGATGGTAGCACTGCAGATCCGCTGGCAACACTCGACTCCGCGTTGAGCCAAGTTGATGTTTTGCGCTCTGACCTTGGTGCTGTTCAGAACCGCCTTGAGTCTGCCATCACCAACCTGCAAACCAACGAGACTAACCTCTCTGCTGCTCGTTCACGTATCGAAGATGCTGACTACGCAACTGAAGTAGCCAACATGACGCGTGCACAGATTCTGCAGCAGGCCGGTACTTCTGTATTGGCCCAGGCCAACCAGATCCCGCAGTCCGTTCTTTCTCTGCTGGGTTAATCTGAGGCTTAGCTTCGATAAGGCTTTCGCTTTATCGCTAAGTAGTACAATGAACCGGCTCCCTTTTTGGGGGTCGGTTTTTTTATGGGGGCGATATGACCAATGAAGAGCAGCAACGTGTCATCGATGAATTGCAGGCACTGATTGACGAAACCCAAACCACGCTCAAGCGCTTTGAAGACACTGGCATGGATGAAGACATGCCAAGTGATTATGAAAAGTTGCTGATGATACTGGATGATGCCGTGAAACAGCAGCGCGAGCATACGCGGGTGATGCTGAGCTAATGTATTCTTAACATAAAAGCCGTTCTAGAGCACTTTTATTCCAAGCGGTAGGCTGGGGGTGGATAATAGCCTTATCGCCTCTCTACGGTGCTTGCTGGCGCTTCTCGCATTGCCTGAGTAACCCGCGTTTGCGTTTGTATTCCCCGCTGGCATCCTTGATCTGAATTTCCCCATATAGTCCTTCCTCTTCCAGTATCTCGATGACCTTGGCAGTACCGATGGCAATGTCTTCTACCTTTAATTGCTGGGTAATGCGATTGGCAGATTTGTACTGTGGCTGATTCGCCACCTCAATCACTCGCTGCCTTGTGCTGACGCTTACTTGCCGTGCCAACCGTTTTGGACGGCGACTGTCATCGTGAATCTCTTCTTGTTTCACCCTCTCAGGATTGGCAGCGAGTTTATCGCGCCAGCGGCGGTAACTGTCTGGGGAAATGCCTAGCTTCTCGCAAGCCTCTGTAGACTTGTAACCCTGATAGATAAGTTTCTTGACATCCACGACTGCCTGAAAACGCGAACTGGGTGTATGAGTAGTTTTCTGAGACATCTGAGACTTTGCCGTGTTGAATCACATATATAAGAGGGTAGCTTACCAGCGTCTAACGCATACGGCGATTCGCAAACATGGTAAGCCATGATTACAAATACAGGTTGTACCAGTGAGTTCCGGAAACATAGGAGCCTTGGTTATCCTATTAACCAATAGAAGATAGATCAATTATGATTGCGAACAGATGAATTGGTAATTGATGTGAAAGATTCAATCAATTCGTAATTCCGATAATCGTAATTCAAAGTTAATTAAACTAATTACCAATTCAGGAATCGTATCATGTCATCAAGTAAATTAATTCGTGAAGTTAAGCCTTACAGCATCAAATTATCCCCTCAAGAAATGCAAAAAAAACAATACATTCAAGAATTAACTCAATGGTTGCAAGGGTATGACTGGGATTACTTTCTCACCTTGTCCTTCAAGTATCCAGTGTATGATTCTAGTCGAGTATCCCAGGCCATAGAGCGATTTATCAATCAGCTGAGCCGCAAAGCGTTTGGCCAGCGTTCATCCAAACGTATAGTAACTTTCCCTGTAATAGAGAAGTGCAGTGATAATGCCCTTCATGTGCACATGATGATTCAAGATCCCAAGGAAGGGATTAACCCATCGCGCCAGCAGCGTTTCGAACTTCGCAACGCCATCATTGAAGCTTGGATGCAAGCAAGTTCATCTACCGGTAATCCTGCTCTGACAGGTAAGAGCGATGAGTGGATGAAAAAAATTGATAACGTATCACAGGGAATTGGCTACTTGAGCAAGGAACTTAATGTCACCCCAGGCAAGCAGCATTCACCCTTCGCTTATGAGCACATTTGCTTTGATGGCCGCAGGCAATGCGCGTAACTCACGCTACTCCTTCAATGAATAATTCCCCGGCCACCTCAAGACCTAGCGTTGAGGTGGTTTCTTTAATGTAATGCCCAACGCCATTGCTGGCGCGTAACAGCGTGCCATGCATCAAATGGGCGTAACGCTGGGTGGTGGTGACATCGGCATGGCCTAATATCTCTTTCACCTCATAGATGGGCGCACCTTGATTGACCAAATAACTGGCGTAGGTATGGCGCAAATCATGGATACGAACGTCAGGGATCCCCGCCTCTTTACGTGCTGTGTTCCATGAGTGAAAGAAGTTTACATACGGCCTCAACGTCTTGGGATTGGGGAAGATGAACGGACAGCCGGAAAACTGCTCAATACCTTTCAGCATCTTGATCGCTTCATCGGATAACGGCACATAGCGCACCTTCCCTGACTTGTTTTCAGGGATACGCCATTGGCACAGATTCCAGTTAATATCGTCCCATTTGGCTATCGAAACTTCATTCTTGCGCGCACCTGTAAAAATCAGCATTTTTACGATATGGGGCAGCATTACTGACTCTGACTGCTCAATGGCTTTCCACAGCGAACGTAATTCCTGCGCGGATAGATAGCGGTCACGCTGATTATTCTCTTTACGCTTAGCGACAGCACTCACGGGGTTCCGTGTAACACCGGATACTTCCCATTCCATTGCGCAATTAAACAGCCGGTGAATCACGTTATATAAGCGATTCGTGCTGGCAGGCTTATATTCACGGCTATGGGCAGTCATTAGCTCAATCATGTGCTTTTTCGTAATATCATCCATATACAGCGAGCCAATATGAGGCAGTACATGCAATCGCAACTGAGCCTCATCCACCTTCCAGCTCTTTTTCAGGGTTTGCAGGTAGGGTAGGTAACTCTCTTCAACAAACCCTTTCAAGGTAGGTACTTGGCGTTTGCTTTGCTGTTCTGCAAATGGATCTTCCCCTAGCGCCAGCCGAGAAAGAGCGTGCTGTGCGCGTTGGCGAGCATCCTGCAAGTTTACCTGGCTGGCATCTAATAATCGTCGCTCTTTGGTGCGTCCGTGATCATCTTTGAAGCGTATATAATAAGTTCGCTTGCCGCTGGGCATGACCTTGAGTAGGAAGCCGCTCAGCTTCGTGTCAAAATAGTCTGTCTTGTGTTGGTTGGTGCAAGTAGCTGTATCAACTAATTGCTGGGTGAGTGTTATCTTCGCCATACTGTTATCTCCGTATTTGACACTAACAGTATCGTAATAGAGTCTTTTTGTCCAATTGAATGAGTAGGCCATGCCAACGGAATCAGACTCAATAGCACACTTGCGAATCGCCGTTGCGATGCGGGCGGTGCGTGGTGCGTTGGGCGTGAACCAAGCTGAATTCGCAAAATTAATTGGTGTTTCTAAACCTACGGTAGCGCGAGTTGAGACATTGGAAGCAGGAATGCGCCTTGATACATACGCCAACATGCTGAAAAAGCTAAAAGAAATTGGTGTGGTAGTGGATACGCTTTATTCAGAAAACGTGCGTGTGGAGTTTGAGCCAAACTCATTGGAATCTCTAATGGAGCGATTGTCTGATCAAGGTCAGCGGCGTCAGGATCGCAAGCAGACAGGCGTTGGCGTCATGAAGCCTATCCACTTGAGCAAGGAGCGTCAGGAAAAGGTTGCTAAGAGAACGCAGGATACGCTGAAGAAAATGGAGAATAATTCTAAAGACAGCGAGTAGAAAGACTTTACCTGAAAGAAATAATACAAATCAGTTAGTTAAGTTGAATGCTGCTGGCGTCTACTATGGTGCTTTTTTTGTGCGTAATAGAAAGGAGGTAGAAAACGCTGTATTGATATTAATGGTATCGTTAACGATACTATTAATATCAGTGAGTTGATGGAGTACCCTACTCTCTGTGCCAAGGATGATGCAGCCGGTCAGGCCATCGCCAACCGCATGTCCAGTCAGATTACTGGTCTTAACCAAGCTAGCCGTAACGCTAACGATGGTATTTCCATCGCGCAGACCGCTGAAGGTTCTTTGAACCAAATTAACGATAACCTTCAGCGTATTCGTGAGCTAACCGTTCAAGCGCAAAACGGTACTAACTCTGAGTCTGACCTTGGCTCCATCCAGGACGAAGTTAATCAGCGTCTCAACGAGATTAACCGTATCTCTGAAGAGACTGATTTTAACGGCGTTAAAGTACTTTCTGAAGATATTAGCTCTATCTCTATTCAAGTGGGCGCTAACGATGGCGAATCAATCAGCGTTAATTTGAGAACTATCAACCAAACAGAGCTTTCTCTTGATGGCTTTGATTTAACAAATACTCTTCGTGGTGTGTCTGCTGGCGAAGATGATTTTACGGAAAATAAAGTTAATTTTGGTGATGCGGCCTTCCAAGCTGATGCAGAGACAGTTGCACTCACAGAGTACGATGCTCTAGCCACAGCTATTGGCGCTGTAGAGTTTAGTGGTACTGATGTTAAAGGTGGTGACACTTGGGAGCTTCAAGATTTTGATGGCCAGAGATATGCAGTAAATACAACTGACAATAAAGTTTACACATTAGAAGACGCAACCGTTTCCGGTACCGACGTGAATGTTTCTCTTGGTGAAGAGTTAACGGGTGATCTTGCTCGTTCAGGTGACGGTCGAGGCTCTTCGTTTGACTTTACCGGTGGTACAGCTACTTCTGATTACAGCATTGTTAAAGATAACGCTGACCAAATGTACGTACGTGAAGTAGCTGATAATGGCGATACCACTTATAAAGCATTGACCACTACTAATGTAGAAGCCGACGGCAACGGTGTCGTTGAAATCGATCTTGCCGATACTGCAGTAGTTGCTGCCACCGCATCGGACATGAGCTCTTTTACAACTGATCCCATGAAGCAGCTCGACAAAGCGCTGGCAAACGTTGATAGCCTGCGTTCAGAGCTGGGTGCCGTGCAAAACCGTTTCGAGGATGCAATTACTAACCTCGACACTAACAGCACCAACCTGTCTTCTGCACGTTCGCGCATTGAAGATGCTGACTACGCAACTGAAGTAGCCAACATGACCCGCGCGCAGATCCTACAGCAGGCCGGTACTTCTGTTCTGGCACAGGCCAACCAGATTCCGCAGAACGTTCTTTCTCTGCTGGGTTAATCTGAGGCTTAGCTTTGATAGAGTCTTCGCTTTATCGCTAAGTAGTACAGAGAACCGGCTCCCTTGGGAGCCGGTTTTTGTTTGTATACGAAAAAACTGATGGATTACATAGCGATAAAACCTAAAGTTTCTTTGCGTTAGGTCGATAAGGAAATAATGATATTAGATGCAAGGGCGAACAGTGAGCATTATCAATACCAATCTCACCTCTTTGACTGGACAAACCAACTTGCGCAATAGCCAGTCCTCGCTTAATACGGCGATGGAGCGGCTGTCGTCCGGCTTACGGATCAATAGCGCAAAAGACGACGCGGCGGGGCAAGCGATAGCAAACCGAATGACCGCCCAGATCAACGGGCTTGTTCAAGCGCAGCGTAATGCCAATGATGGTATCTCAGCCGCTCAGACAGCAGAAGGTGCCCTCGGTCAAGTGAATGACAATGTTCAACGCATACGTGAATTAGTGGTTCAGGCGAAAAACGGTACAAATAACACAAATGACTTGCTCTCAATACAAAATGAGATAAAAGAGCGGCTAAAGGAAATTGACCGAATTTCGGAGCAGACGCGTTTCAATGGCCATCTGCTTTTGGGGCAGGATAAGACGATGGTAGTACAGGTAGGCGCTAATAATGACGAGCTGATTGATATTGGTTTAAAGGCTATAAATGCTAAAACAATGGAATTAACTGATTTATCGATACTGCGCACTTCAGCGCCATCAGAGCCAACTTTCTCCATTATGCCCTTGTTTCCAAAAGCTACGGTGGACAATGTGATTGATCTTCTTGCTCAAGGTGGTGATGCTGATATTGGCAGTTTTTCTTATTTTTTAAGTGGTTCAGGGGATTATATACGATATCAAAGTACACCAAATGCCGACCCACTGGCATTTCTTACCCAATCACCAGGGAAGTTCAGAATAACGAACTATCCTTCTGAAGGTCAGAGTTTGCCACAGGTTGAAATTGAAATAGGGGCCGATGGCACTATTAACGAAAGTGGCCCGTCATTTGGTATTAATAGTACTGGAGGTTTTGTTACCGGCGGAGCTGTAGTTACAGAAATTGAAAATCTGAATGATCTGTTTAATAATCCAATTGCCAGCAATAACTTAAGTGTTTCTGGCGTTGATAGTGGGAACGAAAATCTTCAAGTGACCAGTAATCCCAATGGGTCTTCATTTGGCACATACCTTAAAGGGTTTGAACGGGATGACTTGGCTGACGCTTTTTCAGGAAATACAGTAAGATTTTCGGGGGTGAATTATGAAATCAGCGAAGAAGGTAACGATGTCAAAATAAATAGTATTGAACAGTTTATCAATGACGAAACCGAATTTACTGGAATTCAAGAAACAATAACAGTAGAAGACGAATTCGAACCTGATGAAGAAAAAAATGCACTATTGGCAAAAGTTGATGTTGCTATAGCGACAATAGACTCGCAGCGCTCTGACTTGGGAGCCATCCAGAACCGTTTTGAGTCTACTATTACCAACCTGAGCTCCAACGAGACTAACCTCTCAGCTGCCCGCTCTCGCATTATGGATGCTGACTACGCAACAGAAGTCGCCAACATGACTCGCGCACAGATTCTGCAGCAAGCGGGTACTTCTGTATTGGCACAGGCTAACCAGATTCCGCAGAACGTTCTTTCTCTGCTGGGTTAATCTAAAGCTTAGCTTCGATATAGCGCTAGTTTTATCGCTAAGTAGTACAACTAAACCGGCTCCATTGGAGGCCGACTTTTGAGGAGTTAATGTGAGCAACAGCGTAAAAAAAATTTCAGCCTCCAGCGTTATCAATGGCGTCATCCCCAAGCTTAATGCGGTGGAAAAGCTCGTCGAAGGTACGGTAAAAGAGATTGTCAAAACCAGCCAGCTTCCGGCGCAAGTGGAGCGTTACACTAAGCTGCAAATAGAGTTTCAGCTTGAGCTCTCGATGATTCGTATGAATCTTGAGCATTTATTGAACCGCTATCAGAAAGAATTTACCGCGGTTAAAAATAACGATAACAACGACATACTGTTAACAATTGACGCTTATGAAGCGACTGCGATTGAAAGTGCCACGGCCCTGTATCGGCGTTCTCAGGAGCTGCAACAGGCCCATTGATAATATGACGAATAGGGAGTTAATTGTGCACCCTGATGAACACGAGCAAGTGGCACTGGAGTTGGAAACGCTAATCCGTGACACCCAAGCGACTATTGATCGGATCGAAACCTATGGGCTGAACAATACGATGCCCGAAGATTATCAAGCGTTGCTGGATATTTTGGATGATGCCATCAAGCAGCAGCGGGAGCATACACAGGGAATGTTATCGGATTGATTCGTCTATCAACGATGACTAAAAATTAATGACTTATATGATGCGGCTGATCCTTGTGAATCCATTACGTACTGACAATGTAAAAGACACATATTTATAGTCAGTGCATTCATGTCACCCATATTCAATAAGTGAATAAAAAGCGATTTTATTATTCTTTTGTGTGCTTTTTCTCCTAAGGGTATGATAGCCCCCATCAAGGCCGTTTTTGTACGGTTATTCATATCGTCGGACTATCGACCAACGAGGAAGCAGACTTATGCCACTATCCCGCAAGCTAAATATCACCTTCGCCGCGCTCTCATTAAGCGTTGCCAGCGGTTTATTCGCTGCCACTGCCCAAGCCGACACCCTACGCGTAGGCATGTCCGGCGGTTACTTCCCCTTTACCTTCGTTGAGCAGGATGAGCTTAAAGGGTTTGAAGTGGATGTGATGAATGCCGTAGGCGATATCACTGGTGATGATATTGAGTTCGTAACTGCTAGTTTCTCTGGCTTGGCGGGTATGCTGGAATCTGGGCGTATCGACACCATTGCCAACCAGCTCACCATCACTCCAGAGCGTGAAGCCAAGTATGCCTTCACCGAGCCCTATGTGTATGACGGCGCGCAGGTCGTGGTGCGGGCGGGGAATGATTCTATTCAAGGGGTTGAGGATCTCTCCGGCAAAAGCGTGGCGGTGAACCTGGGCTCCAACTATGAACAGCTGCTGCGTGAGCAACCGAACGCCGATGAAATCGATATTCATACCTATGAATCCAACATCGAGCAGGACGTGGCGTTGGGTCGGGTAGAGGCCTTCGTGATGGACCGCGTGAGTGCCACGCAAGTCATCAAAGAGAAAGGCTTACCCTTAGAGTTAGCGGGTCAGCCGTTCTCCACCATTGAGAACGCGCTACCGTTCCGTGATGATGACGCGGGCCGCGAGCAACGCGACCGCGTGGGTGCAGCACTTGCCGAGCTGCGTGACAATGGCGAGCTGCGTGAGATCTCAGAAAAGTGGTTTAATACCGACATCACCGAGCCGTAACCGTTAGGCTATTCTGTTGTAACGCGGCCGTGGCATTGCCACGGCCGTTTGTTTATTAGCGATACGGCCACTGTTAATGGCTATTTTGAATGGCTGTGTTGAATAACTATTTTGAAGAACCAAGTTGAATAACCATGCTTAATCTTGAATATATGTGGGGGCTGTTGCCGGTACTGCTTAGCTATTTGCCGCTGACCATGCAGATGGCAACGATCGCCATGTTCTTTGCGCTGATCCTGTCGTGCCTGCTGGCGGTGATTCGCGTGTCCAAGGTGCCGGTGTTAAACGGGCTTTCGCTGCTGTTTATCTCTTTTTTCCGCGGTACGCCGCTGCTGGTTCAACTGTTTCTTTTCTACTACGGCCTGCCGCAGCTGATAAGTTCGTTGATCGCGATTACCGGCGTCACTGCTGCGGTGCTCGGGCTAACGCTGCATTTTTCTGCTTACATGGCCGAGTCTATTCGTGCGGCGATCGTCGGGATCGATCGCAGCCAAACCGAAGCTGCGCTCTCTATCGGCATGACCCAATCGCAACTGATGCGGCGCATCATCCTGCCCCAGGCAACCCGTGTAGCAACGCCAACGCTGATGAACTACTTCATCGATATGATCAAGGCAACCTCGCTGGCTTTCACGCTAGGCGTCACCGAGTTGATGGGCGCGACGCAAAAAGAGGCCGCGGGTAGCTTTCTCTATTTAGAGGCGTTCTTGCTGGTGGCGCTGATTTACTGGGCGATGGTAGAAGTACTCTCCTGGGGGCAGCGTCGGTTAGAAATTTATCTGAATAAGGCCTACCAACGATGATTTCGCTGCAAGGCATTACCAAACGCTTTGGCGACCATACCGTGTTTAGCGATATTGATCTGAGCCTGTCCCAAGGCGAGATCATTGTCGTGATTGGCCCTTCTGGCACGGGGAAGTCCACACTGTTGCGCTGTATTAACTTCCTTGAAAAGCCCGATGCCGGGCGGCTGCAAGTCGGCGATTTGCGTGTGGATACCCAGCACGCCAGCCGGGCAGACATTCTGGCATTGCGCCGCCGCACGGCGTTTGTATTTCAGAATTACGGCCTGTTCGCCAATAAAACCGCGCTAGAGAATATCAGCGAAGGCATGATCGTGGTGGATAAGCTGCCTAAAGCCAAGGCGCATGCCCGGGCCAGGGAAATTTTAGAGCGCATCGGTTTGGCGGAAAAAGCCGATGCTTACCCGGCTTCGCTTTCCGGCGGCCAACAGCAGCGGGTGGGCATTGGTCGCGCCATGGCGGCGAATGCCGATGTCATTCTGTTCGATGAGCCGACCTCCTCGCTTGACCCGCAGTGGGTAGAAGAAGTGCTGGGCTTGATGAAGCAGTTAGCGGTAGAGCGCCAAACGATGATCGTTGTCACTCATGAAATGCAGTTCGCGCGGGAAGTGGCGGATCGCGTGGTCTTTATGGACGATGGCGGCATCGTTGAGCAAGCGCCGCCTGAAGCGTTATTTACCGCCCCCAAAGATGAACGCACGCGTCACTTTTTGCGCAAAATTCTAGCGCCCAAGGGGCAGTCAGAGCTGTAAAGGCTCGCTATCTACTGCTGAGTTGCTATGCCCACTATTTCAAAAGCCTTACTAAAGAGTGTCGAGCAGTTAGCTTGCCAAGCAGGCGAAGCGATTATGCAGGTGTATCGTCGCTGCTTTGAGGTTGAGCTAAAAGCCGATAACAGCCCGCTGACTGAGGCGGATAAAGCGGCCCATGTGGTTATTGCCCGTGGCTTGCAGTCGCTTACCCCAGAAGTGCCGATACTCTCTGAAGAAGATACCCAATGCTTTAGCGGCGCTAACGCTGAGGGCTTTTATTGGCTGGTGGATCCACTGGATGGCACCAAAGAGTTTATTAAGCGTAATGATGAATTCACCGTCAATATTGCCTTGATTGCCCAGGGAAAGCCGGTGTTGGGGGTGGTGGTTGCCCCCGCCTTGCAGCTTACTTATCTAGCCGCTGAAGGATTGGGGGCTTTTAAAGTGGGTGTGGATGGCCAGTGGCAGTCTATCCAGGTGTCAATGCCTCCGCTCGCGGGGCGGCCTTGGCGTGTGCTGGGCAGCCGTTCGCATCCAGATTCGCGCATGGCTGCATGGTTAGAAGCGCTGGGAGAGCATGAAACGCAACCCATGGGGAGTTCGCTGAAGTCGTGCTTGATCGCAGAGGGTAAGGCGGATGTTTACCCGCGTTTTGGCCCCACCAGCCTATGGGATACCGGCGCTGCCCAGGCGATAGTCGAGCAGGCCGGTGGACAGGTGGTAACGCTGGACGATCAACCGTTAAGCTATGCTAATCCTCAGCAACCTCTTAACTCCGATTTTATAGTGTGGGGGCAGCGAACGGGCGAAGATTGTATCGAGACGCGTAAGTGAGGTGAGCGGTGCGTTTAGCAAGCGCAGTTGCGTATTGACAACCGCTAGCAAGCACGCGTAGTGCGTGATAGACTATGCCATCCTCTCAGACAAGACCCGTGAGCGGGCAGCATAACAACACTGCTCGCTTTGTGTTTTGGTAAGGCGAAAAGCCTGCCAAATCAACTGGTTTTATAGAAGTGTCATGTTGCGGAAACGTCGCGCTGTGATAGCGCAGCCGACAAACACATATTTAATTTCGTTGTCGTTTTATCGACAACCTTTATTCTCCAAGGAGATACCCTGTGGCGAACAGCAAGCAAGCTCGCAAGCGCGCCCGCCAGGCCGAGAACCGTCGCGTCCTGAAATCCAGCCAGCGTAGCATGGTCCGCACCTACATCAAGCGTGTAGTGAAAGCGATCAGCACCGGCGACCACGCTAAGGCAATGGAAGAGTTCAAGGCCATGCAACCGGTCGTTGACCGTATTGCTGACAAAGACGTGCTTTCTAAGAAGAAAGCAGCGCGTCTGAAGAGCCGTTTGAACAAGCGTATTAAGGCACTGGCGGCGTAAGTCGGCAGACGCCTCTAAAAAACCGGCTGCGGCCGGTTTTTTTGTGTCTGGATGATTTTCTAGATCCATTTTTCTGAATAGTTCTTCTAGACGGTTTTTCTGGATAGCTTATGACAGCGAAGAAAGCACCCAACGCTTCTCCAAACACCGCCGTCTTGCGCCGCGGGTTAATGCGCTCGGGGCTTGTGGTCAGTGCGATGACCATGCTGTCGAGGGTGCTGGGGCTGGCTCGCGATGTTGTCGTCGCGACCTTGTTAGGGGCGGGCAATGGCGCTGATGCGTTTTTCGTCGCCTTCAAAATCCCCAACTTTCTGCGCCGCCTCTTTGCCGAGGGCGCATTCAACCAGGCCTTCGTGCCGGTGCTGTCAGAGTACTCGACCCAGCGTAGCCGTGAAGAGATACGCGAGCTGCTGAATGCGACGGCGGGAAGCTTAACGGCGGTGTTGGCGTTAGTCAGCGCCTTGGCCATGCTCTGCGCCCCCTGGTTGATTTGGGTATTTGCGCCTGGCTTTGGGCGCGACCCAGAAAAGCTGGCGCTAACGGCCGATATGCTGCGCTTGACGTTCCCCTATCTGCTATTGATTTCGCTGACGGCCTTCTCAGGCAGTGTGATGAATACCTGGAACCGTTTCGCGGTCCCTGCGTTTACGCCCGTGTTGCTGAATCTTTCGTTGATTGGCGCGGCGCTTTTCTTAATGCCGCTAATGGACGAGCCCGCCATGGCGCTTGCCTGGGGCGTATTGATCGCGGGGGTTGCACAGTTGGCGTTTCAAGTGCCGTTCTTGCTGCGGTTGGGATTGATGCCGACGCCCTGGCCCAACTTTGCCCATGAAGGCGTGCGGCGCATACTCAGGTTGATGGGGCCAGCCCTGTTTGGGGTGTCGGTATCGCAAATCAATTTATTGCTGGATACCGTGCTGGCTTCCTTGCTGACCGCGGGCAGCGTGTCGTGGCTCTACTACTCGGATCGCTTGGTGGAACTGCCGTTAGGTGTATTTGGGGTGGCGATTGGCACGGTGATTCTACCCGCGCTTTCCAAGCGCCATGCTGACCAGTCCAAGGAGCACTTCGCGGCGATGCTTGATTGGGCTATCCGCATTGTATTGCTGTTAGGCTTACCTGCGGCGTTGGCTCTGGCAGTGCTGGCTGAGCCGCTGTTGATCACGCTGTTCCATTACGGGGCGATGACTGACAACGACATCCAGATGGCGGCGATGAGCCTGCGTGCTTATGCCTTTGGCTTGGTGGCCTTTATGCTGATCAAGGTATTAGCACCGGGCTTTTTTGCCCGCCAGGACACCAAAACGCCGGTTAAGGTAGGCATTATCGCCATGGTGGCTAATATGGTGTTCAACCTGCTGCTCATTTGGCCGCTGGCGCACGCTGGGTTGGCGTTGGCCACCGCGCTTTCTGCTTTCTTGAACGCTGGCCTGCTAGGCTACTTACTGCATAAGCAGCGGGTGTTGGTGTTTCAGCCGGGTTGGAAGCGCTATGCGGTGCAACTGCTAGGCGGCAGTGCGTTGATGACCGTGGCACTGTACATGGTCGCCCCCGACTGGCAAGCGTGGCTTAACGTTGGGCTTTGGCAGCGCGTAAGTTGGGTCACGGGCTTGGTTGTGCTGGGCGGATCACTCTACTTCGCCTGGCTGGCAGCGTTGGGTTTACGCATTCGTCATTTTAAAATGCACTCTTAACGCTGCATCCTGGCGTCGGAGTTCGTTATAATCAGAGGCTTTATGCCCTCTAACGGCTGAGGTTCCATGCACGTCATACGAGGTCTGCACAATTTGAGAGCGGCTCAGCGTGGCTGCGTTGCCACCATCGGTAATTTCGATGGTGTGCATCGCGGCCATCAAGCCATTCTCCAGCAGTGCCGTGAACATGCCGCACGCTGGCGTGTGCCGCTTACCGTCGTGGTGTTCGAGCCCCAGCCGCGTGAGTTTTTTGCCGGTGATCAAGCCCCGCCGCGCTTAACGCGTCTGCGTGAAAAGGTGCGGCTACTGCGCGACTTTGGCGCGGAACAAGTGCTGGTGTTGCCGTTCAACGACACGCTGCGCAGCCTGACCGGGCGCGAGTTTATCGACCAGGTGTTGATCGATGGGCTCGGCGTTAAGCATTTGGTGGTCGGCGATGACTTCCGTTTTGGCTGTGACCGCCGCGGTGATTTTGCGCTGCTGGCGGAAGTAGGGCGCGAGCAGGGATTTGGCGTCGAGCACACGCGCACGTTTACCGTGGATGACAAGCGGGTGTCCAGCACGCGGGTGCGCACCCTACTGGCCAGCGGCAATTTTTCCGCCGCGGCGCGTTTGCTGGGCCGCCCCTATTCATTGCATGGCCGGGTGGTGCGCGACCAGCAGTTGGGTCGCACCATTGGCGTGCCCACCGCCAACCTGCCGTTATTGCCACAGCCATTAACTTTGCGTGGCGTGTTTGCGGTAGTGGCTGAACTTGAAAACGGTGAGCGCTATCCGGCCGTTGCCAATGTCGGTTTTCGCCCTACGGTGGGCTCAGAACGGCCAACGCTTGAGGTGCACCTGCTGGATTTTGCCGGCGACCTGTACGGCCAGCGTATGACGGTATACCCCTGTATGAGATTACGAGGGGAGGTTAAGTTTGACGACCTTGAGGCACTCAAAGCGCAAATTGAACGTGATCAGGCGCGCGCTCGTGACTATTTAACGGTGGCAATAGAGGGTCAAAACAGCGCAGAACGAGCGCGCGCTGAGCAAGACTACTCTCTTCCGCTGGCCACGGCCCCGCTCGGGCGTGAGGCGATCTCTTCAAATACGATTTCTTCTGATTCATATTCGGCGGATGATGCCGCCGATGCTAACGACGGCTGACCAGACCATGGATTATAAGCACACGCTGAATTTGCCTGAAACCGATTTTCCCATGCGCGGCATGCTGCCTAAGCAGGAGCCGGGGCGGGTTTCCCAGTGGCAGGACATGAATATTTACCAGCGCCTGCGGGAAGCGCGCGCCGGTGCGCCGCTGTTTGTGCTGCACGATGGCCCTCCCTACGCCAACGGCAGTATTCATATTGGTCACGCCGTTAATAAAATCCTTAAAGACATTATCGTTAAGTCAAAGAACTTGGCCGGTTTTGACGCCCCTTACGTGCCGGGCTGGGACTGCCACGGTTTGCCCATCGAGCACAAAGTCGAAACCACGCATGGCAAGCATCTAGCGCCGGATCATGCGCGTGAGCTATGCCGAGAGTACGCAGGCGCCCAGGTTGAGACGCAACTGGCCGACTTCGTGCGTTTAGGCATCATCGGTGATTGGGATCACCCCTATCGCACCATGGATTTCGCCAATGAAGCAGGCGAAATTCGCGCGTTGGCCGAGATGGTCGATGCAGGCTACGTGTTCAAGGGCTTGAAGCCGGTCAACTGGTGCTTTGATTGTGGCTCGGCGCTAGCGGAAGCCGAAGTCGAGTATCAGGATAAGAAATCCGATGCGATTGATGTGGCCTTCCCGGTAGAAGACGCCGACAAGCTGGCGGCTGCCTTTGGGTTAAGCGAACTGGCCAAGCCCGCCGCGGTGGTGATCTGGACCACCACGCCGTGGACCATTCCCGCTAACCAGGCGCTCAATGTTCACCCTGAGTTCACCTATGCCCTGGTCGATACCGGCGAGCGCCTGTTGCTACTGGCGGAAGAGCTGGTGGAGAGCTGCCTGGAGCGTTTCGGTTTGCAGGGTGAGGTGATTGCCACCACGCAAGGCAAGCAGCTTGATCTGATCAATTTCCGCCACCCGTTTTATGACCGCCTCTCGCCGGTTTATCTGGCCGAGTACGTCGAGTCAGAAGTGGGCAGCACCGGTATCGTTCACTCGGCGCCTTCTTACGGCATGGACGACTTTTTGACCTGCCGTGAGCATGGCATGGAGTTCGATGACATGCTCAACCCGGTGCAGGGCAACGGCGTTTACGCTGACGATCTGCCGTTCTTTGGCGGCCAGATGATCTGGAAAGCCAACCCTCAGATCGTCGAAAAATTGCGCGAAGTGGGCGCATTGATGGCGCATATCCCCATCAAGCATAGCTATATGCACTGCTGGCGCCACAAAACCCCGGTGATCTACCGGGCGACGGCGCAGTGGTTTGTGGGCATGGATATTAAAGGTAAAACGGGCAAAACCTTGCGCGAAAGCGCCCTGGAAGGCATCGAAGCCACGGCGTTTACGCCCGCTTGGGGGCAGGCGCGTCTGCACAGCATGATCGCCAACCGGCCGGATTGGTGTATTTCCCGCCAGCGTAACTGGGGCGTGCCGATTCCCTTCTTCTTGCACAAGCAAACCGGTGAGCTGCACCCGCGCACCGTGGCGTTGATGGAAGAAGCCGCCAAGCGCGTTGAGCAATCAGGCATCGATGCGTGGTTCAAGCTCGACCCTGCGGAGCTACTCGGCGCGGAAGCGGCGGAGTACGATAAAGTCACCGATACCCTCGATGTCTGGTTCGATTCCGGCACCACGCATCGCCATGTATTACGCGGTTCACACCCGCACGGCCATGAAAGCGGCCCCCGGGCGGATCTCTACCTGGAAGGCTCTGACCAGCACCGCGGTTGGTTCCATTCGTCGCTGCTGACCGGTTCAGCCATTGATGGCCATCCGCCTTACCGCCAGTTGCTGACCCACGGCTTCACCGTCGATTCCCAGGGGCGTAAGCAGTCCAAGTCATTGGGCAACGTGGTTGCTCCCCAGGAAGTGATGGATAAGCTAGGCGGCGATATTTTGCGCCTATGGGTAGCATCGACCGATTACTCCGGCGAAATGGCCGTCTCTGACGAAATTTTGAAGCGCACCTCGGATGTGTATCGCCGTATTCGCAACACCGCGCGCTTCCTGCTTTCCAACCTTAACGGGTTTGATCCAGAGCGTAATCAAGTCGCGTTTGGCGATATGCTGGCGCTGGATCAGTGGGTGGTGGATCGCGCAGCTCAGCTTCAGGCGCGGATCGAAAAAGCCTATGAAGAGTACCGCTTCCTGGATGTGTATCAGCAGGTACACGGCTTCTGCGCGCGGGAACTGGGTGGTTTCTATCTGGACGTCATCAAAGACCGCCAATACACCACCCAAACCGATTCGCTGGCGCGCCGCAGTGCGCAAACCGCGCTTTACCACGTGGTGGAAGCGTTGAGCCGCTGGATCGCGCCGATTTTGTCTTTCACTGCCGAAGAGATCCACGAAAACATCCCCGGTAAGCGCGGCGACAGCGTGCTGCTGGAGACTTACTACACCGGCCTTGGCCGCCTGGAAGATAATGCTGAGCTGGGTCGTGCTTTCTGGGAGCAGGTGCTGGAGGTCAAGCACTCGGTCAATAAGTGCCTGGAAGATGCGCGTAACGCAAAAGTTATCAAAGGCAGCCTGGCTGCCGAAGTGACGCTGTATGTCAGCGATGAGCTGCAGGCGACGCTGGCCAAGCTGGGCGACGAGCTACGCTTTGTCATGCTTACCAGCGAAGTCACGTTGAAGCCCCTGGCGGCAGCCGGTGAAGTAGCGGCGGAAGCGACGGAGCTTGAAGGCTTGAAAGTAGCGGTCAATGCCAGCGACAACACCAAATGCGAGCGCTGCTGGCACCATCGCCCGGATGTAGGCACGCATGCAGAGCATCCTGATCTATGTGGGCGCTGTATCAGCAACCTTCCCGAAGGCAGCGGTGAGATTCGTTACTATGCTTAAAGAAGGAAATACGCCTGAGACGAATACGTCTAGCGATGCCAGCGCACGGCCGACGATGCAGCGACCGCTGCGCTGGCTATGGCTAGCGGTCGCGGTGATTATGTTGGATTTGGCAACGAAGTACGTGGCCAGCAGCCAGCTAGGCTATGCTCAGCCGGTCGAAGTGTTGCCGTTCTTTAACTTAACCCTGCTTCACAACACAGGCGCAGCCTTCAGCTTCCTAGCCACGCACCCAGGCTGGCAGCGCTGGTTCTTCGCCATTATCGCGGTGGGGGCGAGTATAGGCTTAACGGTGTGGCTCACACGCATCAAGCACGATGAAAAACTGCTGGCGATTGCGCTGCCGTTGATTATTGGCGGAGCGCTCGGCAATCTCTATGACCGCTTGGTGCACGGCTATGTGGTCGATTTCCTCTCCTTTCACGCCGCTGGGTGGTACTACCCGGCGTTTAACGTGGCGGATATTGCGATTACCCTGGGGGCAGTCGCTTTAATCTGGGAATCGATCATGGGTGAGCGGCGGCGCAAAAAAGCGCACGGAAACGTTTCATAACGGTCTAGACATGAAGGCCTGTGAATAGCGCTCTGCCCTAACGCGAAAAGATTTACTTAAAGTCATTTATCGACAGGTAAGGATGGTAATGAGCGACTACCGTATTGACGATGGCATGGAAGTGACGCTGCACTTCACCTTAAAGTTGGAAGATGGCACCTTGGTCGATTCCACTAAAGACAAGACCCCGGCCACTTTTGAGTTTGGCGACGGCAATCTGCCGCCCGGCTTTGAACATCCTATTAAAGGCCTGGCCGCGGGCCAAGAGGGCACGTTTCAGATAACCCCTGAACATGCTTTCGGCCAGCATAACCCGCAGAATATTCAAACGTTGAAGCGGGCCGATTTTGGCGATGAAGCCCCAGAAATTGGCATGGTGATGTCGTTTGCCGATAAAGCGGGAACGGAATTGCCAGGCGTGGTCAAAACCATTGACGGTGATCGCATCGAGGTAGATTTCAATCACCCGTTAGCGGGTCGCACTCTGACCTTTGAGGTAGAAGTGTTGGACGTTAAACCGGTGACTACCCACTAACCCTGGCCGGGTCATCGCTCGCTGACGTTTCACACAAAGCCTACACTGGCTATTGAATTTACTAAGCAGATGCCGCGCGCATCAAGGCGTTACTATGAGCTTACCCAGTACGCAGCAGGCACAACCCATCGAAATTAAATTGGCGAATCCACGTGGCTTTTGTGCCGGCGTGGACCGCGCGATCGATATCGTTAACCGCGCGCTCGATGTGTTTGGTCCTCCCATCTATGTTCGTCATGAGGTGGTTCATAACCGCTTTGTGGTTGAAACGTTGCGCGCCCGCGGCGCTGTGTTTGTCGAAGAGCTGGATGAAGTCCCCGATGATGTCATCGTCATCTTTTCTGCCCACGGTGTTTCCCGTGCGGTGCAAGCCGATGCCGAGCGACGTGGCTTGAAAGTGTTCGATGCCACCTGCCCATTGGTCACCAAAGTGCATTTGGAAGTATTGCGCTACGCCAAGCGCGGCCAGGAGTGCATTTTGATTGGCCATGAGGGTCACCCTGAAGTGGAAGGCACCATGGGGCGTTACGACACCTCCCACGGCGGCCGCATTTACTTGGTCGAGGACGAAAAAGACGTCGCGAAACTCGAGGTGCGAGACCCTTCCAAGCTGGCGTTCGTCACGCAAACGACGCTCTCCATGGATGATACCGCCAAGGTGATCGATGCGTTGCGCGAGAAGTTTTCCGATATTCAGGGGCCACGCAACGACGATATCTGTTACGCCACGCAAAACCGCCAGGATGCCGTGCGTGAGCTAGCCTCCCAGAGCGATTTACTGCTGGTGGTGGGTAGCCCCAATAGTTCAAATTCGAATCGCTTGCGGGAGCTCTCTGAGCGGATGGGCACGCCTGCTTATCTAATCGACAATGCCGAGCAGATTGATCCCCAGTGGCTTGAAAATGTGGGCCGTATCGGCGTGACGGCAGGTGCCAGTGCCCCGGAAGTACTGGTCAAAGGCGTGATTACCAAGCTCCAAACCATGGGCGCTGCCGTACCCGAAGAGTTACAGGGCCGTGAAGAAACCATTACCTTCTCGATGCCCAAAGAGTTGCGTGAGAAGGTGATTGCCAGCAGCTGATCTTAGGCTTCGTGATGCAAAGCGTATTAGTTTGCGACATACTGAATCGGTATGAGCCAACTAATACAGGAGCAAAGCCGCGTGCCTTACGTTACTCATCCTTCCTCTGGCCGTTTTTCTCATAACGGCCAGCGCGGCTTTACCCTCATTGAGTTAATGATCGTACTGGTGATCATCGGCATCGTCGCCTCTATTGCCTACCCCAGCTATACCCGCTACGTGCAAAAATCAGTGCGCACAGATGCCCACGCAGGCCTGATGCAGGCCGCTTCTGAGCTTGAGCGCTGTTATACGCGAACTTACGCCTATAGCGATTGCACCATCAGTTCCTCCTCTCCAGAAAACAACTATCAGATTGAGAAGAGTATTGACGGTAATGGCTATTTGCTAACGGCAACAACAGATCAGAGTGATGGGTGCCCAGATGATATTACCCTAAGTTCGAGCGGTGAAAGGCTGCCCAATGACTGCTGGTAATCAAAAACAGCAGCGCGGGTTTACTCTAATTGAGCTGCTCATCACATTAATGATTGCGGCGATTATTGCCATCATCGCAGTGCCTGCATTTGCCGGTTTTCTTGCCCGCCAGCAACTAGCGGGCGATGTCAACGAGCTGATCTCTGTACTCAGCTTTGCCCGCAGCGAAGCGATAAAACAGCGTCAGCCGGTGCTGGTAACGTTTTTGCCACCGGATGAATGCAGCGCCGCTGAAGGGGTAGACGAGGGAAGTGATCAGCAACAGTGGTGCTACCGGGTGGAGCGGGATGAAGATGGCGAGACAATGCGAGTGGGGCAGGCGGCCAATATAACGACACGTGATCAATCGTTCTCGCTTACCTTTCAAAGTCTAGGCGATGCCGATATTGGGGATTGTCGTGCGGCTTCTTCTGCTCCTTGTCAGATTACGCTAACGCCGCAACGCGATTCCATCGCGCCTGTTACGCTTGCCGTCAATATCACCGGCAGTATTCGCAGGCAGGAGGCAGCGCAATGATGCTCCAGCGTGGCTTTAGCTTGATTGAAGCAATGATCGCGCTGGTAGTGCTCTCCATCGGCCTTATTGGCGTAGCGGCCATGCAACTGAAAGCGCTGCAAAGTGCGAATGCGGGTTACCAGCGCTCGGTCGCCAGCGTGGCAGCCGTGGATGCTCAGGAGCGGCTATGGGCAACGCTCGGCGCACTCGAAACAGGCCAAACCTGTGAAAATATCAACACCTCAGCTGTGCAGGCTGAATGGCGGGAACACTGGTTTCAAGGTGGCGGTGATGCCACGCCTCTGCGCAATGCTATTGAAGCACAGAGCGCGATTGAGCTGAGTAGTAGCGGTGACAAGTGCCAGTTCACGGTCACCGTCATGCTCAGCGAGGATGAAAGCGATCTGCTTGACTATACCTTCCGCCTTCCACTTGTTGAGCAATCGCCATGAAGCATTCGCAGCGTGGCTTCACCTTAGTCGAGTTGATGGTCGCGATGGCGATTGGCACCGTCATTATATTGGGGGCCGGTCAGCTGTTCTTGACCACTTTTCAAACCTTCCAAAACGTTGACAAAGTCAGCCGTAAGCAAGAGGCCTTAGTCTTTGCTGTCAGTGCCCTGACTGAAAAAGGGCGCCAGGGAAAATTCGAGGACTATGCCATTACGGGAGATCAACGAAATTCCGGTAACGCCACGCAGCACTACTGCGTTCTGCAAAACCAGATAGAGAACCAGCCTGTTGTAGACCTAGCTCGGGTCGACGACGAAGCGGACTGTCCCGCGCTTTCAGAAGCGAATAGCGATGGTGTATCGCATACAGTCACCCTACCGGTGGGCGACTGCCGAGTTAATGCCAACGCTAGCTGCGATGAAATCGTCTTTATCGTCACCGAGCGAAACAAAGTGATCACTGCACAAGGGGCCACGCCATGAAACAGCAGCAAGGCGCTGCATTAGTGATTGTGATGGCACTGCTGTCTGGTGCGCTAATGCTTGGCATGTCAGGAATGCAAAGTGCATTGATTGATGAGCGCTTGGCAGGCAACTATCGTGCGTCTGTTCAATCACAAATGGCCGGTGAGTCTTTTTTATCTGACATTGTTAGAGATGAGAATAGTGATATTTTAACTAGCATCATTAATCAGGTGATGGAAAGCGAAAATAATACGCCAGTAACGGTGGATGATGAGCAGCTCAATGCGTTGATGGAGGAGCTTTCTGTTGAAATCGAAGTGACGCGTCAAGATAACCAAATCACTATTAAAGCATGGGGCTCTGAGGGAAGGGCGAAAGCCCCCTCGGTGCTTGTGTTTAACGCGAGCGGAGCGGCTGAAAATTATCGCGCACCTTTTATAGCTTGCCAGCGTATGCGCATTACCGGTCGTTCATTGGCAGCTAGTTGCCACTCCAGTAATGGAGCTTGTTCGAGTAGTCAATCAAACTTAATTCCCGCTGAATCACAAAAATATAACCTTCTTTATAGCTTAGGGAGTGAGCAAGGAAGCAGCATTACATTAGATGTCAATTCTCAAGCTTATGGGAATGTTCGCTCCCAAAGAGATATTTTCTTGGCGGGCTCTTCAAGAATTATTGGTAGTGCATATGCTCAAAGTGCTATTTGCTATGTTAATGGTATGGATTGCAATAGTGCGGCGTCTTTTGTCGCTGGTGATGAAGTGATAACAACAGGAAGATTGCAGCAGTGCGATATGTTTTTAGATTTGGCTAGCTTAAATAATGAGATAAGAGGTATTTCTTTAGGTTATAACAGTAGCGTTCGCAATGTAGTGATGGGCGGTCAAAGACGGCAGTGGGCATTAACGCCTGAAGGGTTATTCTATATTGACTGTGGTTTTTTGGGGCTTGGTTGCATTTTTTCAGAATTTCTAGAGTTTTTTATTGGATTTGATCGAGATGAGTGGGTTAAGTATTCATCTGTTATTAATAATACTATTGTAGTTGATGATTTTTTTGTAAGAGGTAATTCAACGTTTATTGTTGCTAGTAACCAGAACAGGCTAGCGCGGTTGCGCATGGTAGTAGAAGGTGACTTTATTATTGAAGAACGGGGGAATGAGCTGGTTATTGAAGATAATGCTCAGCTTGAGATTTTTGTGAAAGGTAAAACTATTTTAAACCCCAATTTGCAAATGGGAGAAGGTTCAGTAAGTAGAAATGGCCAGACACCTTTAACGATCAACTCTAGTTACTCAGGGGCGGGCGATGCAGTCGCCGTCAACAGTGGCAGTCACGTGGTAGGTAATATCTATGCGCCCGGCGGGAGAGTGTCAGTCAATTCGAGCCGTGTTACAGGCAGCATTTGGGCACAGGAGATTAACGCGCTTAACGAAAGCCAAATAATTTATAACGAAGCAAACGTAGTGGCAGATAGCCAGGCCATAGAAACTGAGACAGCCAATGAAGGCGGTAATGGTTTTAATTGGCAATGGCGATGATCGAGAATATATGTCGATTTGCACCTATGGTATGTTAGCTCTTTTTACACCCTGAAGGATCTGCATACCATATGCAAGCGTCTAACAAAACCCGCGTTCTCACCGGCATCACCACCACCGGCACGCCCCATTTAGGCAACTATGTTGGGGCGATCAAGCCCGCCATTGAGGCGAGCCAGGATCCCAACGTTCAGTCGTTTTACTTTTTGGCTGACTACCATGCCTTGATCAAATGCCCCGACCCGAAGCGGGTTCAAGCATCACGCTTGGAGATTGCCGCCACGTGGCTAGCGCTGGGCCTGGATACCGACAATGCTATTTTTTATCGCCAGTCGGATATTTTGGAAATCCCTGAGCTTACCTGGATGCTCTCCTGCGTATGCGCCAAAGGCTTAATGAACCGCGCGCACGCTTATAAAGCAGCGGTAGCAGAGAATGAAGAGGCCGAGAACCAAGACCCAGATAAAGGCATCACCATGGGGCTGTTTGGTTACCCTGTGTTGATGGCGGCCGATATCTTGATGTTCAACGCCAATAAAGTGCCGGTGGGGCGTGACCAAATCCAGCATATTGAAATGGCACGTGATATCGCCGGGCGCTTCAACCACCTGTATAAAGGCCAGCACTTTACGCTGCCAGAGGCCGTGGTAGACGATAAAATACAGCTGCTGAACGGCTTGGACGGGCGCAAGATGTCCAAAAGCTACGATAATACGATCCCGCTTTTCTCCACTGAGAAAAAACTTCAAAAGCTGGTGCGTAAGATTAAAACCAACTCGCTGGAACCCGGTGAGCCGAAAGATCCAGACACCTGCACGCTTTTCCAAATTTACTCAGCCTTTGCCACCGTGGATGAAACTGCCAACCTGCGTGAACAGTATGCGAACGGAATTGGTTGGGGCGTAGCGAAAGACCAAGTGTTTGAATACTTGAATGCACATTTAAGCGCTCCACGTGAACGCTACAACGCCTTGATGGAAGACCCCGCCCACATCGAAGCGGTCTTGCAGAAAGGTGCCGAGCGGGCCAGGGAAGAAGCGGCTGTGACGATGGATCGGTTACGCTCAGCGGTTGGCCTTGGCCGGTTCGTCTAAATCCATATGGTTTCTAGCTAGCTTGATTGATTTCCCCTTAGCGAGAAAGGACGTATCATCCGAGCCATGCAGTACTGAAAAAAGTGCTATTGAGAAAAAAGGTCGCCTTCGGGCGACCTTTTTCTTGTTATCAACGGAGAAAAACCGATAGGCTGAAGTACATTTAATTTAGGATGGAAATGGTTGCGAGGCTATCGAGATGAGTAGCAGAAAGCTACGTTGTGATGGTGCTAGGATCACTAAGGGGGCTGCTCACGACCCGGTTTTGACTTCACTGTTTACCTAACTTGATGAGCAACTACTTGGTGGCTAAATATGGTTATAAATGATTTGTCAAGCTTTATATCTTCTTTAGCAACTTTCATAGCCGCAATGGCAGCTATTAAAGCAATAAATAAGTGGAGGATAGAAAGCTTGGACAAGGAGAGAGTCGAGGCGGTTAACTCCTTGGCCGAAAGTTCTCATAAAATTTCAAAGCATATTAGAGGACTCTATATGGATAGTCTCTTATTTTCTTGTGTTCCTTATGATTTTCACGAAGAAATGATGACCGAGGGCGATGTTAAAGTTCTTAAAAATAAAGGAGTGATGAAAAATCTGTATCTTACTAAAAAACATTATATAGATAAAATATGGAATGAGTGTGAAGGTGTTGAAGACATTGTTTCCAGGGCTCAGGCATTAAATGGGAAGCGCTTTGATTTTTATAGCGAGTACTACCTCTCACTTGGCGAGGAGATGAAAACCCTTCTAAACAGTGCGTGGCGAAGTATTCTGATTTCTAAGGAGAGCTTTGGAGAGTCTAAAGGAGAGGGGGCTATTTTCGATAGTGCTGTAGATCGAGAGGTCAGGGCATTGGGAAAAGAGTTTATTCATTCAATTTCCTTTTTGAACAAGAAAGATGATTGGTTCTCTTTTTTTAAAGATGTTGACAATAATATAGAGCGCGTCAGTGGTAAGGTCGAAGAGCTGGTTAAGTTGGAAAAGCGTTTAAAATATAGTTCCTTTCCTTGGGTTTTGATATGCAGGCTTTCTATATTTTTGAATAAAATAAATTTAAAAAGAGAAGTGGTCTTCTTTGATGGTGAAAAGAGTTTGTGTTTCGGTGAAGGAGGTAAATTAGAGTGGGTTGATGCTAGATATAAATATAAGCTTTTCCACAAAAAATAAGTTATTAAATATTAAATTGTTTCTATATGCTACTTCAACTGGATTGTTCCGCTCTTGCCGTGCGATGAATGCCTTCTCAAAGTAATGCTTTGTTTAATAAATGGGGTGATTTATGGCCGCGCGTTTTAGAAGGGGGTGACGTCGCATAGAATAACGGTAACACTTTGCTAGTGAGGTATGTGTGAGATCACCGCAGTCGGTTAAGACACTCGAAGATTTAGGACGCGTTCGTCTTTCGGAGTCTTTTTTTATGCGAGATTTCTTATACTCCGAAATCTCCCAGATTGAAGGGATACCCAACATCCCAGACAATCCTGATCTTGCGATTGAGGCTGGCAGATCTCTTTGCGAAGAAGTTCTCGAACCTATCCAGCAGCATTTTGGCCGTATCAGTATTCGTTCCGCTTACCGATCAAGTGCCGTTAATGCCAAAGGAGCAGAAAATAAAAACCAATATAACTGTGGAAGCAACGAGCAAAACTATGCTCATCACATATGGGATTTTCCTGACAAGAGCGGTCACATTGGGGCAATGGCGTGTATCGTCGTTAATAAGTACGTGCCGTACTTCGAGCGGACTGGGAACTGGCAAGCACTTGCTTGGTGGGTGCATGATACTGTGCCAGGTTATGCATCGATGTATTTCTTTCCCAAGCTCTGTGCCTTCAACATCGGCTGGCATCAGAAACCTGAAAAATCCATACGAAGCTATATTTCGCCAAAGGGGTGTCTCACCAAACCCGGTATGTCCAATTTCGAAGGAGACCATAGTGCGGAGTATTCGGACATGCTCCGCGAGTTGGGGTTAGGCCTTTAGCTTTATACACGTAGCATGCTGGACGTGACTTGATTTCGGGCGCCCAGCCCGCCGATGTGTTGGTCGATGTGCTTCGTCAGGTGGCCGAGGAAAACGCTAGCCGCTAGCGTCCGTCGATTCTTAGTGATCACCGAGCAGATCAGTCGCGGCAATAGCCTTCGCCTGTTGCGACTACCAGGCAGTCTTCCTTTTCCAATAGCCACTTCATGCCGGTGTCTTCGCCGTCACCCGCTCGAAGCAGCTGTGGGCCGTCCTCGCGGTTGAAGCGAATGCCCTCGGCGGTGGCCTGCCCTTCGAAGGTGCCGATTTGATCGGCATCCAGGCCGTACTGCATTTCAAGCAGATAGTGACCGGGGCCTGCAGGCTCGTCCTTGCTGATTTCCAGGAATAACCCTTCAACGCCAATCCATCGGCCGACCCATTGGTCGGTTATCTGGTGGTGGGGCTCGCTTTGCTCGGTTGACGTACCTGAGCCCGGCGTGCCTGACGCGGCGGTATTGCTGTTTTGAGCGCACCCGCTGATAAGTAATAGGGTGCTTAACGCTAACGCTGTTTTTGCCATATCTGTCTCCTAATCACTACTGCCGTTACTCACAATATACACGTACCATGCTTTCTTTAGTTTGATCGAATTTTGAGAGATGCCGAAGGGATATACAAAATGCAAAAGGTAAGAATCGATTTAGTATCCGATGTGGCCTGCCCATGGTGCGCGATCGGCTATCGGCGCTTGGAGCAAGCGTTAGAGACACTCAATGGCGAGATCGACGTTGAGCTGGTTTGGCAGCCTTTTGAGCTGAACCGCGATATGTCGCCCGAGGGCGAGCCTATCCTGGAACATTTGTGCCGCAAGTACGGCAAGGACGCGGCCACCATGGAGCAGTCTCAGCGCGAGATTATGGCCGCTGCCGAAGAGCTTGGGCTGAATTTCCGTGGTGCCCTGGAGCGTCGGGCGAATAATACCTTCGCTGCTCACCGCGTGCTGGCGTGGTCCGGAACGCAACACCAAGAGACGGCGCTTCAGTTGGCGCTGTTCGAGGCTTACTTCGGTGAGGCGAAAAACCCCGCCGACCCAGCGGTGCTGCGCGAGAAGGCCATTGAAGTGGGGCTTGACGGCGACACCGCCGAGGCCATCGCCCGCTCCGATCAGTACACTGATGAAGTACGTGAAGCCGAGCAACGCTTTATGGACGCGGGAGTAAACGCCGTGCCCGCATTTATTCTCGATGGTCGCTACCTGATTTCCGGCGCCCAGTCCGCCGACGTTTTGGTCGATGCGCTGCGTCAGGTAGCCGAGGAAAACGCTAGCCGCTAGTCCTTTAGGCTCTAACCTGGAATGAGGGTAGTGCTAGCTGCTTGTCACCCGGCCACTTACCGGGTGCCCCATTCCTGCTTCACGCCGGTTTTGTAACCGATAATGGTGAGACTTCAGCTATCCATCGATAATTGCTGATGTGGCGGTGTTACCGTTGTTACACCCCGCTTGTGAGCATCGTAGCGGCTGTTTTGATTATGGGGAGTGGCATCTTCTTTAATTGAGTGGCCGAGTGGCAGCATTACTGGGTGCCACCACCTAGAGAAGGTCACCCCTGGATTGGTTAACTACTCCTAAGCAGTAACGCGCAGGTAGTGCTCGCACTCAGAATCTGAAAGCGGCTTGGCGTATAAAAAACCCTGTCCGGCATGACAGCCTAGGATCTTTAGATAGTTCTGCTGCTCTTGGGTCTCAATGCCCTCAGCCAGCACATCCAGCCCTAAGCTGAGTCCCATTTGGATGATGGCTTTGGTAATCGCTCCGCTCTCCTGATCACTCGATAATCCATGGGTAAAGGATTGATCAATTTTTAGACGATGGAGTGGAAACTGCTTGAGGTAATTCAAGCTTGAATAACCTGTTCCGAAATCGTCTATGGCAAGCGTGACACCCAATTCACGAAGCTTATTGAGCTTATGCAGCACCAGTTCAATACCCTGCATGACCACACCTTCCGTGACCTCCAGCTCCAATAAGTGGGCCGGTAGACCTGTACGTGAGAGCACGTCGCTTACTTGTTCACAAAAGTCTGCCTGACGGAATTGATGGGCAGAAATATTGACTGCTATCGACCCTTTCGTCACGCCCTGGGCCACCCAGTAAGCGTGCTGGCGGCAGGCCGTTTCCAGCACCCATTTACCGATTGAGACAATAAGGCCGCACTCTTCAGCCATAGGAATAAATTGATCAGGTAAAACAAGCCCCCGCGTGGGGTGCCGCCATCGAATTAATGCTTCCAGACCAATCACGCCCCCAGTGCTAAGTGTAAGCTGTGGCTGATACATTAGGAAAAGCTCATCGCGTTCCACGGCACGATGCAGATCGCTTTCAAGCGTTAAGCGGTCCAGCGCGCGCATATTCATTTCAGGTGCATAGAACTGGTAACCGTTGCGACCAACGTCCTTAGCTACATACATGGCCGCATCGGCATTACGCATTAAGGTGTGCGTATCTTTTCCATGGTGGGGGAAACACGCTACACCAATGCTAATCCCCAGGATGATTTCGGTATCCTCCAGCAAGAAGGGGGAGGCGATGACGTTGAGCAGTTTCTCGGCAGTGAGCGCAGCATCCTGCTCCTCCTTGATGCCTGTGAGGGCTACGATAAACTCATCGCCGCCTTGTCGACTCACCGTATCCTCGGCGCGCACGCAGCTCGATAGCCGTCGTGCAACCTCCTGCAGAAGCTGGTCCCCCAGGCCATGCCCAAATACATCATTTACATATTTGAACCGGTCGAGATCCAGAAACAGCAGGGCGACTTGCTGGTTATGCCGTTGAGCGTAAGCCAGTGCAACGTTGAGCCGATCGGTTAACAGCAACCTGTTGGGCAAACCAGTGAGCGGATCATGAAGCGCCATATACCTAAGCTGTTCGTTAGACCGCTGACGTTCGACTGCAGCACTTAGGATATTGGCAAGCCCCTGCAGAAAAGCGACATCATCGGTCGAGAAAATGCTGGACTTACTGGCGTAAGCGCCGAGTATGCCGAAGGGCTTCTCGATGCCGCCCACCAAAACGTCGATACCACTAACAACTGCGTGGGCAGTGAGCAGTTCGGATGTATTGAAGCGAGCATCTTCGCTGAAATTATGAATAATGACAGGTTCGTAGGAGGCCAGGGCGGGGTACATTTGCGTTTGCTTTTCAAGGTCCACCACTTGACGGCCGATCCAATCGGCCTGCCACCCTATACCTGCTTGTAAAAACAGAGGTCTGGCCGGCTCGTCTAGCAGCATTACGGCGCTAAACGGTACTTTTAGCCCCTGAGTGATCGCCGATGCCGCTTCTTTATACACCTCGTCAAGCGTCGCAGCAGAGAGGGCAAACCGGCCCAGGGCCGCGGCAAGCTGTTGCTGCTGTACCCTGGTTTGAAGTGATATTTCGGCTTGTTTTTGTTCAGAAATATCCTGCATGGTGCCAAAAAAGCTGACCACTTTGCCGCTAACATCTTTTCTGGGAACGGCGACGATCTGAATATCACTATGTTTGCCGTTGTCTTCCTTTGTACGAAGGTCAAATGTTTGCGTTTGACCGGAGGAAGCTCCCACATCCATCATTTTGTTCAAGCGGGCAGCGCTCTCTGCATCGAAAAGCATCGCAATTTCATGCAGGGTGGGGGGTGGATCACGTCGGCTATCTTTGCCCAATAGGCGATAAACGACCTCCGAACAGTTAGCCTCGCCGGTGGTGAGACTGTATTCCCAATTTCCAATCTTGCCGATTCGCTGGGCCTCGTCTAACCGCTCCTGAGTCCGCTTCAGATCATCAATGTTCGTGCAGGTGCCAAACCATTTAACGATAGTGCCTTCGGCATTACGCATGGGTACGGCTCTTCCAAGCATCCATTGATAAACCCCGTCCCAGCGGCGTAACCGGTATTCAATCTCATAGGGTTCGCCGCTGCTCGTCGCCTGAAGCCACCGCTTGGCAGCCCGGGCTCGATCATCGGGATGAAAGGGCGGGTTCCAACCAAAGCCTAGGCTCTCTTCAAGGGTCAGCCCAGTGTAATCCAGCCAGGATTGATTAAAGTCGATGTGCCAGCCATCCGGGCGGGTAACCCATACAATTTGCGGCATGGTTTCGACGAGCGTCCGGAATTCCGCCTCGCTTGTGCGCAACGCATCCTGAATCCGGTTTAACTCTGTTTCCCGATCGTTAAGCACGCTAATTAATAACCACTTTTTATTACCTGCAACAATTAACACTGATAATTCATTCTGGACGAAAATTTCAAAAAAACCATTTCTACTTAGTCTTAAGCCCGCTTCAATTAGCACTCAGCTGCGTTTCGCCGCACGCCTTCAGGGGGGAAGACGAGATCGTTTTCGCTATATAGCATCAGCGTTGGTGCTTCGATGGCGGCAGGCCTTTCCTCTATAAAGTCGCCAAGGCCTTTCATAAAGATTTAGTTGGCGCTAACCCGATAGGCTAGCGCATTTTAAACGGATTCAACCCATTGGCTTGCTGCATCATCATGCGTTTGGCGAACGGGAAGCGCTCGGCAACCTGCAGGCTTAGATCGCCTAGCTGGCGCAGTGGTTTGGCACCGGTAAATAGGTGGTGGAAGCTGTCGGTGGCGGCAATCATCGCCTGATTGGCGACGCGGCGTTGGCACTCAAAGCGCAGTAGGTTGACGTAGTCACCGGGGTCGCGGCCTTGAATGATGATCTCGGCCAGGGTATCGGCGTCGTGCAGGCCAATATTCAAGCCTTGGCCTGCCAAGGGATGCACCACGTGGGCGGCATCGCCAATTAGCGCTAAGCGCTTGCCGATATAGCGCTGGGCGTGCTGGCGTTTGATGGGAAAGCTGGCCCGCGCCACGATGCGAATAAGATTACCCAGGCGTTTGGGGAAGGCCATCTCAATCGCCGCTTTCAGTGCATCGTCGTCCAACTGCTCGCGGGCTTTGGTGGTCTCGTCTCTGTCGTACCAAACCAAGGAAGCATTGTGGCCGGGCAGCGGCAGCATGGCCAAGGGGCCTGTGGGGGTAAATACCTGCCAACTGACGTCCTGCTGGGGCAGTTCGGTTTCCACGTTAATGATCATCGCCTGCTGATGATAGTCGTAGTTCGTCACACTGATGCCGGCCAGCGAACGCAACGTAGAACCAGCACCATCGGCGCCGACAATCAGGTGGGCGCTTAATGTTTTGCCGTTATCCAGTTCCAGTAGGCGTTTGTTCGTCGCTGAGACGGTATTTAACGGCGCGCACTGGGTATAACAAGTAACGCTGGGCAGCTGTTCTATGCGCTGCCATAGCGCATACTGCAGCGTGCGATTTTCGATAAAAATGCCGAAGTCTTTCATGCCGCTATCTTCAGCGGAAAACAGCGAGTGGCCGGTGCCGTCCTGGTTGGAGACATCGATATGGCGAAACGGGCAGCTACGCTCTTCCGGTAGGTTGGTGCCGCTTGCCTTGATAAACGCCAGCGAGCGCGCATTGAGTGATGAGATGCGCAGGTCATAATCGCCGCTGGGCGGAGTGGGGGCATCGCCCTGTTCGACCAGCCCGACAGAAAAGCCGGTATGGCCCAAGCGCGCCGCCAGCGCGGCGCCAACCATGCCGCCGCCGACAATGATGACATCATGGTCGTGCTGCCCAGAACCTTGCTCAGACTGTTGCATCCTATGCTCCTTGAAATGAGGTGCTTTTGCGCATTGCGCAGGCGTTGCTTGTCATACAGTATCGTTGAGTTTGAGCAATATTGCCTAGAGGTGAACGATTGACGCAGGCCGTGGAAATAGCCAATAGCATTACCCAGCCCGGTGAAGAGCTGGCAGCGTTTATTCAGCAGCACCCCAAGCTGTGGGTGATTACCGGTGCGGGCGTAAGTACCGACAGCGGCATTCCTGACTATCGCGATGCGGATGGCCAGTGGAAGCGGCCACCGCCGGTGCAGCATGGCGATTTTATGAGTTCTCATCACGTTCGACAGCGCTACTGGGCCCGCGCGCTGATCGGCTTTAGCGCCATGCGCGAAGCTCAGGCCAGCGGGGCGCACCGGGCGCTGGCCGCGCTGGAATCCCAGGGCTATATCCAGCAATTGGTGACGCAAAACGTGGATCGTTTGCATCAGCGCGCCGGTTCCCGCCGGGTGATCGACCTGCATGGCCGGGCGGACATGGTGAAGTGCATGGTGTGCGACTATCAAATGATGCGCCACGCCATGCATGCCGAAATGGCGCGAATGAACCCTAGCTTTGCAGGTTTGCAGGCGGGTCACGCTCCGGATGGCGACGCCGATTTGGAAACCGACTTCAGCAGCTTCCGCATTTTCGACTGCCCACGCTGCAGCGGTATCCTGAAACCTGATGTGGTGTTCTACGGTGATGTAGTGCCCGCCGAGCGCAGGTTGGCAGCCCAGGTAGCGCTGGCCGAGGCGGATGCGGTGTTGGCTGTGGGCACCTCATTGATGGTGTTTTCCGGCTACCGTTTCTGCCGCGCTGCCCATGAGCGAGGCATGCCGCTGGCGTCGCTCTCGCTTGGTGTCACTAGGGCGGATACGCTGTTAACCCACCAGTGGCGCGCGCCGTTAACGCCGGTGCTCGAGCACGCCGTTCGCTGTTTGCAGCCCGCTTAAAGACCGCTATTAGCGCGCTTTCGATACCCACGGATTGTCTTCCAGCCAGAGTCGCCACGGGGCATCGCGGTGTTCGGGCTGGGCGTAATCGATGCCCACTCGCGGGCCGCTAACGATTGAGGCGTCATGTGCAGCGGCGCTAATCCACAGCTTGTCAGCCTGGGTCATATCGTGACCATACAGCGCTTTATCGATCGTCAACGCACGTGTGAGCTTGCCGGGGCCATTGCTGAGCTGTTTTCCTAAGGCTGGCCGGGTGGCGCGCATGGCGGCTTCGTTAACGGTGGGTTCTACCGCACGAATCAGCACCGCGCAGGGCGATTCTTCCGGCTCGGTCACCACGTTCAGTAACCAGTGCATGCCGTAAACCAGATAGACATAGGCGTGGCCCGCAGGGCCGAACATTGCTTCCGTGCGCGGCGAGCGGCGTCGGTGGGCATGGCAGGCGGTATCTTCAGCACCGCAGTAGGCCTCGGTTTCGACGATTCTTGCCGCCATCTGCTCGCCGTTATGCTCGCGTACCAGCCAGCAGCCCAGCAGGTCTCTCGCCACTTCGAGCGTGTCCCGATTATAGAAATCCCTTGGAAGTGGCGTCAGTTCGCTGTTTTTAACATTTGGCATGTTTGGCAACATCGTCTCGGCGTTTAGTTGAGTAGAATGCTAGGGTATTAGCTAACCACAGCCAATTGAAGTGGAGTGTATCGTGCTGTCATTTGAACATCTTTATGCCACCTTGCCTGAACCTCTCTGGGTCGCTACCCAGGCAACGCCCGTGGCCAGCCCAGAGCTGATCGCATTTAATGCCCCGCTGGCCCGTGAGCTGGGCGCTCAAGAGATTCCTGATCCCGCCACGCTGGGCGAGTGGTTTAGCGGCAACCAGCCCATGCCGGGTTCTCAGCCGGGTGCATTAGGTTACGCAGGCCACCAGTTCGGCAACTTCGTGCCGCAACTGGGCGATGGCCGTGCGTTGCTGCTAGGCGAAGTGATCGACCAGAACGGCGTGCGCCGCGATGTGCAGCTAAAAGGCAGCGGCCGCACGCCGTTTTCCCGCGGTGGCGATGGCCGTTCACCGTTAGGCCCTGTGCTGCGTGAGTACCTGGTCAGCGAATTTATGTCGGCAATGGGCATTCCCACAACCCGTGCATTGGCAGCGGTGACTAGCGGCGAGCGCGTGGTGCGGCAAATGGCCGAGCCCGGCGCCGTCTTTACCCGCGTAGCGAGCAGCCATATTCGCGTAGGCACCTTTCAATTTGCCGCCGCACAGCGGGATAATCCCTTGCTCAAGGCGCTGGCGGATCATGTGATTGCGCGTCACTACCCGGAAGCCGCCAAGGCAGAAGACCCTTATATGGCGCTGCTGGAAGCGGTGGTCGCCCGCCAAGCGGTGCTGATCGCCCGCTGGATGAGCGTCGGCTTTATCCACGGTGTGATGAATACCGATAACTGCAGCATTGCCGGTGAAACCATCGATTACGGACCGTGTGCCTTTATGGAGCAGTTCGATCCGCAGAAAGTGTTTAGCTCCATCGATCAAGGCCGCCGCTACGCCTTTGCCAACCAGCCTTCAATCGCCCAGTGGAACCTAGCGCGCTTTGCTGAAACGCTGCTGCCGTTAATGCGTGAAGAGGGCGACGCGCTGGTGCAGCAAGCAACGGACGTCATTCGCCGCTTTGAGTCACGGTTCAGCGCCGAACAGCTTCGCCTGCATGCCGACAAACTCGGCTTGGCGGCGGAAAGCCCCCGAGCCGCGCCATTGATGGAAGCACTGGAAATTCAGATGCATCAGGGGCGTATGGATATGGCCGCCGCTTTTGATGCGCTCACGCAATACGCTTACTCCCCGAATGATGAACACCGCGAGGCGCTGCTGGCGCTAACGACGCAGCCTAATGAGCTAACCGCGTGGCTAGATACTTGGCAGTCCGAGCAGGTAGCCAGTCAGGATAGTGAACGTTTTGCCGTCATGCGTCGGGCCAACCCGATCATTATTCCCCGCAACCACCGGGTTCAGGAAGTTATTGATGCCGCTTACGACGGTGATTTTGCGCCCTTTCATACGCTGTTAGCGGTCGTCACCCAGCCATTCGATGACTCCGTGGAAGCGCGCCGTTTAGCGGCGCCCGCCACGGATAATGAGCAAGTGCTAAGGACATTCTGCGGCACCTGAGGCTGTGATAAACTGTGGTTTTTTACAGGTAGAAGGGTAGCCGGTGCGCAAAATCATTCACTGCGACTGCGACTGCTTTTATGCAGCAGTGGAAATGCGCGATAACCCCGCGCTGCGGGATATCCCGATTGCGATTGGCGGCAGCGTCGAGCAGCGTGGGGTGGTGGCGACCTGTAACTATCCCGCTCGGGAGTTTGGCATTCACTCGGCCATGCCGATGTCGCAAGCGCTTAAGCGCTGCCCGCATCTCACCGTGATCCGCGGTGAGATGGCCAAGTACAAAGAAGTCGCCCGCCAGGTCTTCGCCATTTACCGCGATGTGACGGAACTGATCGAACCGCTCTCGCTGGATGAGGCCTTTCTGGATGTCTCGGAGGTCACGCTGCATCACGGCAGCGCGACGCTGATGGCCGAAGCGATTCGCGAACGGGTCAGCCGCGAAGTGGGGATCACCGTTTCAGCGGGCGTCGCGCCTAACAAGTTTTTGGCCAAGATCGCCAGCGACTGGAACAAGCCCGACGGCCTGTGCGTGATTACGCCGGATAAAGTCGACAGCTTCGTGCAACAGCTACCGGTCAAGAAAATTCACGGCGTCGGCCCGCGCACGGCCGAGAAACTGGCGGGGCTGGATATCCACACCTGCGCTGACCTACGTACCCGCACGCTGACCGACCTGGTCGAACACTTTGGCCGCTTTGGGCGGCGGCTACACGAGCTGAGCTGGGGGCGGGACGAGCGCCCGGTGAAGACTCACCGCGAGCGTAAATCGGTCAGCACCGAGCAGACCTACGCCCAGGATTTGCCTAACCTCGACGCCTGCCGCCGAGAGCTGCCCGCGCTGATCGAAGACCTGGAGCGCCGCTACGCCAGGCTTGATCCGCCACTAGCGGTGCGCGGGCTGATCGTCAAAGTGAAGTTCAGCGACTTTACCCAAACCACCGTCGAACACGCCGACCCAGCGCCTAACCTGGAGCAGTTCGAGACGCTGCTGAACGTTGGCTGGGCCAGAGGCGAGCGCCCCGTGCGCCTGCTGGGCGTGGGCTATCGGCTGGCGGAAAACAGCCAAGAGCACCAGCTGTCGCTGTTTTAATTAGCCGGTTAACCCTTTTATGGATTGACGCTCCTCCAGGCCCGCGATAAAACAGACGTATGATAGCCTGATGTATGTATCTCACGTTTGATTACCCACGAGCCCGCCATGTCTGCTAATGCTGCCCAACGTCCCCGTTTAGTGTTTGCCCACGCCAATGGTTTTCCTGGGCTTAGCTACCGCAGCCTGCTCAATCCGCTGGCAGAGATGTTTGACCTGCACCCGCTGGATCGACTGGGCCACCATCCGGATTACCCGGTTAACCACAACTGGGGCAACTTGGTCGATGAGTTGTTGAGCTATCTGCCCGAGACGGATACGCCGCTTTTAGGCGTGGGGCATTCGCTGGGGGGCACGCTGATGGCCATGGCGGCCGATAAACAGCCCGAGCGCTTTTGCGGCGTGATCATGCTGGACCCGCCGTTGATGCTGGGAACCGATGCGTGGGCGATGAAAGCCGCCAAACGGTTCGGCTTTGTGGACCGGGTAACGCCTGCGGGTAAAACCCTGGGGCGGCGCACCGTGTGGCCAAGCCGCGAGGCAATGGCCAACTCACTGGGGCGTCGGGGCTTGTTTCGCCGCTTTACCCCGGAAGCACTCAACGACTACATTGAAGCAGGGACGCGCTTGTTAGACGACGGCAGCGCTGAGCTGACCTTTGACCCGCGTATTGAGGTGGAGATTTTTCGCCATCTGCCGGATCACCTTTCGCGCCTGCCGCAGCGGCTGGGCGTGCCGATTGAGCTGGTGGCCGGTCACGAATCGCACCTGCTGACGGCGTCGCGCATCAAGCGCTTGCGGCGCAAAGGGTTATCGGTGAGCGAGGTTCCCGGCACGCATATGTTCCCGATGGAGCACCCGGATGAAACGCGTGCCGCCATCCTGGCGGCCTGGCAGCGTATCGCCAGCGCCCGTCAGGCTTCTCATACAGCGTAAGGAGGCGTAATGTATCTTTCCGTACAGCTTAGCTATTACCCACTGGCCGATGACTTCAAACCGGTGGTCAAAGAGGTGGTGAAACGCCTGGAGGCGACAGGGCTGGAAGTGCACCCGAACCGCATGAGTACCCAGGTGTTTGGCGAGTTTGATGCGGTCATGGCAGCATTAAGCGATGTGATGAAGTGGTCGTTTGAGACCCATGGTAAAGCGGTCTTTACGGCTAACTTTTTGGAAGGCGATCGTCGGCCTCGATAACTTAGTCGAGATAGCTGGGCCGAGATAGCTGGGCCGAGATAGCTGGGCCGAGATAGCTGGGCCGAGATAGCTGAGTCGATGTCGCTGCGACGGAAACTCTGTGCGGGGTCCGTCGTGGCCATCGTTTTAGATGCCCCTTCGATTACCTATACCAGCGAGACGCGTTTTTTAGGCCGTGCTCGTCAGTCAGCGGGTTAGATAAGTTATCATTAAACGACATCATTAATGGGGCGAGTATACCGCCATGCTGACAGCGTTAATTTTTTTGATGATTTTGGTGGGAGTGACGACTTCTTGGTATCAAATCTATCAAATGCATTTCAATATTAATACGTATGATAGCGTCAAACTTACGGGTCAGAAAAACAGGCAGTTCGAAAAGCTTAGCGTCAACGAAAAGAGAGCCGTTGAAAACCAAGATGCCTCCCTTCTTGATGAAGCGGCGGTTGATATATTCGGTAATGATTTTAATGTGGCAGCATTACGGATTGCTTTTTCTAAAGAGGGGCAGGAAACCTACGGCGTGCCGCTTTTAAGGCGTAAGCGTGGTTTGGTTTTAAGTTCATCGAGCGAAAAAGGGACGGGCAGGGCAAGTGCTCGCCATGCGCCTGGTTTCAAGACGGGACTGCCTTCAATCAACCTGAGAAGCTTTTTTATGGTCGCCGTCATTGCTAACGGTGGGCTGATTCAACTATTGGCGGCCATGAGTATTTATACCATTCACTATGAAGTGAGTGTGTCGATGTTAGAGTGGATGAATCAACCTGTGATGATTATGTCTGCGATATTTTTTATTGTGTTCTTGAACTACTTGATCTCTAAAGTGGATGCTTATCTGCACGATCTTTATCAGCTTGGAAGGTTGAATCAACTGGCGCCTTTATTCAAGTAACGTTGTCAGGTTTGACGTTCTTTAAAGCCGCATTGGCTAAACACAAGCAGGCTAGACAAAAACGCCGCCCAATGGGGCGGCGTCTGTTTGAGTTGCGATAATGCTTAGGTCAACGATTCCAGGCAGGACTCGATGATATCCAAGCCTTCGTTAAGCACGTCGTCTTGAATGGTGACGGGCATCAGGAAGCGGATGGTGTTGCCGTACATGCCGCAGGACAGCAGGATCAAGCCCTCTTCACGGGCTTTCTTGCACAGCGCGGCCGCCAGTTCGGGGTTAGGCGTGTGATCGGCTTTGCTCGAGACCAGCTCGAACGCGGCCATCGAGCCCATGTTGCGCACGTGATCGATGCAGTCAAACTTACCTGCCCATTCGTTGAAGCGCTTCGCCAATTTGTCGCCCAGGGCTTGGCTCTTCTCAAGAATGTTCTCTTCTTCGAACACTTCCAATACCGCTAGCGCTGCCGCACAGGCGGTGGGGCTGCCGGTGTAGGTGCCGCCCAAGGAGTTCGGGCCTGAGGCGTCCATGACCTTGTCGGTACCGACGATCGCGGAGATCGGCATGCCGTCGGCCATGCTCTTGGCCATGGTCATGATGTCGGGCTCAACGCCGCTGTGTTCGATGGCAAACATTTTGCCGGTACGGCCAAAGCCTGACTGCACTTCGTCGATGATCATCAGGATGCCGTGCTCATCGCAAATCTCACGGATCTTGGTCAGGAAGCTGGTAGAGGCTGGGTAAAAACCGCCTTCACCCAGTACCGGTTCCAGCACGATGGCGGCGGTATCTTTGGGGTTGGCATCGGTTTTCAGCGTCATCTTCAGGCCGCGAATGGCTTCGTCTTCGCTCACACCGTGGTAAGGCACGGGGTAGGGGGCGCGGAAGACGGTGCCCGGCATGGGGCCGAAGTCGCTCTGGTAAGGCGCTACCTTGCCGTTCATCGCCATGGTGAAGAAGGTACGGCCGTGGTAGCCACCATCAAAGCAGATCACGTTGGAACGGCCGGTCGCGGCGCGCGCGATCTTAACGGCGTTTTCCAGCGCTTCGGCACCCGAGTTCGCCAGCATCACCTTGGCATGGCCGCGCACTGGCACGACATGGCTAAGTTTCTCAGCGACTTTTACGTAGCCTTCGTAGGGCATGACCGTTTGGCAGGTGTGCATGAGCTTATCAAGCTGGGCTTTTACCGCTGCGACCACTTTCGGATGACGGTGGCCCACGTTGAGTACGCCAATACCGCCCGCAAAGTCGATAAAGCGGTTGCCATCTGCGTCCCAGATTTCAGCGTTTTCAGCACGGTCGGCGAACGCCGTCGCAGGGCTGGCAGCGCCCGCCGCGACATATTTGTGTTTCAGCTCGTTCAGTTCGGCATTGCTGCTCATGGCTTACTTCCTATTGATGAGGGATGATCTTTCAGCATAGTGCTTAATAGCGTTACTTACAGGGATGACGATGCAATGACAACACGATTACGCCCCGCCTGTTTAGCTTGATACATAGCTTTGTCGGCACGATCAAGTAATCGTGTGCCGGAAGGTTCAACGTAACTGGCAATCCCGGCTGATAGCGTCACCGTTAATTGATGCTCAGTAAAGGCGTTTTGCGCCACGCTTTCACGGACACGCTCCATTGCCTGTTGGGCCTCTTCGGCGTTAACGCCAGGCATAATGATCAAAAATTCTTCGCCACCGAGACGCACATGCAGGTCGGTATCACGCAGTACGTCGCTCACTAGGGCCGTCATTTGCTGAAGCACCGCATCGCCGGTGCCGTGTCCGTAGGTATCGTTGATCGCCTTGAAGTCGTCCAGATCATAAATCGCAATGCTAAAGGTGGTGCCGTATCGCTCGCAGCGTTTGATTTCTTCATCCAGGCGTTGCAGCCCCGCACGGCGATTGAACAGCTCCGTTAGCTCATCGTGATGGGCTAGGTGATCCAGGCGCTCGTTGGCTTGTTTCAGGCGCACTTCCAGCTGTTTCCGCTGGGTGATATCGATGATAAAAGTGACTTTACGCGACTGGCCGTCTTCGCCTTCGATACGTGCGGCTTCGGCAATAATCGTGCGCAGTTCGCCATCTTTCGCTAGTACGTCCCACTCTTGGCGCAGCTCGAACGTTTCGTTGCCCTGCATGAATTCGTCGTGCAGGGCCGAAAGCCGGGCACGGTAAGCATCGGGCACTACCATGGTAAAGTGCTGGCCCAAGAACTCTTCTTGGCAGTAGCCGTAAAACTCACAGTAAGCCGGATTGACCATTTCGAAGTGGCCGGTGGGGTTGGTGATGCAGATGCCAATAGGGGCGGCTTTGATAACGTTTTCGGTATTGCGCTTTGAACGGTTGAAAAGCTGGTAGAGCTGATCAGGACTAACCTCTTTCATTCACTGCTCCTAGCCCTGCTTGTGCTTCGGTTTTTAGCTCGGCGAGCAGTCGGTCAATATCATCGCCGAGCGAATTCACTGCGGGCCTGGCAAAATAGAACCCCTGTTGGCGGACAATGCCCGCACGCGCCAGCCAAAGCGCTTCGGCGCGGGTCTCTACGCCTTCGGCAATCAGCGTGGTGTGGAGTTCTTTGGCGAGTAGGATAATGGCGTTGAGAATGGCTTGGCGACGTAAATCGCTATCACAATTCATGACCAGTTCACGGTCGATTTTGAGCTTGTCAGGCGTCAGCTCAGTGAGCAAATCTAAATTAGCGTAGCCATTGCCAAAATCATCCAGCGCGGTTTTAAAGCCCATCGACCGGTAGGCATCGATAATGTTGCACAGGTGTTGGCGGTCGCGGACGCGCTCGGTCTCAGTGATTTCAAAAATAAGCCTGTCAGTTGGCCAGCCCACTCGCCTGGAAACCTCTAACGTGGCCTGAATACAGGCTTGGGGTTCATAAACGGCGTTGGGCAAGAAGTTAATCGACAGGTCCGTTTGCATGCCCAGGGCGCTCGCCATTTCGATCGCTTTCACGCGGCAGGCTTGATCGAAGCGGTAGAGCAGATCGTCCGTGACTTGCGAAATGACACTCCAGGCGGACTCGCCCTGCATACCTCGCACCAAGGCTTCGTAAGTGACGATTTTGGCCAGTGACAGATCCACAATGGGCTGAAAGGCCATGGTGAACTCAAAAGGCAACTCGCCTTCACAGCGTTTACAGCTGCCATTAACGCGTGCGCATTGGCTCATTACAGCTCCTGAAAAATCGGTCGTGGCTGGCGCAAAATAGGCTGAAAAAGTCTATCTATACGCGATGTCGGCGCGCGATGCGATAGTTAGTTTAACCATTATTAAATTTTCCGTACAGGTTTTGTATAGCAATTGTCCACATGCGCTCTCTGTGCTAGCAAGTCACTGTGTCTTGGTGGTCAAAAAAGCAGGGAAAAAGTAGCCAAAAAGTGGCTATAAAAAAAAGCGCCTAGAAGGCGCTTAATAGGGAAAAGGTGCCCACGCTAGATAATGCCTGCTTGGCGTAACGCTTTGCGCTGTTCAAGGGTAATGCCGAGTTCTTCCATCACGCTTTCAGTATGTTGGCCCAGGTGGGGCGGCGCGGTGGTGGCACTCAGCGGGGCGCCGTTAAAGCGGATCGGATTGGCCACTAAATCGACACTGCCCGCTTGGTCGTGGGGCAGGGTTTGCTTGAGCCCGCGGGCTTTGACATGGGGATCATCGAAGACGCGATCGAGCGTATTGATAGGCCCGCAGGGCACGCCCACGGCTTCAAAGGCCGCCAGCCATTCATCGGTGGTGCGTTGGGCCAGCGCGGCTTCCAACTGCGGTACCAGCCGTTCACGGTGGTTCACCCTGGCGCCGTTAGTGGCAAAGTGGGGGTCTTCCGCTAAGCCGGGTAACGAGAGTACCCCACAGAAACGTTTGAACTGCTCGTCGTTGCCGACCGCCATGATCATATGGCCATCTTGGGTGGCGAACGCTTGGTACGGCACGATGTTAGGGTGAGCGTTGCCCAGCCGCTGAGGCACCTTGCCCGAGGTCAGGTAGTTGAGCGCCTGATTGGCGAGCACCCCCACCTGAACATCCATCAGTGCCATATCGATATGGCAGCCTTCGCCGCTATCGCGACGCTGATACAGCGCGGCCAGTACCGCATTGGCGGCATACAGCCCGGTGAAAATGTCGGTAAACGCGACGCCGCTTTTCACCGGGCCACCGCCAGGCTCACCGTCCGGCTTGCCGGTCAGGCTCATGATGCCGCCCATGGCCTGGATCATAAAGTCGTAACCGGCACGGTGCGCGTAGGGGCTCTCCTGACCAAAACCGGTAATCGAGCAGTAAATCAGCTTGGGGTTTAGCGCTTTCAGACTGGTGTAATCCAGCCCATAGCGCTTGAGGCCACCGACCTTAAAGTTCTCGATCAGCACATCCGATTGCGCGACTAACTGCTTAATGACCGCTTGGCCTTCGGGCTTGGCCATATCCACCGTTACCGATCGCTTGCCACGGTTAGCACACAGGTAGTACGCCGACTCTTCCGTGCCTGCCAGCCAAGGAGGGCCCCAGTGGCGAGTGTCATCGCCGCTGCCGGGGCGTTCGACCTTGATGACATCCGCGCCCATATCCGCAAGCATTTGACCGCACCAGGGGCCGGCTAGCACACGGGAAATATCGAGTACTTTTATACCGGCCAGTGGTTTGGTGGGCTCACTCGTAGTGGGCTTGCTCATAAAGGCTGTTCCTTGGCTGATGATCGACGACGGCTACTTCGTTAGGCGTGCTTAAAAGAACGCCTGGATGCCCGTTTGTGCGCGGCCCAGAATCAGGGCGTGCACATCGTGAGTGCCTTCGTAGGTATTCACCGACTCCAGGTTGACCATATGGCGGATCACGCCGTATTCATCGGAAACGCCGTTGCCGCCGTGCATGTCGCGCGACTGGCGGGCGATATCCAGCGCTTTGCCGCAGTTATTGCGCTTGATCAGCGAGACCATTTCCGGCGCCCAGTTGCCGCTATCCATCAGGCGGCCCACTTGCAGTGCTGCCTGTAAGCCCAGGGTGATCTCGGTTTGCATGTCGGCGAGTTTTTTCTGGATCAGTTGGTTTGCGGCCAGCGGGCGACCGAACTGCTTGCGGTCGAGGGTGTATTGACGACCCGCGTGCCAGCAGAATTCTGCCGTGCCCATCACGCCCCAAGCGATGCCATAACGGGCCTTGTTTAGGCAACCGAACGGGCCTTTCAGACCGCTGACGTTAGGCAGCAGGTTCTCTTCGGGGACGAAGGCGTTGTCCAGCACGATCTCGCCGGTAATCGAGGCGCGTAGCGAGACTTTGCCCTCGATTTTGGGGGTAGTGAACCCCTCGGTGCCGCGCTCAACGATAAAGCCTTTGATCTGATTGTCGTGAGCCGCCGATTTTGCCCACACCACGGCGATATCGGCAATTGGGCTGTTGGTGATCCACATTTTAGCGCCGGTCAGGCGGTAGCCGCCGTCGACTTTTTCCGCCCGGGTAATCATGTTGCCAGGGTCGGAGCCGTGGTCGGGCTCGGTCAAACCAAAGCAGCCCACCATCTCGCCGCTGGCCAACTTAGGCAGGAATTTTTGCTTCTGCTCTTCAGAGCCATACGTTTCGATGGGGTACATCACCAGCGACGACTGCACGCTCATCGCAGAACGGTAACCGGAATCCACACGTTCGACTTCACGGGCAATCAGGCCGTAGGCCACGTGATTAACGCCCGCGCCGCCGTACTCGGGGGAAACGGTCGCGCCCAATAGGCCAAGCTCGCCCATTTCGGTCATGATCTCGCGGTCAAAACGCTCTTCGCGGAAGGCGGTCAGCACGCGGGGCTGGAGGTTTTCCTGGCAGTAATCGTAGGCCGCATCGCGAATCTGGCGCTCTTCGTCAGTGAGCTGTTGTTCCAGTAGCAGCGGATCGTCCCAGTTGAAATGTGTCATGGCGTGGATTCCTCGATTCGTCCTGTCGGCATGTTATGACGCCGCCAGCAATGGATGGGGTGCAAAGCGTAATAGGCCCAATGTATCGCCGTTATTTTAAAATATCTACATTTTTTTAAAACGTAGAATATGGCTGGGCGCTCAACGGATGCCTCGTGCTTCCAGAACGCGGGTAATAATCGGCACCGGGGTCATGAGGTGGTCGCGCATTAAGCTGTCGGCCTGGGCGGTATCGCGGGCCAGAATGACCTCCACTAGCGCGGCGTGCTCTTGACGTTTCAGCTCTAACGCCTGGGGCGACATCACGGTTTCCTGTAGCCACAGGTGGCGATAGCGCTCCACTTGGTCAAACAACGTGTTGCGCATTTGCAGCAGGTGAGGGGAGTTGCAGCCGCTGGCGATGGCGGTATGAAAAGCCTTGTGCCGTTGGTCCCAAATATCCAACAGGTCATCGGGGGTACTCACGTCGGTGACTTTTGCTAACCGGTGGGCAGTGGCCAGTACCGTGGCTTCCCAATCATCGTCGCCGCGCTCGATGGCCAAGCGAAGGATCAAACCTTCCAACTGAGCGCGGGCATCATAAATATCGTTGAGTTCGGCCAGTGACATCGGCGCCACCCGGTAGCCGCGCTGGCTAATCGCCACTACCAGGCGGTCGGCCACCAGTTGTGACAGTGCTTCCCGCAGCGGCCCTGTGCTGGCGCCGTAATGCGCTTTCAAATGACTCATTAACAGCTTCTGCTCAGGCGCGTAACGGCCACGAATAATGTCGTGCTTGAGCTGGCGATAAGCGCTGATGGCAAGATTCTGTCGCGGAGCGTTGGGCTCGCTAACACCCTGCTCGTTAATGGCTAGCTGGTTAGCATCTGGCTCCATAACAGTGTGGCTCCTGAACAAAAAGTAAGCGGCAGTGAATTAACGGCCATTATCATTAAATATTAACAATTTGGCATAGAGTAAGACATTCGTAGCAGATTTCACCATTATTAACTGCCTGATTGGCCAGGTCGGCCTGATCGCTAGTGACCCATACGTAAGGCAACCTTTGTTAAACGCGTAGCAGGGCTGATGGTCTGATAGCCGCCTATTAGCATCTAACGCATAAGCCGTGCTAACTTCTCCTCCACCGCTTCTGGTTGCCCATGGATAGCAAGCAGAGGTTGGGGCTTCAACACCTCCTTTTTCGTCAACCATACCTATAAGTCCAAGCAGGACGGAGGAAATGCTCATGCGAACTCTACGCTCTCTACCCTACGCTGTTGCTGCTGCTTCTATGCTCGCAGTTGCGCTTCCCGCTAGTGCCCAACAACTTTCAATCGCTACCGGCGGCACGGGCGGCGTTTATTACCCGATCGGCGGTGGTTTTGCCGAAATGATCAACAATCACATCGAAGGCGCCCAGGCGACCGCTGAAGTAACCGGGGCTTCCGTTGAAAACATGGGCCTGATCATGCGTGGCGATGCAGACCTTGCACTGGCACTCGCCGACACGGTTTATCAGGCGTACAACGGCACGGGTGACTTCGAAGGTCGTCAGATTGAAAACATTCGTGCACTGGCCTCGGTTTACCCCAACGCCGTGCAACTGGTGACCCTAGCGGAATCCGACATCGAGTCGATTGCTGATTTGGAAGGCAAGCGGGTTTCTGTTGGCGCGCCGGGTAGCGGTACCGAGCTGAACGCTCGCGCGCTGCTCGAAGCTAATGGCGTCAGCTATGACGACTTCACGCCGCAGCGTCTTAACTTCAACGAAACCGCTGATGCCATTCGCGACGGCGATATCGACGCTGGCTTCTGGAGCGTTGGCCCCCCGACCAGCTCGATTCTTAACCTGGCTGCCACGCGCGACATTCGCCTAATCGGTCTTTCCGATGAAGAAGTGGCCAATGCGCAGGAAGAAGAAGAAGTCTTTGCCCCTTACGAGCTTGCCGCCGGTATGTATGACGGTATGGATGAAGCGGTGCAGACCATCGGTATCCCCAACGTCCTCGTCGTGAACTCTGATATGGACGAAGAGCTGGCTTACCAGTTGACCCAGCTGCTGTTTGAAAATACCGATGAGCTGATTGCCGTTCACCCGGCCGCGAACGACACGACCGTGAAGTTCACGATGGACTCTACCCCGGTGCCGCTGCACCCAGGCGCGCTGCGTTACTTCGAAGAGACCGGTGCTGAGATTCCGGATCGTCTGCGTCCGTAACTGCTAACGTGTCTTGAAGGATATGGCCATGCAGTGGCAGCAACGCTTGGTAGCGCTACTGATTGCATGTTCTCCGTTCGCCGAAGTGGGGGCTTCCCCCGCTTCGGCGTCGGCGTTTATGCACCTAGCCGTGGTGACCGAGCAAGGCGACACCCTGGTGGATGAAGCGGTGCCTGCGGGTGGTCGCTGGTGCATTAAATGGCAGCACTCCGTCGAGCATTTTACGGTGTTGGATTGCTATCGTAATGCGGCCGGTGTCATGCAACTGGAGCGTAGTCATCAACCTGATTTTGCCGCCGGGCTCGGGCATATCTTTGACCGCGGCGAGCAGGTATCTGACGGTGAAGGCGGTTACTGGATTAACGGTATTAACGAGCCAGTCGCCAATAACCGGTACGTGTTAAGAGTTGGTTCTCCTGCCGTCAACCATCGCGTCGTGTGGCCCGATGGGGAGCATGCGCCGGTGAGCCTAAGTGACCACGCAGCTGGGCAACGCGTGACCATTCAGCTAATCGCCCCTCACGCATCCCCGCGTGAATAAAAACGACATTAGTTAACGCTTCCGAGGACTTCATGAACGAATCCAAGCAACCGTCGAGCGTGATGCCGGGCGGTAATGCGATTCAACCCCGCATGGTGCTGTGGTCAATAACCATTGTGGCGGTGGGTCTCTCCCTGTTTCAGCTCTATTCGGCGGGTATTCAGCCGTTAGGGCTTTTTTATCAGCGCAGCATTCACCTGGCATTGATCATGATGCTGGCGTTTTTGATGTTTCCCGCCTTTGGCCCGACCCGCAAACGAGGCGTGTTAGGTTGGGGGCTGGACGTGGTGTTTTTAGCCGGGGCGGTGCTGACCGGCGGCTACTTGGTTTTCAACCTGGATGAGATATTCAGTCGTGCCGGGTTTTGGAACAGCACCGATATTCTGGTTGCCTGTATTGCCACGGTAACCGTGCTGGAAGCCAGCCGTCGCGCGGTCGGCTTCGGTATGACCGTGATTGGCCTGTTGGCGATCGTTTATGCCTTTGCCGGGCCGCGGGGTGAGCTGCCGTGGCTGGGCGAGTGGATGCCGGGTATTCTGGAACACCGCGGCTACACCTTTGATCGGGTCGCCGGTCAGCTGTACCTGGGGCAAGAAGGCATCTTTGGCCTGCCGCTAGGCGTTGCGGCGACCTATATCTTTATCTTTGTGCTGTTTGGTGCCTTTTTGGAGTGTACCGGGGCAGGCAAGTTCTTTATCGATATGGCCTATGCGGCGACGGGCCGCCAGCGGGGTGGCCCTGCCAAAGCAGCGGTGCTGGCCTCCGCCGGGATGGGGTCTATTTCCGGCAGCGCGATTGCGAACGTGGTCACCACTGGTGCCTTTACCATTCCGCTAATGAAGCGCTTGGGCTACAAGGCCAAGCAGGCGGGCGGTATCGAAGCGGCGGCGTCGACCGGTGGGCAGATCATGCCACCGCTAATGGGCGCCGGGGCGTTCTTGATTGCCGAATACACCAATACGCCTTACCTGGATATCGTCAAAGTCAGTATCCTGCCAGCGATTATGTATTTCGCCACGGTTTACCTGTTTGTCCACATCATTGCGCTTAAGCAAGGCATGCAAGGGTTACCTAAGGACGAACTGCCGCAGATGCGCCAGGTAATGAAAGAGGGCTGGCACTTCCTGCTGCCGCTAGCGGTGCTGGTATGGCTGCTGGCGATGAGCATGTCGCCGATGCGGGTAGGCTACTACGCAGTGGTCACCATGGTGGCCGTGGCGGTGATTCGCTATGCGCTGTGGTTCTTCTTTGTAGCGCCTCGCCAAGGCCAGCCGGTAACTGCCTCGGCAGTGAAAGATACCCTCCGCGCCGGTTTTGCCAAATTGATCGAAGGTTTGGAGCTGGGTGCGCGTAACGCGGTCGCGGTGTCGATGGCCTGTGCGGTGGCCGGTATCATCGTTGGAATCGTGGGCTTGACCGGTCTCGGCTTGAAGTTCTCTTCCATGATGTTGGCTTTCTCCGGCGGTAATATCTTACTGGCGCTGTTAATGGTGCTGTTGGCTAGCCTAGTGCTGGGCATGGGTCTACCGGTTACCGCCAGCTACATCGTTCTGATCGTGCTGGTCGGCCCTGCGCTTACCCAAGAGTTTGGTATTCCGCTGTTGGTCGCTCACTTAGTGGTGTTCTGGTACTCCCAGGACTCCAACGTGACGCCGCCCATCGCCTTGGCAGGCTTTGCCGGGGCGGCCATTGCGGGCAGTAAACCGATGGAAACCAGTTTCCAGGCGTGGAAGTTTGCCAAGGGGCTCTATCTGATTCCGCTGTTTATGGTCTTCAACCCGGAGATCATTATGGGCGGCCCGGTACCGGTAGTGATCTGGAACGGAGTCATCGCCATTCTGGCGCTGGGTGCGTTTGCGGCTGCCCTGGAAGGGTACCTGTTTACTCGCATGTCGTGGCTGCCGCGCATCGCGATTACCGCCGCGATTATTGCCGTGTTCTACCCCAATCTGCTCAGCGAGATTGCCGGTGTAGCGGTCATGGTGGTTGCCATTGGGGCTAACTGGATGGCCAGTAAGCGTGAAGCCTCGCCAACGCCTGCTAACGGTTAATAAAGACGTTCGCCGTTATAGCTAGCAACGAAAAAGGCCCGGAGAGATATCTCCGGGCCTTTTCGTTAACAGGTTATAAGGCAGTAGTGTGCCGCTAGATTAGAAGATCGACTCGGCGGTGCCTGAACCCTGTGAGCCACTGGCTTCTTCCAGCTCGCGGCTGATGCGGCGCTGCTGGTAATCCGGCAAGTGATCCTGATGGAACAGCTCTGTGATACCGCCCGTCTGACCGTTGGCTAAGCGCTGACCCGTGTCTGGATCAACCTGGGCGGTCACGATGGTCGCAGGGCGTTCGGGCACAGCACTCGGCGTACCTTCCAGGGCATCACCCATGAACTCTATCCAAATGGGGAGCGCGGCCTGCGCCCCATATTCAGAAATGGTTTCGTTACTGTCCTTACCCACCCAAACCGTGGTCACCAAGTTGCTGTTGAAGCCAGCAAACCAGGCATCGCGCTGGCTATTGGTCGTGCCGGTCTTACCCACGATATCGTCTCGGTTAAGGCTTAGCGCGCCACGGCCAGTGCCTGACGTGATAACGTCACGCAGCATATCGCGCAGAATGTAAACCGCTGCCGGGTCCGCTACGCGTTTGGCGATGGGGTATTCACGCCCATCGATTTCTACCGTCTCTTGATCCTCGGCACAGCTTGGGCAAGCGACCTGCGGGGTGGCTTCATCGATGATCTCGTTATCGTCGTCACGGGTGACGCGCTCGATGAACCAGGGCGATACCTGGAAGCCGCCATTGGCCAATACCGCATAGGCATTGGTCATCTCCATCGGCGTCAGGCTTGCGCTGCCCAGTGCCAATGCCAAGCCGTGTGGCAAGCGACCAGGCGCAAAGCCAAAGCCTTCCAGGTAGTCGATCGTATGATCAAGCCCCATAGTCTGCAGCACGCGAATGGTCACCAAGTTGCGCGAACGCGCTAGTGCCGGGCGTAAGCGCATGGGGCCCTGGAAGTCGCGGCTAGAGTTGACCGGCCGCCACAACGAGTTGCTGCCATCGTCGAGTACCACGGGAGCGTCATTGACGACGCTGGCGGCGGTCATTTCGCCATCTTCAAGCGCCGCTAAGTAGATAAACGGCTTGAAGATCGAGCCCGACTGACGCTGTGCCTGTACCGCACGGTTGAACTTGCTGGCGTTAAAATCAAAGCCGCCCTGAAGGGCCAAAATAGCGCCTGTCCGCGGATCCTGAGCCACCAGCGAGCCTTCCGCATCCGGTAGTTGCGAGAGACGCAGCGAGTCGTCTTCATTTTCAATCACGCGAACCATATCGCCGCGCACCGCAATGTCTTCCGCTGAGCTGGGTTCGGCGCCGCGACTGCGCGGGCTAAGGTAAGGGCGAGCCCAGTTCAACCCTTCCCAGGCAATGGTCTTGAGGCCATCGCTGCGGGTAAGCACCTGCAATTCGCGGCCGCTGCTTTCCACCACGATAGCAGGCTGCAGAATGCCGTAATTGGGCGTGCGCTCAAGCACCTGTACCCAGTTACTCACATCACCTTCGATCCCCTCAACCTCCGTTTGGCTGCGTTGGGCGGCCTGGCGCGCGGTTTGACGAATTTCGGGAGATTCGGAAAGCTCCTCTTCCAGGCCTTGGGTCGCAGTTTGCTCCTGTGCTTCAACGAGGCTGGCGGCAATGTCGCTCTGTTCCGGCCCGCGCCACCCGTGACGCAGGTCATAGTCCGTTAACCCATTGGCGAGCGCTTGGCGTGCAAAGGGCTGCAGCTCACTGTCGATGGTAGTGTAGATACGGTAGCCGCCGGTGTAAGCGTCGTCGCCAAACCGCTCTACGGCATACTGGCGCGCCATTTCAGAGACATAGGCCGCTTCCACTTCCGCTTGGGTAAAGTGACGGCGCGCGGTGACAGGGTCCTGAACCGACACTTGGTAAGTCTCGTCGTCGATGTATCCCAGCTCGCGCATGCGGAACAGGATCCAGTTGCGACGAATCAGAGAACGTTCGGAGTTAGCCAGCGGGTTGAAGGCTGAAGGCGCCTTGGGCAGACCGGCAATCATGGCCGTTTGGGCCAGGTTCAGTTCCGCAAGCGGCTTGTCGTAATAGGTTTCAGCCGCGGCGGCGATGCCGTAAGCGCGGTTGCCCAAGAAAATCTTATTGACGTAAAGCTCGAAGATTTCCTCTTTATCGAGTACCTGCTCCATTTGCAGGGCCAGCAGAATCTCGCGGATTTTACGCGTAAAGGTCTGATCCAGCGTCAGCATGTAGTTACGCGCGACCTGCATGGTGATGGTCGAACCACCGGATTGGATCGTGCCGCCACTCTGCACGAGCTCTACGGCGGCCCTGGCCAAGCCGCGTGGGTCGACGCCTGCGTGGTCGAAATAGCTGGCATCCTCGGCGGCGATTAAGGCATTGATCATATCCTGGGGGATTTCATCAAAGTTGATCGCCATGCGACGCTCTTCGCCAAACTCACCGATCAATTTACCGTCCTGGGTAAAAATGCGCAGCGGCGTATGCAGTTCGAAGTCCTGCAGTTGGCGAACGTCGGGAAGTCCCGGGGCAAAGTAAATGGCGGCACCAACCACGGCTAACGCGGTGGCACCGACCAGCGATACCATCAGGAAAAAGAGCGACACGATAAGGGTTCGAAGAAACGTCATGTAAAAAGAGCACCCTGGGAGAGTAAAAAGATCGGCATCTAAACGGCCGTATCATGCAATTGGCTGCCATTATAGGAACCTGAGGCGGCGGCCACCAGTGTTGATATGCCGTAAGTTGGTTCAGGTGTGACTTAGCTAAAAATCATGTAACCTCAGATGACATTCGAAAAACGGGCGACAAGCAGGTGGAGTCAGACCCAACATGCGCTTTCTAAAATCTGGTAAGGGGTTGATTGGCGTCGATATTACCTCGGCGACCGTCAAGCTGCTTGAGCTAAAACAGTGCCACGATAATTACCAAGTGGAAAGCTACGCGGTAAGGCCATTGCGCGAAGGCGCCGTGGTCGAGCGTCGTATTCGTGACATTGACGATGTGGCCAGTGTCCTCAGCCGTGCCGTCGAACATGCCAAACCCTCCACCCGCAAAGCCGCGGTAGCCGTGCCTGCCAGTGCCGCGATCACTAAAACGCTAACGTTTCCCATTGGGCTGAGTGAAGAGGAAATCGAAGAGCGCATCGTGGCCGAATCTGACCGTCATATTCCCTTTCCGTTCAACGAGGTGGCCTTCGACTTCGAGTGCCTGGGCCCCGCCCCCTTCGACGACGGCCAGCAGCAGGTAGTGCTGGTGGCCTGCCGTCAGCAGGACATCACGCAGCTCACCGAGACGTTAGAGCGCGCTGGCTTGGAACCGGCGGCGGTGGATGTGGAAACCTTTGCCATGGAGCGTTCGCTGGCCGAATTGCGCCGCCAGTTGAAAGTGGATAATGACCCGACCGCCTGCGTTGGCCTGGTGGACATTGGCGCCAATATGAACGCTTTTCACGTCGTCCGTGGTGGCCATATCGTTTATACCCGCGATACGGTCTTTGGGGGGCGCCAGTTGACCGACGCGATTCGCGAACGTTACGAGTTGAGTATGGAAGAGGCGGGCTTTGCTAAAAAACGTGGCGGTCTGCCTGACGACTATCATGAACGCGTGCTTAATCCCTTTCTGGAAACCGTGGTGCAACAGGTAGGGCGCTCATTGCAGCTTTACTACACGGCCGGTCGGCAGCAGGAGGTGCAGCACATTGTGCTGGCAGGCGGATCGAGCGTTATTCCTGGGCTTGCCGAACGCATTGCGGAAGACAGCGGTATGGCGGTGACCATTGCCAATCCTTTTCAGCGCATGCGGGTCAACAAGCGTTTGAACCTTCAGGCATTGACCAATGATGCCCCGGCGATGCTCACCGCAGGTGGCCTGGCGATGCGGGTGAGTCGATGAGTATGAACATCAATCTACTGCCCTGGCGGGAAGCGCAGCGTGAGCGCAGAACTCGAAAGTTCTATGTTGCTGTGGCCGGTATGCTGGTCGTTGGCGTAGCGCTGGGCCTGCTGATCTCCCATTTTTATCAGCTTAAGCTCGCGGCTCAGCAGCAGCGTAATGCCTATGTGAGTGATCACATCGAGCGTCTGAATAGTGAAATCGAAGGGGTGTCTCGCTACACCAGCGATGCCGAACGCCTGGGCGAACAGATTGCTGTGTTTCAGGCGTTACAGAGCGAACAGGCGGACACCGTGCAACTGTTGAATGATATCGCCGACAGCGTGGCGAATGGGGTGGTTTATCAGCGCTTATCGAAAAACGGTGAGCGTGTCAGCGTCACTGCGGTAGCCGGTAGCGAGCGCCAGGTCTCTGAACAGTTGCGCCGTATTGCCGCGCTGCCTGGGTTAGGGGTTCCTTCGCTGTCGGCGGTGGAGAGCGAGCAGGACGGAACAGGGCGCGTATTTCGTTTTGACGTTGAGCAGACCACGCCTGCACCGGCGCAAGACAATGCTCAAGCGCTGCCAGCACAAGGTGAGCAAGAGGAGAGGGCGCCATGAGCCTGAGTCGCGAGCAGTGGGCCACCGAATGGCAGCGTCTGCGCGAAGTTGATTGGCGCGATTTAGACGTCAAGGAAGCCGGTAGATGGCCATTGCTGTTAAAAGCCCTGAGCGGTTGCTTGGCCCTGTTGGCCGCCCTGAGCGTCATGCTGTGGTTTGTCGTGAGCGAACAGCGGGAAGCCTTGATGGCGGCGCAGCGCGAAGAGGTCAGGCTGTTGAGTGAGTACCGCAGCAAAGCGTCTGAAGCCGCCTTCTTGCCGGAAATGCGTGAGCAGTTAGCTACCCTCGAGGGGCAAATGGCGCGTTTGCGCAGGATGCTACCCACCGATGCGGAAATTCCGTCATTGCTCGATAGCATCAGCGATGCCGCCGTCGATAACCGGCTCTCTATTGAAACGATTCGGCTACGGCCAACGCATACGCAAACCCACTACGTCGAACAGCCGTTGGATATCCTGGTACGCGGCGACTACCACCAGTTGGCCCGCTTCAGCGCCGATATCGCCTCGCTACCGCGGATGGTGACGCAGCACGACTTTACCTTGGAGCCTGTAGAAGGGCGCGGCGAGACGCTACGCCTTTCGTTACTGGCGCGCACGTATCGCTATCTAACGCCAGGCGAACAGCCCTCCTCTGATGAGGCGGAGCCGCTATGATGATTGTTAGGGCTGTGATTCGCAGCGTGATGACCTACGCGGCAAAACGCATAGGGGCGCTAGCCGGTGTGGTGCTGCTGGCGGGGTGTGCCGATGCCGATTTAGCGCAGCTTGAGGACACCCTAGCCGACATCCGCCGGTCGCCAGGCGGTCAACCGCCGGTGGTCACGGTGACGCTGCCCGAGAACCGTCGCTTGGCTTATTTATACAGCGAAGAGCGCAGCCCCTTCTTACCCCCCGACGAAGTGGTTCAGGGGGGCATGAGTCGTAGCGAAGGCGCTCTGGCACCCGACCAGCAGCGTACGCGAGAACCGCTGGAACGGTTTTCTCTGCAGGAACTGCGTTTGGTCGGTACGATGCGTATGGCGGGTCGGCAAGTCGCGATGATTGCCTCCCCGGATGGCAATGTGACCAGTGTGAAAGAGGGGAACTATATGGGCACGGACTATGGCCGCATTGCCCAGATAAGCGCTCAAGAAATTCGTGTTACCGAGCGTGTCTTCACCCAGCGGGAAGGTTGGCAAGAGCGGCAAGTGTCACTTGCTATCAATGAAAACAACGAGTAAGCGGATATTAGCTCATGGCAGTAACAGCTTGGCGAATCACTTTTTTCATGGCCATGGCCGCCCTACTTTCACTGTTGCCTTCATTGGCAGCAGCGTCGGTGCTGACCGATATTGACGTTCAGCCCGCCGACAGCGGTGGCGTCAACGTTGATCTTCGCTTTACCGGCGGTGTGCCCGAACTGCGCAGCTACCGCTTGGATGCCCCGCCACGGGTCTCGCTGGATTTGGTCGGCGCCCAAAGTGGGCTTTCCAGTCGGCGTATGAACATTGCCCGCCACGGCATCGAACAAATCACCGCCCTGGAAGGCAATGGCCGCACGCGCCTGGTCGTCAGTCTCGCTGAGCCGCAGACATTCACATCGCGCGTAATGGATGATCGCCTACGCCTTACCTTCTTATCAGACGCGGCGTCTGCCTCAGCAGCGCCCCCAGCTCCTTCCGCCAGTGTCTCTTCAGCAAATGCTCCTGCCGCCAGCGTCCCGTCCACGGGGCTTGAAACCGATGAAGGGCCGCAGGTTGAAAATATTGATTTCCGTCGCGGTGCCGAAGGCGCCGGTCGCTTAATGGTCACCTTTGACCGCGAAGGGGTCGAGGCAAACGTGCGAGAAGGCGGCCCCGACCAAGTGCTGGTTGATCTGCGCGATGTGGCGATCCCTGATTCGCTTAACCAAGTGTACGATGTCACCGATTTTGCGACGCCTATTACCCGAATTACGCCCCGCGCTAATCAGGGGAGTACTCAGCTGGCGATTGCTACCCAGGGTGCTTATGCCATGATTTCCTCACAAAATGGTCGCACGCTAACGGTGGAAGTGCAGCCTGCCAGTCAGGAATCAGAGCCCTCCCAAGCGACGGGGGAGCGTTTTAACGGCGAGCGCCTGAGCCTTAATTTTCAAGACATCGAGGTGCGTTCGGTGCTGGCGACCCTGGCCGAATTTACCGGCTTGAACTTGGTCGCCAGTGATAGCGTCACGGGGCGTGTGACGCTCAATTTGAACGACGTTCCCTGGGATCAAGCGCTTGAGTTGATACTGCAAAGCCAGGGACTGTCGAGCCGGGAGCAGGGCAATGTGATTGTGGTGGCCCCCGCCAGCGAACTGGCCGATTTAGAGCGTCAGGAGCTGGAGGCACGCAATCAGCGTGAAACCCTTTCACCGCTAGTGACCGAGTTCATCGAGATCAAGTACGCCCGCGCTGAAGATTTGGCCCAGCTGCTGCGCGGCGGTGAAGGCGATGGTTTTGGCCTGCTCACCGAGCGTGGGCGTGTCAGCATTGATAACCGCACCAATACGTTGCTTGTGCAGGATACGGCTGATCAGGTGCGCGATATCGTGCGCACCATCGACCGCCTGGATGTCGCTGTTCGCCAGGTACAGATAGAAGCGCGTATTGTCATCGCTCGCGACACTGCTTCACGTGAGCTGGGCATCAACTGGGGAATGTCGAGCACGCGGGGCTTTCAAGAGGGCGATGACGGCACCTTCTCGCGACGCGATATCAATCCCAATGGCATCAACCGTGCCCAAGGCGGTTTGGCCGTGGATCTTGGCGCCGCGACCGGGCCGGGTACCGGCTTTAGCTTTGGCTATTTATCTGGCGATATCTTGCTGGATCTTGAGCTGCGTGCCTTGGAGAGCGAGGGGAAGAGCCAGACGATTTCCCAGCCCCGGATCATTACTGCCAACCAGCGCACCGCTCGCATTAGTCAGGGCGAAGAGCGCGCTTTCCAGAGTGTGGATGGTAACGATAATCCAGACACGGAGTTCAAAGAAGCCGAACTTTCGCTGGAAGTAACCCCGCAGATCACCCCAGACAACCGCATTATCATGGATCTGGTGATCAAGAATGACAGCTTCCGGGAATCAGAATTTGGCGGCGAGCCGCCGATCGATACCAACCAGATCGAGACCCAGGTATTGGTGGATAACGGCCAAACGGTGGTGTTAGGCGGTATTTTAACCACCGAAGAGCTGCGGCAAATCGCCAAAACTCCCTTGCTGGGCGATATTCCTTTGCTGGGTCGACTGTTTCGCTATACCGAAGAGAGCAATGAGAAGGTAGAGTTGTTAGTCTTTATTACTCCACGACTTCTAGACGATGGCTTAACGGTTCGCTGATGCAGGATTTACCCAACTTATTTCTCATAGGCCCGATGGGGGCTGGCAAAAGCACCATTGGTCGCCTCTTGGCGGCGGAGCTTTCGCGTCAATTTTATGACAGTGACCACGCCATTCAAAATCGCTGCGGGGCGGATATCCCGTGGATCTTCGATGTGGAGGGCGAGCAGGGCTTTCGGCAGCGCGAAATCCATATGATCGATGAGTTGACCCGACTCTCTTCGGTGGTGGTGGCCACTGGCGGTGGGGCGGTGCTGCGCGAGGAGAACCGCCGTGCTCTGCGCGAACGTGGCACGGTGGTGTATCTGTTGACCACCGTCGACCAGCAGCTAAAGCGCACCGCGAAAGACCGTAATCGGCCACTGCTGCAATGCGCTAACCGCGAACAGGTACTCAACGACATGTTTGCCCAGCGGGATCCGCTCTATCGGGCGACATCGGACATTGCCGTGCGCACCGACCGGCGCAGCCCGCGGGCCGTGGTCAATGAAATTCTGAGACGGGTGCACCGGCTAGTGGATCCCCTGGAGCCCACATCGCCGCCGCATTCGTCGGGCACGTTTAATCATAAGGTATCGCAATGACCTCGCCAGCCAGCGCGCAACGCACCCTTAACGTTGCTTTAGACGAGCGTAGTTACCCGATTCATATTGGCACCGGGCTGCTTGGAAAAGCCGATACGTTGACCCCTTACCTGGCGGGCCAGCAGGTCATGGTGGTCACTAACGAGACGATCGCGCCGCTCTATCTGGACACGCTCTGCGCTAGCCTGCCAGCGCATTTAGAAGTGCGCACGGTTGTGCTCCCCGATGGCGAGCAGTACAAAACCATCGAACAGGTCAGCCGGATTTGGGACGCATTACTTGAAGCTGGTTTTAACCGCCGCTGCACGCTGATCGCTCTGGGCGGCGGTGTCATCGGCGATATGGTCGGTTATGCCGCTGCTTCCTATCAGCGCGGGGTGGCGTTTATCCAAGTGCCGACCACGCTGCTTTCCCAGGTGGATTCGTCGGTAGGCGGCAAAACCGGCGTTAACCATCCGCTGGGTAAAAATATGATTGGCGCTTTCTGGCAGCCCAAAGCCGTGCTGGTAGATATCGACACACTGAAGAGCCTGCCGCGTCGTGAGCTGTCCGCGGGGCTTGCTGAAGTGGTTAAGTACGGATTCATCCGCGACGAAGCCTTCTTAAGCTGGCTGGAAGCCAATATGGCTGCACTGCTGAATGTGGTGCCTGAGGTAGTCGCCCAGGCCATTGCGCGCAGTTGCCAGATCAAAGCCGACATTGTCGCCGAAGATGAAACCGAGCAGGGCGTGCGTGCGCTGCTCAATTTGGGCCACACCTTTGGCCACGCCATTGAAGCACACCAGGGCTACGGCAATTGGCTGCACGGCGAAGCCGTAGGCGCAGGCATGGCCATGGCGGCCACGCTCTCAAACCGGCTGGGGTGGATCGATGACGCAGCGCTAACACGCAGTCTGGCCGTTATTGAAAGCGCTGGGCTGCCGTTAGCGGCACCTGCCAATATGTCCAGCGATGACTTTTTAGCCAGTATGCGTCTGGATAAGAAAAATATCGATACCCGGCTACGTTTGGTGCTGCTTAACGCCTTAGGGGATGCCTGCGTTAGCGATGCCACGCCTGTTGAGGTTCTCCGCACGCTGCTGGATAGCTATCCACGCCGCTAAGTGATCAAAACAAGCCTGCCCGTAGACGCATTTCCCCCGCTCAGATAGTGAAAGCCTGCGATGAGTGCCGCTCCACCAGATGGAGTGGCTTTCTCGGGTGGGGGTTAATCGTCATGGCCCTTTTTTTAGCCTACATACAGAACGCTGTTTTTTTATAATCCGTATGCCTTATGCGCTATCGGCATGGGTGATTTGCCATCCATTAGACTAAAGTCTAATGGAAAATAAAGCGCCTGATTGTTTCGTTTCGTTTCGTTACAAGTGTTTGAAGTGTATGTGTTTTTTTCTTGAATGGTAAGGCAAATACAGGATTTGAAAAGAGTTTCTCTAACGTTATAAGCGCTAGGCGATTGCGCTAGGTGGGCGCCAATCGCTATGCTGACCGGCCATTTTCTTGCGGCAGCGACGGTGGGAAATACCCCATTCTGGGCAGGTTATAAGCACTACAAAAAAAGCAAAACCGGCCTTTATACCATAAGAACGCTGCTAAAAAAATACGCTGACTAGTAGAGGCACGCCCATGAATAGAGGTCTTCACCAGCCTGGCGAGTTTCGCGATAACTGTGGTTTTGGCCTGATTGCCCATATGGAAGGCCAGGCTAGCCACGATTTGCTGAAAACTGCCATTGAATCCCTGACCTGCATGACCCACCGGGGCGGTATTGCTGCCGATGGAAAAACCGGTGACGGTTGTGGCTTGCTGCTTAAAATGCCCACCTCTTTTATGCAGGCGGTGGCCAAAGAGGCGTTCGAAGCCGAGTTAGGCGACCGGTTTGCCGTGGGCGTCGTGTTCCTACCCGATGACGATGCGCGTGAAGCTAAGGCTCGCGATACCTTGACCCACGAGCTTGAAGCGCGTGGCCTCAACGTGTTGGGCTGGCGCGATGTGCCGACTGATTCCAGCGTTTGTGGCCCCATGGCCCTCGATTGCCTGCCGCGTATCCGCCAGCTGTTTGTGAAGCCGGGCTTGGGTGAGCACTTCGATGTTGATCTGTTTATGGCCCGTCGCCGTGCCGAACAGGCGCTGCGTGGCGAAGAAGATTTCTACGTGGCCTCGCTCTCGTCAGAAGTCATCTCCTACAAAGGCTTGATGATGCCGGAAGACTTACCGGCGTTTTACAAAGACCTGAACGATCCGCGTTTGGAAACCGCCATTTGCGTTTTCCACCAGCGCTTCTCTACCAATACCGCGCCGCGCTGGCCGCTGGCGCAGCCGTTCCGCCTGTTGGCCCACAATGGTGAGATCAACACCATCGAGGCCAACCGCGGTTGGGCGAACTCGCGCAAAGCCAACTTCGTTAACGAGCGTCTGCCGGATATCGCCGAGCTGGATGAGATCGTGAACACTACCGGCTCTGACTCCTCCAGCATGGATAACATGTTGGAAGTGCTGCTGACCGGTGGCATGGAGCTGCACCGTGCGGTACGCATGATGGTGCCGCCAGCGTGGCAGAACGTCGAAACCATGGATGCCGAACTGCGCGCGTTCTATGAGTACAACTCCATGCACATGGAGCCGTGGGACGGCCCGGCGGGCGTGGTAATGACCGACGGTCGCCAAGCGGTGTGTATGCTGGACCGTAACGGCCTGCGCCCGGCGCGCTGGGTGATCACCAAAAACGGCTACATTACCCTCGCCTCTGAAACGGGCACTTACGGCTACAAGCCGGAAGATGTCGTGGCGAAAGGTCGGGTTGGCCCGGGCCAAATGCTGGCCGTGGACACCCAGACCGGCGAAGTGCTGCATACCGATGATATCGATCAGCGGTTAAAGTCCGCCTACCCCTATAAGCGGTGGTTGAAGCAGGAAGCCAGCTATTTAGAGTCGGCGCTGACCGAGCTGGCGCGTTTTCAAACCATGGATACCGACGCGCTCAACGTGCAGCAGAAGCTGTTCCAGGTAAGCTTCGAAGAGCGTGATCAGGTGCTGCGCCCGCTGGCAGAAAGCGGCCAGGAAGCGGTGGGCTCCATGGGCGACGATACGCCGATGGCGGTGCTCTCCAGCCGTCCGCGTCTACTTACCGACTTCTTCCGGCAGAAGTTTGCCCAAGTCACCAACCCGCCGATCGACCCGCTGCGCGAAGCGATCGTCATGTCGTTGGAAACCTGCTGTGGCGCCGAGCTGAACGTCTTTAAAGCGACGCCCGAGCACGCGCATCGGTTGATTTTGACCACCCCGGTGCTGTCGCCGCGCAAATTTACCGCGCTGGTCAGTCAGGATGACCCGGCCTTTGCCAGCTATACGCTGTCGCTGGGCTACGACCCTGAGCAGCAGAGCCTGCACCAGGCGCTCAAGGCGCTATGTGAAGAGGCTGAAGCGCAAGTACGTGCCGGTAAGGTTATCTTGGTGCTCACTGATGCCGAGCTTGCGAAAGGCCTGATCCCTATTCAGGCCGCCCTGGCCGTGGGTGCCGTGCACTCTCATTTAGGCCGTTTGGCACTCCGTCCCAACGCCAACATCGTGGTGGAAACCGGTTACGCCCGTGATGCGCACCAGATGGCGGTGCTGTTTGGCGTGGGCGCGACGGCGGTTTATCCGTGGCTCGCCTACCAGGTGATGGCGGATATGCACCGCACGGGCGAGCTGACCGGTAACCCGGCTGATGGCCGCGAAAACTACCGTAAAGGCCTGCAAAAAGGCTTGTTCAAGATCCTATCGAAAATGGGTATCTCGACGCTGGCTTCCTACCGCGGCTCGATGTTGTTCGAAGCGGTGGGCTTGGCGGACGAAGTCATGGATCTGTGCTTTGTCGGTATGGCCTCGCGCATTCAGGGCGCCGGTTTTGCCGAGCTTCAGATGCAGCAGGCGCTGCTGGCGAAAGACGCTTGGATTCCCCGTAAAGGGATTTCCCAAGGTGGCATGTTCAAGTATGTGCATGGCCACGAGTACCACGCTTACAACCCTGATGTCGTGATGACCCTGCAGGCGGCCGTGCAAGAAGGCAGCTACGTCAAGTGGAAGAAATTTGCGCAGCTGGTCAACGAACGTCCGGTCGCTACCATTCGCGACTTGCTCAAGCTCAAGCCTGCGGAAACGCCGATTGCGCTGGAGGAAGTTGAACCAGTTGAAGACCTGCTGCCACGCTTTGACAGTGCGGGTATGTCGCTAGGCGCGCTCTCACCGGAAGCCCATGAAGCGCTGGCCCAGGCCATGAACGAAGCGGGTGGGCGTTCTAACTCCGGTGAAGGCGGCGAAGACCCGGAACGCTACGGCACCATCCGTAGCTCTAAGATCAAGCAGATTGCCTCCGGTCGCTTTGGCGTCACCCCGGCGTACTTGGTCAATGCCGAAGTATTGCAGATCAAGGTCGCCCAGGGCGCCAAGCCTGGCGAGGGTGGTCAGCTGCCCGGTGGTAAAGTGAATCAGTTGATTGCCCGGCTGCGCTATGCAGTACCCGGCGTCACGCTGATTTCACCGCCACCGCACCACGATATTTACTCTATCGAGGATTTGGCCCAGCTGATTTTCGACCTCAAACAGGTCAACCCTGAGGCCCAGGTGTCGGTGAAGCTGGTGTCTGAGCCGGGTATCGGCACGATTGCTACCGGTGTGGCCAAGGCCTATGCGGATTTGATTACTGTCTCTGGTTACGACGGCGGCACGGCGGCTAGCCCGCTGACCTCGATCAAACACGCCGGTTCTCCTTGGGAATTGGGCTTGCCTGAAGTGCACCAAGCGCTGCGTATCAACGGCCTGCGCGACAAGATTCGCCTGCAGACCGATGGCGGCCTAAAAACCGGCTTGGATGTGGTGAAAGCCGCGATTCTGGGTGCAGAGAGCTTCGGCTTCGGCACCGCGCCGATGGTAGCGCTGGGCTGTAAGTACCTGCGTATCTGTCACCTTAACAACTGCGCCACCGGTGTCGCGACCCAGGATGATTTCCTGCGTGGTGAGCACTTCCGTGGCACGGTGGATATGGTCAAAAACTACTTCCGCTTCATCGCCGAAGAAGTGCGCGAACTGATGGCCATGCTGGGTGTGCGTCAACTGACCGACCTGATCGGCCGCACCGATCTGCTCGAAGTGCTGGAAGGCAATACCCCTTCTCAGCGCAAGCTCGATCTAATGCCGCTGCTGGCTAACGATTTCGTGCCTGCCGATGCGCCGCAGTTCTGCAAGGTTAGCCGTAATGTGCCTCACGATCCCGGTGCCAAGAACCAGGAAGTGCTGGCAGCGCTGAAAGACGCCATTGAAAACCGCTCGGGTGGTGAATTTGATTTCACCATTACCAACTGCGACCGCAGTGTGGCGGCGCTAACGTCGGGCGCGATCGCCAAGCGCTATGGTGAAGAAGGCCTGGAAGATGCACCGATCACCGCCCGTTTTACCGGCGTAGCGGGCCAGAGCTTTGGGGTGTGGAATGCCCGCGGCCTAAATCTCTACCTGGAAGGCGACGCCAACGATTACGTCGGTAAGGGCATGAACGGCGGTAGCATCGTGATTGTGCCGCCCAAGGTCAGCCAGTTTGAGAGCCACAAAACGGCCATTATTGGCAATACCTGCCTTTACGGTGCAACGGGCGGTACCTTGTTTGCTGCCGGTACTGCGGGCGAGCGCTTTGGGGTGCGTAACTCCGGCGCTTCAGCGGTCATCGAAGGTGCTGGCGACCACTGTTGTGAATACATGACCGGCGGGTTGGTCTGTGTACTTGGTGAAACCGGGGTGAACTTCGGCGCCGGTATGACCGGTGGGTTTGCCTATGTGTTGGATGAAGAGCGTACCTTCGTGGATAAATACAACCACGAGCTGGTAGAGATTCATCGCGTCAACACAGAGGCCATGGAGGCGTATCGTCGTCACCTACGTGAAATGATCGAAGCCTACGTGGCCGCGACGGGTTCCGCGCGTGGGGCGGCTATTTTGGAAGACTTCAGCGACTATGCGCGCCACTTCTGGCTGGTGAAGCCAAAAGCGGCCAGCCTAGGTAGTTTGCTGGATCAGTCTCGGCGTCAGCCGCAATAACTCGCTTATGCCCCTCACGCTGACAGGAGAGAGATCATGGCTAACCGTTTAAATAACGATTTTCAGTTTGTCGATGTGGGTCGTAAGGACCCACAGAAAAAAGATGCCCGCGCTCGTGCCAAAGAGTTCGCGGAAATTTACGAGCCTTTCAAGCCTACTGATGCGGCGAGCCAGGCGCACCGCTGCCTGCATTGCGGTAACCCGTACTGCGAGTGGAAGTGCCCGGTGCATAACTACATCCCCAACTGGCTGCAGTTGGTGGTGGAAGGCAATATCATCGAAGCTGCAGAGCTTTCGCACAAAACCAACTCGCTGCCCGAGGTGTGTGGCCGCGTGTGCCCGCAGGATCGTCTGTGTGAGGGCGACTGCACGTTGAACGACGGCTTTGGCGCGGTGACCATCGGTTCGGTGGAGAAGTACATCACCGATACCGCGTTCGCCATGGGCTGGCGCCCGGATATGTCTCACGTGACCTGGACCGACAAGAAGGTTGCTATTATTGGTGCAGGCCCAGCGGGCCTGGGCTGCGCGGATATTCTGGCCCGCAACGGCGTGAAACCGGTAGTGTTCGACAAGTACCCGGAAATCGGTGGCCTGCTGACCTTTGGTATTCCCGAGTTCAAGCTTGAAAAGAGCGTGATGGAACGCCGTCGGGCGGTCTTTGAGGAGATGGGCGTCGAGTTCCGCCTCAATACTGAAATCGGCACCGATATCGAGTTCGAAACCTTGATGCAGGAGTACGACGCGGTGTTCCTGGGCATGGGGACTTATAAATACATGGAAGGCGGCTTCCCTGGCGAAGATCTGCCGGGCGTGTACAAGGCCCTGGATTTCCTGATTGCCAACGTCAACCGCTGCCTGGGCTTTGAAAAAGATCCCAACGACTATATCTCCATGGAAGGCAAGCGCGTGGTCGTGCTGGGCGGCGGCGATACGGCGATGGACTGTAACCGTACGTCCATTCGCCAGAACGCCACCAGCGTGACCTGCGCGTACCGTCGTGACGAGGGCAACATGCCGGGGTCGCGCCGTGAAGTCTCCAATGCCCGTGAAGAGGGCGTTGAGTTTCTGTTCAACCGTCAGCCGGTCGCGGTCGTTGGTGAAGAGAAGGTCGAAGGCGTGAAGGTAGTGCGCACGCGCTTGGGTGAGCCGGATGAGAACGGCCGTCAGCGCCCCGAAGTGGTGCCCGGCTCTGAAGAGATCATTGCAGCGGATGCTGTGGTTATCGCCTTCGGCTTCCAGGCCAGTCCCGCGCCGTGGTTCGACAGTTCGAATATCCAAGTCGACGAACGCGACCGCGTTACTGCCCCGGAGCACGGCCAGTACGCTTTCCAAACCAGCAACGAAAAAATCTTTGCCGGTGGCGACATGGTGCGCGGCTCTGATTTGGTGGTCACGGCAATTTACGAAGGCCGCCAGGCAGCTGAAGGTATTCTGGATTACTTAGGCGTGTAAAACGCTGCCTTTATAGGCTTCATGTCATCGCGAGCGAAGCGTAACGATCTGGGTTGGATTGCCGCGTCGCTGCGCTCCTCGCAATGACAGGGCGCGATGCTTCAGCTAAATGTCATCGCGAGCGAAGCGTGGCGATCTGGGGTTG
>JGI24025J20009_10000027_pt1 | contig 103745 bp, 99 predicted proteins | sample Cruoilmetagenom3_FD_20009 | JGI IMG/M metagenome (IMG submission 20009)
TTTATACACTGCACTTTGCGAGCGCCGCTGTTATCAGCAACTTCCAGCTGAGTTTGCATTTGGATCATGTTAATGACCTCCGGTGTAGTAATTACAACTTGTCTTAAATTTGTTTAAAATCAAGACATTTCGATTGAATTCCACTCAAAAAACATACTAGATGTCTCTTAAGGGCGGGCAATTGTATCAGCATTGAGGGGGGAGTGGTAGGTTATTTTTTAATTAATTTAATGCAGAGGCTAAATTAGAAACTGGTTATTTATGCTATCTATCTAAATTACAGGTGGTTATAAAACAAACAAGGCATCTTTACGGTGCCTTGTTTTATATCAGTAATTAAAATTAGCCAAACAAACCTTTTAATTTGTCTTTAATTTTGTCTTTAGCTTTTTCTTTTGCTTCATCTTTAACCGCACTGCCTATATCTAATTTTATACCAACATCATGGAATGGGCCTTTTATTCTCAGAGGAATTTTAAAGCCAGTGCTATCATCGGTAGTACCTTGACCTTCAATAGAATCTACTAAACCTGTTACTAGGCGGTAGTTAACCAGAGTTTGCGGCAAATCAACGTCTCCTTCACCTGAAATGCGTATTAAAGGGCTGATCAGGGATAAATCAGTATTTTTACCTACGCCATTGGTAAAGTTAAAACTACCCGAAAGTGCAGAGAAGTCAGTTTTCTCAGATTCTTCAAATCCTGAATCTAACCCCTCAGATGCGGCATTAAAGTTACCTTTAACTAACTCTTTGCCCTTACGTACCATTTCCGCTACGTTTGCACCTTTAACCGCACCATCTGCGAACTTAAATCCTAGTTTACCATTAAGCGCGTTAATAAATGTTTTTTGGCTTTGCCCAGCTGTAGTTAAATTCCAATTTAACGACCCTTTGCCCATTAACTTATCAAAGCCTGCAGCATCACTAAGTAATGGTTGTGCCTCTATTTTATCTAAATCGAAGTTGGTCGCTATTTTATAAGGGGTATTTTGAGCATTTACGGTCACCACCCCTTTACCTGTTCCTTCGTAAGCGGCAAAGCTGTCTAGGCTTAATTTAGCAATGCTATTTTTAAGTGCTACTGTAAACTGGTTGGCGCCGAGTTTAATGTCGTTCGCTTTTAAGCCACTTGAACGGACAATCACATTTGCATCTAATGCATTTAAGCCACTTAAATCAATTTTAGTATCATCCCACACTATTGGCTCTGCAGGCTTAGAGTCGTCTTTTGCTGGGACTTCTTTTTTAGCTACGGTTTCAGGTAAGTAAGGATTTAAATCAAGCATGCCTAAGTCAATCTCAGCATTAACAGCTAAGCGACTGCCTAAATTTAACTTACTTTTACCTTTAATCTCGAGTGCATCGAGCGTTGCTACTAATTCAGTTAAGTTAAACTCTTCACCGAGTAAGTGCATTTCGGCATTGATGCTAAAGGCGTTAAACGCATTGTTTTTAGCGTTTAAGTCAACTCCTTGCCAGTTAGCAATATTTTTAACCGAATCACCGTTAAGTGTTAAAAGTCCTTTAATGTCTTGGCCTTGTTTGGCTATGCTGCCATCAAACATTAGATCTACTAAACGTGAGTTAAGCGTTTGCTTTACATTAAATTTGGCGCCTTCAATCGCTTTTGCTGGTGTATTAAGTTTTACATCAAGCTCAAATCGCTCTTGCATATAAGTAATAGCACCGGTTACTTCAAGCTGTTTACGCAGTGAAGGCAGTAATATAGCCAGTTCTAAATCGCTAATTTGTTGTTTAGCACCCGTTTGACCATCTAAATAAGTAAATGACCCGCCATAAATAGCGACTTCACCTAATTGAATATCAAAGTTTTCAGGTAGTTTGACTGCCTCTCCCGCTTGAGTTTGTTGCTCTGGTTGCTTGGCCACTGCATCAAATAACTGCCAGTTTGCTTTGCCGCTTTTATCGGTTTCTAGCAAAATATCAGGCTCATTAATTACAAACTTTTCTAGCTTTAGTTCGCCACCGAGTAATGAAAGCCAAGGAATATGAACAGCAAGTTGCTGCATACTTGCCATATCAGCGCGAGAGCCACTGGGCATATTGGCAAAATGCACATCATTAAGCTCCAGCTTTAATGCAGGAAATACACTGAGGGTTTTATCTCCCTTGATCGTTAATGTGCGCCCAGTTGTTTTTTCTACCTGCTCAGACACTTTATTAAAAATAGTATCAGTAGGAATTAAAAATGGTGCAGCAACAATTAACGCTATACATAGCAATAATATGACACCAATAATTTTAAATAAGGTCTTCATGATCATCCTTTCAAACGTGCAAATAATGTTCTTATCATAGCGGGAGTTAGCGCCAAAAGCATTGTTAAATAAATAAAAAGCATATCAATTAGAGCTCCCCTCTTTCTAAATCAGGTTTTGAAGACCCATTTTAATAAACTTAAAGATTCATGCTCCTGATTACATTGATGCAATTGTTAGGTATGATCCCCGGCCCTGTTGTATTTAGCCTAAATAAGCTAAAATGAAGCGACTAAAAAGTATATCTAACCGGAGAGTCTACAAGGCATGAAGAAACTGCTAATTTCACCGTCAAAAATGGCATTAGGCGAGCAAGAAAGTCAAATTTATCAAAACATTCTGAAGCAATCTTCAGAGCTAAGCCTAAACCTGATGGCTGTGAAAGTGGAAAACCATCCAGAAGACTTTTTAGGTTGGTGCTACGAGCTATTAAATGCAAGCCGCGACCGTATTAATTACGACTTACTCGAAACCCAACAATTACCATTATTAAAAAAGTTGCATGACCAACTTATTACAGCCATTAGCTTTTTACAGTTAAAAACATTACGGGTAGCACCTTGGCCAGTAGTGAGTATGTTTGTAGAGCAACATAAAGAACTGGTGGCACTTGATGAGCAATTACGTTTAACTGCTTATATTGCAGGTCTGCGTGAAAAGCCGTTAAAAGAGATGATCCCTGAAGACTTACTCGCTTTTAGCGGTAAGCATATGGCATCACTCGATCCGAGTACTTATAACTTTGATGTAGAATGGTTTGCCTCTACCAAAAGCGCCAAAGGTTTTCACCAGATGCTGGCTGATTTGCCAGGCGCATTCGACGATGCGCTTAGCAACATTCCACTTGAGGGTGATGTAGCGATAGGTGATTACCAACAATTTGTAGTTGCTTACTTGAGTGCATTTAATGGTAGTGATGAAAAACCAACACTGGCACCTGCCACCCGTTTATTAGCAATGCGCCGCCCTGACGTATTTACACCAATAAGTAATAGCCGCTTAGATGCACTTTGCTCAGCTTTAGGTATCACCAAATTAAATAACCGCGACTTTGAGCGTTATTGGCAAGATGTAGTACAAAGCATTCACGCTATGTCATGGTTTAAAATGGCCAATGCTGGTAATGAACTAGAAACACAATTAGTCGACATTAAAGCGCTTATACCTTGCTTTTTTTACTATGCAGATACTAATACTGCAGATAACTCTAACTACATTAAGCTACTTAATAAACCTACACGTAGCACTTCTAGCAGCAGTAAAGCGCCACGCCGAGGCAAAGAATCTGCTGAGATTTTAGTGGATCGCGCTCTTGCTGCTGATGATGTTCCAGAGCACATTCGTGCTAAACGTGACTCTATTATTAGCGAAGTACAAAAAGGCCGCGGTGTTAACGAAACAATTACCCTAATGCGTGCCATTTTTGGTTAATTAACCCACAAGAAAAATAAAATAGCCTAGCAGCGCTTTGATGGTGCAGCTAGGCTATTTTTTGCACCAGCAAAGTGAACCTGCTAAATAATTACTTTTCTATCCCTACCTCATATTATTTTCAATACATTGTTTTAAATAATAAAAATAATTTATAAACGAATAAGTTTAATTTGGCACACACAGTGCAAATACCCCATTAGTAACATAATAAAATGCCGCCAAACAAAAGGTTGTAGTCGTTCATAATAAAAAGCCTTGGCGTGCAAAATCATACAATGGGAAATGAGACATGCTAAAACTACAAAAAACAATATTGATCAGTGCATTGGCATTAACAGGAATGACATCAACTACTGCATTTGCTGAAGTAACTGCAAATGCAGCAGCCACTTCAAACTATTTATGGCGCGGACAAGAGCAAACTGGGGGCGATGCAGCTGTATCTGGCGGTATTGATTACGCTAATGAGTCTGGTTTTTATGTTGGCACGTGGGCGTCAAATGCGTCTTGGGCCGATGAAATGACCTACGAGCTAGACTTATACGCAGGTTTTGGCGGCGCAATTAATGAAAGCGTGAGTTATGACGTAGGGTATATCTATTATGCCTACCCTGATGCGGCATCAGGTGCAGATGCAGATTTTTCTGAAGTCTACGGTAGCATTAGTGTGCAAGGCTTTACATTTGGTGCAGCCGTACTTGCAACTTCTGCTGCCAATGGTGACGGTACTGATTTTGGTGATTCATTGTATCTAAATGCCGATTACAGCTTCGCTGTTGGTAGCAATGGCACAGAAATGGCGCTACACATAGGGCATTACTCAGGAGATTTCATCGGTGATGACAATATTATTGATTATGGTGTATCTGTGTCTAAAGATGGTTTTACTTTTGGTCTATCAGATAACGACATGGACGGCTCAGATGTAAAAGCTTATGTAGCCTATGCTGTCGACTTTAGCTTATAAAAAGAATGTGTTACTTGCTGCAACACTAAGGGCCGAAAGGCCCTTTTATCGTTTCATTAAGATCTTACCGCTACTCAAATTTTTTTTGCTAAAAATTTTTATACTGCCAGTTTATTTTTATGATTGAATAAGCTTAATAACACTTGCGTAGAAATGAGCCTCTCGGTATAAAAACAAAACATTCTAAAAATAAGAAGCGAACAGCCATGCAAGATCACAAAAGCCAACCATTAACCGATTTTATAGAATACCCGCCAGAGGCAATGCTCTCGCGCGCAAAGGAGTTTTTACAAACGAGCCAGCGCCGTCATAGTATTCGCAGTTTTAGTAACCGCCAGGTGCCAAAAGAAATCATTGAAACCTGTATAAAAGCAGCAGGTACAGCGCCTAGTGGCGCAAACCACCAGCCATGGCATTTTGTAGCCATTAATAGTAGTGATGTTAAAAAGCAAATACGAGAGGCCGCTGAAAAACTAGAGCGCTCTTTTTATGAAGGTCGCGCAGGCGAAGAATGGCTTGATGCATTGAAACCATTAGGTACCGATGCTAATAAACCCTATTTAGAGCACGCACCATGGTTGATTGCAGTGTTTAGTCAAAAAAAGGGGGGTGTAAATACGGACGATAAAAACACTAATTACTATGTACATGAATCGGTAGGGCTGGCCACTGGTTTTTTAATTCAAGCACTACACCGAGCAGGCCTTGCAACCCTGACCCACACCCCAAAACCAATGAGCTTTTTAACCGATATTTGTGGCCGTGATAAAGACAACGAACGTCCTTATATGCTATTAATTGCAGGCTACCCCGATGAGCATGCAACGGTGCCTCTGCATGCACTTGATAAAAAATCGCTGGATGAAATAGCCACATTTATTTAACCCGAACTCTGGTTATTTAGTTATTGGTTGATAATCCACTGCTATTTTATCGCCAGCTTTAAGGCCCGTAATAACATGTTGCTGATTATCAAACTGCTCACCTAAGCGTACAAAGCGACGCTCAATTTTGTCAGCGCTAATGACATACATCATACTGAGCTGTCCAAAATCATGTATCCAACGAGGATCTACCAGTACACCTTGGGTGCTTTTAAACGGTAAATGCAATTGTGCATATAACCCAGGGATCATCCCTGGCTGTGGTTCAATTTCTAGTCGTATAAGTAAGCTACGTGCAGCGTTATCAACAACAGGTATAATTTCACTGATATTGGCAGCTGTTGTCATATCGAGCGAAGGCAAACTCACGTTTAAACGATCGCCTAATTTAAGCTTTACTGCTTGTTGCTCTCGTACATTAAAGGCAAGTTGAAGTTGCTTTGGATTGTAAAGCGTTAACAACGGTATACCAGGTGTGGCTGTATCGCCAGGTTCGGCTAAACGCTCAACAACGACACCAGATATAGGGGCTTTAATTTGCGTGTAGTTAAGTGATACTTGCGCCTGGGCTTGCTGCTGTTTTGCTCCAGCTAAGTTGGCAGTTAAGTTATCAAATTTTGCTTTAGCATCATCAAATTCACTCACTGGTACTAACCCTTTTGCCTGTAAGTCAGTTACTCTAATAAGTTGCTTTTTAGCTTGGTTTAATGAGGCTTGCACCGCATTAATATTTGCCTCACTTTGTGCCAGCATCGCTTTAAAGTCATCTTGCTTTAGGGTGATCAATAAGTCACCTTGACTAACCTTATCACCGGCGCGCACTTTAAATTGCTTTACTTGTGCCATTACATTTGACGAAATTTGGGTGTTTTGTTTCGCAATTACACTCCCTGGTACATACTCTGTTCGCGAAATAGTTTGCAGCTCAACAGTGACCACCTCACCTTGATATTGAGTAACTGGAATCTCTTTTAACCCTGCAGATTGTTTATCACTAAAGCTGCCGGCCATGTATAGCACAGCTACAATAACCACAACCAATGCACTGATTGCGCCTAAAACTTTTGATTTACCCTGCATGTGCTTCTTCCTCTGGGTTTGTAAACACTAAATAGTAAACAAGCGGTACAACAAATAACGAAAATACGGTAGACGCCACGATGCCAAAAATAATTGCTATGGCTAATCCGCTAAATACTGGGTCAAGTGTGATCACTAAGTTACCTAACAAAGTAGTTCCGGCGGTTAATAATACTGGCCGCATTCGTACCGCCCCTGCAGCAATAAGTGCCTCTTTTATTGCCATCCCCTGAGCTCGTGCTTGGTTAATAAATTCGACTAAAATAAGTGAGTTACGAACGACAATACCTGCTAAGGCAATCATTCCTATCATCGCAGTCGCGGTAAATAATACCGGCTCAGGAGCCCCCGCTACGGTGCGTTCACCAAATTGATTGAGTAACCAAAACCCAGGCATAATACCAATCACAGTTAATGGAATAGCCGACATGATAATCAGCGATAAACTCGCCGACTGTGTTTGTACCCGTAAAATAATAAATATAGCACTGAGCGCAAAGGCAAAAGCAATGCCCATATCCCTGAACACATCAATAGTGATACGCCACTCACCTTCACCACTAAAGTTAACATCAGTTCCTTGCGGTAATTGCCATGGCGCGGTTCCACCATTATTAAAAAAGTGCCGTGTTAACCACGCCTTTTTTTCAAATCCTTCATTGCGTGCGTTCAAATCGGCATTTACATCCGCAATAACCTCTGCAGGCGTGCGTCCATTTAGTTCGGCCATCACATAAATAACGTCACGCTGATCTTTACGCATTAGTGTGTCGGCCACGTTTAATGGTTTAAACTCTCCCAGCTCTGAAAGCGACACTAAAGGTCTGGGGGCACTTGTTATACCTAACTCATTACTGGTTTTAGCTAAGTCCCTATCCCCTCTTACTTGCAGTGTAAGTAATTGTGAAAGCTGATTACGCTCGCTATAAGGCAATTGTAATTGTATTGGAACTGGCTGAGTTTCACCGCTTACGTACAACACTCCAACCTGTTGCCCCTGCGAAGCAATACTGAGTGTTTGTGCAATATTTTGGGTAGCAATAGCACTGAGCGCAGCCTTGTTTTTATCTGTAATAAAGCGCTGTAATGGCGCAGGAGCAACCAAAGAGGTATCAACCTCAACAACATGAGGCTCTTGGCGTAAACGTGCTGCAACATGTTGAGCAGCCTGCCTATGGGATTGCTTATCAATAAAGGAATCACGATACACTTCAGCAACTAAAGTGCTCAATACCGGTGGTCCAGGTGGTACCTCGACCACTTTAATAACAATGCCATTTTTTGCTAAAGGAGCAAGTTGTTCGCGTAGCCGCATAACCACCCCATGCGATTGATGATCTCGTGCTGACTTATCTACCAGCAATACTCTAAGTTCTGCTAAGTTAGCGGCTTCACGGCGATAATAACCACGCACCATGCCATTAAAATCCATACTAGAGGGCTGCCCAACATATGCGGCTATTTCACTTACTTCATTTAACTGCCACGTGAGGGTTTGAATTTGCTTAGTAAATGCAGCCGTGCTCTCTAGGTTAGTCCCCTCTGGCATATCTATAAGTACTTGCAGCTCATTTTTATTGTCAAAAGGCAGGAGTTTTAATGGTACCAAGCGCATCACGGGTAACATGGCACTAATAATAAACAATCCTAACGTTATCCATAGCACCCATTTAGCTCTCCCTTTAGAGGCAAGTAGTGGACTAAGTAATCTTTGGTATAAACCCGCTTTAGGCTCAAGCTCAGGTTGTTCTAGGGTGTTTGGTTTAAGCAATTTCATTGCCAACCATGGGGTGACAAAAAAGGCTACCAAAGTAGATACCATGACACTAATGGGCACGTTTAACGCCATAGGTGCCATGTATGGCCCCATCATGCCGGTAATAAACGCCAGTGGAATAAACGCCACCATTATAGTGAGTGTCGACATAAGCAAGGCATTGCGAATTTCGCTCATTGCGCCAACAACATTCTGTTTTTTATCGCCCTTGTTATTTATAAAGCGACTAATATTATCAATACCCGTGATTGGGTCGTCTACCAGTAAGCCTAATGATAAAATAAGCGCAAATAAGGTCACCCGATTAATGGTGTAACCAAATGCAAAATCTAATGAGAGTGTAATGCCATAACAAATAGGAACAGCCAGCCCAACCACCACGGCAGGACGCCAACCTAAAAACACGCCAACAAAAATTACCACAGTAAACACTGCAAACACTAAACTTGATGTGAGGTTATTTACTTTTTCATTCGCAGTTTGGCCATAATCTCTAAGTACTGTATAGCTAACCTCTGGTGGCAGTAAGGTATTTGCAAGTTCATTCATCATAGTATGAACATCATTAGCAACAGCAACCGCATTAGTCCCTGTTTGCTTAGCTACGCTTAAAGTAACCATAGGCAGCTGCTGCTGATCAGTAGATTGCGTTAACCATTGGTAATGCTCAGTTTCACTAGGGCCATCGCTGACTGTTGCAATGTCCATTAAGTAAACACTTTTACCATTAACCACATTAACAACTAATTGCTCTACCGCTGATTGTGTTCTTAGTACATCACCTGCCTGAATTGCAATTTGCTGCTGATTATCAACCACACTCCCTACCTGAGTGAGTTGGTTTGATACATTTAATGCGTAAAAGACATCGTTTACCGTGGTTTGATGGGCAGCCAGTGCGCTGGCATTTAAATTGATGGTAAGAGTACGCGTACGCCCCGAAATTACTTTAACTTCACTGGTATGCTCAATGCGTTGTAAACTATTAGCAATTTCGTTAGCAAAACGGGTTAGTTCGTAATCACCATAGAGTTGCGGGTCTTTACTGTAGAGACCTAACATCACAATCGGCACGTCATCTACTTCTATTGGGCGAATTTGCCAACTTATGATCACCGATGCCATTGTATGCTGATAACTATTTAATTTTGCATAGGTATCTAAAATAGCTTGTTCGCGGTTGTGCCCTACTTCAAAACGCAGCGTGACCACTGTACTGTTAGTTTGTGTGGTTGAGTAAATATGCTCAACTCCCACCAGCTGAGCCAGTAACTTCTCGAGCGGTTGTGTTACTAACCTAGCGACTTCAGGCGCCTCAACGTTAGGTGCTGATACATAAATATCGAGCATGGGCACAGTAATTTGCGGCTCTTCTTCTCGAGGTGTTTGATTTAGTGCAAATACCCCAAGTAACAAAGACATCACAAAAATAACAATCGGAATGCGACCACTTAAACTACTTTTTACCACATTGTCTATTAAGCTCATCGCACTTAGCCCTTACAAAATAACCCATACAAGGTACCAAGCAAAACGACTGCATTTTCATCAATGACACGATAATAAATTGTTTGGCTCTCGCGGCGCGTAGCCACAATGTTTGCTTTACGCAACCCTGCTAAGTGCTGAGATAACGCAGACTGCGCTAATGGCACGGCTTCATTGAGCTGAGATACGCTCATTTCTGAATCTTGCAAAGAACATAAAATCATCAAGCGATTTTTATTGGCTAAAATTTTTAATAACTGCTCGGCTTGTTCTACATTGCCGGCCATGGCAGTAAAGTCAATATTCATACTATGCTCTTATTCTAAAATAGAGTCTGAGTATAAGACGTTAGATTAGAAAAGTCTAATATTAGATTTTACTAATATAGATAAATCTAATATAGTGACTGTACTGAACTAAATAACTGGCCTACTATAATGAAGCTAAATAACGCACTCAGACTAATCGCTGGCATAATGATTATTGTGTCGCTTTTATTGCAAACTTATCACGATCCTAAGTGGATTTACTTTACAGCTTTTATCGCAGTAAATTTAATTCAATCAGCTTTTACTAGCTGGTGCCCAATGATCACTCTATTACGCAAACTTGGCTTTAAGGAATAAACACCATGCTTACACCTATTCCAGATTTACTAAAAATAATTACTCCTAATCAGCGCCGTATTGATGCCGAACAAGCAAAGAAAGAGCTTGAGCAAAATAAAGGATTGTTGATTGATGTACGAGAACCCGCTGAACATGCCACCAAAGCAGCTATAGGCGCTATAAACATTCCTCGCGGGCTACTTGAAATGAAGCTCATGGAAATAGAAAAAGACGCAGCCCGTCCTATTTATTTACATTGCGCTAGTGGTGCGCGTGCAACATTAAGTGCTGAAGCGCTGACCCGAGTAGGCTTCGAAAACGTGACAGTTATTACTTGTAAAGCTGAGCAAATTTGCCAAGTATTTTAATATAACTGGCATCACAACTTCATATAAAAGTCATACTGGTCGGATAAGCTCGTACTTTTGAATTAACGGTACAGAGTAATGACGTTTACACGAAGAAGTTTTTTAAAGGCCTCGGCGGCAGGGTTTGGTGTTGCTGTTATATCATTAGGGTTAACAGGTTGTCGGTTTGACGACGATGATGATTTCATTGAGATTAGCTTTGATCATGGCGTTGCCAGTGGCGATCCGCTAGCAGATAGCCTAATTTTATGGACTCGTGTAACACCAAAAGATCCAGCTACCAGCAGCATTAAAGTGCAATGGCAAGCCGCGACAGACGAAGACTTTAGTGCGATTAGTCACGATGGCGAAGCTTATATAAGTGCAGCCACAGACTTTACCCTTAAAGTGGACTTACAAGGTCTAGACGCTAATACCAATTACTACTACCGCTTTATTTCTAATGGCAAAACCTCCCCTATTGGCTCAGGTAAAACATTACCAACAGGCAATATTGATAAAGTAAAGCTGGCCGTTGTGTCGTGCGCTAATTATCCTGCTGGCTTTTTTCATGTTTATGGTGAAATAGCAAAGCAACCTGACTTAGATGCGGTACTCCATTTAGGCGATTACATATACGAATATGGAAATAATGGCTACGCTACTGAAGACGCAAGTAGCTTAGGTCGTTTACTACCTGAAGATAACAGCAATGAAATTATTAGCTTAACTGACTACCGTAAACGCTATGCCCACTACCGCACCGATAGCAATTTACAAGCAGCTCACAGTAATTGCGCCTTTATAACAGTATGGGACGACCATGAGGTTACTAATGATACTTGGCGTGAAGGTGCAGAAAACCATAATGACGGTGAAGGTGAATTTAGCGAACGTAAACTACATGCCCTACAAGCCTACTTTGAATGGATGCCTATACGTAATGTAGCTGATAAAGAACGTATTTATCGTCGTTTTGAATTTGGTGATTTAGTGTCGCTATACATGCTAGATACCCGTGTGCTCGCGCGTGATGAACAATTAAGCTACGGTGATTTTGATTTAACTAGCGCACAAGGGCAAAGCGATTTTGTTAGTGCTGTTAGTTCGCCCACACGCGCATTACTCGGTAGTGAACAACTAACCTGGCTCACCGATGGTATGACAACCTCAAGTTCAAAATGGCAAGTACTTGGCCAACAAGTGTTAATGACCAAGATGCACCTGCCGTTTGAAGTACTACAGCTTTTAGTAAGCCTGCAGGTAAGCCAAGCAAATGGTGCTGACACTGGCTCCCTGCTTGCTCAAGCATCAGCATTATTTGCTGAGCTGGCACAAATTAAAGGCCGTATTCTAGCTGGTGATCCAACAGTAACTGATGCAGAGCGTGCGCGTGTTGATACCACCGCACCTTACAATTTAGATGCCTGGGACGGCTATGCTTATGAGCGTGAAGTACTACTTGGTACAGCTATAGCTGCGCAAAAAAACTTAGTGGTGCTAGCCGGCGATACTCATAATGCGTGGGCAGGACAATTAAAAACTGACGCGAGCAACCCAATAGCCGCATCACAAAATGCGGGGGTTGAGTTTGCTACCTCTTCAGTGTCTTCGCCAGGGCTTGAAGAGTACTTAGCACTAAATACACAGGGCCCTGAAGTTACAGCACAAATGGAGCAAGTTCTTGCTTTACTTGTAAACGACTTAGCTTATAGCAATTTAGTCGACCGAGGTTACTTAACAGTGACCTTCAATCAAGAACAAGCAAGCGCTAAGTGGAATTATGTGAACAGCATAAAAACAGCCTCTTACGAAATGCAAACCGAGCGTAGTAAAGAATTACGTATGCTAGCAGGTCAGCCTATAATACAAGGGTAAAGTCTCAATAAGGTATCTAGGAGCTAGGGAAAAGGTTCTAGGTGAAAGATTAAAACAGTCCGGTGGTCAGCTGATCGCCGGACCGTTTACAATACGGCTTTAATCATTGGTAATTTCTTTCATATTCTTAGTATGACTATTCCTCTCAAAGCGCATGAATAAAACATGAGCGAGACTTGATAACACGATCAATACTATGCCTGCGACACCCAATAAAGTTTGAGTTTGCTGAAGAAAAATATAGCCCAAAATACTAGAAAATAGAATTTGTGCATATTCAAGCGGCATTAGCTTAGATAAATCACTTTTATTAAAAGCAAAAAAACGTGCTGCAAGTTTAGTAACAAGAAGCCCACCGTATAACATAATTAATAGAACACTAGTTGTATCTAAAGGTTTCCATACAAAAATAGCTACTGGTAATAGAATAACCGCCGAATAGAGAGGAGCAAAAACCATTTGAGGCACAACTTTCTCTGCATTGCCTATTTTTTTTAAGTTAATATTATAAATGACTAAAATAGCTACCGCTGACAGCGTAAAAATCAATCCTAGATAGAGATTTTGCTGCGTTACTTGGCTCGCCATTAGTTTTGGAGAAAGCAGCATCATCACTCCAGCTAAATTCAAAATAATAGCGATATAGACATAAGCTTTTGGTTTTTCTCTAAAGATAAACACCGACAGAATGGACGTTATAAGTGGCACAAAAAAGTTAATCGCGGTCACTTCCGCTAAACTTAAATATTGCAGAGCATAAAACAAGCATATTGTTGAACTAACACCAAGCAACCCTCTAAATATATGTAACTTCATTTGTTGGGGTTTGATATTTTCCCATTTACCTTTTGAGAATAATGCAATTGCCGCAAAAGCAGCCATAACATTAACTAAAAAGACAACTTGGAATGGGCTGATAGATTTACCTAAAAAACCACCGATTAGTAACATTACACTTAAGATAAATGAATCTGACAACATCCAAATTACTGCGGTTGACTCTTTACTAGCCATTTAACTTCTCTCCATGTATTTGTGTAGCACAGTTATATGCTACAAAATTGCGCCCCATTAGAATTCATCACCTTTGAATCCTATAAAGAGTGTATCCTTTTTAGATAAAACCACCTTAAATTACACCTGCATTAGGTACGTTGCAAAGGATTTAGAGATAATTGAATCTAGTAGCATAAGTCACTTTGGAGGGGTTAAAACAACAGGAACCAATGATAGTTAATGTAATAGCCTTGGATTATCGAATGTAAACTTAAGCCCCCTGTTTAGTGAACACATTGGCATAACAATGTATCCCCCTCTATCAGACTGATGGTCGCGGATACTCGCACACTGCAATATACCAATTGCCAGCTACATGCTCGTACTTGCCATAATCTTTAGTACCGTTACCAAGCACACATAAACCGATTTTCTCCGGGTTCCCAAAAACAAAATATCCCTCTTGTTGCCTATCCTGGTATGAAAAAGTAAATGCTTTTCTAATTAACCAAACACTCCGAAAATGTTGAATCCATAGAACATCTATATTCTTACTCAGTAAAAACTCAGTAAGCTCATCCAAACTTGAATCAGTCACCTTCACGAATTCTTTACTGCCTTTTTTTATTATTAGTTTATGTGGTAAACGTTCACTACTTTTATCATCAACCCATTGTATAGCTTGAAGCTCCCTTTGCTCTGCAAACAAAATAACATGCTCAAAATTATCCGCGTGCTTTTTGAGAAACTCTTTAGCTTTTGACGCGGGGTTATTAAATATAAAAAATGATAAGCTAACTATGAAAGTGGCCAAAAGCACCGTAAATAAGACTTTAAACTTTGACATTAGAGCCTCCCAGTGAAGTTACTTAACAAATTCCACTCCACGTAAGAGATTAAAATTGAACAAAATTTATAATATTCAACTATTTTCTCTCGTCCAGTAGCGCGACCATCATCTGCTCAATGTTTTTCACGCTGTAAGTGAGTGCGCGAAGTAATTCGACTTGGCTTGGTGGCTCGTCTTGTTTTGCTTGAACGGGTTGTTCTGCAGTGAGGTTATCTTTTTGAGTTAAAATGGCTTCACGAAATTCACTGGCATCAACTACCCCAAGTAACGATACCAACGCACCATGCCCCGACTGCCCTGCTGTTTCAAAACTTAACCGGTATAAGCCAAACATGCGCATTAGCGGCCCCTGACTCAACCCGACATCAGTGATTTTTTCAAGTGGAATCGATTTTTCTTCTTTAAATAAAATACCGCGCTTCACCACTAGCTTGCGCTCTAGTAAATCGGCCGACATAGCGGCTAATACTCGACTTGCGACTAGCCACACTAAAAGTAATACAACGGGTAAAAGCACAATAGTTACAACCGGAAAAAGGCTAAATATTGCAGCTAAACACATCCAGTACTGTTTGACTTTGTTATCAAAAGTAGCACTTTTTAAAATTATATTAGACATCGTTTTATCACTTTTAAATTATAGTTTTTTTAAATTACATTAATTACCAACTGTACGCAATTCAATCACTTTGATAGTTAAAATCCAATAACCACTTTAATCGCAAGCGCGATAAATACCGCACCTAACAGCCTATCTAACCAGATATTTTGCTTAGTAAAACCAAAGCGCTTTTTAGACACCTCAGTAAGTAAAGCCACCAATAAATACCAGCCTGTATCTATCACAAAAACCGTTAAACACATAATAACGCCAATATTTAAAGTAAGGTTCTCTGGGTCGATAAATTGTGAAAATAACGCCAAAAAGAAAATTGCTAGTTTGGGGTTTAAAAATGCAATGGCAAAGCCATCTTGTAACGCCTTAGAGCTGCTCATGTCGCTTTGCTGAATGTTTAGCTCGCTGTCGTTGGGCTTTGAAAATAGTATTTTCAAACCTAAATATGCTAAATAGGCTGCCCCTAAATACACTAAAAATTGGTACACAGTAGGAAATTGCAACATCAATGCACCTAATCCCAACAGTGAAGCTGCGGCATATAAGCCCACTCCAAAACCATGGCTTAACGCTGCTAGCATGCCATTTTTCATACCACCGCTTAAGCTATGTTTTAATACCACAGCTAAACTGGGCCCGGGAGACATTGCCCCCATCATGCACACCAGTGCTAAGCTCAACCATAATGATAACGCCATTAATAACCCTTATATTTCTTCATTTTCAATAAGTAATGCATAACCATGCACCTGGCCATAAAAGCCTGTCAATGGCACTGCGTTTATTACTTTCCAACCGTCTTGGTTTAATTCCTGTATGCGATCATTTAGTGCGACTATATCTACCCCACCCAAAAAACGGGCCTTTCTGAATTCGATTACTTTTTGCATTATAAATACCTGCTTTATAGGCTGTATTCAAAATCGTAATGATGAATCCCTTGCTCAATCCGTATTTTCATACTGCCAGTTAGTCCTGCTAGCTCATCAGTGCCTGAGTCGGGCACCACTTTTAAAATCAAGCTGTCTTGGCCTTTATCCATAATACCAAAATGCTGCAGTACAAAACTGCCTTTCTTGCCCTCAAGCTCGCCCATCACTTGCTCTATTGCAACATAACCAGCACTACCTTGGGTGGGAGTCATGGCGCTAAGCATTTCGCCTTGGCTAGTTGCCGTTAAGCTGCCAGTAAATTGTTTATCAATCGACATCCGACCTAAATTAACGCCTTGCTGTCCATGTGCATACCCTTCTATAGGCGCTAATGTAACGGTAAACTCGCCTGTTATCTGTTTAGTTGTCATAATTTTTCCCTATTGATGATTTTTAATACTATTGATTTTTAATCTATTGATGCCATATCTATACCTTAATCATCAATAAGAATCTACTATGCCTACAGACAAGCCTGCTTCAGATAAAGCCGCCTTTAGCGCTTTATTCCCTATATTCAATTTTATTAAGCCTTATAAATGGGTGGTTTTAGGGGCTCTAGTAGCATTACTTGCCACCGCAGGGGTTAATTTATCGCTAGGCCAAGGCGTTAAGTTTGTGATTGATCATGGCTTTATTGCCGGCTCGCAAGCGCAATTACAACAAGCTGTTTTGGTATTAATTGGCTTGATCAGTTTATTGGCAGTGGGTACATTCAGCCGATTTTATTTAATGTCGTGGATTGGCGAGCGAGTCAGTAACGATATTAGAAAAGCTGTATTCAATCGTATTGTTACTTTGCATCCGAGTTATTTTGAAGAAAATCGCAGCGGCGAGCTGATGTCGCGGCTCACCACCGACACCACCTTGTTACAATCTATTATCGGCTCATCATTTTCTATGGCGCTACGAAGCGCGCTAATGTTAGTCGGTGGTTTAATTATGCTGCTTGTAACTAATTTAAAGCTTACCTTGGTCGTCGTAGCCTGCGTCCCTTTAGTACTGGTGCCTATGTTGGTTTTTGGTAAAAAAGTACGCAAACTAGCAAGTTCGAGCCAAGATGCGATTGCAGATATCAGCACCTACGCGGGTGAGATCATTCAAAATATAAAAGTGGTACAGAGTTATAGCCATGAACAGCAAGAGCAATCTGCTTTTGCTAATGAAACTGAAAAGGCCTTTAATGTTGCCAAAAGCCGCATTAAACAACGTTCGTTTTTAATTGCAGCAGTTATTTTTCTTACCTTTAGCGCTATTAGTGCCATGCTCTGGGTAGGCGGTAATGATGTGCTCGCAGGCACGATGACGGGCGGTGAACTTGGCGCATTTGTATTTTATGCCATTATGGTGGCCATGTCGGTAGCCACCGTTGCAGAGGTTTATGGTGAATTACAACGCGCCGCAGGAGCAGCAGCAAGATTACTCGAACTGCTCGCAGTTGAAAGTAAAATACAAAATCCCGAAATTCCACAAGATGATCAGTTACATGCAACAACAAGCAACAGTGCAATTTCACTTGAAGGTATTAGTTTTAATTACCCTTCTCGCCCAGATGTAAGCGCATTAAATAATATCAGCTTAAATATTGAAACAGGTAAAACCGTGGCTATTGTTGGCCCTTCAGGTGCCGGTAAAACCACCTTGTTTGAACTGTTACAGCGTTTTTATGACCCTGCCAGCGGAGCGATTAAGTTTCATAATATAAATATTAAACAGTTGTCATTAAATACCTTGCGTAACAAAATGGGGATGGTGGCACAAAACCCGATTTTATTTAGCGCTGATGTTATGCATAACATTCGCTATGGAAACCCAAGCGCCAGTGACGAGCAAGTTTATACGGCCGCCAAACATGCCCATGCTGATGAATTTATAAAACAGTTACCACAAGGCTATAACAGCTTCTTAGGTGAACAAGGTGTAAGGCTATCGGGTGGGCAAAAGCAGCGTATTGTTCTTGCTCGCGCCATTTTAAAAGACCCAGAAATACTGCTACTTGATGAGGCTACCAGCGCGCTTGATGCGCAAAGCGAGCATCATGTTCAGGCCGCACTTGAACACTTAATGCAAAATAGAACAACGCTGATTATTGCCCATAGACTGGCCACGGTAAAACATGCCGATATGATTGTGGTAATGGAAAATGGCGAAATAAAAGCTACAGGCACTCATCAGCAATTAATGGCAAGTAACCCTTTGTATCAAAAACTATGTGAATTACAGTTTAATTTAGATTGATTGCATTTTAGTTGCTACTTCTTTTTAAGCCATTTATTCATTGCGGTATCGTAAGCCTCAGTTAGCTTAGTTTTATCGCACTTTACACCAGCTATGTAACTTTCGGGCAAGTCATTTTTTGGCATAACCCCTGCACCAACGGATACCTTTCTAAAACAGCTATCACCTCGTCGATAAGTGGTAAATTGCATATTTTGCTGCTCTATTTTTAATAGTGGCTCTACCTTGCCTGGATGCTCTTTTGAAACTGTAATACGCTTTTTCTGAGGGTCACTCTTTGCAGTATCAGAATAGCCAGTTTGTTGCTGTAAAATACTGTTGAGTCCTTTGTTTAAATCGATCTTTTTATAAGGCTTTAAAATTACAGGCTGAGTATTTTTCGTGATGGTATTTAGCGGCTTAGTCGTTTTCTCTGTTTTTTTATAATTAATATTTAGTGGTTTTGATTGGGTTGCATTAATAGGCTCAATAGATTTAATTTCTGTATTTTTATTTGTATGAGCGCGTTGTTGAGGGACTTGTTGTGTTGCTTTAATTTTAGCTGGCACACTTACCATATAAGCTTTAATGGGGATTGATTGCGGTGGTTTTATGTCAGGTGCTTTTAATGTGGCAGCAAAAAGCAAAACTAATCCGTGTAAACATATTGATAAAATAATTGCCGTGCGCCACGCTGCCATAAATATGTCCTTATCGAAGAACTATTTGTGACAGCTAACGCAGGAAAAAGTGCCATTAAAATATACAAAACCACGCATTTGCGCGGTTTTAGCTATTAACCTTGTGTATTAGGCACTATTTGAATTTCGACGCGGCGGTTTTGCGCGCGACCATTCGCGGTATCATTAGTGGCAATTGGGCGTGATTCACCAAAGCCGCTCGTGCTTACTCGTGCAGCCATAATTTGTTGGTTTACCAAGTAATTTTTTACACTTTGTGCACGCTGCTCTGAAAGAGTCATATTGTAACTATCTTTGCCCGTGCTGTCGGTGTGACCTTCAACACTTAAGTAGGTTTTTTCGTATTTATTCATTACACTTGCTATCGCATTTAGAGTGTCATGAAAGCCCGATGAAATATAAGATTGATCAGTCGCAAACGTAATATTAGAGGGCATCACTAAGCGTAAGTTATCACCTTCACGTACCACTTCAACTCCCGAACCTGCTAGTTCATCACGAAAAGCAGCTTCTTGTTTATCCATGTAATCACCTACAGCTGCACCCGCTAGCGCACCAATAGCTGCACCAATAAAAATACGTTTATCTTTGTGGTTACCTGTAGCTTTACCTAAAATTCCCCCTGCTGCAGCACCAATAGCGGCGCCTTTACCCGTGTTATTCATTTCACAGCCAGAAAGTAATACGGCAACGACAGTGACACTTAAAAGTGATTTGGTTAACATCATGGTAATTTCCTATTCATTTAGAATTTATTATTGCAATTATGCAAACATTTGTATGAACCAAAAATGAAGAGTAACGTAAAACACGTATTATTACTTACTTCATACGGACTAATGATAGCGTTTCATAAAAATGTCATACTTATTTGTGACACTTTAATGATTTATCAAAAAGGCGATGGCCACTATGTTAATTGCGATTTTTAGGCAGTTTTTTTTGCTTGGCTGCATGAGTTTTGGCGGCCCTGCCGCCCATTTAGGTTACTTTAAACATCACTTTGTTGATTCGCTGCGCTGGTTAAGTATCAGTCGCTATTCACAGCTAATAAGCCTCAGCCAAGCTTTGCCTGGCCCTGGCTCTAGTCAGGTTAGCTTTGCAATTGGAGTAGAGCGTGCAGGTGTACTCGGTGGCATCACCGCATTTATTGGTTTTACCTTGCCTTCTTTTTTAATAATGACACTGCTTGCTATTAGTGCTCACCAATTTGACGCCGTTTATTTTGCTGTGATCACCGGATTGAAGCTCTTTGCTGTAGTGATTGTTGCCGATGCAACCCTTAGTATGGCCAAAAGCTTTTGCAGCAACCTAATCCTAAAGCTAATTGCAGTTATAAGCACCCTAGCTCTTGTTCTACTGCCGATGTTAGGTACACAAATTATTATTTTACTTATTGCAGCCGCAGTCGGCGCTATCTGGCCACTCTTAAAATTAAGTGATTTATCACAGCAAACTAGCAGTGATCAGGGGAAAGTTAACTGGGTTGCACTTAGTTTATTTGCGCTACTGCTTGGAGTTAGCTTTATTCCAATAGGGCAAGAATTTGCGTTATTTGCGCCTTTTTACCAAGCTGGTGCTATGGTATTTGGTGGCGGGCATGTTGTGTTGCCAGTACTTCAAGCGGGTGTGCCAACGTTAAGTGATGATCAATTTTTAACGGCTTACGCCAGTGCTCAGGCTATACCTGGGCCTATGTTTACAATAGCCACCTACTTAGGCGCGCAGCTAAATACCGAGCAGCCAATAATGGGCGCAATCATAGCTACATTATTGATATTTACCCCAGGGTTTTTACTGATGTTGGCATTTCAGAAAAGCTGGATTAATTTAGCTAGTAAGCCCCGCTTTGCCAGCTCAATTGCCGCGCTTAATGCCGCCGTAGTTGGTTTTTTAGCTGCAGCATTGTATTCGCCCATTTGGACTTCAGCTATTAATAGTGTGTGGCATATTGCATTAGTGATTGCTGCATTTGCGTGGCTACGTATGAAAAAGCCACCTATTTGGTGGCTATTATTGCTCTTTATTGGTGTTGGCCTTGGACAGCATTATTGGGCACTTTAATACTAGGTTTGCCCGCCATATTCACCCCGTCTGCTGGGCTTAACTGCCCACTGACACTTTGATAAGCGCGCAGTCCAAACACCGGTAATACGGCCAGTAAATGATCCATAATTTCAGCTTGTAAATGCTCGTACGATATCCAACGTTTGTCTTCACTAAAGCAGTAAAACTCAATCGGGAGGCCATGGTTAAGCGGTTGTAGTTCACGCACCATGAGTGTGAGCGAGGTATTGATTTTACTGTGTTGCTTTAAGTAACCCTCTGCATAGCGACGAAATAACCCTAAGTTAGACACCGGATCGGGAAGTGTGCCTAGTCGAATATATTCTTGCAGTGGTATTGCCGCTTCTATTTGCGCTTTAAAATCATCATCAACTAAAAAGATGCTGTTCATATCAATGTTTAAAGAACGTTTAATACGTCGCCCACCAGACTCCTGCATACCACGCCAGTTTTTAAATGAACCGGCCACCAGCATATAAGTGGGTATAGTCGTTATGGTGTTGTCCCAGTTACGCACTTTTACAGTATTAAGTCCTAAATCAATTACTTCGCCATCGGCGCCGTAGTTATCTACTTGGATCCAGTCCCCATAGGTCACTAAACGATTAGCGGCAATTTGAATGCTGGCGACAAACCCTAATATGGTGTCTTTAAATACTAATAAAGTAACAGCGGCGATCGCACCAAAACCAGAGAGAATATAAGTCGGCGATTTTTCAAGCACAATACTAACAATTAATATTGAACACACAATAAAGGTGATCAGCTTCACTACTTGAATTAGCCCTTGAATAGGCACTTCGCGGGCAAAGTCTAGTTGGTTATAAATAGCACCAGCAATGCTCACTATGCTGCTAATAATAAAACCTATATAAATAATTAATAATGCTTGGCCAATGGTTTTAAGGATCTCTTGGGCAATTTCATTAACGGGATAAACACTATCAAATGTGGCTAAAAAAAGCACACAACATAACAAGCAAGCAATTCGTTTATTGAGCTTAGTTAACATAGGTGACAATGAACCAATACGCTCAGGCGAGAGTTTAGTCACCACCTTTTGAATACCCGGTAACATTAAGCGACGCGTAAATAAGTAAACAAATAATAAAGAAAGGATGCCAATGGATGAGGCAGTGATTGCACTGAGAAAAAAAGCATCGGGGACTTTTTCAAACCAAGGAGTAATTAGCTCCTGTAGGTGTGTTTTGGTCATGGTATTTCAATTTCCTTACTGGGAGTTAATTCAGTACTAGCTTGCTGAATATGAAGAGCGCTTAATTGCTTATCTTTTTTTATCCATAAATTATTTAAATATTGCTGAAACTCGGCTCTAAATGCGTGATCTGTTTGGTAACTGCCAATCATTTGTGTATTTATCGGCATCACCTCAATTGTAATGTTAATAGACTCTAGTTCGCCTTTTAAAATATTACGACACACATGATCTGACTTACCGCTATACACTAAACTAGTGTTAAGCATAGCGTCAAATTGCTCGTTTAAAACTTCTAAGGCAAAAGCAGTTCCACCAGCCTTAGGCTTTAATAAATGCTGAAAAGGACTTTGTTGATGCTTATGCTTTTGCGCTGTAAAACGCGTACCTTCTACAAAGTTCACTATGGTTGTAGGGTGATGACGAAAATTACGGCAACTACGCTTAGTACGCTCGACATCTAGGCCTTTTAAACTGGGATTTTTTGCCAATTGCGCTTTGCTCACCCGTTTCATAAAGGGCATACCCATTGCCCACGCACCAGTGCCTATAAATGGCACGTATTTAAGCTCATCTTTTAAAAAAAACTTAGGAGCTGGTAATGCATTTAACGAGCTTAATACCGCAATATCAAGCCAGCTAATATGATTACTAATTAGCAAATACCAGCTATTAGCATTTACCTCCCCACTAATATTAACTTTAATATCATTACAGCCTAGCCAAAGCCCTAAGCGGTTACCTTTACACCACCCCTTGTACGCACCGTGTAATAATTTACTTACTACGGGTATGGGCAAAACCAATTTAATTAACCCAAGGGTAAGCACTAATGCGCCAAATATTATTAAATTAGCAAATAAAACACAGCCAACAATTAAGCCATTTAACCAATTAGGTAACCATTTTTTTAGCATAACTGTTAGCTCATTTTTTATTTTTGTTTTAAATTAACGAGCGTCTGGTTTTTTTCTTCCCACACGCGATTTAATTCACTTTGAAAACGTACTCTAAAGTCAGGATCATTAGTGTAATCACCAATTAAGTCATCACTAACGCCTTTTACTTCAACCTGTACATCAATGTGTTTTACTTTACCGGCTGCAAAATCCATAAAAGTAGGAATGCCCTCAGGGTAATGAATAGTGACATTTACCACCTTAGAAATTTGCTCACCCATAGCTTGCATTACAAACGCCACACCACCCGCTTTTGGTTTAAGTAAGTAAGGAAACGGGCTATTTTGCCGCGCATGCTTTTGCACTGTAAAACGCGTCCCTTCAACAAAGTTGACCACACTGACCGGCATTTCTTTAAATTTTTCACAGGCTTTACGAGTCGTTTCTAAATCTTTACCACGCAACTTGGGGTTCTTTTTTAATTGGCTTTTACTGGTGCGGGTCATAAAAGGGAAGTCGAGCGCCCACCAACATAAACCTAAAACAGGCACGTAAATTAACTCTTTTTTCAAAAAGAAGTTTAAAAAAGGTATTTTGCGGTTAAACACTCGTTGTAACACTAAAATATCCACCCAGCTTTGGTGGTTCGCAATAACTAGGTACCAATCTTTCAATTTTAGCTCTTCTAGACCGGTTACATTTAGCTTTGTTGACGTTAATAACGTTTGATTTAGCGTGTTAAACGTCACCCAAATAGAGGCACACTGCTTGGCTGTCCAGCTCATTAATTTTTGAAGTCCCTTAATTGGGATTAGCTTAACGATGCCACAAATAAAAATAGGTACAAACCAAAAAAGAGTGTTTATTGTGTAAAAGAAAATACTAAATACACTGCGAATAACTGACATTACTTCTATTCCTTTAAACATCGTGCAGCCACGAATGACCGCACTTAACTATGCAACTAAATTAATCTTCAAAATAGGTGTAGCCTTCAAGCCCTGCATTAAGCTCGGCTAGGTACCCTTCTTTACAGTGTTCTGATACATCAAGTTTATTAATTTGAGTGGCAAAGTTATCAGCTAATAACTCGCTATCATAATCAACAAATTTTAATACATCCTTAACGCTGTCACCTTTAATGGCATTGGTTAACACATATCCTTGCTCATTAAGCTCAACATGGACTGAGTCGGTATCACCAAATAAGTTATGTAAATCACCTAAAATCTCTTGGTATGCCCCTACCATAAACATCGCAATATGATACTGCTGACCTTGTGTATATTCAGGAATAGGTAAACTGGTTTCAATTCCTGCACCTTCAACGTACTCACGTATTTGCCCGTCAGAATCACAAGTAATGTCTTGGATAATAGCGCGCTGAGTAAGCGGCTGCGTTAGGTTTTCGATGGGCATAACCGGAAATAACTGCTGAATGCCCCACACATCGGGTAACGACTGAAATAATGAAAAATTCACAAACAGTTTATCGGCTAGTTTTTCGTTTAAATCATCCAGCACTTCGCGGTGAGCTCGTGCATTAGAGCTTAATGAAGCACGAACGCGATGTAAAATAGTAAAGTAAAGCTGCTCTATTTTCGCCCACTCTAGCATGCTTACTAAACCATGTACGTATTGATCGTGTGCTTCACTAAATAAGTGCATTGCATCATGATAAATCTCTAATGCCATACGCGGGTTCAAACGTTGTAAACACTGCCACATTTCATCCAATACTAAGGCACTGTTTTTAACAGGTGGTTCTGGGTTTAAATGATTTGGTGCTTTTTCAACATCAATCACATCGGTAATAAGCACCGCATGATGTGCAGTAAGAGCACGGCCAGATTCGGTAATAATTGCAGGGTGAGCTAAGTTATGTTGGTCGCACACCTCGGCAAATGCATTTACTACATTACGCGCATATTCTTCGACTGTGTAGTTCATTGAGCAAGCACTACGTGAGCCTGAACCTTCGTAGTCAACGCCAAGCCCGCCACCCACATCAACAGTATTGAGCGGTACACCGTATTGAGTTAATTCAGCAAAATGGCGAGCACATTCGCGCAAAGCACGATGAATATCGCGAATATTGGCAATTTGAGAACCAATATGAAAATGTACCATTTGCATTAAATGCAACTTGTTATGTTGCTTGAGCACTTCCACTGCACTGAGTACTTGTCCTGCAGTTAAGCCAAACTTACCTTTTTCACCACCGGTATTTTGCCATTTACCTTTACCAACCGAATTTAAGCGAATGCGAATACCAATAGCAGGCTCAATACCTAAATTATCAATTTCTTCCAGCAGTGTGGTTAGCTCAGAGAGTTTTTCAACCACAATTTTAACGCTGTGCCCCATTGCTTGACCAATACAGGCTAAACGTAAAAACTCACTGTCTTTGTAGCCGTTACAAACAATTGTAATAGGCTCTTTTGCTACACCTAAAATTGCCATTAGTTCAGGTTTAGAACCGGCTTCAAGCCCCACTAAACCACTTGGGTGTGCTAAAAGCTTACTTACTACAGAACGTTGTTGATTTACTTTTATAGGGTAAACACAGGTGTATTTACCATTATATTCACGGTTGCTACGCGCTTGAGTAAACGCATTGGTGAGCGTATCTACACGGTTTTTTAAAATATCGGTAAAGCGCACCAATACTGGTAAGGTTAATCCTTGCTGTTTAAATTGCTCAGTAAGCTGACTTAAAGAAATGGCAGGTTTTGTTTGGTCGCCATCCGGATAGGCTATCAATTCACCTTGTGCGTTAATATCAAAATAACCATCGCTCCAATGAGCAACATTGTATGTAGCACGTGCTGTTTCTAAACCCCAAGTCATGGCAACTCTTCTTTATTAAATTAGGTGTAAAGGGGCATTTTAATACGTCACTATCTGCTAAGCTAACAAAAATTGAACTTTCCCCTCTTTATAGCTAACTTTATTCGCTAAAGAGCGTAAAATTTGATTGAGCAATAGCGCAAGCACTGGCAGAATTGCCTCCTTTTTTCATACTCAACCAAAAGTGTAACAACAACTATGGCAAATTTAGATCAAAGTAAGTGGTTTACTGAAATTAGCGACCGCGATGGCAGCGCATTTTCATTACGTATTAACAAAAAGTTAGATGAAAAACAGTCTCCTTTTCAAAAAGTAGAAATGTTTGAAACCACAGACTTTGGTAATTTAATGATCATTGATGGTTGCACTATGGTGAGTAGCCGTGAAAACTTTTTTTATCATGAAATGATCAGCCACCCAGCATTACTAGCACACCCAAACCCTAAAAATGTGGTTATTATTGGCGGCGGCGATTGCGGTACATTACGTGAAGTGCTCAAGCACCCAAGTGTAGAAACTGTGACACAAATCGATATTGACGAAGTGGTTACCCAAATGTCGTTAAAGTACTTCCCAGAGTTATGTGAATCAAATAACGATCCACGTGCCACTGTGATGTTTGACGATGGCATTAAGTATATGCGCGAAGCAGCTGGTGAGTCTATTGATGTGGTGATTGTTGATGGAACTGATCCGGTAGGCCCTGGTGAGGGTTTATTTAACCATGCGTTTTATACTAGCTGTTTAAACGCACTTCGCCCTGGTGGAATACTCGTACAACAAAGCGAATCGCCATTAATGCATATGCCACTTCTGGTTGAAATGCGCGAAGCTATGCTAAGTGTTGGTTTTAAAGACTTGCAAACTCTTCCATTCCCACAACCTATTTATCCAAGTGGGTTGTGGTCGGTGACGCTAGCTCGCAAATCTGAAGCATTTAACGGTTTTAGAGAAGACGGCGCAGCCATAATTGCTGAGCATAGTGAATACTACAATGGCGGCATTCATCACGGTGCACTCGCAACACCTAATTACATGAAACGCGCTTTTGACAAAAAATAAAAAGCCATAAATACACAGCTGGGCTCACAAGAGCCCTTATCTGTTTCAATTTGTTATTCTTCCAACTAAAACCGAAACTGAGCATTTAATGCTATTTGCTGCTGCGATATTCTCGATGCTTTATTCATAGCTACCCGGTTATCTGCTTGGCTATGAAGCGCTGACCCCTCAACACCTATTTGCCATTGTGGTGTAAGCTGATAACGCCAAGTTGCTGTTAGTCCCTCGCCATGACTAGCATTAGGGTCAAACTTCCAATCGTCTTTGTCTGTCACCTCAAAATAATCGTAACGTACTGAGAAACGGTGGCGTTTTATTTTATGACTCAATAATGCAAAATGACTATAAAATCGAGTGTCAACGCCGCGGTTTTGACCCATAGCCGTACCACCCGACATTATTTGGATAATTAATCGTGTTTTCGGTGTAAATTTATTTAGCCATGCGACACTTAAAAATCGAGTATCCCAGGCATATTGACCCGTATTATAATTAAGAGCGCCAGGGTCACCATTGTTATCATAGTAGTACACTCGCAACTGAGACTTTTTTAAATAATCCCAATGTCCACCAACGTAATAACCAAATCGCCCATCGACCTCTTCAAACGGTAAAACTTGGTTTGCTTGAAATTGTAACTGTGGAGTATTTAAAGACGCAACAGGCGCAAAAGCGAGAGCCTCATTAAGTGTTGTTTGGCGATCATGCAAAGCAAAGCCTCGCCAAGCGAGTAATGTCCCCGCAGGATCGTTACCTTTAAATGTCGCACCAACCAAACTAAAACTATGGGCACTATTAAAATTACGGGCTGGGCGTTTAATTGTTGCTTCAACACCTAGCGTTCGCAGCTCTTCACCTACCCAAGAGTTAATTGCCGAATTGGTATAGTTATATGCAGATAACCAGCCCATATCAGAGTTTTCTAATGACAATTGTGGATAAAAGCCACCCACTTTAATATGCCATTTATAATCACTGCGAACTAAAGGTTTATATTGCAGATAAGCCTGACTAACCCCCAAGGTACTTTTTGGATCTTGATATAAATTAACTACAGCATGGGCAGACCAACTAGAACTTATATCTGCACTTAAATCAATAATTCCCTGAGATAAAACCACACCTTGATTAGCCGCATCATGGCGATATAAACCAATTCCACCCTCTTGCCAGCTTAGTTGTGAATCAGCTTGCACTGCCCTTACTTGCAGCAAACCTTTAACTTGTGCGTTGGCTGAAAAAACACTCAACAAGCAAATAACAACGGCTAAGCCCAATAGACTATTCATAATCGTCAAACTCATCAACTTCAACCCTAATAGGCAAAGTTAGTTTTTGTTTTAACTGATAACTTAATTTATTGTTAGTTATAACAACTTTTTGCGACTCTATGTTGCTAATATCTCTAAAGCCTTCATGCCAAACATTTAGTTTATAGGCTCCATTTGGGATATCGAACGATGCTACTCCTTGCTCATTGGTGATTGCATAATATGGGCTATCCACAACAACAATGTAACCCAACATCCAATCATGAATATTACAACCAAGCTCCACAACTCCTGTTTGTTCAAATGTAATTGGATCTTGTGGTTGTTCTCGATAAAGCTTTAATTCAAATGTTTTGCTTTTAGAAAATGAATACACGTGATGCATTATCGAGTCAGCGTTAGGAAATTCAACTTGGCTGTTTTTTTCAACGACTAAGATATGTGGCGTAAATTGGCGATTTTTTTGTGTCATAGTGAAAAGTGATTTATTTATATTCACGCCAGAGACTTGCTCTGGAGCTAACCAAACAACAACATTTTCTTGAACTTTTTGGTTGTTATTATAAACAGTAACCGTTGCTGCACTACTCTTAAAAACAATGATACAACCTAAAATAGCGAGTAAAATTTTCAGCATATTTTCTTCTTGTTAAATTCTTTTTATTTATTATAGAACTAATTACATAAAGTTTTGCAGATTAATTAACACACTCTTTTTTAGCTAATTAATTGAATACGTATGCAGCTATCTCGTAATAGTGTGTTCATCACTTTATGCTCATAACCTACGGTTTGACATCAAGGACACACAATGAGATTACCTTTACTACTAGTTGCTTTACTTGCAAGCAGTGCTTTTGCAAAAGAAGCCACGCTGAAATCACCTGATCAAAAAATTAAAATTACCATTTCTGATCAATCATCATCCCCTCATTACTCTATTAGCTTTAATGGTAAGCCTGTTATTGAGCAGTCACGCTTAGGTTTTAGGTTTAAAAGCCAAGCACCATTTGATGACGGCTTTGTTATTAGTGAAGTAACTCGTTCACAAACCGATAGCCAATGGCAGCAACCTTGGGGAGAGCGTCAAACCGTTGTTGATAAACACAATGAAATTGCCGTTACCTTCAATAAACCTGCGCCCCACGCTGGCACATACACTGTACGATTTAAAGCCTTTGATAGTGGTGTAGGTTTTCGCTATGAAGTCCCTAAGCAAGCCGATTTTGAAAAAACTGAAATTACTAAAGAACTGACCGAATTTGCTATTGCCGCAAAAGATAAAACCACCGCATGGTGGATACCTGCTCGCGGTTGGAACCGTTATGAATATGTCTATAACACTACAGACTTACAAGATGCTGCACTTGTTCATACCCCTTTTACCTTTAAAAATGGTAACGGTGTACATGTCAGCATTCATGAAGCAGCTCTGGTAGATTATGCAGGGATGGTGCTTAACCAGCGTCGCCCAGGTACGTTTAGTGCCGATTTAACACCGTGGTCTGATGGCATTGCGGTTAAGAAGCGCGGCGCATTCAATACTCCTTGGCGCACCATTCAAATAGGTGAGCGAGCGATAGACTTAGTTAATTCAGATATTATTTTAAACCTGAATGAGCCAAATAAACTCGGTGATGTGTCGTGGGTTAAACCAGGTAAATATGTAGGTATTTGGTGGGGAATGCACATCAATGAAACCACTTGGGGCAGTGGAGAAAAACACGGTGCCACCACAAAAAATACTAAATACTATATGGACTTTGCCGCTGAGTATGGCTTTGACGGCGTATTAGTTGAAGGTTGGAACACAGGTTGGGATGGCGACTGGTTTTATAATGGTGATGTATTTAGCTTTACTCAGCCTTATGACGATTTCGATATTGCAGCGCTTACACAGTACGGTAAAGAAAAAGGGGTGCAGTTAATTGGTCATCATGAAACCTCTGGCAATGTTAGTAATTATCGCGACCAAATGGAAGATGCTTTTGCGCTTTACGAAAAATCAAATGTAAGCCAAATAAAAACTGGTTATGTGGCCGATGGTGGCAATATAAAACGCATAGATGAAAACGGCATTGCCCGCTTTGAATGGCATGACGGCCAATTTATGGTAAATGAATACTTACATAACATTAAACTTGCCGCTAAATACAAGCTAAGCATCAACACACATGAACCAATAAAAGACACGGGTCTGCGCCGCACTTACCCTAACTGGATTGCCCGTGAAGGTGCGCGTGGTCAAGAGTTTAACGCATGGGGCACACCACCCAATCCACCAGAACACATTCCCATGCTTGCCTTTACGCGTATGCTGGCAGGACCAATGGACTTTACCCCTGGTATTTTTGATATGAGCTTTAATGGCTTAGGGGGCGATACAAATCGCCCACAAACAACACTAGCAAAGCAATTAGCATTGTATGTAGTAATGTACAGCCCAATTCAAATGGCGGCCGATTTACCACGGAATTATTTAGCTAAACCCGATGCTTTTCAGTTCATTCAAGACGTACCGACCGATTGGCAGCAAAGTATTGCGCTTGATGGCGAAGTAGGCGATTTTATTGTATTTGCACGCAAAGAGCGCAAGCGCGATAACTATTCAGGGAACGATTGGTACTTAGGTGCAGTTACCGACGAAAATGCCCGCACCATTGAGATTAAACTCGACTTTTTAGATAAAAATAAACAGTTTGAAGCGCAAATCTACCAAGACGGTAAAAACGCTGAATGGAAGAACAATCCTTATGATTTAAGCATTGAAAAACGCACTGTTACCGCAAGCGATAAGCTAACATTAAAATTGGCCACCAGTGGCGGTACAGCCATTCGTTTTAAAGCCCTCTAGTAGTTAATCTGAACTCTAGATAATAAATTAACGCTATCTGCAACCATGCAGATAGCGTTATTAGCTTGGATTAGTAACCTTTATCGGTAGGTATATTTGCGCACTTAAACCACCTTCAGGGCGATTAGAGAGCACCACCTTGCCGCCATGCATATCGATAATACGCTTAATAATTGCAAGGCCTAGGCCGCTACCTTCACTACCGCGAGCTGCATCACCTTGTTTAAACGGTTCAAATACTGACTCCAACTCGCTTTCAGGAATACCCGGACCACTATCGTTGACCGCAATAACCACATATTTTTTATTGGAATTAAAATAACTGAGTACTTCAATATCACCCTCTGAGTAGCGTAGTGCATTTTCTATCATATTGGTCACTACTCGCTTAATCGCGACACTACTTATGGGAATTTTTCCAATATTAGGATTCGGTTTAAACGTGATCACCCGTTGATGCTTAAGCTCACTTTGTACGACTTCACCAAGGAGCGCATTAATATCTTCGCAGGTTTGTTCTTCACGTTTATGATGGCGTAAATATTCGATAAATTGATCGATAATGCCATTCATATCTTCAATATCGTAAATAATGCCTTCACGTAAATAATCATCTTCATCAACCATCATTTCTGTGGCTAAACGAATACGCGTAAGCGGTGTGCGTAAATCATGAGAAACACCGGCCATAAGTAATCGACGGTCGTTTTCAAGGGCAGCAATACCTCGCGACATTTGATTAAAGGCGCGCGTTACCTCAATAACCTCACTCGACCCTTGCTCTTGTAACTTGGTACTAAAGTCGCCTACCCCTACTTTTATCGCAGCTTGTTGTAATGCTTTTAGTGGTCGGTTCAAGTGCCTGGCAAATAACCAACCTCCTAGTACACTTAAAAAGCCGATACTAGATAGATAAAAGGTTAAAAACTCAAGGTTACTTTCTTTAAATCCGGTGAGCGGCACTTTGACCCAATAACCCGGCGCCTGCGGGGCTTCTACCCAATAAATAAGCGGATCAGTTTGACTAATACGCACCCGAGAAAAGCCATTTAATTGCTCAGACATACTACGCGATAGCCCAGAATACTCACGACTTTGGCCTAAACCATGACGCATAGCTTCACGCTGAGTCATTACTTCAATGCCGGTTATTTCAAAAAACTTCTCAGAGACTTCATCGGTGACTTCAACGCCATCTTCCCAATCAATAAACACGGTTTTAATTTGCTTAGCCAGCATTAAATTAACTTGTTCAATGGTGGGTTTAACTACATATAAACTTACCGTGACGTAGGAGACTATTTGGTTAATAAGCAACAAAGCGGCAACCAAAAATACGGTTTGTCCAAACGCACTACGCGGAAACATTCCCATAATGATTACTTTTCACCGTCAGGAACAAATACATAACCTAAACCCCATACCGTTTGAATATAGCGTGGGTTAGCGGCATCGACTTCGATCATTCTACGAAGACGTGATACTTGAACATCAATACTGCGCTCAAGCGCACTGTAGTCTCGCCCTCTAGCTAAGTTCATTAATTTATCACGACTTAATGGCTCACGCGGGTGAGAAACTAACGCTTTTAACACCGCAAATTCACCACTGGTGAGTGACACCGTGTTATCGCCTTCACTCATTTCGCGGGTGGCTAAATTCAGGGTGAATTTACCAAACGCAATTAAGTTCTCCTGCGCTGAAGGCGCTCCTGGCACTTCTTTTGATTGACGACGTAAAATGGCTTTTATGCGCGCTAATAGCTCGCGAGGATTAAACGGTTTCGGAATATAATCGTCAGCGCCGAGTTCTAGGCCAATAATGCGGTCTACTTCATCGCCTTTGGCGGTCAGCATAACGATAGGAATTTGGTTTTCTTTTTGGCGTAAACGTCTGCAAATAGAAAGCCCATCTTCGCCGGGCAGCATTAAATCAAGCACCATTAGGTGAAAGTTTTCACGCTCAATTAGTCTATCCATTTGCTCTGAATCCGCAGCTGTTCTGACAATAAACCCTTGCTCTACCAAGTAGCGTTCCAGCAAACTGCGCAAACGTTTATCGTCATCAACCACCAATACTTTTACTGTCTCTTGTCCCATAATTTATTGCTTTTTTTATAATTTATTAATCCTTAATATAAATGAAAAACTTAATAATAAAAAACTAATTAATTGCTTAGATTGTTACTGAACATTTCAAATTCATTGATAGCTATTTTATCTCGACAAGCTGCCTTTATTTTAATACCTTGCCACTCATGAAGATTAAACAAGAACTCAGCGTGAAAACAAACTTAATTACTCGCGAAGGTTATTTACAATTGCAGCAAGAACATGATCATCTTTGGAATGAAAAACGTCCAGAAGTGACTAAAATTGTGAGTTGGGCTGCCAGCCTAGGAGATCGCTCTGAAAACGCAGACTATCAGTACAACAAACGTTTACTGCGCCAAATTGATCGTCGTGTTCGCTATTTACGAAAACGCATCCCCGATTTAAAAATTGTTGACTACTCACCTGTACAAGACGGCAAAGTTTTTTTTGGTGCTTGGGTAGAAATAGAAAACGAGGCCGGTGAGTGTAAAAATTTTAGAATTGTCGGCCCCGATGAAATTTATGATCGCAACGACTATATTTCTATCGATTCACCAATGGCGCGAGCGCTATTAAAAAAACAAGTAGACGATGATTTTGAAGTAATAACTCCTCAAGGCGCTAAGCAGTGGTTCGTATATAACATTACCTATCAAAAATGACAGCGCTTAGTTTTGATTCAGATCATATTAACTTTTTATTGTTTATATTATCTGAGTAAGCTATAACTAAAGTTACTCAAGTAATGTTGTATTAACTTGAGAGTAGTTAATTAAGGTCATCATTATGTCAAACATAACAGCGCGCATATTACAAAATGCCCTCGTGTTTGCACTCTTCATGAGTGTGAGTTTGACATTGCATGGTGCACCTAAAAATAACAAACTTGATGCTGGTTTTGCTCCAGCTGAATTTATTGTTTGTGACTCCCCTGACCAAGCAAACCTCGACACCGATTTAGATTCTCATGTTGGTGTTATTGCGCTTAGAGAAATCCAACCACTTCCTTTAGCGTTTTTCTTTCATTATGAAAGTCGATTTTTAGCCACTGCCTACAGTCATGCAAACCCGCGAGCGCCACCCGTTATTTAATTTAATAACTTGCTTTTAAACATTATTAAATTTGTATAACTATTTATTTAGGTGGATATTATGTCTAACTTTAAAGAACTCCGTACCCAAGATATTTCTCATGGCACTATTGCTGATACTTTTACTAATGAGGCTGTGATCGATTTAACCTCTCCAGCAACACGTATAGTAACTAGCTTTACTCAAACAAGTCCTATGCGCGCAGCGTTTGATACAACCATTGAACAAGCATCAAAACAACTAAATACTCAGCCTTCTGATTTTATTTTAGTAACTGATGAGCATCAAAAGCTAATTGGTATTGTCGCAAGTGCAGATTTACAAAGCTCAAAAATCATGATTTTATCGCAGCGTTTAGGCTTGCCTCGTAGTGAAATTAGCTTACGCTATTTAATGACACCGCTGAGTAACTTAATGGGTGTAAGTATGAAAAGCTTAAGCTACTCATGTATCGGTGATGCACTGCAAACTATGGAACATCATGGTGCTATGTTTATATTAGTTACTGCGGCTAATAATGAAATAAGTGGTTTAATTTCAGCACGCGATATAGCACGTAAGCTGCAAATTCCTGTTCATATTAGCCCAATAGCGCACACATTTAGTGAAGTACTCGAAAGTGTAGAGCACCCTCACTAAATCCGCTTTTTATTGCCCCAGCAATGGCATCTTAAAGCAAGTAAAATAGCTTGCTTTAAGAGCTTTTTATTACCCTCCCCTGTGATATTATTCAAGACATTGACGCATCAGTTAACTTTTTAGCTGGTCTTATTTTTTGTATTAAAAGGTTTTTGCATGAGCGATATCTCTGCACGTTTAGCAACGGAGCTAAATGCACAGCAGCAACAAGTGGTTGCAGCAACAAAGTTACTTGATGAAGGCGCAACCGTCCCCTTTATTGCCCGTTACAGAAAAGAAGTGACCGGTGGATTAGATGACACCCAACTACGCCTTCTAGAACAACGTTTATCTTATTTACGTGAACTTGAAGAGCGTCGTGGCTTTATCCTGTCGACGATAGAATCACAAAATAAGCTTAGTGCTGAATTAGCGGCTGATATTAAAGCTGCACAAAGTAAAACCGAACTAGAAGACTTATATTTGCCTTATAAAGCAAAGCGCCGCACTAAAGGTCAAATAGCTATTGAAGCTGGTTTAGAACCACTAGCTGATGCGTTATTTAACGATCCAATGCTTGACCCAGACGCTGAGGCTGCAAAATTTATTAATGCGGAAAAAGCGATTGTCGATACTAAAGCAGCGCTTGATGGTGCTAAGTTTATTTTGATGGAGCGCTTTGCTGAAGACGCTAAATTACTCGCTAAATTTAGAAGTCATATTAGTCAAAATGGAGCGATTGAAAGTAAACTTATTGATGGCCAAGAACAAGCGGGGGCTAAATACCGAGACTACTTTGAACATCAAGAACCATTAAAAAAAGTCCCCTCGCATCGAGCATTAGCCATGCTAAGAGCACGTAATGAAGGTATTTTACAGTTAACTATTAATCCTGAGCCGAGCGCTGAAAACCCAGCGCAATTGTGTGCACAGATGATCAGCGATCATTACCGCCTAGATATTAAAAACAAACCTGCCAGCGCTTGGTTATTAACTGTAGTGCAATGGGCGTGGAAAATTAAGCTTGGATTACATTTAGAAAATGAATTTTTAGCCGCAATGCGTGAAAAAGCCGAAACCGGTGCCATTGATGTATTTGCTAAAAACTTAAAAGACTTATTGATGGCAGCCCCTGCAGGCCCTCGTACTACGTTAGGCTTAGATCCTGGTTTACGTACTGGTTGTAAAATTGCCGTGGTTGATAGCACAGGTAAACTGCTTGCTACCCAAACGATTTTCCCACATGCACCACAAAATCATTGGGATAAATCATTACGCACGCTCGAGCAATTATGTCGCCAGCATAAAGTTGAGCTCATTGCGATTGGTAACGGTACCGCTTCTCGCGAATCAGATAAACTAGTTGGCGAACTTATCAAAGCCAATACTGAGCTTAAACTAAATAAAATCATGGTCAGTGAGGCCGGCGCTTCGGTTTACTCTGCTTCTGAGTTTGCTGCTAATGAATTTCCAGATCTAGATGTATCTTTACGTGGTGCCGTATCTATTGCACGTCGCCTTCAAGACCCATTGGCTGAGTTGGTTAAAATAGAGCCTAAGTCTATTGGTGTAGGCCAATATCAACATGATGTATCACAAAGCCAACTAGGACAAAGCCTAATTTCGGTGGTAGAAGACTGTGTAAACAGTGTGGGGGTTGATTTAAATATGGCCTCTGTACCTTTACTTGCACGTGTTTCTGGTTTAAACAAAACCTTAGCGCAAAACATTGTAAGCTACCGTGATACAAATGGGTCATTTACAAAACGTAGTCAGTTGAAAAAAGTAGAGCGCTTAGGGCCAAAAGCATTTGAACAAGCAGCCGGCTTTTTGCGCATTAACAATGGCAGCGATCCACTAGACAACTCATCAGTTCACCCTGAAGCATACCCTATCGTTAAGCGTATTTGTGAGCACAACCAGGTAGACGTAAATAACCTCATTGGTAACAAAGAGTTTTTAAATAAGCTCGCTGCAAATGACTATATTGACGATAAATTTGGTCTGCCTACCGTGACCGATATTATTAGCGAACTTGATAAGCCGGGTCGCGATCCACGCCCTGAATTTAAAACCGCTGAATTTAAAGCAGGCGTTGAAAAAATTAGTGATTTAAAACCAGGAATGATTTTAGAAGGCGTGGTATCGAACGTAGCTAATTTTGGCGCATTTGTGGATGTTGGCGTACATCAAGATGGACTAGTGCATATTTCGGCTATTACTAATAAGTTTATTTCAGACCCACGAGAAGTGGTTAAAGCTGGTGACATTGTTAAAGTGAAAGTGGTTGAGGTTGACGCTGCACGTAAACGTATTAGCTTTACCATGCGCCTAGATGACGAGATAGACACTAGCAATAAAGCTGCCCCTGCAGCGGTGCAAAAGCCACGTGGTAACAATGCAAACCAATCGCGAGCGCCCAAACCTAAGCGCGACACAGGCAATGCCATGATGGGAAATGCGTTTGCTGATGCCTTTGCCAATGCGAAAGTGAAAAAATAAAATGACCCCATAAAAAAACCGCTTAGGCGGTTTTTTTATGGCTATTAAATATAAGGTTTAGTTTAAATTTGTGCTGAGAATTGGCTTTGAGTCGCAGGTGATGTGGCCAGTTGATAAAAACTAGCAATGCGCCCAGCACGCGCTTCTACTTCAACATCACGCGATTGCTCTTCGCTTTTAGCAGTTTTTACTTCTGAACTTTCACTGTTAGAAAACGACGCACTGACTCTGCTTTTATCTTCGCTGCTATCTTCGTCATCAGCTGAAGCTAACTCAGCTTGTGCTGCGGCTATCTTTTGAGTGGCATCTGCCGCAATTGCCCTATCGGCACCTGAAGGCTCAGCCGGCGCGAGTGCTGCAGCACGTACCGTTTGCATTTTATCAATAGTTGCTTGAGGGTCGCCATTGATAACCCCAACATCTATCGGTACTTCACCACCTACTGCATAGTTAGTACCATCGGGCCCTCTTTGATATTCGTAGCTAGGAGAGCCCGCATATTGTCCACCCACAGCGGCATGCGCTTGCTCATGTGTTCGTACTTCAGTGTCGCGCGCTTTAAGTTCTTTAATTTGCTGTAATTCTTGCTCAAGTTGCAGTTCTTCTTGCTCACTAACTTCTTCTGCAGCTTGTTGTTTTTCTTGCTCGGCATTATCTTGATCGCTATCTGCATTGCCTTCGCGTTGCGCAATCGTTTTATCGTCTGCAATTTTGCCACTCGCATTGTAGGTTGAGCTGTCGCTATTTCCTGGCAGTTTGGCTTTTTCTGCATCACTTTGAGCTTTGTTTTCGGTGCTACCAGCGGTGTTCGCAGCGGCTGGGGGAATGACTTCACGTAGCTGGTTGTCACGCCGAGCAGTCTCCGTATAAACATTTGCGGTGTTTATATTAATAGACGGAAACGGCGTGACGATATTCATGAGAAATTACACTTTAATATCAACTAAAGTGCCTAATACGTCATCTGCAGTTTGGATAGATTGCGTATTTGCCTTAGCATTAAACTCTTCAACTTTTAAGTTTACTAACGCATCATCAATTCGTGCAGGTTGAGATACTGGCGCGGTGACTGCTTCTTCAGGGCGAGCGGCCGTTAATTGACGTTGCTGCGCTAGTTGAGAGTCGTCTTGCTGCTCTATGCTGGCACGATTAATCTCAGCGCTGGCTTTTTCAATTCCTTGGCTGGCTCTATTAAACCCTTCAACACCACTATTGAATACAGATCCTATTGGCATAATAATAAACCTCCAGCAAATAAATATTGTTTAATTATCGCTCAAAAATCACGCAAAATAAAGCTTTAAACCGCAGTAATCATGGCTTTGCTTCAAAGCATTGATTTAACGGCAGATAAAAATTCACTTTTATGAGAAATAAAAGGCGCATGTGATGCTTTGTCTATCACTTCGTACTCAAAGTCAGCATTAAGTACCACCATTTTCTCAATGGCCCGATAAGGAACGAGAGAGTCTAAGCGTCCAAAAATGCCGCGAATAGTCACTGGGCATTGAGCAAATAATTCGCGTAAATCTTCATTTTGCAATATGTCTAGCCCAGCACTTAAAGCCTCGTTATTCGGAGGCGGTGACTGACTCAATAACTGCTTTAACTGTTTTACATCATCGCGAGCCGACTCACTGCCCATTGCCTGAATTGCTAAAAAGCGCTCTATCGTTTTTGAACGCTCTTGCAACAACTGCTCTTTGAACTGTGTTAATACTTTCGGCTTAATGCCGGCCCATGGTAATTGCTCTGCAAAAAAGGGCGTTGAGGCAACTAAAATGACTTTTGATACTTTTTCTGGCCAATGTTTGGCAATATAAATAGCAAACAACCCACCTAAAGACCACCCCATTAGTACCGACTGTGGCTTTAACTGCTCACTCACCTGCTTTGCAGCATCGTGTAATGTATATGGGCTTAAAGAGGCGTTATTATCACCATAACCGGGTAAATCCAAACAGCGCACTTTACCTGAATATAAAAACTCTAATTCTGGTTTTATTAACTGCCACACACCTTGGCTCATTCCCCAACCATGTAACAACACACATTCATTTTGCATATTTGCCTAACCTTAACCAAACTTGAGTTCTATGATAGCGCTTTAAAAGGAGTTTGTAATGAGGATCATCAGCGAATGAAACTCAGCCTAAGTGATTGGCTATTCCCCTCTTACTGTGTGTTATGTCAAAGTCAGATACATAGCTCAATGGGACTGTGTCAATTTTGTTTAGATGACTTGCCATTGCTAGATTTGGCCGAGCATGACAATTTATTTTACCGCCCTGATATTGTAGAAATGTTTCCTAACTGCAACTTTGAAAAGCTGTTTGCCTGTGCTTTTTACCAGCCCCCTTTTGATTTATGGTTAAAGCAGCTTAAATTTAATAATCAAATCCATTATAAAAAAGCACTACAGCAAGTCATAAAAAAACAACTTAGGGTTTTTATGACTAAACACCCTGCCGCTGTTGATGCATTTATAATTTTACCTTTACATAAAGCGCGCTTTTTAACGCGTGGGTTTAATCAAGTCACCCAAGTATGGCAGCCCTGTTTAGGGTCAAATAAAGTATTAAATAATGCGTTGCTTCGCCATAAACACACCTCGGCACAATCACAATTAAGCAAAGCTAAAAGAGTTAAAAATTTACAACAGGCTTTTTCATGCAAAATTAATTTAGAGGGAAAAACGGTAGTAATTATCGATGATATTATGACTACAGGAGCAACTCTTAATGCAGCCACCTTATCGTTAAAAGAAGCCGGCGCTAAACACGTATGGGCATTTACCACGTGCTTAACGCCACTTTAGGGCGTGTTAGTTTCCACTCACGCGAAAGGTGTGACCAAAAAATAAAGCATTACTTAATAATCGGCTGGTACCATACCAGTACCCTCTAAATACAGGGTTATCTGTCATCGCAATAACACTACCTCGACCATAAGAGTGTGCCATTAACGCTGCCCCACCAGCCACTTGCTCTACATTTATTGCATCAGTAAAACCAGCAAGTAGCGGCTGCTGTGTATAGGTAAGTATATTTACAAATGGTGCTTGCGAGGCTTCAAGTAGCCAAGTACTATTTTTAAATACGGGTAGTGTGTCACGCTTAAATGAAAACATTAGTGGGTGAGTTGTATCTACCTTGGTATTAAATATCGCACCTGCAATACGCTGACGACCTGCTAGGTGGTCTTTGTCTGCATACTTTAAACCTTGAGTATCAAATGCACTAGCCACATCTCTACGCGATAAGTAGCTTGCTTTCAATAGCTGTTGATCGGCTAAAAACTTAGCTCCGCCTTTGTGCCCCCAAATAACACCACCTTTCCTTACCCAGCTTTTTATAGCAACTTTATCGGAATCAGATAAAGTAGAATAATTACCATGTGGCAACACAATATGGCTGTAATTACTGAGCTCTAAAGACGCTAAACGATTCATTTCAACAATGGTTGGCGCTACACCCACAAAACGGTCTAGGTAGTACCACACTTCACCCGCTTCATATTGGCTCACGCCTTTACCACCAACCAATAACACCTTAGGTGCAGAAACCACAGCCATAGAGCGAGACCCTAAATCAGCACCTTTACTAGTTAAACCGGTAGTAATTGGTTTAACTTCAATCCCAAACTGGCTTTGTGCTTGGTTTAACTTTGTCACCCAATTGGTGTCAGTTTGAAGTCCTGCTGGAATAATAATACTACCTGCGTCAAAGTTTACTTCTGCATTGGTTGATACTGCTGTTAATGGTTTTAATGCAACACGAGCTTTAATGCCTTGCTGTAACAGACTATTGAGCATTTTGGGAGCTTGCATGTCATTCCATGCAAATCCATAGGCGTAATTTTTAGTCAGTGACGCTAACTCTGGCTGCTTTGGTTTTTGCCAAGCTGTTTTTTCTACCTCTAATCCCCAGCGGCTGTTTACTTTAGCAAATGGTAAATTAAACGCATGCGCTAATGTCCAACCCGACACATCGTAAAAGGTGTTATCGGCAAAGTTTTGTTGCTCACTAAAAATAGCTTTAACTAATCGATATTGTGGTTGCGCAAGCGGCACAAAATAACTATTAGCGGTAAAGTTTTTACCTTCAGCTTTTAGCCCTTCTTTCATTGGGTAGGCATTAATTTGATGTTGTTTAAGTATGCTTAAAAAATCGTTAGTACGGGTATGATCTTCATCTGCTTGAACAATATAGCCCTGATAGTCTTCATCTTTGGCAAGCTCAACTGCTTTGTTATAAAAGTTAGCTTGGTACTCTAGCAAAGCTTGGCGGTTATCAATCGCCGCTTTAAACGTTGATAAGCTCGTTAACAGTTGGTTTTTAATCGTAAACGCAAAAGTTAGCGGGCCATTGATCGTTTCTTGAATATGGCCACGAGAACTTGCTTGTTCAAATAAAATACCCACACCACCATTTACATCGGGGTAGGTAGAGCCTTTACCATAATAAAAGTCATCAAAGCTTTCTTCGGTGAAGTATAACGCGTTGTTTTCATCTAATGTTTTAGCGTGATAATTTGCAATCGCTTTAGTTAGACTTACATTTTCTTCAGGGGTAATTGGGTGTTTACGACTTGGGATACCCGGTTGAAAAAAGTAGCTACTATTTGGCCCCATTTCATGAAAGTCAGTTAAAATATTAGGCTTCCAATAATGAAACTTAGCAATCCTTGCGCGCGACTCTGGGTGCTGTAACAGCAACCAATCACGGTTTAAATCAAACCAATAATGGTTTGTTCGACTGCTTGGCCAGCTCTCTACATGCTCTCGGGTTTGCGGATCTGACGATAAGTTCATTCCACGATTACTATTAGCCCAATTTGCGAAACGTGCTAAGCCGTCAGGGTTAAGCGACGGGTCGAGTAAAATAACCGTGTTGTTAAGTAGCTCATTTATTTCATCCCCTTGCGCTGCCGCTAAATAATAAGCGACTAGTAAAGCTGCATTACTACCTGATGATTCATTCCCATGAACACTGTAACCCATCCATACAACACTTGGCTGCTCCGCTGTTTTATTGTTTGAATTATTTAGGCGAGCTAAGTGCGCTTGGCGAGTTTTTTCTATATTTTTTAATTTGTTAGCCGCAGTAATCGTTAGCATAACTAACGGGCGCTGCTCATGAGTACGACCTATTACTTCAAAATTAATTCGATCGCTTTTTTGAGCTAAAATTTCCATGTAGCGAACAAGTTGGTCATGTCTCACATGCCACTCACCCACTTGATAACCCAGCACCTCTTGAGGTGTTGGTATGGTAGAATCGAATTCAACCTGTTGCTCAAAATAATAAGACAGGGGCTTTGCGATACTTGAAAAACTGGCCAGCACCACCATTATTGTTAATATGAAGCGCATATAAATCACTCTAAAAATGTTTGTTAATTGCACGCTACCATTGCTTAAAATAGATGCCAACTTTTTACGCTCAACACTAGCCGCAACACGATGAGCGGAGTATGATATGCAGTATCCGAGTAATTTAGTCAAGTATAGACGGTATTATGATTTCTATTTCCGAAACAGCGCAAGCGCATTTTGCTAAGCTATTAGCAGATCAATCTCAACAAACGAATATTCGTGTGTTTGTTGTTAACCCTGGTACATCACAAGCTGAATGTGGTGTTTCTTATTGTCCAGAAGACGCGGTAGAAGAGAGCGATATTCGCCTAAATTTTAACGGCTTTGATGCGGTTGTTGATGCTGAAAGCGCGCCTTTTTTAGCCGAAGCTGAAATTGATTTTGTTACCGACAAAATGGGCACACAGTTAACTCTTAAAGCACCTAATGCTAAAGCACGTAAACTAGGTGAAGATGCCAGCTTGAATGAGCGTGTGCAGCACATGCTAGAAACTGAAGTAAACCCACAACTTGCCAACCATGGCGGCCAAGTTAGCTTGGTAGAGATCACTGCAGCTGGTGTTGCTGTACTTCAGTTTGGTGGTGGTTGTAATGGGTGTTCTATGATCGATGTCACACTAAAAGAAGGCATTGAAAAAGAAATGATTGCTAAGTTTGATGAAATCACCGGTGTGTCTGACATTACCGATCATGAAGCAGGCGAGCATTCTTACTACTAAGCATTAATTCATTATGCTAAAGCCACTTATTTACCGCTTAGGGAGCGACCCTAAGTTGAGTTTAAAGCGCTTTTTTCGCGGGCTAGCACTGTTTGTGCTAGCCGTGATATTTATCGCTGTGGGCTATTACAGCCATTACAGTTTGCAAGTTCTTGGCTTGGTTATTTTAGCCCCCGCTTTATTTTTTGCTTTTTGGGGCTATGCGGGTATTTTTGCTAACCGCTTTTCTCAAGTATTAAAAAACATCCCTTCAAAAAATAACGACCCCGACCTGTGGAAATAACTGTTTATATCAGTTCACTTATTTAAGTAATTGATTGTTAGCTTTTAATTGTTGATATTTAACGATAAGCGTAACGCCTCGCATAAGCATAAAACAACTCATAGCTAACCATAACCCATTATTTTGCCAGTCCTGAAATAGCCAAAACACCCCAAAAAAGCCTACAACAGCTGAAAGCAACATACTATTTCGCATCGCTTTAGCGCGGGTCAGGCCAACAAAAATACCATCAAACAAAAAGCAGCTCATAGCTAAAATAGGCAATGCAATTACCCAAGGTAAGTAGTGAATGGCCTCGTCAATAACCTCTGGTACATTAGTTAATAGCTTAATAATGCTGCTGCCAAATACTATAAAAAACACACTATATAAAATGCCAAATAACATGCCCCAAAATACACTGATTTTTACCCATAGCCTTATCTTTTCAACACTTTGTTGACCTTTAGCTTGACCTACTTTGGCCTCACTTGCATAGGCAATTCCATCAAGTGCAAAGCTAACTAACATTAAAAAATTGAGTAGGACTGCATTAGCGGCCAATGTGGTTTCACCTAGGCGAGCAGCATAAAAGGTCATAAAGCTAAAGCATAACTGCAGCACTAAAGAACGAATAAAAATATCGCGGTTTAAGCTCAGTAGTCCTGCCATTTTTTCCACACTAAACCAATTTGCTACAGCCAAACTCATACCATGCTTTTTAGCAAGTTGAGCCACTAGCAATAAAGCAAATACAAGCGCGATATAGTCAGCAATAAGTGATGCCCACGCAGCCCCAGCAACCGCCCAATCAAGGTACACTACAAAATAAATATCGAGCACAATATTAGTAATGTTAGTGACTAACAGTAAATAAAATGGCCCTCGCCCATAGTGCACGCCCAACATCCAGCCTAGTAAAACTAAGTTGCATAGCGCTGCAGGGGCGCTATAAATACGAATACTAAAATACCGATAGGCTTCATTGAGCACATCGCTATTGGCAGCTGATAAATACGCAATAGCATGTTTTATAAGGGGTGACAGTAAAATAAGGAGTAAGGCAACCGAAGTGGCTAACAATAAACTGCGTTTAAGTAAGGCTGCAAGCTGAGTTAAATCATTTTTACCATAAGCCTGAGCCACCAGCCCAGTGGTACTCATTCTCAAAAAACCAGCAAGCCAAAATAAAATGGAGATCACAGTAGAGCCTAAGGCTATTCCCGCTAAATAATGCGCACTCCCCAAATGACCGATCACTGCCGTATCAACAATTCCTAACAACGGGACGGTAATATTTGATAATATCATCGGACCGGCTAACAACAACAAGCTTTTATGGTGTGCTTTATTATGTATAAGAAATTGTTTCATTTAGTATTATTATTCCTGATTTGTGGTTCTTTACGCGCGCAAGCAGCTGTTATTCTACAGTATCATCACGTCAGTGAAACCCTTCCCGCTGTCACCAGCGTGAGTGCCAACACTTTTACAAAACACTTAAATTATTTAAAAGAGCATAACTTTAACGTTATTCCATTAAATGAACTGATTAGTGCATTACAAGAAGGTAAGGCTTTAGAGAACAAAACAATCGCGATTACCTTTGATGATGGTTACAACAATAATTACGATCAAGCAGCTCCTATTCTTGAGAAGTTTGGTTACCCGTACACTATTTTCGTAAACCCAAAACTCATTGATGAACAAGTGGGTTATGTTATGGGGTGGGATAAGCTCAGGGAGCTTGCCAAAAAAGGAGCACTCATTGCTAATCATAGTGCTGAACATAACTACCTACATAAAAAGCGCGAGAATGAAACGCCTAGCCAATGGCGCGAACGCACTAAAAAAGACATTCTTAGTTCACAACAGCGTATTAAAGAGGAAATAGGTCACGATTATAAATATCTTGCCTACCCATACGGAGAGTTTAACAACCAACTGCAAGCACTCGTTACAGAACTAGGCTTTATTGGTATTGGCCAGCACTCAGGAGCCGTTAATCAACACTCTAACTTTAGTCGCTTACCGCGCTTCCCAGCTTCAGGTTTTTATAGCAAGCTAGAGACGTTAATTACCAAGATAAATTCAACTGCCTTTACCATTAATAAGCTAACCTATGAAGATAGTGTCACTTCACAAAATCCACCGTCACTCACAATAAAACTTGAGACAAATGACTTTCATAAGAGTCAATTTGCCTGTTATGTGTCAAGCGTTGGTCAAGCTAATTTAAATTGGTTAGACGATAATACAGTTAAGGTAACATCGCCAAAACAGCTTAATAAAGGCCGGTCTCGCTTTAACTGCACGGCTCCATCAATAAAACAAACCGGCAGTTATTATTGGTTTTCACAGCCTTGGGTGATCAACTAAGTTTTACTTTTTATTACTTGATTTAATAACCGCTGGGTCATTTTCTCCAGCGGTACGACTTCATTTGCTGCCCCCATATCAATAGCAGCTTTGGGCATACCCCATACCACAGACGAATACTCATCTTGCGCAAGTGTGTATGCACCTTGTTGCTTTAATGCGAGCAATCCTTTTGCACCATCACTTCCCATACCGGTTAATAGTGTGGCAACAATATGCTTTGCACCTATTTCAAGTAATGAGTTAAATAAAACATCCACCGCGGGTTTATGTCTATTAACCGTCTCTCCATCATCAAGCTGACAATGCAAAGCACTACCTTGTTTACAAATTCGTAAATGAAGCCCACCCGGAGCTATATAAGCGCAACCTGCGACCAGTTTATCGCCTTGCTGAGCTTCCTTTACGTTAATAGTACAAGTACGCTGCATCCGCTCTGCAAATGAGGTGCTAAATACGGGAGGGATATGCTGCGTTATTACAATAGGAGGGCAATTTTTGGGCATACGTATAAGCACTTCTTTTATCGCCTCGGTTCCCCCTGTTGATGCACCGATTGCAATCACTTTATTTACTAAAAATTCGGCATTGGTGGGAATAGGCTCTGCTACAGCACTGGTTTTTTTGTAGCCTCGAACCCGTGCACTAGCCGCTACCCTGACTTTTTGCTGAACAATATCAGCATATTGACTCATCTGTTGTTTAACGTTGACCGTAGGTTTTGCAATAAAATCAACCGCCCCCAGTTCAAGCGCTTCTAGGGTTATAGGTGAGCCTTTTTGAGTAAGAGTGGAAATCATTACTACGGGCATAGGGCGTAAGCGCATTAAGTTTTTTAAAAAGCTAATGCCGTCCATTCTTGGCATTTCAACATCTAGTGTTAGTACATCCGGATTATGTTTTTTAATCATCTCTCTGGCTTCGTATGGGTCTTGTGCACAGCCCACTACCACAATATCTTTTGCCTGTTGCAGTATCTCTGTCAGTAATTGCCTGATCAGTGCCGAATCATCAATTATTAATACTCTAATCATAGCCATCCTTAAAACAGTTCTATATCAGTGGCTTTCGTTTGCTGTTCAAGATTATGCAAGTAACGCACTTCACGTTTTTCAATAGTGTTATTGTGTAAGTTTCTTAGCTTTTTAACCTGTACTTTTCCATTATGAGGATTAAAAAATATTTTACGCGGCCAGGGTCCGCCCATATCATGCGCCACTAAGTTTAGCGCTTCTTCTGCTATATATGCATTGGCAAAACTGATATTGCCAATACCAATATCTGTCATTGCGCTAATTATTTTGCCTCCCCCAAACAGTTTTACTTTTAAGTTTGCCCGGGAAGCGCCATTTTTAAGCACTTCATTAATTAAATATTCCATAGCCCAGTTACCATAACGACAACTTAAACTATGCGCTTGGTCAATTCGCTCACCTTTTTGAATAGGTAGCATAAAGTGATTAATCCCGCCAATACCTAGCTTATCGTCGTAAACACAAGCAGCAATGCACGACCCGAGCACTGTGGTGATCAGCTCATCGTTTTTAGAAACATAAAATTCACCTGGCAATACCTTAGCGACCACACGCTCTCGCGTGGCATCCCAATAGCGTTTAATATGCTCAAATCCCGCTAATACCGGCTTAAATTGTGTTTGCATGAGCTACTTTCTGATACATGGTTTTCCCTAAGTTTTTAAATAAGACATGCTCTTTTCCCATGGTTTCTGAATGCCCTAAAAATAAATAACCTTGGTTATTTAAAATATCGGCATAACGGTTAAAAAGCTGATCCTTTGTCTCTTTATCAAAGTAAATCACTACATTCCTACACAAGATCAAATCAAATGGGCCTTTCATCGGCCAATCTTGGAGTAAGTTTAAACGCTTAAATGAAATACATTGCTGTAGCTTAGGTTTCACCTTATAACTTTGCCCGTCTTTGCTGGTTAAAAACCAGCGCTTGAGCAATGCATCATCCAGTCCATTCACATTTGCCGCAGTATAAATACCGCTCTGGGCTTTAGCTAGTACATTAGAATCAAGATCAGTTGCTAAAATTTTCACATCCCAATCACTTGGAAAAGCCCCTTGTAAGGTCATAGCTAAACTGTAGGGCTCTTCGCCGGTAGAGCAACCTGCAGACCAAATACGAACGCGTTTATTATGCTTATTTGCTTTTAGCATCGCAGGAATAAACTGCTCTTTTATAAACTCAAAGTGATGAATTTCACGAAAAAAAGAGGTTAAATTGGTAGTAATGGCGTTAATAAATGCACCAAACTCCTGGTCCTTATGATTTTTTAAGTAATCAAGGTAACTAGAGAAGTTTGTTAATTTACGCTCACGAATTCGCCTTGCTAATCGTGAGTAAACCATTTCGCGCTTATGCTCCCCAAGCACAATACCACAGGCGTTATACACTAAATGAGCCACTTCCTTAAAATCGCTATCCGTTAATAAAAACTCTTTCATTATGTACTCTCAAATAAATATAAAGATAGATTCACACTACTTCTGTGTGAACCATCTAAAACAGGGTTAAAACTCCTCCCACTCTTCAGCTGAGTCTACAAAGTTTTCACCTTTGCTCTTATTATTAACGAAGCTATTTTGTTGCTTATGCGTTATTTCAGGGGTGCGAATAGTGGGCGATACCACCGCCATATCTTGCTGCCCTAGAGAAAAGAAGTGCAGTAAACGACGCATTTCATTAGCCTGCTCTGCCATAGACTCACCTGCAGCCGATGCCTCTTCAACTAATGCCGCATTTTGCTGGGTCATTTCATCCATTTGCGATACAGCTTTATTTACTTGCTCAATTCCTGCGCTTTGCTCTTCAGAGGCCTGAGTTATATCAGCTATCATTTGTGTCACACGTTTCACCGATACCACAATCTCTTGTAACGTCACACCTGATTCATTTACAAGAGCGCTACCATCAGCAACTTTACCAACACTATCTCTAATTAACTCTTTAATTTCTTTAGCTGCACCAGCTGAGCGCTGAGCTAAGTTACGCACTTCACCTGCAACAACCGCAAAACCTCGACCTTGCTCACCTGCTCTTGCAGCTTCTACAGCAGCATTGAGCGCTAATAGGTTTGTTTGGAATGCTATTTCGTCTATAACACCAATAATGTCAGCAATTTTTTTACTCGATTCGTTAATAGCCGACATACTGGTTACGGCCTTATTAACAACCTCACCACCTTGAATTGCTTTATCACAGGTTTCTTCAGCTAAGTCATTAGCTACCTTGGCATTATCAGCATTTTGACGTACCGTACTGGTCATCTCTTCCATACTAGAAGCTGTTTCTTCTAATGATGATGCCTGCTCTTCTGTACGCTGGCTTAAATCAGCATTACCTTGTGAAATTTCTTCAGCTCCACTAGCCACCAAAGTGGCTGATGAGTTAATTCGATTAATAACCTCGGTTAGTTTATCTGCTGTTGCATTTGCATCTGTTTTCAGTTTTTCAAACGAGCCTTGGTATTCCTTTTCAATCCGTTTAGATAAATCACCAGTAGCCATGGCATCGAGCATATTGCCAGTATCAGTTACCGCATCGTCAACCACTTTAACTAAACTATTAAGACCCTGAGCTAAACGTAGGAAAAAGCCATCTTTTCCTTGCTCAACCAAACGGCTATTTAGCTCCCCTTTACTTGCGGCACTGACCAGCTGAGCAACCTCTTTTTCTATAGCTACTTCTGCTGTTCTGTCTTCCCATTCAACTACAGTTCCAATTCGCTCATCGTCTGGCGTAATAATTGGGTTAGCAACTAAGCCAAAGGTTCTGCCACCCACTTTAATTTCAGTGCTGTAGGTATCCGTTAACTTAGCCAACATATTTTGCTGATGGGCTGGGTTTTTATGAAATATATCAATATTTTGATTCAGTAGATTTTTGCTATCAAAGTTAGGTAAATCAATGCGTATATCATTTTGAGCATTGCTCATCATATTTTTCACCGCGTCATTCATATAAACAATCACATTCGATGCATCTGCAATCATAGTGTTTGTTGCTACAGTGTCTAACGCTCGGCGAACACGTAAGTTCTCCTGTGCTCTGGCACGCTCTGCATCGGCCTTAAATACTTCATCAGTAATATCTTGCCACTCAACAATTGTTCCCAAGCGTTCTCCTTCTTCGTTAAACCATGGCGAAGCAATTAAATCAAAAATAAGACCAGCTAATTTAAGTGTCGCTTTATGGGGCGCATCTAATTTTTTTAATAGTTCGCGCTGATGCGCCGGATGTTGATGAAAATCATCAACACATGTGCCGATTAAGTCACTTACAGCAAAGTTAGGTAATACCGATTGCAAATCTCTTTCGCGTGCTTTTAGCATTTGCTTAACTTGTTCGTTGGCAAAAATAATGTTTAAGTCATTATCAGCCATCATCACATTGGCTTGGCATACCTTTAAGGCGTTGGCTAAGTCGGCAGTTTTTTTAGAAGTTCGTTCTAGCTCTTTCTGCTCAGTTATATCTGTGGCGTATTTAATAACTTTTAACACTCGCCCATCCATGTCATAAATGGGGTTATAAGAAGCACTAATCCAAATTTCACGGCCTTGTTTATCAAAACGTAAATACTCTCCTCGGTCGTACTCACCCCGCCCCAGTTTGGCCCAGAAAGTTTGATAATCCGGACTATTTGCATATTCTGGTGCAACAAATAAACGATGGTGCTTACCTTGTATTTCATTAAGTTGGTAGCCAAATGTGGTTAAAAAGTTATCGTTGGCATTAATCACTGTGCCATCTAAGTCAAATTCGATAACTGCTTGTGATTTGTTTATTGCTGCAACTTGTCCAGCTGCTTCGGCTGCCTTTAATTTTTGCATTGTGATCTCTGTGGCAAATTTAACCACTTTAATCACTTGCCCCTGAGAGTCTAAAACAGGATTGTAGGTGGCTTGTATCCACACTTCTTTACCATTTTTTCCAAACCGCTTAAATTCATCTGAAATAAACTCATCCGCGTTCAATCGCTGCCAAAACTGACGATATTCATCACTTTTCGCTTCGCTAGAGCTAATAAATAAAGAGTGGTGCTGACCTTGTATTTCAGCCAGAGAGTAGTCCATTACACGCAGGAAATTAACATTGGCAGTAATGATTCTTCCATTCGGCTCAAATTCAATTATTGCTAATGATTTATGCAATGCATTCATTATCAAATCATTGCTTGATTCAGACTGTTTTGAATTACTAAACCATCCCATGCTTATCACCACCTTTAAGTTATTTACTTTATTTAGTTACTGTTACCGCTAAATATCCATGGTTGCAGGCAAATCAATTAAGGCGACCATTTTTTCGCCTACATTGACTAACCCTGCTACATATTCACTTTCATTGGTCTGGGTTAAACTCGGCACAGCTTTAGCATCTTGCTCTGCAATACTATAAACATCTGCCACTGCATCTACCGTAATACCCATTACTTTACTTTCTTGTTCAAACTCTATTTTTACAATAATCACTACTGTTAACGGCCCATAGGCAATTGTGGGTAAACCAAAACGTAACCTCAAATCAATAATGGGTACTATCGTGCCGCGTAGATTAATAACGCCTTTTACGTACTCAGGGGCATTTGGCAGTGCGGTTATGTCTTCCCAGCTACGGATTTCTTGCACCGTTAATATATCTACTCCGTATTCTTCTTCAGCCATAATAAAGGTAAGAAACTGCTTAATGCCCTCTTTGCGCTGTAGCTCAATATTGCTATTTAATGCTATTGATTCAGAGAACATGAATCCTCCAGAGTCGCTGATGGCTCAATACTCAATGCTTGGCTGCCAGGTTTTTTTAATCCTGAAAGCTTAATCAAACCGCTAATATCTAAAATTAACGAGACACGACCATCACCTAAAATAGTTGCCCCAGAGACTCCGTCCACTTTGTGGTAATTAGCCTCCAAGCTTTTTATAACCACCTGTTGCTGTGAAAGTAAATCGTCAACGAGCACCCCGACTTTTTGGTTATCGTTCTCCACCACAACCAATAAGGTCTTATCTAATGATTCAATCGCACCTTGATGGTTAAAAATCTCGTATAGGCGCAGAATAGGAATGTATTCATCACGTAACCTGAGTACATCTAGGTCTTTACCAACACGGCTTACTTTTGCAATATCAATTTGTAATGACTCTACAATTGAGATCAGTGGAATAATGTAAGTATGCTTGGCCACTTTTACCAATTGCCCATCTAAAATAGCTAAGGTGAGCGGTAGCCGAATAGTAAAGGTAGAACCAATTCCGGCAGCAGATGTCACCTCTACCGAGCCATTTAATGATTGGATATTGCGTTTAACCACGTCCATACCCACACCCCGGCCAGATAAGTCACTTACTTCATCAGCAGTAGAAAACCCTGGCATGAATATAAGTTCGTTAATTTCATCATCTGTTAACTCGCTATCGCCAGCAATTAGCTCGTTAGTAATCGCTTTTTCTTTAATCTTTTGAGTGTTAAGGCCTTGACCATCGTCCATGATTTCAATGACGATATTTCCTCCCTGATGAAAAGCATTTAATGTAACTTTGCCCACAGGATCTTTACCTGCCGCAATACGCTTTTCTACAGTTTCAATACCATGATCCAGTGAGTTTCTTACTAAATGCACCATAGGATCAGATATTTTTTCCATCACAGTTTTATCTAACTCGGTTTGCTCTCCGATCAGCTTTAACTCCACCTCTTTATTAAGCTTTTGAGCAATATCACGCACCAGACGTGGAAAACGACTAAATACAAAATTAATTGGCAGCATACGAATACGCATCACGTTTTCTTGTAAGTCTCGGGTATTATGCGCTAGTTGCGCCAATCCCTCTTGAAGCGAGGTTACCGCAGTGGCTGTCATTTCCTGTTCGCTAAGCTGATTTAACATTGCTTGGGTAATAACCAACTCACCCACCATATTAATCAATGAATCAACCTTATCTATACCAACCCGAATAGAGGTAGATTCTGGCGCGGCTTTTGCGCTGGGCGCATTGGCAGCTGCCTTTGCTTTATTTGCTTTGGGTTGCTCAGCAGTTTTGGGAGCTTCCTCCACAACAGCCGGTTCGTTAATTACTTCCTCTGATCCAGCTTTAGCATCATTAAATAAGCCACCGCATAGCTCGACTTTAATATCTGCATCATCTTCAACCCATTCAAAAATCTCTTTAATGGCTTGCTCATCGCGCTCAGTGTTTAAGAAAAACCGCCAATATAAAAAGCACTCATCGCTGGTTAATTCTTTAATATCAGGTATGGCATCGGTGAATGCCTGTACTTCTAACTCACCAAGCTCGGCTAACTCGCTGATCATAAACAAAGGTTCATTACCGGTTTTAAAAAGATGAAAATGTGGCTTAAAATCAATCTGATAAGTATTAACTATAACCTGCTCATGATGTGTTTCTTCCCCTTGCTCCTCACCAGCTGGCATACCTAGTAATTTTTCGAACTGCTCACGTAAAGTATCTGCTTGGGCTAAATCTGGTTCTTCCTGTACTTTTAGCGAACTTAACAAAGCCCTTAAGCAATCCACTGATTTAAGTAATAAATTAATATGCTCGCTAGTTATATTGCGCTCACCTTCACGAATTTGATCCAATAATGTTTCTAATACATGGGTAAAATTTGCAATTGAGTTAAATCCAAAAGTAGCACTGCCCCCTTTTATTGAATGAGCAGCTCTAAATATAGTATTAATGGTTTCTAAGTCTTCTTCGCCTGGCACTAAGTTGAGTAATTCAGTCTCCATGATATCGAGGCCTTCAAAACTCTCTTCAAAGAACACTTCAAAAAACTGGCTTAAATCAATACTCACAGTGCACTCCTAAGTTAACGGATTACTTTTTTTAGCACGGCTAATAGCTGATCTGGATTAAAAGGTTTTACAATCCATCCTGTTGCCCCAGCAGCTTTACCTTCTACTTTTTTATCCATCCCCGACTCCGTAGTAAGCATAAGCAGCGGTGTAAACTTGTAATCTGGTAGCCCTCTTAGCTCTCTAATAAGTGTGATCCCATCCATAATTGGCATGTTTACATCAGAAATAACTGCATCAAAACCTTGTTGCTTGGCAATGGCTAATGCCTCGCTGCCATCTTTGGCTTCGGTAACATCAAACCCTGCTGTTTTTAACGTAAAGCTCACCATTTGGCGCATTGATGCAGAATCATCGACAGCTAAAATTCTTTTCATATAAACCTCTAGTTAGTACTTTCTGAAGCTAAATATTCACTTAAACCGAGTTGTTCAATGGCATTTTTTAATGCGTCACTGCTGCCAACCCAGGCAATTTTTTGATTGATAGTAAGAAGGTGTTTTTGTAGGGCACAAAGGAGTTGAACCGAGGCGGTATCAGCAGACATGACATCGCTAATATCCAGACAAATATCTCGGCTATTATTAAGCTCGCTTAATAAATCTTGATGTAAAACGTCAACCTGAACAATTGAAAGCTCATTTGGTAGTTTAAGCATTTTTAAGCTTTTCCTTATCAACTCAATCCATAACAAAAGCTTAGACCGAGATAAAGAAAACGCCATAAAAACGACTAAAAAATAACTAATTAATTAAAAACAGCTGTTAAAAAACGTAAAAGGGGCACAAAGCCCCTTTAAAATTGTTAAACCATTAAAAACTAGTTTTTGTAGTAATCTGCTATTTCAATAAATTCCGCTGTTAATTTTGTAGTATTCACCAAAGGCACATCTCCTTGTTTAAATTCGGGCTTAAAAATAGCTCTCAGGGCGCCACTACCATCAACAAGTGCAACCGATGCACTATGATCCACCGCATAGTCAGATTCATCACTATCACTAATTGCATAAATTAATCCCAGCTCTCGTACAAATGGAAATAAGTCTTTATGCTCCCCAGATACAGCTAAAAATTTAGGGTTAAAATAATCTATGTACTCTTTACGCTTTTGAGCAATATCTCGTTTAGGATCAACAGATATAAACCACACCTGCAGTGGATAATCAGCTTGTAAGTTTTTATAGACATTGTTGAGCTTAGCAAGCGTCATTGGACAAATGTCAGGGCAGCTTGTGTAGCCTAAAAACACTAAGTTCCATTGATCTAAAAACTGCTTTTTGGTTACTAACTCCCCCTGTTGATCATTTAGCGAGAAATCAGATAACGGTTTTGCAGTTTCGTACACTAATGCATCAAGATCTTGTAAACTTTTTTTATAATCACATGCCGATAAAAAAAGCACCGAAAAAACAATTAACCCACACCATAACTGCTTCATATAACTAGCCATTTATCTATAAATAAGATAACAAAGAGTATCATTAAATGAACAATCGAAAAACGAAATAAATCCATTGCGGTGTCTTCTTTGGCGGCAAATTTTAAGTTAATTGCTTTGTATATAAAGAGTATATTAAGGATACAGGCCCCACTTAAATAAATAAGTCCCGACATACCTATCAGGTAAGGTAATACGCACACAATGGCTAATAGCACTGAGTACGCGAGTACACAGGTTTTACAAAAGTCGATTCCATGGGTGACAGGTAACATAGGGATTTTAGCGCGTTCGTAATCACTTTTACGCGCGATTGCTAACGCCCAAAAGTGCGGAGGAGTCCATGTGAATATAATCATAACCAACAACCAAGGAGCGGCTGCCATTTGATTAGTTTCAGACACCCAACCAAGTAAAGGTGGCATGGCGCCAGCCAAACCACCAATCACTATATTTTGTGGCGTGGCGCGTTTTAAAAACGACGTATAAATAAATGCGTAACCAACAAGTGCAAATAAGGTAAGTATGGCAGTGAGTGTATTTGCCCACAACATCAACATAATAAACCCTGCCACGCCAATAACAGCAGCAAAACTCAATGCGTGTAATTTACTTAAGCGTCCTTTGGCGACTGGGCGGTGGCGTGTACGTGCCATTTTACTATCAATTTCACTATCAACCACATGATTGATAACGGCAGCTGCCGCAGAGAGTAAACCAATCCCTAATAAACTTATGAACTGAACCCCAATGCCTCTACCAACGTCAGGGGCGAGAGCCAAGCCCACCCATGCCGTTAACACCAACATAGCCACCACTTTAAATTTACTGATTGCTAAATAATCTTGGATTAAATGATAACTTTTAGTCAATAACGATGGGCTATAAACGGGCTGCATTGCTTTTTTGTTAATTGTAAGTGCCATAACGATTCCCCTTTAGGTACGGACTTTTAGGTAATAACATAACCTAACCATAGTTAATAACAGTATGGCAGCCATTAAGTTATGCGCCAGCGCAACACTGATCGGAAAGTGAAAATATACTACAGCTAACCCCAACGCTATCTGGCAAAATAACGCTACCAACACACTCACTGTGCAGCTTTTGATTTTTTGTGAATAGGCATGGCTGTATATTCGCCACATAACGAGTGCCAACACAATACAAGTGACCAATGCCCACATACGATGCAGTAAATGAATAGACATACGCGCTTGTTGTGATAACACGCCAAACTCATAATTACTGTGCTCTAACGGTAACTGAAAAACACTACTGAGCGAAAACGGCTGAGCATAGCTACATAGCGGCAAACCATTACAATGTGGCGCGGCATAATTAGCCGCTAACCAGCCACCTAGAGCGATTTGTAAAATAAGTACCGTGAGCGCCACCAAGCTTAGTTTAAAGTGAGGTTTTGCACCTGCGTCCCCACCCGTAATAGGCTGACTGGTCAGCCTTAAGTACAACAACGTTAATAACGCCAAAATGCTAAACCCTCCGAGTAAATGCCCCATCACAATTAGCGGCTGCAGGTTCATAGTCACCGTCCACATACCTAGAGCGGCCTGAAAAATAACAAGCAAAAGCAGTAGCATCGGTAATTTTACAGGCGTAGTTGGATACTGGCGTTTTACAAAAGCCAAAATAAACAACACTAAAATTAATACTCCGAGCGTGCCAGCAAAATAGCGATGAATCATTTCTTTCCATGCCTTTGCTGTTTCAAATATCATATCGGGGTAGCTTTGAATCGCATGCGCAATCTCAGCTTCATGTTTTGGTACGGTTAAAAAGCCATAACAACCAGGCCAATCGGGGCAACCAAGCCCTGCGTCACTTAAGCGCGTATATGCGCCTAGAGCTACCACAACTAATGCGAATAAACTCGTTGCTAATACCAAATTTTTATAGTTTTTATACATAGCAGCCTCTACTTAGCTTGAACGAGAGTAATTAAGTAATTTTTTTAGATCTTTCAATAATCCCTTTTGTATCAAACGGTTTTCTTGTGGTTGAGGATTAAATGGATATTCCAGCACAATCAGTCCCATATGGTCGATTAAATATAAACTCGCGGGTTTTAATTGCTGTTGTTCAGCAATCATATGCCAATGCGGCTTCGCAGCTTTGGGTTTCCCCATTATCGCCATATCTACTTTGTGTTGATTTTTGCCAAGGGCAACATATAAATTATCTAAAGCAGCGAGCTGCTCCGAGCAAGGCTCTTCGCATTGTGCTGAATAATTTAAAGCAATGGTCCATTGCTTTGGATTATGCTGCTGCCAATTGTCTAGCTTAATTTCACGCTCTAAAAATTCACCATGGTTAGTAATTGCTGTAGGTAGCCAATCTAGTTTTAACGCGCTGTAAGCCAGCACTAATGGGATAGCGCAACATACAACAAAGAGCAACAGGGGTTTATTTTTCATTATCTATCCTCTTCTTGCTTGCAAAAATAGCAACTACCACACAGGCAATCGCAATTAAAAACCACTGCACTGAGTAGGCATAATGTTTTTCTGGACTCATCACAACAGCTTCATAATGGGGGGCCGCAATCTCATCTTCGTCGCCTTGGCGATAGGCCATAAAGTCCACTAAAGTTCGCTGGGATTGGCTACTGAGTGATTGCAGATCAATGATTTGAATTCGTTTAGCTAAATCTGATTGAGTATTGCTATTAGCTAAGGTAAAGCCACTTAAGTTATCTTCTTTAATTTGTGCCGTTAACGTAAATTTACCACTAGGTATTGTCACGTTTGGTAGGGCTTCTCTTGAGCGGCCAGCTTTTACCCAACCTAAATTAACTAATAAAAAGCGCGACTCATCAGGTAATTTTAATAATGTCAGTAAGTCGTAACCAACCTGACCATTATAAATTTGGTTATCGAGCAGCCAATAATTATTGGTATCAAAATAACCACTCAAAGAAACTAATACCCCGGTTTTATTCCACTCTTTTGGCAGTTGTTGCAACTGTGCCCAGCTCATAACCCCTTGCTGTTGTATATTTTCAATGGCATTAAGCTGCTGTTGCTTTTGATCTGCGCGCTGTAATTGCCAAAACCCTAAACGCACACAAACTAATACCACAATAACAACCAGGCAAACTGTGATTATTGAGCTAAGCTTTTGTTTGTTAAATACAACTAACTGCATAAGGGTAAATCCAGTGATTATTAAAATTATTATTGTTCTACTGTTATTATTTATATTGTTTAATTTATTTCGTGCTTTATTTATTATGGTGTCGGGAAAAACCAATGGACGCCCCATGTCTCACTTTTTAGGGCGTCGGGTGTTATTTTCTGTTGTAGTATTAGTGATGGTAATTGCCGCACTAAAACTTGGTTTTATTACGGCCAATCAATCACCTTTGCCCACTACAGTACATATACAAAAACAAACAAACATAGCCAAACAACATCAACAAAATGCCAGTACCAGGCCGCAGCTTGAAAGGCAAAGTGCTTATCTTTAGTGAAATGTCCTTTCATAATGCGCAAAAACACCACCAATAAAATAATGGTACCTAAGGTGACATGCATACCGTGAAAACCGGTTAACAAAAAGAAGGTATTACCGTAAATTCCTGCATCAAGGGTTAAATTAAGGTCGTTATAAGCATAAATATATTCTTCTACTTGGAGTCCTAAAAAACATACTCCCAATAAAATAGTTACGCCTAAAAACACCTTAAGTGGCGTGCGCTTGTTATTTTCCATCGCCACATGAGCAAAATGCAGAGTCACTGACGAGGCTAATAAAATAAGGGTATTTATCAGTGGTAACCCTTGCCAGCCCATTGCTTGCGTCGTGGTGCCCCCAGGGGTATTTAACAATGGCCACACAGCCTCAAAAGTAGGCCATAACACTTCGTTAGTCATGGCGTTATTATCGGCGCCTCCAAGCCAAGGTACAGAGAACATGCGAGCATAAAAAAGGGCGCCAAAAAAGGCCATAAAAAACATAACTTCTGAAAAAATAAACCAGCTCATACCTTGCCTGAATGAGCGATCCATTTGGGCAGAATATAAACCTTGATGCGACTCTTCAATCACATTTTTAAACCAGCTAAACAGCATATAAAGCAATACGGCAATACCCACATACAGTATGTAAATACCACTGCCTCCCTCTTTACCCATATCCATAACTGTTAAGGCTGCCCCTACCGCAATAAAAAATAGCGCCACTGCGCCAACTATTGGCCATGGGCTTTGATCAGGTACATAATAATGTTCATATTTTTGATTCATTTCATTTGCTCCTAGTTTTTCACTAGTTTTATAAGCTAGTTATTACTGGCTACTAACTTCTCGCTAATATCAAATACGGTATAAGACAGAGTTAACTCCTCCACATCACTGGGTAACTCAGTATCAACATAAAAAAGTAATTTAAACTCTAACTCCTCACCAGCCTTCAAAGGTTGCTGGTCAAAGCAAAAACACGCTATTTTGTGTAAATATTTAGCTGCTTTGCCCGGTGCTACCGAGGGGATAGCCTGCATCACTTTGTCTTCATTACTGTTGTTTTTAGCGCTAAACATAACCTCACGCATGGCCCCTGGTTTTACATCTACACTGTATTCTTTAGATTTAACCTCAAAAGGCGCACCACTTTGGGCATGCGTGGTAAAACTAACGCTGACTTCTCTATTCTCAGTAATCAAGGTACTTTGCTGTGCTTGCTCTAACGAGGGCTTACCATTAAGCCCCGTTATATCGCAAAACACGTCATATAAAGGCACCATGGCAAATGCAAAAGCAAACATTGCAATGCAAATAACCACCAGCTTTTTTAATAACGGCAAGTGAGTCATTATTTAATATCCGGCGGCGTTGAGAACGTATGATAAGGCGCTGGTGAATCAACTTCCCATTCAAGCCCTTCAGCCCCATCCCAAACTTTTGCAGGCACTTTATCGCCCCCTTTTGCACATTTATACACAACGACAACGAACAGTAATTGCGATAAACCAAAGGCAAACCCACCTATACTAATAATGGCGTTAAAGTCAGCAAACTGCAGTGCATAATCTGGAATACGGCGTGGCATACCGGCTAATCCCACAAAATGCATTGGGAAAAACAGCACATTTACACTTACCAAGGACAACCAAAAATGCCATTTTGCTAAGGTAATATTGAACATATTTCCGGTCCATTTTGGCAGCCAATAATAAGCCCCTGCCATAATAGAAAAAACCGCGCCCGTCACCAGCACATAATGAAAGTGTGCAACCACAAAGTAAGTATCGTGGTATTGAAAATCGGCAGGCGTAATAGCCAACATCAATCCCGAAAAGCCACCTAAAGTAAACAGCACAATAAATGCGATACTAAACAGCATAGGCACTTCAAAGCTAATAGAGCCACGCCACATAGTTGCCACCCAGTTAAATACTTTTACGCCGGTAGGTACCGATATCAACATAGTCGCGTACATAAAAAACAACTCACCCGCCACGGGCATACCAGTGGTAAACATATGATGCGCCCACACAATAAAGCTCAACAAGGCAATCGAGGAAGTGGCGTACACCATAGAGGCGTAACCAAATAGTTTTTTACGTGAAAAAGTAGGAACAATCGTAGAGATAATGCCAAAGGCAGGCAAAATCATAATATAAACTTCAGGATGACCAAAAAACCAAAATATATGTTGGAACATTACCGGATCGCCACCACCAGCTGCGTCAAAGAAGCTGGTCGCAAAGTATTTATCGGTGAGTACCATAGTAACTGCACCAGCAAGTACCGGCATTACTGCAATAAGTAAAAAAGCCGTGATCAGCCATGTCCACACAAATAACGGTAGCTTCATCCACGTCATTCCAGGGGCGCGCATATTCACTATGGTTACCACCACATTAATGGCTCCCATAATCGAACTAATACCCATTATATGCACCGCAAACACAAACATTGCTGTGTTGTCGTTACTATAAGTGGTGGAAAGCGGAGCGTAGAAGGTCCAACCAAATGCAGGGCCGCCACCAGGCATAAACAGTGACGCTAGCAGAATTAAGAACGCAAACGGTAAAATCCAGAAGCTCCAGTTGTTCATTCTCGGTAATGCCATATCTGGCGCACCAATCATTAACGGAATCATCCAGTTTGCCAATCCAGTAAATGCAGGCATTACTGCACCAAACACCATGATTAAACCGTGTACTGTGGTCATTTGATTAAAAAAGTGAGGATCAACCAATTGTAAACCCGGCTGAAATAACTCAGCCCGAATAACCATAGCCATTGCTCCACCAATCAAAAACATGGTGAGAGAAAAAATTAAATATAAGCTTCCTATATCTTTATGGTTGGTTGTAAATAACCAGCGCTTAAAGCCTGTTGCAGGTTGATGGCCATGATGAGCCTCATTGGAATTAGGTTGTTCTGCAATGCTACTCATTATTTAGCCTCCCCATCAGCATCCAGTGCCGCTTGTATTTCGCTTGGTTGAATTACCTCTCCGGTGTCATTACCCCATGCGTTACGCTTATAAGTAATAACGGCTGCTATCTGCTTAATAGATAATTGCTTTGCGAAAGACTGCATCGCTGTACCTGGTTTACCATGAAGTAAGATATCGATATGACCTTTGATATCACCAATAACTATTGGGCTGCCTTTAAGTGCTGGAAAGACACCCGGCAAACCTAAACCTGTAGGTTGATGACACGCTGCACAGCTCGCCATATAAACTTGCTCACCAAGAGCCATCAGCTCCTCTTTTGGTACCACTTGGTCTAATAACGCAGCGTCTGCTTCAGCCGCTTTTTGTTTAGCTTGTTTAGCTTCTGCCAACCACGTTTTGAAGTCTTCTTCTGTTTTTGCTTCTACCACAACAGGCATGAAGCCATGATCTTTACCACACAGCTCTGCACACTGCCCGCGGTAAGTACCTACTTCATTAATATTGGTCCATGTTTCGTTAATAAACCCAGGGTTTGCATCTTTTTTAACTGCAAAATCAGGTACCCACCATGAGTGAATTACATCATCTGAAGTCATTAAAAAACGTACTTTTTGATTAATCGGTAGCACCAGCGGCTTATCTACTTCGAGTAAATAATTCGGGTTTTTATCGGCAAGATTCGTTATTTCATTTTGAGGAGTCGCTAACATTGAATAAAACTCAACGTCCTCCCCCATATACTCGTAATGCCACTTCCACTGTGATCCAGTAATTTTTATGGTGATATCAGCTTTGCTGGCATCCTCCATGGCAATTAACGTTTTAGTCGCAGGAATAGCCATAACAATTAAGATGACAAAAGGAATGGCAGTCCAGAGTATTTCTACTTTGGTACTTTCATGAAACTGGGCAGGGACAGCCCCTTTAGACTTGCGATGATGGATGAGTGCCCAAAACATAATGGCAAACACGATCACCCCAATCACACAACATATTAAAAATATGGTCATGTGCAGTTGGTATACATTATTACTTATATCAGTTACGCCTTTACGCATATTATATTGGCTATTAGCAAGCACATTTTGCGAAAAAACTAACAATATAAGCCACAAGGAAGAACTCAGCTTACCCATGTGACGGCTCCTTTGATGCTATTGCTGACGCAAAGCGAAGAGGCATACGGCTTAAACGCCCATTCGTTATTTTTATTTTTTATAAGGGTGCTGGAGTTACTAAATGTGTGTGCTCAAAACGACAAGGCTGTGAGTTATTTTTATTCCAGCTCTTTAATAACTAGTTAAAAAATAAACAATAAGCAAGGTGAGTATGAAAAATAAACAAGATGTTACATAAAAAAGTGCAGCAAAGAAAATAGTCACAAATAAGGTAATTAATCTAAGAGTCAGAGTTGGTAAGGGGTAGCTTGAATAACAGCGGAAAAAATATAAAGTTTTATGATTTAAAACAATTAGAATAAATTTGTTTATTTATAAAGTATTTAGCGATTTTTTGAAATAACAAAAAGCGATTCACAAGCAATATCGTACAAAAATAATGCATGTAAAAACAGCGCCTAATCAATATTAAGCGCTAAGTTATGTTTAACTATCACATCCAATCAGCGTTACGAATAACACCCACCGCTAAACCTTCAATATTGAAAGATTCATTTTCCAAGTCTACTTCAATAGCTGAAAACTCGTCATTTTCAGCATGAAGTAATACTTTTCTGCCGGCTTTTTCTAGACGTTTAACCGTAACATCATCATCCACTCGAGCAACAACAACCTGACCATTTTCAGCTACTTGAGTTTTATGTACAGCGAGTAAGTCGCCATCCATAATGCCAATATCTTTCATACTCATGCCGTTAACACGCAGTAAAAAATCGGCCGCAGGTTTAAACATTAAAGGGTCAATTTTACAGTGGCTTTCTACATGCTGTTGCGCCAATATTGGCTCACCCGCAGCAACTCGACCAATTAAAGGTAAGCCCAGTTGCTCTGGCTCTTCTTCTTCAACAAGCTGAATACCCCGACTCGCGCCCGGCTTCATTTTAATCACACCTTTTTTAGCCAGTGCTTTTAAATGTTCTTCTGCAGCATTTGCACTTTTAAAACCCAGTGTTTGTGCAATCTCGGCACGTGTAGGAGGCATACCAGTGTCTTTAATAAACACTTTGATAAGTTCGAGTATTTGCGCTTGGCGTTTCGTTAATGGTCGCATACAACTGGTTTTCCATACAGTACAATTAACTGTGAGTATATACAGTTATTTAAAAATCGCAAATATAAATTAATACCTCATAAGTGATGATGGCTAAACAATAAGATGCTTTAAAACCCCAATAATAAATGTAATTATTAGCAGCGCATTACCATATTAATTCTCAATTACTTATCCAAGGAGCTAGCATGAGTATTTGGCACCAACCAATTACATTAGAGTTTTGTAAGCAATTAGATCAAGGGATCACTGGCCAAGGCACGCTCATGAAGACCATGGGAATTGAAATCAGTGAAATTGGAGATGACTACTTAGTCGCCACTATGCCAGCCATACCTGAGCATCATAACCCTATGGGTATAGTGCATGGCGGTGCCAATGTAGTCCTTGCTGAAACCGTAGCAAGTTATGCCGCTAACTTTGTAGTTGATTTCAGTCGATTTTATTGTGTTGGGCAAGAGATAAGCGCCAGCCACTTAAAAGCGTCACGCAATGGCACATTAACGGCTACCGCAAGGGCTTATCATATTGGTAAACGCAGCTCAGTTTGGGATATTAAAATAACCAATAGTCGCAATGAGCTTTGCTGCGTATCAAGAATGACCGCAGCCGTAGTCGAACGAAAAGGTTAAATTACTTTTCCAGAGGGTAAATAGTAACTTCTATGCCTGCGCCAATTGCAGATATGCGTAACAATGTATCTGCATGCAAGGCCTGATTAAAACATTTTGGCGACGTACCCGACTCAAATCCCATATCAAAGGTTCTACGAGAACAACTTAACCATTGCTTTAATGCATTGCGTGAACACGACTCAATTAATTCACATAAGTGATTAATTGCTTTATCAGGTGTGGTTATTTCACCAGCTACTTCGATGCGTGCCAGTTGACGGTATTCGTCTTTATCATAATGTAAAATGGTTGCGACCTTTTTTAAATCAGCAACTAATACGCTAATATCTTGCTTTGACTCGAGCTCTAGATCTACATTTAAAAATTGAATTTCCGACATACAGTTGTGTTACCCCACTTAAATTTCACCGCAAACTTTAACCTAATTTTGCATTTATACCAAATCAACAGCTTATAATTTATTTAATTCCTTTATTAAGCTGCAAGTATTAAAGTAACGGTTAATACAGCTATTAACCTAATGGTAGCTAGCTCCATTAGGTGCCTTGCAAAAAATAATAATAATGAGAAAGCGAATGAACAAACGCATTTTTAAAACAGCCCGTAAGCTGCATAAATGGCTAGGCTACTTTTTGGTAATACAAATTTTTGCATGGCTGCTTGGCGGTTTATTTATGAGCGCCATGCCACTTGAAAAAGTACACGGTAAACACCTTGCAAACCGCCAACTAGAAAACCCTTTCAGCCAAGCCGACTACACAGCCTCACTTGATAAAATTATTGCGAATACACCAGAACCCCAGCAAATTAATTATAGTCACTTTTTAAATACCCCAGTAATTACAGTGACTACAGCGAGTAAAACCTATAGTTTTAATGGTACAACTGGCGACCCACTTTCACCACCAAGCAAGGCACAAATAATCACTAATGCCCACGCTCACCTTTTAATTAATGCAAACGTTATAAGCACTAAAAAGCTGGCAACCAGTTTTAGAGAAGCCGGGTTTAAAGAAAATATTTGGCAAGTTAATTTTAACGATATGCTTAGCACCAGCTTATATTTTAATGCTGATAACGGCGAGTTCATTACAGTTCGCAGTAATATTTGGCGAGTGTTTGACTTCTTTTGGATGTTACACATTATGGATTACGATGAGCGCGAGGATTTTAACAACCCGTTACTCATTAGCTTTGCTGCCAGCAGTGTGTTTTTTAGTTTTACTGGTTTTATTTTATTACTGCAAAACATCCGATTAAGAGCAAGAAAACGTAAGCTATCCTGAGTTTTTAAGCAGGTTGTACAGAAAACTGATTTACCATTTAGGTTATTCTCTTTAAAATCGCGGCTCCTGTAGTTCACTAAAGTGATAGGATATGCCGCATTTTATTTTTGCGTTATTGCTTTGCGTTATCAGCTTTACTATTAATGCTGAGCAATTTACTCGTTTTTCCAGTGCTAAAAAACACTTAATTAAAACCTTACCAACCAATGCAAAAAGTATCTATTGTGGTTGCGACATAAAACGTAAAGGCAAAAAGTTAGTACCCGATGCAACCCATTGTGGTTATGTGCCACGCAACACATTTACCCGCTCAGGTAACGTGAACCAACGCGCTCTGCGAATAGAATGGGAACATATTGTACCCGCTTGGGAGTTCGGTCATCAGTTACAATGCTGGCAAGATGGTGGACGTAAAAATTGCCGTAAAGTAAGTGCAAAGTTTCGCATGATGGAAGCTGATATTAACAATTTAGCTCCCGCAATCGGTGAAATTAACGCTGATCGTTCAAACTATCGCTTTGGCATGTTAGCCCAAAATGCTAATCAATATGGTCGCTGTGAGGTTAAGGTTAATTTTAAACAACGCGTTATAGAGCCTCCGGTTTATGCACGTAAACGTATTGCCGATGCATACGCTTACATGCAAAAAACTTATGGTTTAAAAATATCAAATCAACAACAAAAGCTGTTTAATGCGTGGCAACAACAAGCTTATGCCGCAAACACCGACAGTAAAAAGCTGTAACTTATGTTTATAATGCTTGGTGTGGTCCAAATATTTCGTAATGAATATTCGCGCTCTGTACACCTAAGTCAAGTAGTTGGCCTTTTACATAAGCCATAAATGAAGCTGGTCCACACAAATAAAATGCCCCTTCGCTAATAGGCAGTGATGCCTCAAGCACAGATAAATCCATAAGACCCGTGTAATCACATCCCCCACCACCTTGATTAAACCAGGTTAAGGTTTTTAGTTGTAGATGCATAGCCGTTTGCTGAGCTAGGTAGTCTTTAAATGAATACTCAAGGCTATTTTCACACGCGTGTAAGTAACTAATCGCTTGATTAGTATTGTCGCTCAATAGCGTTTGCAGCATAGCCATCATTGGGGTTTGGCCAACACCTGCAGAAATAAGCACAACGGGGCTTGTTGCATCTTTCAAAAAGAAATCACCTGCTGGTGGGTATAGCTCTACTCGTGCGCCCTGCTCTAGTGAGTGTAAATAGTTAGACACCACGCCAGGCTGTGGTTGGCACTCTTTTTTAACGCTAATACGATAGTTTTTAGCATTGCTCTTTTGCGAAATAGAATACTGGCGGATCTCTTCATATTCTGCCCCCTCAGGCTTAACTTTAATGCCAAGATATTGTCCTGGCTTGTGTGAAATAACAGCTTTGCCGTCTACAGGTGTGAGGATAAAGCTGGTTACAAATTCAGACTCAACATGTTTATGAGTAATTTCAAACTTCCGTGTACCTACCCAGCCACCCTGATTATTTTTACTGTGTGCATACAACGCTGCTTCTTCGGTAATACAAATATCAGCCAGTAGGTTATAAGCTTCTCGCCATGCGTATTCAACATCAGCTGTAAACTGATCAGGAATAAGCTCTTTAAGTGTGCCGATCAAATGCGCCCCTACAATAGGGTAATGTTCGGGTAAAATATTCAAGCTGGTATGCTTATGGTTAATTCTTGCTAATGCCTCTTTTAACACGGCTAAATTATCAATATTTTGCGCATACGCAGCCAAGGCATTAAATAATGCAAATTGCTGACGACCCGTTTCTTGGTTAGTCATATTAAAAATATGTTTAAGTTCCGGGTTATGGCTAAACATGCGCTTATAAAAATGATCGGTGACGGCTGTGCCCGCTTCTGCAAGTAATGGAGCTGTACTTTTTACAATCTCAATAGTTTTTTCAGATAACATTTTGGTTTCCTATGGGTGAACTAACCACGACGCCCATCAACACGACGCCGCGTTAATATAGGAGTGCAGTGAATTAAAAATAATAAAAAGGCCAGTAACCAAAGCACAGCACTGATCTGCCAAGCTAGGTGTGGCCCAATAAAAGACGGGAGAAAAGCACGAATAATTGCGGCACTAAACACCAATGCAAATGCAAGATTCATAAAACCAGGAATACTAAGTGGGCGACCGGTATGTCCTAGCGATACTCGTGTCATCATGGCTAAAATCATCATGCCGATACCACCAATAGTGATAAAATGCAGAGCGTCTTTAAACAGTATTGCACTGCTATAAAAACTGATTGCCACTAACATTAAACCTATACCTAAAGCTAAATACGCAAAGTGTAACGACCATAATAATGGGACTTTTAGGAATTGCTTGTTCCACCAGCAAACACCGCGAACTAAATGCAAAAACGCTGCACTCATCACAACTAGTGCCGGGTTAATTACAGTGAAAAATAATTTACTAATAAAAAATAATGCTATCGCCAATACCGATAAGTATAAAATAGCTTTATCTATGTTTGGTGTGCGTACCTGCTTAGATAAGCCCAGCCCTTTGGCAATAAAAAAGGGTAATACACGCCCAGCTACAACACCCACCAACAAGCTTATAACCAGTACTGCTGTATCAACCATTGCAAGCGCTAACTGCGTTTGGTTTTTTAGCACTAGTATTAAATACAACATATTGAGCGTACATAAAAATGAAAGAATAAATAAAAACAAGTAGTTGCGTTTACTGCTCGCTTTTATCAACATGCTGGCTAACACTATGATTACCGAGAGCCACCAAACAACTTGTAAAATCAGTACCGCATAAACATTAAACTGAGCAATGCTAGGCACAACTACAAAAAAACTAAGCCGTGCACTAAGCCATATTAGGCTAAGCCACATCAATGGTTTACCGTTAATACTTGCAACACCGGTCCATGTTTGTGCTGCAGTAAGTAAAAAGCCAGCCACAACCACGCCCGCAAAACCAAATAACATTTCATGTGCATGCCACAAATTAGCAGGCATAACTAAATACCACTGTGCATCGCCACTTAAAATAAGTAACCAATAACCCACAGATAAACACGCTAGTGATCCACCAGCTAAAAAAAAGGGTCTAAATGCCAACATCCATAATGACCATTGTGATACTTGATGAAATGTGACCTGCGCTGGCATAGGTTCGGCTAAATTTAAATTTATGGGCTTCATTAGCGCACCTCCTGCCCCAGTCCATGCTGTGCCACACAGCGCAGTACGTAACTCACTTTGACAATAGCCGCGAGGACAATCGTGCTAATGTGTGCAAAAATTTGTACCGGTATAGAAAAGTAGCCTGCATAGGGATAACTTATTAACAACGTAATCAACACCCCAAATACGCTAATACATAGCATCTTATTTGCATGAGATAGCACACGGTAATACAGAGAATTAGACTTCACTGAATAATTAACCTGTCCTAAAAAAATACTGCTCATAACAACCCCAATAACTGCTTTCGTTATTTTGTTATTACACAGACCATGCCAATTAAATAAACACTTTAAATTCAATGCATTATTTAATTTCACTTTACAAAAAGAGTCTTTATGACCTACTATAAAAACCAATTAAATACACTAATAGGTCATTTTGACATGAACCAGCAATTTAACCTGACTCAAGTTGCCTTGGAGCTTGCACAAAGCACCTTACATGCGCACAGTTTCGAGCAACTTTTAGCCACGGTTGAACGTGTTATTCCAAGTGATGCTAGCGCCTTGTTAATTCGCCAAGGCGAGCAATTAAAGCCTTTAGCGATTAAAGGTTTAATGCCTGATAGCTTAGGCAGGCGCTTTAACATTGCAGAGCATCCTCGCCTTGATGCTATTTGTAATCACCGCTTGGCACTGCAATTTGCACATGACTGCCCGCTCCCAGACCCATATGACGGCTTACTACTAGCTAAAACGGGTGATATTCCAGTGCATGCCTGCTTAGGTTTACCGCTTTACGATAAAGATTCGCTGCTTGGTATTCTGACCTTTGATAGCCTAAACGCTGATGCGTTTGACGGCATTACCGCTGATACACTCAACACCTTACAAACCTTGTGCAGTGCGCACTTTAAAACAGCCCTAGAGCTTGCCCATTACAAACAACATGCCCAGCACTCAAGTGAATTAGTACAAGCGTTAAACCGTGAGGCGCTCAAGCGTGATGGTGGTGAAATTATTGGCCAAAGCCCAGTAATACAAACCCTTAAAAACGAAATAAAGCTGGTTGCAGCCTCTAATTTTAGTGTATTAATTTTAGGTGATACTGGGGTCGGCAAAGAGTTGGTGGCGCGTAATATTCACTTGCATTCAGCACGCAAAGATCAGCCATTGATCCATTTAAATTGTGCATCACTGCCTGAAAACCTCGCCGAAAGTGAATTTTTTGGCCATGCAAAAGGCGCCTTTACAGGGGCACAAAATGCTCGCCAAGGTAAGTTTCAGTTAGCCGATGGCGGTACCTTATTTTTGGATGAAATAGGCGAGCTACCACTGGCAATGCAAAGTAAATTATTACGGGTACTGCAAAGTGGCGAAGTACAAACCGTTGGTGAAGATGAACTTAAATATGTTGATGTTAGAGTGATTGCAGCCACTAACCGTGATTTGAAACACGAAGTAGAACAGGGGCGATTTCGCGCCGACTTATATCATCGCCTAAGTGTGTACCCGTTAAGCGTGGCGCCGTTAAAAGCCCGTGATGAAGATGTTATTTTATTAGCCGGTTATTTTTTGGAAAAAACAGCTCGTAAGCTTGCGATTAAACAGCTAAAACTCAGCATTGAAACGCAATTACTGCTAAAAAAATATGACTGGCCTGGCAATGTAAGAGAGCTGGAACATGTTATTAATCGAGCCGCATTAAAAGCTAAACAGCATCAATGGCAGCAACCAATTATTACTATTGAGCCAGAGCATTGCGAGCTAAATTTAAGCGCTGTTAACACCTTAGCTCTTGAACACTCAAACCAGCTTGCAACCACACCTTTAACAAACAACATTTCGCTAAAACAAGCCACCGATACTTACACTCAGCAGCTTATTATACAGCAACTTAAACAACATAATTATAACTGGGCAAGCACTGCGCGTAGTTTACAGGTCGACCGCGCTAACTTAACGCGGCTAGCTAAGCGCTTGGGTATTTCTATAAAAAAATCGTTGTAGCTTTTTTAACTTAATTTACGCTGCTTAAAATAGGTTTTTAATAACTGACTAAACGCTTGCACTTTCGCAGTACGATGCACTAAATGATGCGTCACTAACCATAAGTCAGTAGGCCAACTAAGTTCGTTAGGTAATACAGGCACTAAATCAGAGTATTGCGCTGCAACATCATGTTGTAATCCGCCAATCCCTAGCCCCTTAACGATGGCGCGAGTAGCCTCTGAGGTTTCTGATACTCTAAGTTTAACTTGCGACGAGGGAATATTTTCATCAACCCACGAAAAATATGGCACTTTGCCATTATACCCAGCCACACCCGAGACAAAATTATGCACCGAGAGTTGTGCTAACGTTTGTGGCAAGCCATAACGACTAATGTAATGTTTTGAGGCATAAAATCCTGACGAGAGTGCCGCCAAGTGCTGCGCAATATAATCACCTTCATCCGGTCTAGGGCCTGCTCTTACAGCGATATGTGCTTGGCCATGGTCTAAGCGCAAACGCTTTTGATCCATAATCACTTGTAATTGCACTTGCGGATGCAAGGTTTGAAACTGCTCGCATACCTCACTTAATACATCTATAAAACCACTCACAGTGGTGAGTAACAAACTACCTTGTAAGGTACTATCTGCTGCAATTATGTCACTGTGTAAACGCTCTAGCTCACCGTTAATTGCTTGTGCTGTGGTAAATAACTTAGCGCCAATCTCTGTGACTTTGTAGCCACGAGCATGGCGGTGGAATAATCGCGCATTTAAGCTTTTTTCTAAGTTATTAATTCGTCTGAGCACCGTGCTATGATGCACATCTAGCGCTTCGGCTGCTGCAGTTAAAGTACCTAACCGCGCCACCTCAAAAGCAACCTTAAGATCTTGCCAATCATCAAATTGAATTGCCATGGTAACCACCCTTCAAACTGTGCATATATGCACACAAGTTTTGCGTTTATTTGGCTTTTCTGCAAGTGATTATTTGTTAAAGTCATACCTATAGATAATCAGCATCAGGATCAACTCATGACTACACCAAAAATTATTGCCCTAGCAGGTAGCTTACGTAAAGACAGCTTCCATCAAAAACTTATTAATGAAGCTGCACGTTTTGCACTAGAAAGTGGCGCTGAAGTGGAAGTGATTAAACTTGCAGACTTAGCCATACCAATGTTTGATGAAGATTTAGAAGCACAAGGCACACCAGCCGGCGTACAACAATTAAAGGACAAACTGCGCACAGCCGATGGTATTTTACTGGCCAGCCCAGAATATAATGGTTCTATTACCGCGGTGTTAAAAAATGCCATTGATTGGGCATCGCGCACCGAACAGGGCGCAGAGCCTGCATTTGCAAATAAAGTAACCGCATTATATGCAGCATCACCAGGTGGACTTGGCGGCTTACGTGGCTTAAATCACGTGCGTGATATTTTATCTGGCATTGGCAGTTTAGTATTAGCCAATCAATTAGCTGTACCGGCTATTCATACTTTGTTAGACGAAAACGGCCGTATTAACGACCCTGCTACCGCTGAAAAAGTAGCCGGCCTTGCGCAGCAGTTAGTTAGCGTAGCAAGTAAACTAAAATAAACATTCGCTACAACTTTGTTGCTGCAAGCTTTGCAGCAATAAAGTCTTCATGGGTAACGTACAATAAGTTTGCAACACGACGAATAACGTATTCTTCTTGTGGATCAAGTTCACCATCTGAGTATGCTAATCGCCAGAGTAGTTCAACTATTTCAATGCGCTGCTTTGCACTACATTGATTATTAATTTGCTTTGAAAATTGAAAATAATCAATGGCGTCATCTAAACTCGAACTTGCTTGTTCGGTTAACTCATCTACTGCTTCATCAGTTAAATCAAAATACTTTTTTAATGTCAGACTTAGCGTTTGCTGCTCATCTGCCTGTAAATCGTTATCCGCTCGCATTACCTCAATTAATAACGCGGCAACCGCTGTTTTTAAATCATGTTGTTCAATATCATAATCTTGCTGATCAATACTCGAAAAAAGCTGTTTAATTTGCTTGAACATCACATTTCCCCTTTTTGGGTGTTAGACTTATATCATAACGGGTGTAATAGATATGCTGATCACACTACCCAAAATCAAGATGGAGTTAAAGGTTTATGAGCAGAAAAACAAATCATTATATATATGGAAGTATTAGCTGGGTATTTTTAACAGCGTGTTCAAATGTGTCGGCAGAGCAAACTGAAATGCAGCGACTCTATGACTTTGATGAAAAGGTGCATTACAAGCAAACTCAAATAGACACTAACAATTACCACTTAGAAATACAGTCTGATGACTACCCACATTTTAGAAACCAAAGTGTGTTTTTATTGCGCCATGCAAACCGTTTATGTCGCGATAACCCTTTCATGTTAAAAGTAACTGAAGGCGTGCAAGAGTATGAGCGCTTTCCAACTAAACCACGCGCTTATCAGCCACCACTGAGTGTATTTGTGCAGTGTGAAATGCCTGCAGAAAAAACCTCAAAGAAATAACACCTCGTTATGCTTCCATAAAACCACTGAGCGTTAAAACAGCCAGTGGTTTTAATATAAAAAAAGATTAGTTAACACCATACCCCCATGGTGCAGCCGGTGGTGTGATAGGCTTAGTTAAATCAAAATCAACACGGAATTCGCGACCTTGGCGAATGAGTCGGTAAGTGAACTTTTCAGGGTAAATATACATTTGCCATGTATTGCCAACCGATTGTGGTATGCCCTGGCTAACAAATAACTCTTTTGAATACTGATCAGCAGGGAATGACTGCATGTTAGCAAAACCCGCATCAAGCGTATGGCCACCATACATAGTTGATACATCATCAGTACCATCTTTATGGCGGTGATCGTGCTTTAGACTCAACCCACTGCCTGTTTTAGTAATGATCCACGTACGTGAGGCATCATCGCCCACATGAAACGGCACTTGTAGCTCACGTTCATTACACTTACGCACATGCATAACTAATTTTTTATCGGCAAATGAACTCGGCCCTGTGGCATTATCAACCGTTACTTTACCTTCAAAAGCTTTACCACAATGGGCAGCAATATTATCAAAAAAGCCATCATGGCTTGGAATTGATACTAAAGGCGCTGGGCGTGCTATTGCAGCGGTTGATGCAAGCATTAGTGCTGCAGCTGTTAATAATTTCATAATGTATCCCTAAACATGTAAAAAATTAGCTTAGCGTTTAAACAAACACAAAGACAATAATCACGATGAACAGCATCTGACAGCAATAAAAAACGCGGCTTATGCCGCGTTTCATTATTTAACAACTTTTAAGCCACTATTGCCAAGGACGCTCAGCAGCAAGTTTTGCTTCAAATGCATCAATTTGTGGGTTCAGGGTCTCGGTTACACCGATAAAGTCTAAGCCACTTAATAAACGCTCTTTCACGTCTTTGCGAATATCAAAGCTGATTGGCGCAAATTTATTGCTGCGCAATTGCTGGTTTTCTAAATCCACATCAATGTGAATATCGTCATGCTGCTCACTTAACACAAATAAGTCTTCTAATATTTGCGCTGGCAATGCAATAGCAAGCATTTGGTTATTACCACAGTTATTAAAGAAAATATCAGCAAAGCTTTCAGCCAAAATCACTTCAAAACCATATTGTTTAAGCGCCCATGGTGCGTGCTCACGTGATGAACCACAACCAAAATTATCGCGGGTTAGTAGTATTTGCGCGCCTTGATAGCAAGGACGGTTCAAAATAAAATCCGGGTTTGCCTCACCGTTATCTAAATAGCGCCAATCGTAAAATAGCGCAGCATCAAAACCATCACGGCTGGTTGAAGTTAAAAACTGCTTAGGAATAATTTGGTCGGTATCGACGTTGTTTTTATCAAGTGGGGCCATTAAGCCACTAAAATAGATGCTCACTAGGCTTCTCCTCTAATATCAACAAAGTGGCCATGTATTGCTGCCGCTGCCGCCATTGCTGGGCTCACTAAGTGTGTACGCCCGCCTCGCCCTTGGCGTCCTTCAAAATTACGGTTAGATGTAGATGCACAGCGTTTACCTGCGCCTAAACGGTCGTCATTCATTGCTAAACACATAGAACAACCCGGCTCACGCCATTCAAACCCTGCAGCTTTAAATATGTCGGCAAGGCCTTCATCTTCTGCTTGCTGTTTAACCAAACCTGATCCCGGAACAATTAATGCCTCAACGCCAGCAACCACTTGTTTGCCTTCAACAATTTTTGCAGCGGCGCGTAAATCTTCAATGCGGCTGTTGGTACATGAGCCAATAAATACTGTATCTACTTTGGCAGTTGATAACTTATCGCCCGCTTTTAAACCCATGTATTTAAGTGCACTACGAATGGCATCAGCTTTAATTAAATCAGTTTCTTTGTCTGGATCTGGAATACATTCGTCAACGCCAATCACTTGCTCTGGGTTAGTCCCCCATGTGATCTGTGGTTGAATATTAACGGCATCTAACTCTACCTCTAAGTCAAAGGTTGCGCCATCATCAGTTTTTAAAGTTTCCCAGTAGGCAACAGCGGCGTCAAAATCAGCGCCTTTTGGTGCAAATGGGCGCCCTTTTAAGTACTCGTAAGTGATTTTATCTGGGGCAATTAAACCTGCCTTGGCACCCATTTCAATACTCATGTTACACAACGTCATGCGCGCTTCCATCGAAAGCGCCTCTATGCCTTCGCCACAAAATTCAGCCACATAACCCGTACCACCAGCAGTGCCTAGTTTACCTATAACCGCCATAATTAAATCTTTAGCAGTTACTGTTGGGCGTAACACACCGTTAATTTGAATTTTTAACGACTTAGCCTTTTTTTGCTGTAGCGTTTGCGTAGCTAATACGTGCTCAACTTCTGAGGTTCCAATACCATGGGCAAGCGCTCCAAACGCGCCGTGGGTTGAGGTATGACTATCGCCGCATACTATGGTGGTGCCTGGCAAAGTGATCCCTTGCTCTGGGCCAATCACATGCACTATACCTTGATTTACTGAATTTAAGTCGTACAGCAAAATACCAAACTCTTTGCAGTTTGCATCCAGTGCCATTAGTTGATTTTTAGAGACTTCGCTGGCTGCATCTAATGAACGGCTTTTAGTTGAAACATTATGATCCATGGTGGCAATGGTTTTTTCTGGACAGCGCACTTTACGATTTTTTTCACGTAAACCTGCAAATGCTTGTGGCGACGTCACTTCGTGTACTAAATGACGATCAATATAAAGTAAATCGGTTTGCTCGTTGATGCTGGCAACCGTGTGTGCTTGCCAAATTTTATTGTATAAAGTTTGAGCCACTTGCTAACTCCCTGATCTGATTGAGCCACAGCCTAACGGTGCTGTGGCTTTAATAATTAAATGCGTGAAACGATAGCCGCTGCAACATCGGTGGTGGTATAGCCGCCCTGCGGATAAATATCAGGAGTCCCCACACCCGCTTCAACCGCCTCTGCAACTGCTTTTTCAATGGTGCGAGCCGCTTCATCTTGTCCTAATGAATAACGTAACATTAATGCGGCACTTAAAATTTGTGCAATAGGGTTAGCGACCCCTTTTCCGGCGATATCGGGCGCTGAGCCACCCGCGGGTTCATACAAGCCAAAGCCTGATTGATTTAAGCTAGCCGAAGGTAATAGCCCCATTGAGCCGGTGATCATCGCGCATTCGTCCGATAAAATGTCGCCAAATAAGTTATCGCACAGTAATACATCAAACTGGCTAGGCTGTTTAACTAGCTGCATCGCTGCATTATCTACATAAATATAATCTAAGCTCACCTCAGGAAACTCTTTACTCACTTCAGTGACTACTTCACGCCAAAGTACACTTGATGCTAAAACATTGGCTTTATCAACCGAGGTTACATGATTGCTGCGCAATTTAGCGGCCTCAAAAGCAAAACGTGCAATACGCTCAATTTCTTTACGCGAGTATGTTTGGGTGTCAAATGCCGCTTCTTCAGCACCTTCGCCACTGCGACCTTTTTCACCAAAATAAATACCGCCGGTTAGCTCACGCACACACAAAATATCAAAGCCTTTTTCGCTGATATCAGCACGTAGCGGCGATGCAGCGCTTAATGCAGGTAATAACTGCGCTGGGCGCAAATTACAAAACAAACCAAAATGTTTGCGTAGCGGTAATAATGAGGCACGCTCTGGTTGTTCATTCGGTGGTAGGTTTTCCCACTTAGGACCACCCACGGAGCCAAATAAAATAGCATCGGCGTTTTCACAGGCTTTTAAAGTGGTATCAGGAAGTGCTTTGCCAAATTCATCAATGGCTGCGCCGCCAATAGCGTGGTGCTCACGGTTCAGAGTAAAACCAAATTTATTACTGACTGCATCAAGCACTTGCTCTGCAGCTGCCATAACCTCTGGGCCAATACCGTCGCCTGCTAATACGGCAACGCTGTAATGTGTTTTACTCATCCTGCTTTCCTTTGTTGTTTTAAATCAGACACTTTTTGTGCTCGATAAATTAAGTTATAAACCCGAACCATAGCCCGTACTGAGGCTTCGACCACATCGGCAGCAATACCAGCACCGTGATAGGGACGACCATCATATTTAGCAATAATATTCACTTGCCCTAATGAGCTGGCGCCTTGGCCAGTGGCCTCTAAATTGTATTCAATCATTTCAACACTCATACCTGTTAAGCGCTCAATAGCAGCAAACGAAGCTTCAACTGGACCATTACCTGTTGCGGCTTCTTGTTTTGCTTCGCCATCAATCAGCAAGCCTATGGTTGAGCTGGCTACCGATTGTGAATTAGACGCAGAGTTAACAAACTCTAACTGGTACTTTTCGTCTTTGTCGTTAATTTGATTAAAGTAAATCATGGCCTCTAGGTCGTAGTCGTATACTGTGCCTTTTTGATCAGCCAGCGCAACGAAACTTTGGTATAAGCTATCCATGTCGTAATCTGATTTTTGATAGCCTAATTCTTCTAAGCGGTGCTCTATAACATGACGGCCTGAACGTGAGGTCATATTTAATTGATTACTTGGTACACCAACACTTTCTGGTGACATAATTTCATAAGTGTTTTGCGCTTTTAATACACCGTCTTGATGAATACCTGAGCTGTGAGCAAAGGCATTTTCGCCAACAATCGCTTTATTTGGCTGTACCGGCATATTACAAATTTTGGCTACCTGGCGAGAAGCGCGATAAATTTCTTCGCTTTTTATGTCGGTATATACGTTTAAGTGGTCTTTGCGCATTTTCATGATCATTGCCACTTCTTCAAGTGAGCAGTTCCCCGCACGCTCACCTATCCCATTAATGGTGCATTCAATTTGGCGTGCACCGGCTTGCACTGCGGCCACGGAGTTGGCAACGGCTAAACCTAAATCGTTGTGGCAATGCACACTTAAACGCGCTTTATCTATATTTGGCACGTTATTCATTAAATGACGGATCATTGCTGCGTATTCATCTGGGGTTACAAACCCGACAGTGTCAGGCAAATTAATGGTTGATGCACCGGCGTTAATTGCTTGCTCAACAATTTTGCATAAATCCCAATGCGGTGTACGCCCAGCATCTTCACACGAAAACTCAACATCATCGGTATAGTTACGCGCTAATTTAATAGATTTAACAGCCATTGCAGTGGCATCATCAAGACTCATACGCAACTTGTGTTCAAGATGAAGCGGGCTAGTGGCAATAAAAGTATGAATACGGCTTTGCTGTGCAGCGCGCAGCGCATCGCCACAGGCCTCGATATCTTTGGCAACCGAGCGAGCTAAGCCACAAATAATAGGGCCTTTAACCTCGGTGGCAATACGTTGCACTGAGCGAAAGTCAGCTGGGCTCGACACCGGAAACCCCACTTCCATTACATCCACATTTAAGCGGCTAATGGTATGCGCCAGTTGAACTTTATCGTCTTCTGTTAGGCTTGCTTTTAGTGCCTGCTCACCATCACGTAAGGTGGTATCAAAAATCCATACTTTATCTTGCTGTTGCATAACTGCCCCTCAATTCCTGTATTACCCAAATTTCGATTTATCCCTGCAGCGAGATAAAAAAAACCCCGCGGTTGCGGGGTTTTTAATGTTTAACTCAATGCAAACACACTAATCCCCGCTCACTTGCCACAGCAGTAAGAGGTTTAGGTTTAGTGTAATTAAGCGAATAGTTTGCATCTGTTTTCTTGTGTGTGTGTTCAGTGAGGCCTATTTTTAACATTACAGAGAGATCGAAGCAAGCATAAAAACTCCACAAAACACCTTTAAAACACAACTATAAAGAAAATATAAACTAATATACCTTAAATAATGAGATTAAAAATACAAAACACGCTTCTTGTCACCATAATTAAATCGGCTTTAAAGTGATCCCCGATTAGATAAGTTTTGTCACTTTTATTTAAGTTTATAAAGTAATCACATGTTTAATGATTAAAAAGCCCATTTTAATGAGCTTTATTTACTTTTGGCTAAAAAATTAGTTATATAAGTCAGCTACAAAGCAATTTATAACAATATCGAGCTATCAGCCTTGCTAATAAAATTAGCAACTTATTTTAATCACCTTTAAATGCACTCAGAGGCCTAACTTTAGTCTTTTTGGCATCTTCAACAAACCACTGTTTCACCTCTTCTTCAGTTAACCCTTTTTGCGACAGTCGCTGATATGTATTCTTTTGTGATGGGGTTGCCTGCTCACCATTTAGCTTAGCGGCGAACTCTTTTAAATCAGCTTCAGGTAGCGTTTTACTCCAAGGTAAATCTTCCCCTGTTGGATTTGGTAACGGTAATTTTAGCTGCAAACCATGATTACTTGTTTTATCTGTCATTGAACCGATATCATTAAAATTAAAGCCCGAATTCCCCGCAGAGTTAAAGCTAGCAATACCTAACTCCATCGTATATTGACGGTCTTCTTTGTCAGTAAACATATCACTAAATTGGCTTGTAAATATGTCTCCAAAAGGCCTTAAGCCTTTTACTTCAACACGCTTTGGCGATTCATAATTTAAGCTAAAATTAGCGGCAAAAACAAAAACCTGCTCTTCACCAGCAAATGCTTTAGCGTCTTGCCAATTAAGAAGTGCCCTACCTTGCATTCCTTTTTCGTTATTTGAGCCAGCTTTGTTGAGTAAATCTACAAACTCTCGGTACTCCCTGAATTTAGCACCGGTTGAATCATTAAATTGATAGTTATCATCTTCCCATCTATTTAATACTTGGTTATAGCCTTTACTTGCATTACGGGTCGCTTTGCCTAAATAATAAAGTTTTGACTTGTAAGTGGGCCCCTCATCATTAAGGCCTATTGTTTGCTGAAGTTTTAATTCGCATGGTACACTGCGCCAATTTAAACCAATTAGTTTTTTTGTATAGTTTTCTGACTCTAACTCAGTGCAGGTCGCAATCACCATAAGGTCAACCTGGGTACTCCAGTCAAATTCATCAAAAATGATGTCATCACCATGCTGACGCACTTTAAAGCCTAAATTTTGTGCTGCAATAAATTCACTATTAAATAAACGTATAGCTGACCCTTGCCTTTCCATCTTGCTCGTCATTAAGTAAGGTTTGCCTTCACCACCAAAGCGCACCAAAATTCGAATGCTTTTATTTCCTGCAAACAGCTCAGGACGAACAAAACTAGAACTTTTACTCGTTAAAAAATCTTTTATTAGTAATGACTCTTCATTACCACCATCGCGATCTGTGTTTAAATCCACATGATAATCAGTAGCTACATATTTATTTTTTATACCAAAACCATTGAGTAGATTTAAATAACCTGAATCAAACATCATTTCATCGCTATTGTTTTTACGCTCCCCCATTAGTGGCAAGACAACCTTACTGCTACTACCTACCTGTGCACCAATGTAATAACGCATGTCTACAAAGTTATTACATTGGTAATACTCATAAGCGGTATCGTACATAAAAGGTAAAAAGTTATTGTCGTGCACCATAGGCTTAGTACCTAAATACGTTTTTGGTCCTAACTGAAAAAACGGCGTAAATACACAGCCAAACTTTCCAGCAAAACCCTTTTCGCTTTCTAATAGCTCAGACTCTACAAGCGGCCTTACCAACTCTTTATAAGCAAGCTCGTTATTTACCCCATCACAGCGCGTTACTTTAAACGTAATAGGTGTAATACCGGTCATCGTGTCGTTAAACACAACCAATACACGAATGGGTGTAAAAGGGGATAGTCGCTTTGTTTTATTCGATACAATAGGCAACCATTCCTTTGATGCTTGGTCTTGATAATATATGGCACTGTGGTGATAACTTGCCTCACCATAGTCAGAAAATACTGGTTCAAATGTGTTTGCAAAGCTTTCGAGGTATTTACTGCCTTCTTTTTCTTGCGTGGCAAATGTGTGAATGGGGAAGTAATTTTGAAATTCAGCCGTAATATAATTATGTTCACGCGCTACTGTTGGCACCGTCATCATATAAAAACCATACGGGTTAAATTGCGATTGCAAATAAAGCGTGTTTTCAGGATCTGTCACTGCGGCTTTACGTGCCGCTTTATCTAGCAAGCTGTAGTTATCACTAAAGCCGAAAAGTGCTTTTTTATCACCATCGGTACTTTGCTTTTGACTGGTAATGCTATCAATTAAAAACACCCAAAATGTATCCATCCTAATTGATGCACCAGGTAAATTAGGCAGTGCCCAGCTATCACCTAATAAAAAGTTCTCTATGTACTGTTTTACTTTATAGCGCTCTAAGTTTGAATAATACTGGCTTTTATCACCTTCACGCTGCGCCCTTAATAACAAGCCCATCAGGCCCGATATTGCCTCTGAGCGCAGTCTAAATTGCGCAGCCCACTGCGTACTTTGCTGTGTACTTTCGCTGCCTTTAAATTCATTAAGCAGCTCATGCATCATCCCTTGGTTAGCTGCACACTCTTGGCCTAGGCGTTTATCTCTTTGAATTTCCGCATAATACTTTTTACAGGTATTATCGAGCAGCACTTCATCCATTAAATTCGCAGCCGACGTAGCTATAGCACTACCCGCTTTTATTACTGCGACCGCCGCCGCAATGGGCGCAGTTATCGGAATAAATGCCATCACACCCAAAGCAATATTGATCATTTGCCACGCCATTTCATCGGCAGTTTCACCTACTTTTATGTCGTTAACCACGGTTAAATTACGAAAGCGCTCTAAGCTATCCATACCTTCGCGTGATGGGCAAACCGAGAGCTGGCTAATAGCATAAGCGGCAATATGTACACGGCGATTTTGCGCTCGGCTAGTTTCATCTTTATTATTTACAAGTGGCTGAGTATAACCCAGCCCTTGCACTTCAATGCGCGCCTCATCAATACCTGCTTGAGTGACTAAAATATTTTTAACAGCATCGGCTCGTCGCTCAGATAGCGCCATATTATAATCGTAATGACCCAGATCGCAGGTATGGCCTACCACTATAATTTTAAGCGATTCGTTGAGCTCAAACGCTTTTAAAACCGCTTCACTTTGCTGCAAAATAGCATCACGGTATTCATCGGTTACCTGCTCACTATTAAGTGCAAACTGTGCTTTAATTACCACGTCTTTTACTATTTCTTTAGCACTTAAATGCTCAAAGTAATCGTTAGCAACCGTTTTATAATGCTGCTTAGATTGCGCTAAGTTAGGAATATCAGTGCCAATCTGCTGTACTGTAGTTTGCCCAAGCGCAACAATGTTAGTCGCTAAATCAGCCATATTTAACGCATTGCCTGTTGCATCCATTGCCACTTTAGGAATACCAATACGCCCAGCAACTGTACCGCTGTACTGCCTCATTTGAGCCGGTGTATTCTCAGGCAGTCGCCACAAATTTTTTGCAAGCGCATCTTTCCAATCATCTGTTGCAAAGCCTGCGCGGGCAGTACGTAGCTTTTGCCACGCATCTTGCCCATCTTGCATAGCAAATACAGCGTCTAGGGTTGCTTGAATAGTTGTATCAGCATTTGCTCTTAAATGATCATGTAATGCCTTGGCAATTTTACTGCCTAACACAAATTTACCATTAGTGGTAAAGTTACCATTGCTGGCACTTGCGGTTATATCGGTATTTATTAACCCTGCGGCGAGTTGTGCGCGGCCTTTTGCCACCGCCCAACCATGGCAAAAACTCTCAAAGCCACTGGCTATTTTTATTGGTTCATCGCTCACTTTAGCGCGGCCAACCTCTTTACCGCTTTCATCTTTAACACTAATATTTTTAGGGTCGTACGTGGCATGCTCGGTTTTTAAATCTTTAGCATAACTAATTAAATGGCTATAAAAGCGCGGGAATTGCTTTATTATTGCCTCTTCAACCGAGAGCGGATCGCAGTTAATTACGTCAAACTCACCAGCCTCATTTATTATACCAAAGCGGATCATTTCTGCTAATTCGTAGTAATAATATGTGCCGTCAAATTGGAGGGATTTAGCACACCAGCGCTCAAATTGTCCTTTAAGTAGCTCTTCTTCAAGCCTTATTTTAATTCGGTATAACCCTTTAGGTAACTTCTTATCAGTACCCGATATGACCGCTAAGTTGGTTTCAGGGTCGAAAGTAGCTGGTATATCCTCCCCCACTGGTGGTGACAAAACAATTTCTTCATCCGAAGAGAGAAGCGGTATATTTGGATTTATACTTAAAATTATTGCCCGGGTTTTTGCTAGTATATAAGCTTGAATACTTTGTAAGTTCTTCTGAGTTATTTCTCTTTCATACCACTTATTGTAAGTGTCATCTTCGCTATTTTCTGTAGGCTGTTTTAAATTGGTAACTGATACTGTTTGTAACTCTAATAATGGTGTATTTGAGCTACTGTAATTTTTTAAATTATCAACAAACTCTTTCGCCCATCCACTAGGGTTATTATTGGCAATAAGCCCTATAGACTCCATGGGCGGAATAATAACAGGCCGTTGATTATTAATTGCCATATATGCATGAAATGGCTGACGCGTCTCTAAAGACTCATTGTTTATCGTGGATAAAATACCGCCTTTATTTGTTTTTAATACAACAGGCTTTTTTGTATCATATTTGGCTAACTTAGGCTGCTCAGCCACCACGATTCGGTTTGCTACTGGCGTTAATTTGCCAACAGGTTTATTATTTTCAACATATCCTGTTAGTATATAAACCAATGGACTTGCAGATCCTTTGCTCATGTCATGCATTTTACTTTCCTTGTGCTGCTAAGTTAGTAATTGCTACAGGGACTAAAGTTCTCATGCCCCAGATTCCTTTTTCTTTAACTACCCCCTCAGTTTGCACACCTGTAAGTATGTTTTTTGTTCTGATAACACGCTCTGAAAGATAAAACCCATTTTCATCACGTTCTTGCGAGTGCTTTATTGTATACTCTAATTGATAATCTTCCTCTTGAGAAAAAATAACTCCACCACCTGTTCCTTTCTCTGAATGCTCTATTTCAGGGTTTGCAATATTCACCCAATGAAAATGAAAGTCTTTCCTGCCGTAGGTCATAAACGCTAAATACTTACCATCAGGCGAAATGCGGTGGTTTTTCATTTCCCACTCTTTCGGAAAACCAAAATTAACTTTGCGCACTACTTCACCATTAAACTTATGTATCCAAAAGCCATCGTGCTTTACCGCTAAAAATTCTTTATCGCCCGGGAGTAAAAACAGCTCATCTGAATAAATTATTTTGCGCTGTGTAAGAGTGGCTGTTGATACCTGGTAGTTGTAATGTTTACCATCTGCATAAAAAATCACATTATCGCTATCTGAGGTCCAGTTAAATGAAGGATGCCCCCCCCCGCCTGACATGGTGATTAGTTTTTGTTCTTTGGTGTCGTAAAGCTGGCGTGTCGCTCTATCATTGATATAACCCGAAATTGCTATATAGCGGTTATCTGGTGAGCGAACTGCCTTATGCAGCCCTACAGGTCTAAATTGTATAAACACTTCTTCAGGAATTATGCGGCGCCTGTCTGAGCCATCTAAACGCGATGACCACAGCGTGCGTATCTCACTGTATTTGTATTTATTCCAAAACATTAACCGCGGGGTTGAGAAGGTATCTGCATCGCCATACACCTCTTCGCGTATTTCTAATGGCCATTCAGGGTGGTTTTTATGCTCTTTAGCCCATGGGTATTTAGCAACATCAACTTCTACTTGTGGTGAACTTTGCGATGAGGGCTCTGAGCAACCGCTTAGCAATAAGCTAAAACAAACGCTGAGGGCGCAAAGCATGCTGTTATTTTTTAAAAACGTCATTAAAATTATCCTTTTACTACATGCACTTATTTACGAGGTAATATAAATAAGTGCATTCATTAAAACTTATGTCATTGAGTCAAAGTGCTTGCACTTACTCTTCTACTATTTCTGCCATTAAAACGGATTCTGGCGTTTGGTCGTAAAGCTCACTGAATGGGACATTGTCGAAAATGTAATAAGCTGGCTGGCCATCATTTGGGTCTTGCATTAAATCAAAGTTGCCACTTTGAGGGATATTAGCAAATTTTATTTTTACCCACGTAGAATCAAGCCTTACGCTGGCTATAGATTGTACTTGTTGCCAGCTATGTTGTTTGTTTATAAGTATAAGCTGCTCTTTGTCATACTTTGGCGTATTTGGGTCAACCTGATACATAAATACAAAAGCAGGCTTAACCATAGTTAACGGGTTTATGTTATTTACTACCATTGGCATACTGTGCGGGGCACTCATACTAACTCCCAAATACTTGTTGTAGTTTTGCTTTGGTTTTAGGGCCTGGTATGCCGTCTATGTCGAGATTGTGCTCGTACTGAAATTCTTTTACACCAATGCGAGTTTTTTTACCCATAACACCATCAACCGTGCCACAATTAAACCCCAACATATTGCACCTGCCTTGCACACCTGAAAGCGTATCGATTGGATCTAGGTTGCCTATTTGCACGTTAAAGCTTTTAGTTGGTGTGGTTTCACCTTCATTTAGATATAAATCAATGGTGCCGGTTAGGGCGTCGTTATTATTAAGCTCCACCTCAATAAGTCCATCACTTTGCAGTACGGTGTCTATTGTTTGGCTACCAATATTGAGTGCTACGCGTTTACCAGCTACGTCATCGCCGTCGTCGTACGATACTTGCAGGCGAAAGTACTCTTTTTCGTTTTGTACAACAAAGCTATTAATGCTGTTGGTGCGCAGCGGTATGAACTTTTCTTTTTTTGGCGGAATCGTAATTTTATCGCCCGGGTAAATTAAGTTGGGGTCTGGGCGTAGGGCTTTAAACTCTGCATTGCTTGGGTGGTTGTAAAGCGCTTTAGATGTTTGGTAGCCGTATTGCTTTGCTATGCGCAATAGCGTTTCACCTTGGGCTACGGTGTGTTGTTGAGTCATTGTGTATCCTTAAACCTTGCCTACAGACCAATCTTCGCTGTCGAGTTCAAAAAAGCTGACTTTGGCGTTTTCAAAATCGGGACCTGATACGTTGGCGTAGCCGTTTTGATCGAGCTGACCGGTAATAACATGGCCGTTGCGTAGGCGTATTTTGTAGCCCATGTTGGCTTGTGGCTCGCCGGCTTCGTCGAGCAATTCAATTTCATACGCTAATGTCGGCTGCTCAACTGTAAACGTGGTGGTGTCTACTGCGCCACTGGCGGTTACAATCACGCTATAAAGTCCTGGCTTTACTGCAAAGTAATACTGCCAAAACGAAACTTCGTCAGGGCGTTTTTTGTCGAGCTGCAAGGTTACTTGCCCGTTAGTTGGCCCTTGCCATTTAATAACCACGGTACGACTGTTGCTACATGAACCTTCAATATTGAGCTTCCAGCCATCGGGTACGCGTAAGCTAGTACCTGATCTAGCGGGTTTACGATTACTAAAGCCTAAGTTGTAATCGTAGATTAAATTGGCATTTTTATAGCCTGTATATTGCTCGGCGAGCTGCTCTACGGTTTCAGTTGTTTGTAAAAGGTGGTTTGAAAAATTTTGTCTAACTTGATGTGAGGCTTTTAACAATACGGTGCTTTGCACAGCGGGTTTGTATATACACACTGCAGGCAAGTATACTTCAACAACGGTTGGTCTTGATGCACGGCTACTTTTTTGCGTTGATTGAGCAATATAGTTTGCTTGCCCTTCGCCATGTTGGCTATTGAGTAGCGCGGGGTTTGCTAAAAAGCTTGCTTGTTGGGAGCCACTTAAAAAATGCTCCGAAGCCGAATAGTCAGGTGCAGTATTTACTCCTCCAGATGCGGAAAACTTGGTGGTACTCACCAGTTCTTTTGGATAAACAGCTAAACCTTGCGCAGAATGTTTATAGGTGTTGTAGCTGACTTTTCGCCATGTTTTGTCATTTGCCCAAAATTGGCTGCGGGGATCGTCACGAAGTCGTGCGGCTTGGCGTTTATCAATAACACCATACTGATTATCTTGAATAAGCCGTTGTAATTTTTTCGGTAATGAAAAGAACTCAGCACGCCTGACGTAAGTAAACGTTACAACAGATTTAATTTCTTTGTCTTTTATTTCATCAAAAATATGGGCATGTTGAAAGTTCACCGCGTCCTTGGTGAGCATGTGCATCCTCGCTCTCTCTATTGCTTAGCTTTAATTAACTAGGTACAAATATAGTTGCCCAATAATAAAGAAATAGGAACAAAAAATCTACCAGCATTTATACTGATTATTCACTTTCAGCTTTGCTCTCTCTTACATAATTGCTTGCGCCGCGCGTAATATAACGTAACTGCCATATAACTCGCTCAATCAGTTCATCGCGTTGCTGACCTTCTATATCGAGCGCTTCAGCGCCTGCATTAAATACCAAAGTAACCATGGCTTCTGCCTGAATATACGCATGAATAGCATCGCAGGGGGTTTCACTTTCTAAATAATGTGCGAGTTCTAAAATAAAGTGTTTCACTTCACGTGCCACTGCTGCTCTAAATGCTTTTGAGGTACCTGAGCGTTCACGCAGCAAAAGTCTAAACTGATTGCTTGAGTTATCAATAAACTCCATAAAAGTAACCACAGAGGTGTTGATGACACTGCCACCACTGGCTATTCGTCTGCGTGCTTGGCGCATCAGCTGGCGCAGGGTTAAACCCGCTTCATCAACCATGGTTAAGCCCAACTCGTTCATATCTTTAAAGTGACGATAAAAAGAGGTAGGCGCAATACCAGCTTCGCGTGCTACTTCACGCAAGCTTAAATTAGAAAAGCTATGATCAGCACTAAGTTGATTAAATGCAGCTTCAATTAATGCTTGTCGTGTTTTTTGTTTCTGTTGTGCTCTAACACCCGACATCAACAGCTCCCTGAGTGAATTTGTAATAAATTTTTAATTAAAAAAATAGCTAATAGTACAGTCTAATACTTGACGGCAGCAGATTGAAATATTATTTTAGCGTACAGTTGTACGCTGAGAAATGAGAAACATGAAAAAACCACCGATTATATGGACCAACGTCCTTTTCTTTAGCCTGACGTTTTTGGCTGCTATTACACTTGTACCTTGGTATGGGTTTAACTATGGCTTTACAGGCACGCAGTGGGTTGCTTTTGTAGCTTGCATGTTTTTTGCAGGATTATCGATCACCGCGGGCTACCATCGTTTATGGGCGCACAAAACTTACAACGCTCACCCTGTGGTTGAATTTATTTTTGCCCTTGGTGGTGCCTTTGCGCTACAAAACAGTGCATTGCATTGGAGTAGCGATCATCGAATTCACCATGGTCAAGTTGATGACCCAGTTAAAGACCCTTATGCCGCCACTAATGGCTTTTGGTACAGTCACATTGGCTGGATGCTTCGCGACTACCAAGGCGACAGCTACGATGATTACAGCAACTGTCGTGATTTACAGCGAAATAAAATTGTTATGTGGCAGCACAAGCATTACTTAAAATTGGTAATTGCCATGAATGTTGGTTTACCGCTAGTACTCGGCTTAATGCTTGGTGATGTATGGGGCATGTTACTGTTAGCAGGCTTATTGCGTTTAGTGCTGAGTCAGCACTTTACCTTTTTTATTAACTCAGTAGCACACATTTGGGGTTCACGTCCTTACACTGAAAAAAATACCGCGAGAGACAATGGCTTTTTAGCACTATTTACCTACGGTGAGGGTTATCATAACTTCCATCATATTTTTGCCAGCGATTACCGCAATGGCATTAAATGGTTTCATTACGACCCAACAAAATGGATGATCCGCTCACTCGCTGCCATTGGTTTAGCGAGTAAATTAAAGCGTACACCGGTTGAGCGCATTGAAAAAGCTAAAGCAGAAACCTTAATGAGCAAAACACAAGGTCGCCTTGCAAAATTGCCTTTAGCGCAAGATAAGCTTACATTATTACAACAAGAGTACGATTTGTTGCTTAAAAAGCTGCAAAATTATTGCTCATTACAAAAACAAGTGTTGGAAGCTAAAAAAAATAATATGGCAAAGCAGTGTGAAAAGTCGGCATTAATGGCACAATATCACGAGCTTGAAGCCGCCTGGGAAACACAAAAACAGGCATGGCTAGCACTTAATGCGAGGTTATTAAAAGCCTCTTTTAGTTAAAATAGGAGTGGCTGTGGCCAAACAACCAGAAAAGAAAAAAGTACCCGTGAGCTACCAATATGATGCAATCATTATTGGCACGGGTCCTGGCGGTGAAGGGACCGCTATGAACCTCTCTAAAAGTAACAAAAAAGTAGCGGTTATTGAACGCCAAACTGCTGTTGGTGGTGGTTGTGTTCACTGGGGAACCATTCCTTCAAAGGCACTTCGCCATTCGGTTAGTCGCTATATCGAATACAAAGCAAACCCTTTGTTTAACGTAGGTGAGCGCCCAGTAAGACTTACTTTTCCAGATATTTTACGACATGCCAGCTCGGTAATTTCAAAGCAATCAAACTTACGAAGCAGCTTTTACGATCGTAACCGCATTCATATGTTTCAAGGCGATGCTAGCTTTGTTGATAAGCACACTATTGAAATTAGACGTAATGACGGTTCAACTGAACGCCTAACTGCACAAACTATTGTTATTGCTACCGGCTCACGCCCTTATCGCCCACCAGGTGTTGATTTCACCCATTCGCGTATTTATGAAAGTGACACAATTTTAGGCCTTGAACACGATCCTCATCGCGTACTTATATACGGCGCGGGTGTAATTGGCTGTGAATACGCATCTATCTTTAAAGGGCTAGGTGCAAAGGTTGATTTAGTAAATACTCGCGATCGCCTACTTGCGTTTATGGATGCTGAAATATCTGATGCGCTTAGCTATCACTTTTGGAATAGTGGCATTGTTATTCGTCATAACGAAGAATTTGATCGCATTGAAACCCGCGATGACTGTGTTGTTATGCATTTAAAATCAGGTAAACGTGTAAAGGCTGACTGCATTTTATTTGCCAATGGCCGTACTGGTAATACCGATACACTGAATTTAGAAGCGATTGGCTTAAAAGCAGATAGCCGCGGACAAGTAAAAGTAAACGAAACCTACCAAACAGAAATAGACAATGTATACGCAGTAGGCGATGTTATTGGCTACCCAAGCCTTGCTAGTGCTGCATTTGACCAAGGCCGGATTGCCGCAGATGCCATCGCTTGTGGTAACTGCGATGAAAAGCTGATTATTGATATTCCAGCCGGTATTTATACTATTCCTGAAATGAGTTCTGTTGGTAAAACAGAGCAGCAATTAACTGCCGCAAAAGTACCGTATGAAGTGGGGCGTGCGCAATTTAAACACTTAGCCCGTGCGCAAATTGCAGGTACCGATGTGGGTAGTTTAAAAATATTGTTCCATACAGAAACCAAAGAAGTACTTGGCGTGCATTGCTTTGGTGAGCGTGCTTCTGAGATTGTTCACATTGGCCAAGCTATAATGGAACAAAAAAATGGTGGCAATACCATCGACTACTTTGTAAATACTACGTTTAACTACCCAACAATGGCAGAAGCTTATCGAGTTGCGGCATTAAATGGTTTAAACCGCTTGTTTAAGTAAAAACTTAAGTAAAATAGTTTGCACAAAAAAGCCCGCTAATTAGCGGGCTTTTTATTGCTAGTTCACAACTTACTTATGATATTGTGCACTTAGCTCATGCACAGCGTTAATAAATACACCCGCATTTTCTGGATCAACATCAGGTGTAATACCATGACCTAAGTTAAATACATGACCATTGCCAGTGCCAAAGTCTTCTAAAATAGTGCCGACTTCTTGGCGAATACGATCTGGCGTGCCGTGTAGCATTGAAGGATCCATATTGCCTTGTAGTGCCACTTTATCGCCAACACGACGTTTGGCATCACCAATATTAATAGTCCAATCTAGGCCTACTGCATCACAACCTGTTGCTGCAATTGCCTCAATCCATTGGCCACCATTTTTAGTGAATAAAGTAACGGGTACTTTACGGCCATCATTTTCGCGAATTAAGCCATCAACGATTTTGTGCATGTATTGCAGTGAAAACTCATTGTAGTCACGCGGGCTCAATACACCGCCCCACGAATCAAATATCATCAGCGATTGTGCACCCGCTTTAACTTGCGCGTTTAAGTAATCAATCACTGAATCAGCTAGCTTATCAAGCAATAAATGCAGTGTTTGCGGCTCAGCAAACGCCATTTTTTTGATTTTACCAAAAACCTTACTGCTTCCGCCTTCAACCATATAAGTTGCAAGTGTCCAAGGTGAACCCGAGAAACCAATTAATGGCACTTCACCTTTAAGCTCACGACGAATAGTGCTTACAGCATTCATTACGTAGCCAAGCTCATCGGTAGGATCAAGTTTTGGAATTTTTTTAACATCGGCTAATGATGAAATTGGGCGTTCAAACTTAGGGCCTTCACCTGTTTCAAAGTACAAACCTAATCCCATTGCATCGGGAATAGTTAAAATATCACTAAATAAAATAGCGGCATCTAACGGGTAACGGCGCAGAGGCTGTAAAGTTACTTCACAGGCTAACTCAGCATTTCTACACAGGCTCATAAAATCGCCCGCTTGTGCACGTGTAGCACGGTATTCAGGTAAATAACGTCCAGCTTGACGCATCATCCATACTGGCGTGACATCAACAGGTTGCTTGGCAAGGGCACGTAAATAACGGTCGTTTTTTAATTCGCTCATAGCGTATAGAGTCCTAGGGCTTTTAGAAATTGTGCAAGATTGTACCACCATATTTGCGCCCCCTCTATCGCTAAGCGATTAAATCGCCTTAGAGTAGCGCTAGATCAAGTAATTTTTAGTTTTCATTTTATTTTGTATATAAAACAACCAAGCAAACGTTAATAATAAAAACTTTTCATTAAACTATTTGCAACATTTAAAAAAGCTTGGTATTGTTACTCCCGCGTTAACAAAACAATAACAAAAATTGTTAATACAAAAATAATAAAAATCTCTAATAAAAATAAGAATGCTTGTTTAAACAAGTCTAATAAAGAAATTAAACCACCGTAACAGGTGGTTTTTTCTTGCCTGAAATAAATTACTTACAACTTATACCTTAAACAAAACCCTCTGTGGTACTACATCTATTTTACTTGTTGATATACACGCCAATTAAATATATCTTGGATGATAGAAACTTTATTACCAATTAAAAATCCAACCCAGCTTAGGAGAAGAATTATGCTGAAGCGTGTAGAAAAAGCTCAACAAAAGTGGGGGGGTAGCCATACGGTCATCGACAATTGGTTAAACGAACGCCAAGAGCTGATTGTGCTTTATTGTAAAATTGCAGGCTTTTCACCTTACGAGAAAAAAGATCAATCTTTGCCTGAACCATCACAAATTCAAGCATTTTGCCAAATCTTAATGGATTACCTATCGGCCGGCCACTTTGAAGTGTACGACGATATTGCTAAAGCTTGCGAAAAGAAAGGCTTAGAAAGCCAACAACTAGCAAATACTATATACCCACGTATTTCAGATACCACTGACATTGCTCTAGATTTCAATGACAAATACGCTGAAGTAGACGCAGAAGATTTGTTAGTAGGATTTGATAATGACCTATCGGTTATTGGTGAAGCACTCGAAGCGCGCTTTGCACTTGAAGATGAGTTAATTGATAACTTATATTCTAACCACACTGACTAATTAGTTATTCAGTGCAATAAAAAAGGGACCTAAGGTCCCTTTTTTGTTTTATATAAATACTTATTCTGCAGCGGCAGCTTCTGCATCATTTTGAATTTCTAATAATTCAACTTCAAAAATAAGTGTTGAATTAGCAGGAATTTTACCTAAATCACGATCACCGTAAGCAAGATCTGAAGGAATGGTAAATTTGTACTTAGAACCAACAGTCATAAGTTGTAAACCTTCAGTCCAACCAGGAATAACACGGTTTAGTGGAAAAGTTGTTGGCTCGTTGCGAGAGTAAGAGCTATCAAATTCAGTACCGTCTAAAAGAGTACCTTTATAATGCACTTTAACTACGTCAGTCGCTACTGGCTTAGCGCCTTCGCCTTCGCTCATTACTTCGTACTGTAAACCAGACTCAGTAACCATTACGCCTTCTTTTTTAGCATTTTCAGTTAGGTATTTTTCACCCTCAACTTTGCTTTTTTCAGACTCTACTTTTGCTTTTTCTTCTTGTTTAGTACGCACTGACTCATCTAATGCTGTTAATACTTCACGAATTTTCTCTTCGTCAATTTTAGCATTACCAGCAAGTGCATCTTCAAAGCCACGCATTAATAATGCTTGATCTAATTCGATACCAATCTCTTTTTTATCTGCTAGGTCTTTATTTAAAAAGTTACCTACAGATGCACCAATACCGTATGCTTGTTGTTGCGCTACAGTATCTAGCTTAACGTCTGCTTGCTCTTTTTTTGCTTCTTGATTACAAGCTGTAAGCGCTAAAACTGACGCTGCAATCAATGACAATTTAATCGTCTTTCTCATTTTAAATCTCCGACACACTTTGCAGTTGTCATTTATTGTAATATTACTAGTTAAAGATTAACGGCCTACATGGTAGGCTGCTTGTTTAATAGCTAAACTAAAAACATATCCAGTGATTAGACAAACAACCTAGGCGTTTTTCGCAACCTAGTCTAACCTCTCAGTCACGAAGAGTTAAGAGGAAATACCTGTAATATGTCGTTATTTCGTACTTTTTTAGTTGCTACCTGCTGTTTATTAACAATTGCATGTAGTGATGAAAAACAACAAGCAGTGGCTAGTTTTGAGCACACAGCACAAGGTGCTTTCTCATCCGCACTATCGCATGATGGTCAATACAGCTTAGTGTCTTCTATCAATCATGGGGTCGCCCTTTGGGATAATCAACAGCAAGCGCTTAAATACCAATGGTTTCAACAACAGGCTGAAGATAGCTTAGTTTATGCCGTAGCCATTGCTTTTGATAATAGCGTGGCTGTTACCGCCGAAAAAACCACCTTTGCCGTTTGGGATATAGCCTCAGGCAAAAATAAAGGCTTTTACAAAATACAAAAAGCCAGCATCCGCGATATTGCCATTAGTAACCAAGGTAACAGTGTTATTTACGGGCGCAGCGATGGCGTTGTGGTATTTATAAACCTTAACACTGGCAGACGCATTGAATTTTTAGGCCACCAAGATAAAGTAAACACCGTAGACCTATCACCTAATGGGCGCTATGCATTGAGCGGCTCAAACGATTATGTGGCCTACTTATGGGATACCCAAAGTGGACAAGTTATCCATCGCTTTAATCACCCAACCCGAGTAACCCAAGTCGCTTTAGATCCTCAAGGTCGTTATGCTTTTACCGCCGACAGTATGGCACAAGCAAATGTATGGAAGCTGACTACAGGTGACCTTGTTAGTAAACTAAAGTATATTGCGCGTCAGAAAATTTTTACTGCGGTGCGTTTTAACGACCAAGGCACTTTATTAGCAACCGGTTCACCCAACAAACAGGTGGATTTATGGCAGCTAAACAGTGGTGAAAAAATTCAAACATGGCAAGTGACCCCACGAGAAGGCAGTAGGCCAAAATCGGCAGTGGTACTTGATGTGACATTTACAGATAACGGTAAATCATTGTTAACTGAAAGCTCAAGCGGAATCGCTGAGCGCTTTATTATACGAGAACCAAATGAACACAATTGAACATCGGTTAATGGAGCTTGAGGCTAAAGTGGCTTTTCAAGACGAAACGATTGAAATTTTAAATGATGAAATAAAAGTTCACCAGCAACAGATGGCAAAAATAAAGCGCCAAACCGAGTTGCTGGCTGAAAAACTTAAAGAGTCACAGTCATCACAGCCTATGATGTCGAATATGCCAGAGCCACCGCCGCCACATTATTAAGCAGCACTAACAAGGCACTAATCGCCTGGATTAAACACGCCAATGATCTGTTCAAATTGGCGTGTTGATGCCTGCACAGCCTGCTCTGGTTGAGCCATTTTATGGCCACACTGCATACATTCAACTTTTTCTACGTCGTGCTCTTTGTAAAGCATTAACATATCCATGGTTTTACACTCAGGACACGTTGCTCCAGCAATAAATCGTTTTTTATGTTTCACTTCGCTTTTCCTACCATTTTGACTGACGTTATTTTATCGCAATATTTGCCTACTTGATACGATTGATATGGCTAATAAGATCCGTGTTATAATGGCGGCAATTCAATCAAGGCACAGTAAAGTAACGTATTTATGATCCAAATCTCAGAAATAGAACTGCTTCGCGGTGGCAAAGCTTTATTAAAAAATGCATCGGCTACACTATTCCCAGAGCACAAAGTAGGCCTTGTTGGTGCCAATGGCTGTGGTAAGTCAACGCTATTTAGTTTATTAAAATCTGAGCTTTCGTTAGATGGCGGTAATTGCAGTATTCCTAAGGATTGGTCACTGGCCTCAGTAAAGCAAGAAACCCCCGCCCTTGAAATAAGCGCCATAGATTACGTACTGCAAGGCCACCCTGAATACTACGCACTAAGAATTGCGTTGCGTGAAGCCGAGCAAAATCACGATGGCGACACTCAAGCTAAAGTGCATATTCAGCTTGAAAACATTAAAGGCTATAGTATAGAAGCCAAGGCAGGTGAGCTGTTACATGGTTTAGGCTTTGCTAATAATCAAATAGAAAACCCGGTAAGTGCATTTTCGGGTGGTTGGCGCATGCGCTTAAACTTAGCCCAAGCGCTTATTCGCGATGCCGACTTACTGTTACTGGATGAGCCAACAAACCACCTTGATTTAGATGCCGTGTATTGGCTCGAGCGTTTTTTACGTGCTTACACCGGCACGCTAGTACTTATTTCTCATGACCGTGAGTTTTTAGATGCTGTGGTTGATCAAATTTGGCATATAGATAAACAACTTATTAATGTGTACAAAGGTAACTACTCGCAGTTTGAACGCCAAAAAGCTGAGCGCCTATTGCAGCAGCAAGCCATGTTTGAAAAACAACAAGAACAAATAGCGCATCTTGAGCAGTTCATTACCCGCTTTAAAGCCAAAGCCAGTAAAGCCAAACAGGCACAAAGCCGTGTTAAAGCGCTAGAGCGCATGGAAAAACTTGCCCCAGCACATGCTGACTCGCCATTTGATTTTGAATTTGCTGAGCCAACCGCCCTGCCCAATCCGCTAATGACACTCGACAAAGCCAAAGCCGGTTATGGCGATGTCACCATTTTAAACAGTATTAAGCTGAACTTAGTACCAGGCAGCCGTATTGCACTACTGGGTAGAAATGGCGCAGGTAAATCAACACTGATTAAATTACTATCAGGTGACTTACAACCTCAAGCAGGTGAAGTGTTTCAGCATCAAGGCTTAAACATTGGCTACTTTGCGCAGCATCAACTGGAGTCTCTAGATTTAAAAGCCAGTGCCGTCACTCACCTGCAACGCTTAAACCCTAAAGCCAGCGAACAATCATTGCGTGACTTTTTAGGCGGTTTTGCCTTTGTAGGCGATAAAGCACTCGACCCCGTGGCTCCCTTTTCTGGCGGTGAAAAAGCCCGTTTAGTACTGGCTATGTTGGTTTATCAAAAACCAAATTTACTACTACTCGATGAGCCAACCAACCACCTTGATTTAGAAATGCGCCACGCTTTAGTTATGGCATTACAAGGCTTTGAAGGCGCTATGGTCACGGTATCGCATGACCGTCATATGCTTAAAAATACCGCCGATGAATTTTATTTAGTTGATAATGGCGAGGTCACCCAATTTGGCTACGACCTAGATGCATATTATCAGTGGCTGCTTAATGCTAATAAAGAAGCCGCTAAAAACGACACCGACGAAGAGCCAAAAGCCCATTCACAAGTTAACCGTAAAGAGCAAAAGCGCTTAGAGGCAGAGTTTAGAAAAGCGATTCAGCCGCTGAAAAAGCAAATTGAAAAACTTGAAAAGCAATTAGATAAGTTTGCTGCAGAACTAGCTGACGTTGAAGAGGCGCTAGGCGATAACACTCTCTATAACGACGAAAATAAAGGCAAGCTTAAAGAGTTAATTACTAAACAAGCCACACTCACGCCTAAACTTAACGATGTTGAAGAAGAGCTACTTATGGCCCTTGAAGAAATGGAACAAAAAGAGCAGGCATTCGCCGATGAACTTGCTTAACAGCAATGATTTTTGGCAGTTTGCATGTAACCTTTACAGCAAAGGTGACATGCAAACGCGCCTGTTGGATTATCAAAACCAGCTAGGTAAAAACGTCAACCTATGCTTGTTGCTGTATTACTTAGATTCTCTAAATCTAGCTATTAACCAAACACAGCTAAGCAAGCTTGAACAATCAATTAGTGAGTTTGATAAGCAGGCATTGAAGCCACTACGAGCCACACGTGCCTATTTAAAAGCCAATAAAACCGAGGTTACAGATTACGCCGCAATTCGAAAAGCACTTCTCGGTGCCGAGCTAAAATTAGAAAAGCAGCAACAGATAATATTGATTGATGAAGTTAATAGTATGAATTTAACACCTTGTGCAACGCCCAATAACAGCGATAAATATTTGACATAATTTTTCACTATTCATTTCATCAGATCATAAAGCCATTTATATTATGAATATTAGCTCTTATATACATGGTTACTTTGGTTTACTTTTATACACCAAGCTATATATCTTTAGTTTTGTATTGAAATACCTCTTCTAAAGGTAAGTTAAAAACTAAAGAAATTTTAAAAGCCACCTCTAAAGTGGGTGAATATTTATTTGCCTCAATTGCCATTACCGTTTGCCGCGTTACGCCAATAGCATCTGCTAACTGCTTTTGCGTCATTTCATCGCGTAAAAAGCGTAATGTTCGAATAGAGTTAGTTATTGCATACTCACTCATAGATATCACCCGTTCTGCCTTTATAAAGCTGCGCTATGTAATTGACTATTTCGGCAATCAAAAAAGCGCCTACCATGATATGCATTGGTAAATATGGAATATTATATTCGATAGCTGGGCCCCAGTTATTAGCTTCAATTTGATATTGAAAAATAGCAACACAAATTCCCGCCTGTAAGATTATGGCTTTGTATTTATAACCCACTAAATTTATTTGCTTTTCTCTCACATCAGGTGGCTGATTTAATTCATTATCACTGATAAATGTAAGTAATAAATAGCTCAATACTATAAGTATCACAGAATAAATTAACACCTGTAGCAATAAGCCAGATAACCAAGAAACAGAACTAAGCTGCTGCGTACTCGCATTCATTAGGCTGTTTACATAAAAGTAAGATATGTACACGCTTACTAGTAAATCGATACTCAGCGTCAGTTCTCTAAAACTTATGCTTTGTAAAAGTTCTTTAAAGTGCTCTGAACGAGTCATATAAAGCTAACTCCAAGTAAAATATTTTTGACTTTTAAACTATAAGTTCACTTTTTATCCATGTCAAATATATTTAACACCAGGTTTATTTTATTTAACCTAAAACAAAGCAACGGTTATTCAAAGCTGAACTTTGCTGACCATCTTTATTATAAAAGTGATTAAAAAATCGCAGATAATTTACTAAAAAGTGCAAAATCGACTTAACTTTATTGATCAAAATCAACATCTGCATTGCCCATTTTATAATCTGTAAAATAGCTTGATCTGGATCATATCAAGTACCACTGAGCCAGCCTATGATTACCCCATAGACATCAGGAGGCAATTATGGACGTATTCTTTAGAGATTTTTTTAGCGACCCAGTACTATTTTTATCATTTGGATTTTTAGGCGTCGTTATTAGTTTATGCCTCTTCTTTGTGTATTTTTTCATGAAAAAAGTACACGATGCAGATATTAAAGAACAGCATTAAGCACGACGCACAAAGCGCCTTATTAGTTTACTGATTAGGCGCTTTTTATTTTTAAATATAAAAAATTTGCTACACTAGCGCTTCGTTAATTGCAAAGTGCGTAGTACAGACATGATCCCTAAGTTCAAACCTGCATGGTGGATGACCAACCGACACGTTCAAACCATAATACCGCGTTTTTTCCGCCCTTTTCATCATACTCGCTATGAACTTGCGCAACTTGATACGCCCGACGGAGACTTTATTGAGCTTGCTTGGTCACTCCCGCATAACGAAAAAGCACCACTCGCAGTAGTACTTCATGGACTTGAAGGCAATATCAACAGTTTTTATGCTAAAGGCATGATGAAGTCATTAAAAAAGCAAGGCTTTGCTGTCGTATTGATGCACTTTAGAAACTGCTCAACCGAAGTAAACCGCTTACCAAGAGCCTACCATAGTGGCGACACCGCCGATTTAGCTTTTTTTATAAATCATTTAAAACAACAGTTTCCAAATCGCCCTATTGTAGCGGTGGGTTTTTCATTGGGTGGTAATGTACTGGCTAAGTATTTAGGCGAAGAAAACATTCACTGCCCGCTTAACGCAGCTGCCGTGATATCTGCGCCCTATGATTTATCATCATCTAGTGATGTTATTCGTAAAAGCTTAGGTAAAATTTATCAAAAATATTTGCTCGATCGAATGAAAAAGTCGATGCAACGTAAATTACCGCAAATTAAACAACAGATACCGATCACCACTGATCAATTAATGGAAATTGACGATTTATTAGAGTTCGATAACCAGCTTACAGCACCGTTGCATGGCTTTGAGAATGCACACGATTACTACAAAAAAGCCAGTGCGATGCCCTACTTAAAAGATATTGCGACACCTACACTAATTATTCATGCCAAAGACGACCCTATGCTGTCGATTAAAGCGGTTCCAAGTAGTCAGGATGTAAGCGAGCATGTTACGCTGCGTATCTCTGAAAAAGGCGGCCACGTTGGCTTTATTAGCGGTAACAATCCACTTAAGCCCGTGTATTGGCTAGAGCAAGTAGTGCCTGACTATTTTAAGCAATGTGTATTTAATAACACCGATAAAGAGTGACTATGATTATTCCTTTTGAACAACTTGATAAAGACACACTGTACAACCTAATTGAAAGCTATGTACTGCGCGAAGGCACAGATTATGGCGAACAAGAATTCAGTATTGAAAGTAAAGTGGCGCAAGTTAATCAGCAATTAAAAAGCGGCGAAGCTATGGTGTTTTTCTCTGAACTGCACGAGTCGGTCACCATTATCTCGAAAAACGAATTCAAAGCACTGCAAAGTGAAGCGCAATTCGACGAGTAAACTTGTCAGACACGGCGTAAAAATAGACAATGGTTTTTTTAACTCAAAGAGCCATTATAAATGATAAAACTAAGCTCACTAGTTGCTGCAATGTCGATTGCATTAACCGGCGCAGTCAGCGCTGAAATAACCCCTTCAGATAAAGCAATTAAGCTTGCTCACGATACCATTTTAATCGACACCCACATTGATGTACCTTACCGCATTCATGATAAATGGGCGGATGTAACTAAAGCCACTGAGGGCGGCGATTTTGACTACCCTCGTGCAGTAAAAGGCGGTTTAAACGCGCCATTTATGTCGATTTATATTCCTGCTCATTTAGAGTTTGAAGGCAAAGGAAAAAGCTTTCAATTAGCGAATCAATTGATTGATGGTATGGAAGCGATTGCGTTTCGTGCTCCAGATAAATTTGCCATTGCCAGCTCAACAAGCGATATAGAAGCACAATTTGCGCAAGGTAAAATGTCGATTGCCATGGGTATGGAAAACGGATCGCCTATCGAGGGCGAAATGAAAAACCTACAACACTTTTTTGATCGTGGCGTGCGTTACATCACCCTAGCTCACTCGCAAAGCAATCATATTTCTGACTCATCATACGATATTCGTCGCAAGTGGAAAGGCTTAAGCCCATTCGGTAAAGAGCTAGTAAAAGAGATGAATAACATCGGCATGCTGATTGATGTATCGCATATTTCGGACGATGCATTTTATCAAGTAATGGAATTGTCTAACACACCCGTTATTGCGTCACACTCTTCACTACGTAAATACACGCCGGGTTTTGAGCGTAATATGAATGACGACATGCTGTTAGCCCTTAAAAAGAACGGTGGTGTGATTCAAATTAACTTTGGTTCAAGTTTTGTTACTTCAAAAGCCGGAAGTTGGTACGATCAATTCAAAAGTAAAAAACAAACAATTACTGAAGAAGGCAAAAAAGTAGCTAAAGATTTTGATGCGATGTACCGCGCTAAAAATCCATTTCCATTTGCTAGCCTTGAGCAAGTTCTTGATCATATTGATCACGTTGTGAAGCTAATTGGTATCGAACATGTTGGTATTGGCTCTGATTATGACGGTGTAGGTGACTCACTGCCTATCGGCTTAAAGGATGTATCTAGCTACCCTAACCTAGTTCAAGGTTTGATGGACAGAGGTTACAGTGATACCGATATTAAAAAGATTTTAAGCGGCAATACACTAAGAGTGTGGAAGCAAGCTGAGCAATACGCAAAATCGCATTAAGCTTTACGCGCTAGGCTTAGGTCTAGCGCTTATAGCCAATTTAAACACCGTATTTCGCCACTCACGCCCCCCCCTTCTTAATTAACCCGTATATTTCATCCTCATTTACCACATTTTTTAACAGACTTATATTTCGAAAACAGATAAATTACCCATTTTAGAGGCAGATTATTTTATGACTATAAACAAAGGAACTATTGCGATTACTATAGCAACACTTGCCTTGGTAATTTCATGCTACGGAACATTTTTTAAAGATCAGCCCAGTTCGCTTAATAAGCCCAAGCAGCAACAGCTAAGTCCCACAGTTTCTATTAGTACTCCTGCAGAATATCAGCAATCAAATGAAGCCTTAATTGACGAACTAAGCAAGAAAGTAAGTTCGCTACAACGCAAAGTAGCAAACTTAACACTGCACGCTAATGGCTCTTATCAAGAACAAGATACCGACGAATTTAAGGAACTTGTTCTTGACGTACTAGAGGAAAAACAGCAGCAAGAAGATGAAAAACGACGTGAGCAAAATCCTCTTTATAGCTTTTATGCAGACTTACCAGAAGACTATGATTTAAGGATCAAATCAGAACCTGATTATGCAAAACAAATAAACTCTCAATTAAGAGAGCAAACCTTAGATCCAAGCATCTCTGATTTAAATAGGTTAGCTGCACTGAGCCAACTGCAAATGAATATGTATATTCTAAATAAATCTACTATGCCTGAGTATGACTATGAAGTAGTAGGTAACATTTTAAATTTAGCGAACAACAGTAGTGATGAAAAATTTAAAATTCAAGCTATTGAGTTATCAACTCAAACACCGGTACTTGATTACCGCCTTGCAGAGCAATTTACAAACTTGTTAGAGCAAGACTCGAATGATTATATCCGTCGCTTAGCTGCACAAGGGTTGATGGCGCAATACTACCAAGCTCAAAATAAACAAGATGGTTATACGAAGCAAATGGCGCAGCATCTACTATCAGTTTATAACAACAGCTCTGGCAATGCAGTCAGGGCAACGCTTGACGAAATGATGGGTAACCAAGATATGCTTGATGAATTACGTAAGAATGCTGGTTACTAACTGATTAAGTTCATGCTCCTACTCTGTTACAGCGATAACATTAATACTTTTACTTCAGACATTAAAAAACCCGAGGCTAAGCTCGGTTTTTTTAATGCTTAATGCATTACAACAGTTGATTACTCAGCGATAGTTACTACAAAGCACCGATGCCTAAGGTAAGAGAGCCACCTTCATGCTCTATCCTCTAAGTTCGATAAAACTCAACTCAAGTGACAATGTTAAAATTAACATCGAGCTGCTTTACCTTAAACCTTGCACCTGAAACCTGTATTTTATTGCAGACATTAAAAAACCCGAGGCTAAGCTCGGGTTTTTTTAATGCTTAATGCATTACAACAGTTGATTACTCAACGATAGTTGCAACAACACCAGCACCAACAGTACGGCCACCTTCACGGATAGCGAAACGAAGACCTTC
>JGI24025J20009_10000028_pt1 | contig 102478 bp, 98 predicted proteins | sample Cruoilmetagenom3_FD_20009 | JGI IMG/M metagenome (IMG submission 20009)
GTCAGGAACGCATCGTCCGCGGCGGTTCCAAGGCTGTGACTTGTACCCGTCGGGCCGATCACCTGCCAGGCGCTGCCAAGAACAGAACCCGAAAAATCGTCAGACACGAACGTCGGCGTTGTCGGGGTTCCGACGGTGAGGGTGACGGTGGCCGTGTCAGTTCGGCCGGTGCCGTCGTCCACCGTATAGCTGAACCCGTCCACGCCCTGGAAACCCGCGTCGGGCGTGTAGGTGTAGGTCCCATCGCCATGGTCGGTCAGCGTTCCGTTCGACGGGGTGCCAACGGATGCGATGCTCAACGTGTCATTGTCCGCATCGCTGTCATTGGCCAGCAATTGCGCGGCGGAAAACAGCAAGGCCGCGTCCAGCGGCGTTGCCAGCGCGTCGTCCTGCGCCTCGGGGGTCGATTGGCCGCCGTCTTCGCTGATGATCGGGTCGCTGGCGATCTCGATGTAATCGATCTGGGCGACATATCCGCCCGCGCCGCCCGCGCTGCCCGCGAACACACCGCCAGAGGTCACGTCCATCCCCTCGGTCAGGCTGCCCGCGACGGTCCAGTTCTGGCCGTCCAGCGAATAGGAAAAGGTGTAAACGTCGCCCGCGCGCTCCAGTTGAAGATAGGGCGCGGTTCCGGCGGCGATCGGCACCCTAAAGGCCATCGTCGTCATGCCGTCGATTGTCACCGCGGCAAAAGCGTACAGCTTTTTGCCATCGGAATAGGTGTCGAAACGGATCCAGTTATTGGCATCCGCCTCGATCAGGAAACCTTGCATCTGGTACTTGGCCGCGGGCGTCGTCAGAAAGCGCGCCTCCAGCGAGAAATCCGCATCGGCCAAATCCTGCATGCTGCGGACCGCGTCATTGGTCGCGCCCCAGATGTCATGCAACCCGGCTCCGGTGCTCAGGGTCAGGAACGCATCGTCCGCGGCGGTTCCAAGGCTGTGACTTGTACCCGTCGGGCCGATCACCTGCCAGGCGCTGCCAAGAACAGAACCCGAAAAATCGTCTGAATAAAACATCTCTTGCTCCAGCATACGCATGAGCGCGCCAAAGGCGCTATTGGAAATAGTCTCCGCAAGATCAAATCGATTGGTTCACACGCCACGCGCGGAGAGTAAAAATATTAACTTATTCGAGATTATATCAAATGTTGGCCTTTAAGTAACACGGATTCCGTCGACGGGATTTAAGTGTTTATATATAATGATAATTTTGGAATGTTGCGTGCCATTGATTGCGCGCGAAAGCGGCCCATTCAACCAAGGCGAGTTGGATGCACTCTCTGCCCCGGCAAACCCTCACTCCCGGAGCGGACGCGATTCGGTGGTTTCCTTACTAGGCTCTTTTCCCGCGCACGCCATCCGGCGCGGAAGTTTGCCGGTTGTCAGTTTTGCCGGGTTGCTCTATGGATGAATTCGACCATTCCACCCTTGGTTGTTAGTTTCACAGTGCGATAAGACATACAGGCCGCAAAGCTCATTCGTGGGGGACGATACAGGTATGCCGACCAATTCTTCTAACGAAGGAAAAGACAGGTACAGCGTCATGCCTATTGCGATCTCTTTCTCTACCGTCACGTTCTGGTCGGCCTGCATCGCGCTTTGGGCGTTCGGCGGGATGGGTTGGTTTGCCGGTCTGGGCTTGGCGCTTTTTGCCTCGGTCGCGGCCTATCTTGCCGCAGCGATCGGTGTCCAAGCCTGTAACGCCCTTTGCGCCAAGCGCGCCCAAGCGCCGTCCAAGGATTCAGCACACTAAGCATTTGAATAATAATATCAGCATTTTGGCTGATTTTCTGCGGCGGAAGCCACAACCTCTACAAGAAAGTTTCGGGATTTTCCGTCGATTTGTTGCACGAATCGTCAAAAATGTGGCATTCTGAAATTCATTTAAACTTAATGTGGGAGAATTTTCCGTGATGAAATTTGTTTTTGTACGTAGGATTCTATCTGTTACCGCTCTGGTTCTTGGGCTTTCGGTAAGCACCCAAGCCGCGGCGTCGAATTTTCCTTCGTTCACCATTGACTTCGATCAGTCGTCAATCGACGTGACCACGTCTACCTGTATCGCCAATTGCGGTATCACGGTTGCGTTCACGGAGACCGGCGCGACATCCATCCAGTTTGACCATAACTGGCAACGGGTGGCCCTGAACGACATCATCAGATGGGACTTTGCCAACCCCACCGCGCTGTCGGCAGGCCTGTATGATATCGCTATGAACCTTGTCTTTACATCGCCCGACTACCAACAATCCACCACGCGGGGGGGCGGGCTTCTGGCCACATTCTACGGTGTGGTTTCCGCTGGTATTCTGGCTTGGGACTCGGTGGCTCAAACCGTGAATTTCGATCAAGGCTCAAGCCTTCTGGTCGTGCTTGATGGCGGTTTCAACTTTGGCTTCGGTGCCGGCCTGAAAACGGGCATGTCCATCATTTCTAGGGATCTGGTGGCGCTGGATGCGCCCTCTCCGGCCCCGATCCCGCCGGTCCTTCCGGTGATGCTGCTGGCCTTGGGCGGTATGCTGTATATGGGACGGAAGCGGAATAGTAACCCCGCTGCGGCCTGACCACCAAGATCGGTATGAATTCGAAACCGCCCGGCTTGAAAAAGCCGGGCGTTTCTTTTTCCACTGTCTACGTGTCTGGGTACGAGCGATCTCCGAAAGCGCGGCACCGCTTCACCGGTACTTATACCCGTATCCCGCATGTTTCGGCGCAAAGCGGGATTTGTTCAGAACTACACCGGCAATATTCGTGTATTGCGCAAGATCCTGCTCCACCTCCTCAAGTTCGGCGATAGTAGTCTGCTCGGCCGCGCCGATGACAACCGCGCAATCGACGAAACCGGCCGCAAAGATCGTGTCGTCGGTGGCAAAAACAGGCGGCATGTCAAACAAGACTATATCCGGCTTCAGCGCTGCTTCAGCCGCGTCTATCTGCCGTTGCGCTCCGGCAGATTTAAGCAGTTCCCGCTCCACTATCGCCCTGGAACGACCGACAGAAACCGCAAGGTTTTCGCCAATCCGATGGAACTGGTCAGTCGCAGACACGCTACCAGACAAAAAGTCAGCAACACCCTTTTCAGGACTCAGCCCAAGTTTGTCGCCAAGTGACATCTGCTGCAGGTCCAGGTCGATCAACAATATCTTCAGGTCTTCCTGCCGCTGCAATGACATGGCCAAATTGGCCGCCAAGGTCGATTTTCCGCACCCCGATGTAGGCGATGTCAGCATAACCCGCGTCCAGTCATTCGCGCGCATCATGGTAAGAAGCCGTGTGCGCAAAATGTCGATTGCAGTCTTTGCGCCCCCGTCATCATTTTCCACGACGATCCGATTGCGCGCCAAGGTCCGGGCATTGGGTGCAAAGGGTTTCAGCGCGGCCCATGCGTCGTCCGGTTGCTCTACCAGATTGACGGCACCTTCGTCGGCTGTCCGGTCCTTGGGCGGCGCCTTGGCTTCCTTGGACTCCCGCCGCTTTCTGGCATGTTCGATGGCGATCTGCAGTTTTTCCATTGGTTCTCCTACCGATGCAAGCAACCGAAAGCCGGTCAGGGCTGGTTTCTGTCCGTGACGATCGCGGCGAAGCGCTCCAGCGATACCCGCTCCGAAGCAACCAGAGATGTTGCAAGAACGCCCAAGGCTACAATCACGATGAACACCGCCAGACCCTTTGCAAGCCGCCACTTCCAAATGTCGGCCGGCGATTGGATGTATGGCAAGCTGGCCAGTGGCGCGATCCCCAGACCTTTGGTGATATCTTCGGGCCGTCGCACCACAGGCTGCATCATCTCTTGCAGGAACACGGCCAGAATGCCAGCCAGCAGCCCCGACAGGACAGATCCCGCAGCGATAATTTCAGGTGTCGGGTTAGAGGGGCGGGTTGGAACGACCGGGCGTTCGACAATCGACAACCTCTGACCTTTCGACAGAACCTCTATTCTCTCACCCGTTGCTGCCTTGGAAAGGCGCTCGACCGCGATATTGTACTGGTTTTGAATATTGTCGCGGTCACGGGTCAGCGCATCAAGCCGGATCGAAACCGCCGGTGTGCGCTCGATCGTCGAGCGCAGGTTCACCATCTCCTGTTCGTGCGATGCAATCGTCTGTCGCAATTCGGCGGCCTGGCGGTCCAGTTCGGCCATCTGCGCCTTGAACACCGCTTCGCCCGGCTGCTCGTTGCCCAACTCCGGCACACGCCCTGCAATGAGCGCTTCAAGTTCCCCCACCCGCCGTTTCAGAACCGTGACACGGGGGTTTGTTTCGCTGAACACCCCGCGCGCTTCGCGCAATTCTGACCGAACCTGCGCCAGTTCCTCCTCTTCCGGTGAAAGGGGACGTTGGTTCAGCGCTTCAGTCCGACCTGTCGTTTCGAACAGGGTCTGTAACCGGTCGCGTTGTTCGCCGGTTTGTTTCAACTCGCGCTGCGCCTGCACCTGACGTTCCTGCAACACGGCCAGCCGGTTCATCCGGTAATCCAGTGTGTCAGGCGATGCTTCAAGGTTCTCGTTCTGGAATTCAAGAATGCGCCGGTTGAGGTAGTCCAGCTCTTCACCCAACCTGCGCACCTCCTTTTCAAAGAAAGACAGGGTGTCAGATGCCACTTCCGTGCGGTAATCCGCATCCTGTTGCAAAATCCGCGTGACCAGTTCATCCGCGATCCGCGCCGCATTCTCGGCCTCGCGCGCCGCCACGGTGATCTTCAAAAGCGTCACTGCACCGCGGCCGCCGGAAAGTTTCATCGTGATATGATTCTGCAATCTCGCAACGATCTGGGATGGTTCCAGGTCCTGCTCGTCCCGGAAAAGGTCCAGCTTGTCTGCAAGGTCGAGCAGGTTTTCGCGCGACATCATCCGCTGCTGGATGACCTGAACCTGCTGCGACAAATCCCCCCGAACCGTGGATGCGGCCAGATCATCCGGAATTTGCGAGGACTCCACCAAAAGTGCGGCTTGCGCGCGATAAATCTTGGGCAGGGCAACTGCTGCAATAAACCCGGCGACCACGACCAATAAAAAAACGGCCATGAACGTCGAAAAGCGACCAAGAAACACCCTGAGGTAGAACTTTGGTTCAATAAGCATAGAAAAATGTCTCCTGCAAAGAGGTTACATGAATTTCGGCGTCGCGCAATTGCTGAAATTAAAGAACAATTAACCGGGCCGCATGAAGCCCGCCTGCACGGTTGGCAGGCATACCCTTGGGCTGAATGCCCGCCAATTGGGCATTGCTACCAAATTCGACCATCAAAAGAAAATCCAACAAACCGGGTGACTCGGGGCGGGGTCATGGGCTTAAGATCAAGAAATTGATTTGTACTGAAATTGCAGAGAATGATGTTTGGGGTTTGCATAGTCACATTCGCGTCCGAGGACGTGATCGCTTCTTGTCTGGACAGCCTGCGGGGGTCCGAAGACCAGGGATTCAGGGTCGTGATTCTCGACAATGCGTCGACCGATGCGACCTGTGACAGGATTCGGGACTGGGTCGCCGGCACGCAGTGGAGCTTTGCAGAGCAAGAGCTTGCCGAAGGCGCGCCGGCTGGTGCGAACAGCAAGCTGACACTCTTGCGATCCGGTCAGAACCTGGGCTTTGCCGGCGGCGTGAACCGTTGCCTCGAAGCGTTTAATGAAGACCCCGAAGTTGCCTATTTTTGGGTTCTCAACCCCGACAGCGAGGCAACACCGAAAACCATCGGTGCCTACCGGAAGATGGCGGAAACTGCCGGTGATTTCGCGCTTATGGGTGGGCGGACGATCTATCATGAGACGCCCGATACGATCCAGTCCGATGGGGGCCGGGTGAATTTTTGGACAGGGATTTGCAGCAACCTTAATCAGGGCCAGCACCCACGCGAAGCCATGATGCCCCCCGCCCCCCAGGTTGATTTCATTTCCGGCGCCAACATGGTCGCCTCGCGCCTGTTCCTGTCGCGCGTCGGGCCCATGCAAGAAGACTATTTTCTGTTCTACGAGGAGGTCGATTGGGCGCAGCGGCGCGGCGAACTTCCGCTTTTGTTGTGCAAGGACGCGGCCGTCTATCACCATGGCGGCACCGCGATCGGATCAGGGTCAACGACGCGGCGCGCAACCGGCTTTGCCAATTATTTCAACTATCGCAACAGAATGCGCTTTGTCTGGCGGTTCCGTCCCTATGCTATCCCGGTGGCCTATGCCTATTCGTTGCTTAAGATCGTCAAGCTGCTGCTGCTTGGCGCATGGCGTGAAGCGGTCGGCGCATTTCGCGGGTTGCACCAGTTGCCGCCGCCCGCCGAGGTTTATCAACGCATATCCTGGCCGCCCCCCAAAAGGCCACGACGCTAGGTTCAGGTATCGCCGCGCCACGTTTCGGCGGTGGCGCGGCGCGTTCTGCCCAGCAAAAGCCTGAGCATGGCAATGCTACGATAAAGCCTTATTCGGGTCAGGCACCGGAACGCCCGCCAACGATGGCGCAACCCCTTAATCCGGTCCGAGCGCAGGATGCGCGGGATCTCGGCCAGCGGCGACACGGCAACGGCCGCTGCCCGCATAGCCCAGCGCACGCGGCCGGCACCGGTTCGCACCTTGTCAAAATCATGCTCGATATGGCGGTCCCATTTGCGGGCAAGCTGCTGGAATGTTTCGCGCGCGGGCGTCGCAATGCGCATCTCGGGCACATAGTCGATGCGAATGCCCATGGCCGTTGCCCGATGCCCCCAGTCGCGATCCTCGGCGATATCGATGCCGCCGAAGCCACCAACCTTGTCGAAGATGCTGCGCCACACCGCCATGTTCCCGCTGCCGGTGTATTTATGCTGCTCGATATACAGCTTGAAGCGATAGCCATAGATCGCCTCATAGGCTTCGATGGCGGTCAGATTGTGCGGATCGGCAAAGGCTATGCGCACATCACCGCCGATAGCGCCGGTTTCCGGATGGGCGGGCAGATAGTCCAGAATGGTGTCGATCCATCCCGGCTGGGCAATGCAGTCACAGTCTATAAACGCCAGAAGGTCCGAACAGGTCAGGCTTACGCCATGGTTACGGGCCGGTCCGGGGCCAGGGGTTTGCTCGCTTGTCAGAGTGACAAAATCATGCGCCGCACAAACGTCTTGGGGCATCTGGTGCGATCCGTTATCGACCACAATCACCCCAAACCGGCCCTCTGATCCGCCTTGATCGGCCAAGGCATCCAAGCAGCGCGCCAATCCTGTCGGCGAATTCAGATGCGGAATGATAACGGTCAGTGAAGGCGTCATGGAAAGGGGTCCACCGTTTTCCTGTCCGCCCAAGAGCGGCGCGAAATACCGAATAAGAAAATATTTTTCAATGCAATCAGTATGGCGCGACGCGGGGCTTCGGCTCAAGCGTAGAGTTTGCACGGATTACACGAGTATACCCGATGATCTTTCGCGACGATTCGGACACCGATCATGCGCATACCGTTTCCGTTATGGGGTCAAAAACTGCCAAAGATGCATAAACGCCCGAAAACAGACGCATTTTCCGGGATTTCCAATCATGATGCTTGAGTTTGCAGGAACTCCGGTTAGCATAAACTCAAGACTCGATATTTTTTAGACCCGTTTGAATTGATGATGCAAAGCGTTCCGGGCGTCCGCCCAGCCAGCACAGAATATGCGGTTATCGCATTAGCGCCTGGCGCTTACATGTAGACGGAATAAGAGACGAATTCGCCCCAAGGTAGAAATATCAAGTGCGGGCTTCACTTTTGCCGATATGGCGCGGGAGTTTGCCGATAAGGCAAAAACCCGCGAGGAGTAGGGGGTGCAAAGAACGACCTGATCATTTTACGCACAGGGCCAATTTTTCGGCCTCGTTCTGATCGCCTCATCGGCATTCAAAATCCAATTTGTTTTTACGGAGATCCTGAATATGAAGATCGCTATTTTGGCAGGTGGAAAAGGCACCAGGCTGGCCGAAGAAACCGTCGTGCGCCCCAAGCCCATGGTCGAGATTGGCGGAAAGCCGATCCTTTGGCACATCATGAAAATCTACTCGCATTACGGGTATAACGATTTCGCCGTCGCGCTCGGCTACAAGGGCGATTATATCAAACGCTACTTTGCCGAGTTCGGCACGCTATCCGGCAATCTGACGATCAACCTGGGCAGTCCGGAACCGCTGGTTCGCCACGACCCTTCCGAAACGCCATGGACGGTCGATTTGATCGAAACGGGCGACGAAACCCTGACGGGCGGCCGCGTCAAGCGGCTCAAGGAATATCTGGGCAACGAAACCTTCATGCTGACTTGGGGCGATGGCGTGTCAGATGTTGACCTTGACAAGCTGCTGGCCTTCCACCGCAGCCATGGAAAGCTGGCCACCATCACCGCCGTGCGTCCGCCTGCCCGCTATGGGCATATGCGGTTCGAAGGCGACCAGGTCACGGCCTTTGAAGAGAAGCCCCAAACAGCCGAGGGATGGATCAACGGCGCGTTCTTCGTGCTTGAGCCCGAGGTGCTGGATTACATCAAGGGCGACAGGGTCATGTTCGAACATGATCCATTGGAAAACCTGGCACGGGACGGTCAGTTGATGGCCTATCGGCACGACGGGTTCTGGGCCGCGATGGATACTCTTCGTGACAAGCACGTCCTGCAAAAACTCTGGGATTCCGGGGAGCGTCCCTGGGCAGTTTGGGAGAAAGAATAATGCGCGTTCTGGTTACTGGTCACCGGGGGTATATCGGCACTGTCCTGACCCCCATGCTTGAATCCGCGGGCCACGAGGTCGCGGGGATAGACAGCGATCTCTATGAACGCTGCACTTTCGATCCAGGCGGGGCGATGCCGCATGTTCCGACCTTGCTCAAGGACATCCGCGACGTGACACCAGCAGATTTGCTGGGGTTCGACGCCGTGCTGCATCTGGCCGCACTGTCGAACGATCCCTTGGGCGATTTCCGCCCCGAAACCACTCATGACATCAATTTCGAAGGCACGATGAACGTCGCGCGCGCGGCCAAGGCCGCAGGGGTGGAACGCTTCGTATTTTCCTCCTCCTGTTCGAATTATGGCGCGGGCGGGTCGGACTTCATCGACGAAAACGGGGCGTTCAATCCGGTCACGCCCTACGGCGAAAGCAAGGTGAAATCCGAACTGGCGCTGGCGGAACTGGCGGATGACAATTTCTGCCCCACCTTCCTGCGTTCGGCCACCGCCTATGGCGTCAGCCCGCGCATCCGCTTTGACCTAGTCCTGAACAACCTGGTCGCCTGGGCCGTGACGACGGGCAATATCCACATGAAATCGGATGGCACCCCATGGCGTCCCATCACCCATATCGAGGATATCAGCCGCGCCTTCATTGCCACCCTGGACACCCCGGTCGAAAAGATCCGCAACGAGGCGTTCAATGTCGGCGTGACGGAACACAACTACCAGATAAAGGAACTGGCCGAGATCGTCGCCTCGGTCGTGCCGGGATGCGAGGTGACCTTCGCCGACGATGCCGGGCCGGACAAGCGGTCCTACCGTGTGAACTGCGATAAGATCCGGCGCGTGATGCCGCGTTTCGAACCGCAATGGGATGCCCTGAAAGGCGCGCAATCGCTTTATAATGCCTACAAGGCCGTCGATTTGACGCTGGAGGAGTTCGAGGGTCCGCGCTATCAGCGCATCGGGCATATCAAGCAGCTGATCGCCGACGGGATCATCGACTCAAGTCTTGCCCATACGCAAAAGGCGCAAGCCGAACGCGCGGCGACCAAAACCGAGGCCCTCCCCGCAGATTTCATTGAGGACGCCGCCAAGGTCAGCTGCATTTCCTGTGGTCACGCGGGGCTTCAGCCGATTCTTGATCTGGGTTTGATGCCCAGATCGGACGGGCTTTTGGATGACAGCATCCTTGATCGCCGTGAAACACTGGTGCCTTTGCGTCTGGGTTATTGCCCCGAATGCACCCTTGTGCAGCTGCTGGAAACCCGCCCCGCCGAAGAAATGTTCGGCGATGACTACCTGTATTTCTCGTCCTTTTCCGAGGATTTGCTGAAACATAGCCGCGAAAACGCACTGGAACTGATCAATATGCGCGACCTTGGCGCAGGTAGCCTGGTGGCCGAGATCGCGTCGAATGACGGCTATATGCTTCAGAATTTCAAGGAAAAGGGCGTGCCCGTTCTGGGCATCGACCCAGCTGCCCAACCCGCCAAGGCAGCGATGGAAAAGGGCATCGAAACCATCAACGATTTCTTCGGTAAATCGCTGGCGGGAAAACTGACCGCCCAAGGGCGCAAGGCGGACCTGATCATCGCCAATAACGTGGTGGCCCATGTGGCCGACCAGAACGATCTGGTGGCCGGCATGGCCGAACTTTTGGCCGATGACGGGATGGTCGTCGTTGAATTCCCCTATGTGCGCGACCTGATCGACTTTGTCGAATTCGACACGATCTACCACGAACACCTGTGCTATTTCTCGGTCGGGTCCGCCAAAACGCTGTTCGCGCGGCACGGGCTGTATCTGAACGATGTGCGGCGCTTGCCGATCCACGGCGGCTCGCTTCGCCTGTATTTCGGCAAGACGGACCAGCCTTCGCAGGCCGTGTCCGACATTCTGGCCGAAGAACATAATCTGGGCCTGGACCGCTTTGACTACTACGCCAGCTTTGGCGAGCGGGTCCGCGATTTCCGCCGCAAGGCGCGCGATCTGATCGGTGGCCTGAAGGCCGACGGCAAACGCATCGCGGCCTATGGCGCCGCTGCAAAGGGCACGATCATGCTCAACTTCCTCGATCTGAACAGCCGGTCGATCGAATATGCTGTCGACAAGAACGTCCACAAACACGGCAAATACATGCCCGGCGTGCGCGTGCGCATCGACGACCCCAAACGGCTTAGAACCGACAAACCGGATTACGTGATGATCCTGCCGTGGAACTTCCGCGACGAGATCATCCGCCAGCAGCAGGATTTCCTGCGCGATGGCGGCAAATTCGTGGTGCCGATCCCCGATCTTGAAATCGTCGAACAATAATCGGGGGCAAGGCAATGAAACCTTTAACCACTTGCCCCGCATGCGGCGGCACCCATCTGGACGAGATTTACCGACTGGACGCGATCCCGGTGCAAAGCTGCATCTTGCTGGACACCGAGGCCGAGGCACGCGCCTTTCCGCGCGCGCCCCTCGTGCTTTCGCTTTGCCAAGGCTGCGGCTTTGTCTTCAACAATGTGTTTGACCTGTCGAATGTCGACTACGCGTCCACCACGGAAGAAAGCCAGCACTTCTCGGGCACGTTCAACAAGTTCGCGCAGGAACTGGCCGCCGAAGTCGCCTCTTTATACGATCTCAAGGGGTGCCAGACGCTGGAAATCGGCTGCGGCAAGGGCGAATTCCTGCAAGAGCTGGCCAAACAGACCGGCACGCGGGGGCTTGGCGTCGATCCCGGTTTCATCCCCGAACGCCTGCCCGGCGCCGAAGGGCAGGACATCGCCTTTCAACGCGAATATTTCGATCCCGCGACCATTTCCGAAGCGCCCGATTTCATTGTCTGCCGCCACACGCTGGAGCATGTCCCCGAGGTTGGCCGCCTGATGGACGACATCGCAACCGTCATCGACGGCCGTGAAAACGTGGGCATCTTCTTTGAAACGCCCGATGTGCGGCGGGTGTTGGAGGAGGGCGCGTTCTGGGACATCTATTACGAACATTGTTCGTATTTCACCCTTGGAAGCCACGCGCGTCTGTTCCGGCGGGGGGGCATGGATGTGACAAAGCTGTATCTGGCCTATGATGACCAATACATCATCCAGTATGCCGAACCGTCCACCGGCCGTCCCCCGCTGGACAATGAAAACGATCTGGACGCGGTGCGCGCACTTGCGGCCGCTTTCCCTGCAAAGGTCGCCGAAACACGCGCCTACTGGACCGATTTCGTCAAATCACGTCACGCCAGCGGAAAACGGGTCACGATCTGGGGGGGCGGGTCCAAGGGCGTGTCCTTCCTGACGACAAACGGGCTGGGCAAGGAAGTGGCGCATGTCATCGACATCAATCCGTTCAAGCAGGGCAAATACCTGCCTGTCACGGCCCACCGCGTCGCCGCCCCCGAGGATTTGAAACAGGATCCACCCGATACAGTGATCGTGATGAACCCGATCTACCTGCCCGAAATCGGCGCACAACTGGCGTCGATGGGGCTGTCCCCTGAACTCGTGGCGGTATGAAATGACCCTTTCCACCCATTGCCCTGTCTGCAACTCTACCGATCACGCACAGGTTTTCCTGCTGTCGGGCGTTCCGGTCATCTGCAACCAGCTGTGGCCTGATGCGCAAGCCGCAAGAGACGCGCCCGCGGGCGATGTCGATCTGGTCGCCTGCCGCAACTGCGCGTTCATCTGGAACCGCAGCTTTGATCCCGCCCGCATGGAATATGCGCCGGGTTATGAAAACGCCCTGCATTATTCGCCCAAGTTCCAGACCTTTGCCGAAGGGCTGGCAGCAGATCTGGTCGAACGCTTTGACCTGAATGGGCGCGATGTAATCGAAATCGGCTGCGGCGACGGGCATATGCTGGACCTGATGTCACGGAATGGCGCGGCCACGGCCACCGGTTTCGACCCGTCTATGGCGGGCAAGGAAACGCCCTATACCGCCCGCGATGGGGTTACGATCGAGCCGGAATATTTTGGCGCGGATCAGCTGGACCGCCCTTTCGATGCGATCCTCTGCCGCCATGTGCTGGAACATCTCGATACGCCGCTGTCGCTGATGCAGAACATCCGCCGCGCGATTGGCGCGCGTGATGTTCCGATCTATTTCGAAGTGCCCAACGCGGGCTGGATGCTGGATGCCATCTCGATGTGGGATGTGATTTACGAGCATGTCGGCTATTGGACAGCCCCCGCCATCACCACGCTGTTCCGGCGATCCGGGTTTGAACCTGTTTCTGTTTCGGCAGGCTATGGCGACCAGTTTCTGATGGTCGAAGCGCGCCCGACCGCGCCACAGCCCGATTTCACCGCGACCGGCACCCAAGACGTTCTGGCATCTGCGAACGCCTTCGGCAAAGCCGCCAACGCCGAACTGGACAAATGGCGGGAACGACTGTCCCGACTGGATGGAAAGACCGTCATCTGGGGCGCGGGCTCCAAGGGCATCACCTTTGCCAATGCGCTTGGCGCAGCGGCGGCCCCATTGGCCGCGCTTGTCGACCTGAACACGCGAAAACATGGGCTGTTCGCGCCCGGCGTGGCCTTGCCGGTCGTCGCGCCCGACGCCCTAAAGGACATCGCGCCGACACTGATTCTGATCTCGAACGCACTCTATCAAGCCGAGATCGCGGAGGATGCGCGCGCACTGGGGCTGACACCCGAATTCGCGGTGGTGGCAGGATAAGCAATTGGCCAAGCACGCGCATGTCGTCGTTTCCAAGCGTCTTGTCGCCATAAACTCGGCCAGTTCGCTGTTGGCCAAGATCGTCAACATGACCGTCCTGCTCTGGATGTATCAATACCTGCTGAGCCGCCTTTCGGCCGCTGAATTCGCAGTGCTGCCGGTCGTCACATCGCTGATCGTCTTTGCGCCGCTGTTCTTTTCCATGTTCACCAGCGGTATCAGCCGTTTTGTCGTCGAAGCCTACGCCAAGGGAGAGTTCGCAAAGGTCACGGGGATCGTCAGTTCGATCTTTCCGCTGCTGGCCTGCTCTGGCGTGGTCTTTGTGGCCGTCGGGACGGTGTTTGCGCTGAATATAGACAAGGTTCTGAACATCCCCCTGGGCAGCGTCGATGATTCGCAGATCATGATGCTGCTGCTGGTGCTGAATTTCACAGTGCAGATGCTGGCGCTGCCGTTCCTGTCCGGCTTTCATGTTCAACAGCGCTTTGTCGAACTGAACCTGATCGGTATCTTGCGCGATCTGCTGCGCATTTGCCTGCTTCTGGTCCTGCTTCTGGGAATCGGGCCGCAGGTGATCTGGGTGGTCGTGGCCACCGTTATTTCCGAGACATCCTATTCGGTCTTCACCGTCCTGCGGGCTCGCCGCATCCTGCCGCAACTTCGGCTGGACCTGTCGCTGTTTTCATGGCGACAGGCACGGCAATTGACGGGTTTCGGCCTATGGACGACGCTGGGGCGACTTGGCAACATGATGTATACGAACGCCGCCACGATCCTGCTCAACATCTACGGCACGCCAGTCGACGTAACGAGCTATCATATCGGTGCCACGTTTTTCAGACAGATCGACGGCACAGTCGGCCTTGCAGCGCAACCGCTGCAACCGGCCCTGACCGCGATGCACGCATTGGACGATCGCAAGAGGCTGGGCAATACGGTGCTGCGCGGCGGGCGCTATGCGCTTTGGGTCACGCTTCTGGTGGCCACGCCGCTTGCCTTTTTTGCCGATGTTTTCATAGGGCTCTACCTGCCGGACGGGTATGATACAGCATCGATGGTGATCGTCTTTTTCATGGTGATCTTTCCCTTCACCGCGCCCACGGCGCTTTTGGCGATGACGGCCATGGCAACGGCGCATGTGCGCGCCTTCTTCCTTCCGGCGTTCCTGTTCCAACTGGCGGGTATGGTCCTGATGGTTCTGGCGCTGCGCTACACCGATCTGGGTGCCATCGGGGTCACGCTTTCATTGACTGCAATCACCGTTGCCTCGCAACTGCTGTACTATTGGCCACTGGCCACGCGGATCGTTCAAATTACGCCCCGCCAGTTCATGAGCAGCCTGCTGTGGCCCGGCGTGATCCCGGCCATCGCCGCCGCCGCCGCTGCCCTGCTTCTGCGGCTATTCGCGCTGCCCGATACATGGTCCGAACTTGTTCTGGCGGGCGCGGTTTGCGTGGCAGTCTATGCGATTGCACTTGTTTCGTTGGCCCTGACCGGACCGGAACGTGACGCGATGTTCAAACTCCTGGCCAAGGTTACGCGACCGGGCCGCAAGGGCCGCTCCGATAGCAAACCAAACTCACCTTGAGGCAGGCGCGGGTTTGCCCCCGAACAAAAGCCAAAGCGCCTTGACCGCCCGCTGAAACTGCCTTGGATCCGCCAGGAAAGCCCGAAATGCAGTGCGGGCCGCAATCAGCGGTTTGCGCTGGTTCGCGCGTATGGTGGACAGTTTCGACAGGTTATTCGCCAGCCGGACATGCACGGCGCGCGCGGCGTCGGGGTGGCCGTTTTCACGGGCCCGCCGTATCATGTTACCGAAAACACCGATCAGGCTTTGCACGCTGGATTCACGGTGAAGCCCGGTTTGTTCGTCATGCATCCGGCGCAGAACATAGGCGTCGGGGGACAGCTTGATCGTGCAAAACAGCGCGCCCCTGAAAATCCAGTCCTCGTCCTCTCCGGCGGAAAAGCGGGGATCGAAATCACCGATCCTTTCGACCACCTCGCGCCGTGCCAGCAAACCGACCACGTTGATATAGCGGCCCTTGGCCAAGTCGTTGATCTGGTCCAGGGCGTTGCCCTGCGCATCGGTGGTGATCCAATTGATGTTGTCACCGATCATCCGCTTTGCAATGCCGCTTCCCTCGATCAGGTCCACGTTTGCAAGCCGACAAAAATGCAACGCGTCCTTCCCGGGCGGGGTTTCCATCTGTCGCGCGATCTTTTCCGGCACGAACATATCGTCCGAGTCGAGAAAGCTGATGTAGTCGCCTTGCACCGCCTTGATGCCGGTGTTGCGGGCGGCTGCCACACCCTGATTGACCTGTTTCAAGACCGTCACCGCATCGCCGAACCTGTCCAGCACCTTTACGGTTTCGTCGGTCGATCCATCATCGACCACGATCACCTCGATATTCGGATAGGTCTGGTCAAGCACGCTTTGCACCGCGTCAGCGATCAGATGGGCGCGGTTGTATGTCGGGATAATCACCGACACCAAGGGTTCAGGCGGATTGTCGGGCATTCGTCACCTTCCTGCGCAAACGTCCTGCAAAGACGCGCAACCGTTTGACCGGGAATCCAACCAGAACCGTCGCGGCACAAACGAGCTTTTGCCCCGCGCCCAGCCCACGCAAGGCGAACATGCCCCGCAGATATTCCCAGAACAGGCGCAGCCGCACCGGCATTACCATTCGCGCCTTGGGGTCGAACCAGCGCAGCACATCCTTGTTGCTGGTGTTGGCATGGCGCGAGGCGGCAGCGTGAATGCGCAGCTTTATCAGCGGTTCGGGCAATTCGCGAAATCCGCCCAGAACGATCGCCTGCGCCAGAAAGACATAATCCGAGGCGATGAAGCTGCCGATCAGTCCGGTGCGCGCAACATAATCACTACGCATCAAGCCAAAGACCGGCGTGGCAAGGCTGATCCGTTGCAGGAAAAGGAATAGGCGCTGCGCGGCCGTCCCGCCCTCGACATCCAGCGTTTCCTGATCCAGATGCGTGGTTTCACCCTTGCCGTCGATATAGTGAACGCGGGAATAGACGATGCACAGGTTTTGCTGCGCGTTCTCGAACACCTCCACCGCGGTCTTCAGGAATTCGGGATACAGCAGATCGTCATGCGCCGCCCATTTGAAATACTTGCCCTGCGACAGTTCGAACGCGCGGTTATAGTTTTTCGCTGCCCCGGCATTCTGGTCGAACCTGTGATAGCGAATGCGTGGATCGCGCGCTGCGTATCTCTCGCAGATGGCCTGCGTCCGGTCGGTCGAGGCATTATCGGTAATGACCAGTTCGAAGTTCCGGTAGGTTTGCGAAAGGATCGAATCCAGCGCCTCGGCTATGAAATTCTCGCCGTTGTAAACCGGCAGTCCGATGGTGACCAACGGCCCATCCGTTTCAAGGACAGAGGCATCGTGCATGGCTAAATCCTGGGTTTGGTCAAATGTCATCAGCTTGAAGTCTTAAGTTGCCGAAACTTGATCCTGACGCATCTGCCCGCGAAACGCAGGGCGTTTTCGGGGCGGGATTTCAGGCTTTTCATGATGATCCGCGCAGCGGCCCGCCGTTTGCCCAAATCCCAAAGCTGCGTGCCGATCTTGTACAGCATCTTGCTTTGCTCCCTGGGGTAGCGGTCATAGATGACGCGGTTGTTGCGCAGAATCCGGATCGTGCCCATCACGCTGCGCCGCGTGTTCTGCGACACGCTGCCGGGCAAGATATAGGAAAACACCACGGGTTCGGGGTCTTCGTGAACCTTGGTGTATTGCGTCAGCCGAACGGTGAATTCCCAATCCTCGTTCGCGCGTGCCAGTTCGTCGAACAACGGCTCTGGCGGCAAGGATGCGCGCCGAAACAACGCGTTTTGCAGGCTGATGCGGTTTTCCAGAAGCGAGCGGCGCAGCTGGTCTTCGTCCAGCGTCATCCAGCGCCCGGCGGCCGGGGCATAGGCGACCTTGCCCACGCCATACCGATAATTGTTGTCACGCCCGTAAAGGATCTTGGCACCGGTGACGCCGCCGACCTGCGGTGGCTGGCTTTCCAAAAGCGCGACCTGTCGTTCCAGCTTTCCGGGCAGCCACAGATCGTCACTGTCCTGAAATGCAATGTAACGACCACGGGCCTGCGCAACGCCGGTGTTGCGCGCCGCCGCCGCACCGCCGTTGATCTGCCGCCGGACATAGCGCACGCGCGGGTCGCTAAATCCCTTGACCAACCCCTCGACATCCTCGCTTGATGCATCGTCGGCAATGATCAGTTCAAGATCGCGGAAAGACTGATCCAGCACGCTTTGCATGGCGCCGGAAAGCGTTTCAAGCCTGTTGAAAACAGGCAATACGACAGACACAATTGGGCGTGCTTCCGTCACAGCGAATGCCCCATAAAGAAAATTTGCCCCCAAGCGGGCTTTAAATCTGTTTCAGTAGACCCTCTTTATACGATTCCGGCAATGTTTTTCTTGATTTGGCAGATACGGAGGTACTTTTGCAGCCATGCACGGAACCGGCAATCTGCATCGCCCTTCGCGGCGCTTGACGCATGACAGGCCGCTGGCTAGCCTTTGTGGAAACCCCGTTGCCGGACTGGCAGTTCTTCAGATTCTCCGACCCACGGTTGGGGAACATGTGGCCCGATCCAGGCAATGTCTTGAACGAATTATTTGACGACTTTCAATTCCAAAGGAATTCACGCTTTTCCCCCGCCGCGCAATTGTGCAGTCCGCAGATTGACAAATTCCGGCCTACCTTGCGGGCGACGCGCGTGACACGCATCCATGGTCCACGCCAACGAAAGCGGATTTGACACAAGGACAAGACCCCGCGCGCCAGCGCAGGGCAAAAGCGCGCGGGGTCTTGCCATACCCGTCGTCATCTTCCTGATCGGGCTTATCATTCCCTTCATTATTCCTGTCGGCGGTTTGCGCCTATCTGTCTATCGCATCGTGCTGTTGGTCATGACGGTCCCGCTGTTAGTGATGTGGCTGCGCGGCAGCGCCGGACCCAAGCGGGTGGCGGATTTTGCCTTCCTGCTCTTGTGCCTTTGGATGTGCATCAGCCTTGCAGTTGTTGACAGCGCCCAAACGGCACTCGAGGCAGGCGGTATCTTTTTCTGCGAAACCTTCGGGGCGTTCATGCTGGGCCGTTGTTTTGTGCGGACCGAGGCAAATTTTCGCCGTGTCACGCTGATTTTGTTCTGGATCGTGATGTTCCTGATGCCCTTCGCTTTGATCGAGGCGCTGACTGGCCGCAACTTGATCCTTGAGATCATGGACGACATCTGGTCGTCTTATGGCCGCATCGCCAAGAACCCGCGCTGGGGCCTGGACCGGGTGCAGGCCACGTTTGAACACCCCATCCTTTTCGGCGTCTTTTGCGGCAGCGTCATCGGGCTGGCCTACATGGTTCTGGGCTACGGAAAATCATTCCTGCGCCGCATAGCACTGGGTCTGGTCGTCATGTTCACCGCTGGTCTTTCGCTGTCGGCGGGACCGCTGACAGGGATGGTGGTGCAGCTTGAAATGGCCATCTGGAACGAGGTATTCCGCAATTTCCGCAACCGTTGGAAGGTTCTCGCAGTGCTGACCGCGCTTGCCTATACTGTGATCGAAATCGGATCCAACCGGTCGGCACCGGCAGTGTTTATCAGCTACTTCTCGTTCAACGAATTCAGCGCCTACATGCGGCTTCATATTTGGAATTTTGGCACGACCTCGATCATGAACCATCCGCTGTTCGGGATAGGTTTCGCAGAATGGGCGAGGCCAAGCTGGATGAGTTCCAGCATCGACATGTTCTGGATCGTTTTCGGCGTGCGTCACGGGATTCCGGCAATGGCCCTGACGCTGCTAGGCTTTTTCGCGGTCTACCTGCCGTTGGCCTTCCGCAAGAACCTGCCGGACCGGACCGCCAGCTATCGTCTTGGCGCGATCTTCACGCTGACCGCCTTTTTCCTGACTGGGTGGACCGTGCATTATTGGAATGCGACCTATGCGCTTTTCATGTTCCTGATGGGCGCATCAATCTGGATACTGGATGTTCCGAACAAAGGTGACGACACACCGCCTGATCAGGAATCGGAACCTGCCCAAGCGGTCAGCACCTCGCCCTACACGCGCTTTGCCCACAAGCACGACAGGCGCCGCAAGGCCGCCTCAACCTTGGCCTTGATCGCCATATTTTTCGCGGCAACCCTTGCCCCGCACCCCGTTTCCGCAACTCAGGATATCCACGTCGCCAGCCGCGGCGGGTTGAAGCGGGCGTTGCGGCGCGCCAAGGGCGCAGAACGGATCCTGCTTGCCAACGGCGATTACGGTGCACTGACCCTGCGGGGGCTCAACTTTGATCCGCCTGTCACCTTGATGTCCGAACACCCGCGCATGGCGCGGTTCACAAATATTTCGATCACCCGTTCGCGCGGCCTGACAATCGACTCGGTGCATGTGGACAATCCACGCAACGGCAAGCGCAACGATCCCCTTGTCCGTATCGCAGATGGCAGTCGCGATATCGCGTTCCGCGATTCAGAAGTTAACGCAAGAATCGACGACGACTATTCGGGTTTTGTCGCCCTCTTGACCGAAGACGATGTGCGCGACATCACATTTGCGGACAATCTGCTTCACGATGTGGCCAGGGGCGGTCTGTTCATATCGGCGCAGGGTCTTGTCGTTCAGGGCAACAAGGTAGATCGCATTGGCGAGGACAGTTTCAAGTTCATCGGCGTGCGGGATGTTCTGATCGAAAGAAATGTCGGCGCGCGGCTGGTCTATCCGCAAGAAGGCGCGCATCTGGATTTCATCCAATTCCAGGGCGCAGATTCTTCCGGGATCACGATCAGGGGCAATGTCAGCCTTCCGGGAAACGCAGCCGCCGCCACGGCGCAGGGTATCTTTCTGGACGATGCGAAATATTCCGACGTGCTGATCGAAAGGAACATTATAGTGACCGGCATGATCCGTGGCATTTCCCTAAGCCATGGGCAGAATGCCGTCGCGCGCTACAATACCGTTCTGGACATTGATGGCGTCGGAAGCAAGGCGACCAAGGTGATGGTGGATGGACGGGTCTATGGAAACATCATGGGCAGCTATCCCCAAGACAAGAGTTTGGGGCGCGGCGAAAACCTCGTTCTGCAACAATCCGCGCCGGGCCGGAATTGGCATTATGACAGCGTTTTTCGCCATGCCACGCGAGGCATCGGAATAACGGTGGACGATCTGGAACCGGTCCCGAACAGCCTTGCATCACGATTTGGCGCATTCGCAACCAACACGGAATAGCGCCCGCCGCTAGGCCCAGAATCTTCTTGGTGCATGTGGCTGCCACTCCTATAGTTCTGAATATCAGTCATTTTTTTAGATGAGATCAATTTAGATGGCACAGCACCTTCCGGTCGTTCGGATCGGTCTTCTTTGGCATTCAATGAATTCTGACAACCTTGGCGTCGGGGCGCTGACACTTGCGCATATCGCGATCTTGGAAGAGGCCGCAGCCCAAGCGCAGGTCGAACCCCATTTCATAATCATCGGCTGGGAGGATAAGCGCGCCGCCTATGTAAAGCGCGAAAACGTCGAGGTGGCCACGCTGCGGATGAAGGATTTCATCAAACCCAGCGGCGGGTTGTTCAGCCTGTTGCGCGGCTGTGATGCGATTCTGGATATAGGTGCCGGTGACAGCTTTACCGATATATATGGCACCAAACGCTTTGCGACCATGCTGGCCTCGAAGGCGCTGGCCATTGCCGCCCGGCGGCCGCTTGTTCTTAGCCCGCAAACCATTGGCCCGTTCAACCGCCCCTGGGTGCGCCGTGCCGCCGTGATGGTGATGAAACGCGCGCGAATCGTGGCAACGCGCGACGACCTTTCCACCCGCTTTCTGAAAGACCTGGGCTATGACGGCAAGCTGATCGAGGCGACAGATGTGGCGCTGCGCCTGCCCTATACGCCTGCGGACCTGCCGAAATCGGACAAGATCCGCGTTGGCATCAATGTCTCTGGCCTGCTGTTCAACGGGGGCTACACCCAGAATAATATGTTCGGCCTGCGCGCGTCCTATGCCGATGTCATCCGTTCTATCCTGACGCTGCTGTCCAAGCGCGACGATGTAGAGGTCCACCTTGTCCCGCACGTTATCTCGGACGCATTCGAGGTCGAGGACGATCACCGTGTCGGGCAAAAGCTGGCCGAGGAATTCCCCGGTTTCATCGTCGCCCCCAAGTTCCATGATCCGGTCGAGGCAAAGTCCTATATCTCGGGCATGGATTTCTTTGCCGGCGCGCGGATGCACGCCTGTATCGCGGCCTTCTCCTCGGGGGTGCCCGTGCTGCCCATGGCCTATAGCCGCAAGTTCAAGGGGCTGTTCGGCACATTGGGGTATGATCTGGTGGCCGATTGCCAAAGCGACGATGCCGCCACAATCATCGCCAAATTCGAGAATGCGCTGAACGACCACGAAGCACTGGCTACCAAGACACAAGAATCCCTTGCAACCGGGCTGGAGCGGCTGAAGGTCTATTACAGTGCGGTCAGTGACATCCTTCGCGCCGCGGCAGAACGGAAATGACCCAGCCCGCGCCCGCATCTTCCACGCTTGGGCGGATCGCAAGGGGCAACCTGTGCAGCGGATGCGGTGCCTGCGCCGCCATCGCGCCCAAGGCGATTGACATGCAGGTGAGCGGCGCTGGTTTTTTGCGCCCACGGCAAACCGAAACCCTGACCCCCGATCAGGATCACCGCATCGCCGATGCTTGCCCCGGGCTTGGCTTGCAACTGTCGCCCGGCGACCGGTCCGAACATATGCTTTGGGGCCCCTATATTTCGGTGTATAGCGGCCACGCGACGGATGCTACGCTGCGCCATCAGGCCTCGTCTGGCGGGGCGCTTTCGGCGCTTTTGATCCATTTGCTGGAAAGCGGCACGGTGGACCGGGTGCTGCAAACCGGCGCCGACCCCGACCTGCCAATTGGAAACCGGAACGTGCTCAACGAAGCGCAGGCAGAGGTGTTCGCCAGCGCCGGGTCGCGATACGCGCCTTCCGCCCCGCTTGCCGCGATTGCACCCCTGCTGGATACGGACTTGCGCATCGCCTTTGTCGGCAAACCTTGCGATGTCGCGGCCCTGCGCGCGCTTGCCCGCACCGATCCGCGTATCAACCAGCGGTTTCCATACATGCTGTCGTTCTTCTGCGCCGGCGTACCCAGCCTGAACGGCGCGCGCGAAGTTCTGAACCGCCTGGATGTGACCGAACAAGAGCTTTCGTCATTCCGATATCGTGGCGATGGCTGGCCTGGATTTGCCACCGCCACCAAGGCCAACGGCGAACAAGCAAGAATGAGCTACGCCGACAGCTGGGGCGGTGTCCTGTCGCGCCATGTGCAGTTCCGCTGCAAGATCTGTCCCGATGGCACCGGCACCTTTGCCGACGTGGTTTGTGCCGACGCATGGGAAGCAGACGCGCGCGGATATCCCGTCTTTGGCGAACGCGATGGTATCAGCCTTGTGATGAGCCGCACCGAGAAGGGCGAAAACCTGATCAACGCGGCGCGGTCAGCTGGCAAATTGACGGTTTCGCAGTTCGATATTGACACCCTGAACACCATCCAACCCGGGCAACGCGACAAACGCCGCCTTACCCTTTCACGCCTTGCTGCCCTCTTCATCACATTGCGGCCAAGGCCTGCCTTTCGGGGATTCCACCTTTGGAAAAACGCGCGTCAGGCCAGCCCAAGTGCTTTGGCAAAGAACTTCCTCGGCACGCTTAAGCGCATTGTCACGGGCAAAATTTAAGCGAAATTGCCGTGAAACACTGAAAAACAGCCCGTCAGAGCGGCGGTGATTTGCCGCTGCGTCGGCAAAAATTCACCAATTTTTAGATATTTTCACTTTTTTGAGGCCGTTTCCGCAGCTTTGAGCGGAGTTTGGACCGTCCCGGATCCGGCCCACGCCAGCACAGTGTCGCACGCCATCATGACGCCCAGAACATCTTGGGAATACACGAGATTTGCTGACGATGCTCTACCGCGCGTTGCACTCGAAATCGGCCAAAAATCGACCAATCGCCAACGTAGCAAGGGCGGAACGTGCTGAAATCCGCCAATCGCATTGCCCCATCATTGCCGCATTCTTGGCCAATTGGTAAGCGAATATCCACAGGCAAATGAGACAAGATCGAGGTAACCAACCTTTCCGGGTCACGATGCGCACGCCAATGGGGATTGGCGCAAGCACTAACACCTACGACCCTTAAACACTCACCTCTGACCCCCTTGGCTGTACCACATCAGCTACCGAATGCGCGACTCGTGCATCCAGTAGCTGTGACCAGACATAGCAGGCGCTCACTCCGCGTCCGACACTGAAAAGGACTGACAGTATATGGAACCGATCACTCAGACTTCCAGTTTTACGATTGAAGTATCTTCCCGTACAGAACTCCTCACCGCTTTGAACAATGCCCAAGGGGGCGAGACGATTGTGCTCGCCGATGGGGATTACGGCGATCTTGATATCGTGAACCAGGCCTATTCAAGTCAGGTCACGATCGTTTCGGCGAACCCGCAGGGCGCCACCTTTGAAACGATTGGCGTTTCGAATTCCAGCAACATCCGCATCGACAGCGTGCATGTCGACAACAGCTCGAACGGGTCTTTCAGCTCGACCCTGGTGTCGGTGGACAATGGCAGCCATGATGTCGAATTCGTCAACAGCGAGGTCAACGGCAAGGTCGATGGCACCTATTCCGGCCATTACGGGCTGTACACCAACAGCTCCGAGAACGTGACCTTTGCCAACAACTACGTGCATGACGTCAAGAACGGCGGCGTGTTCTACAGCTCCAACGGGCTGGTGGTTTCAGGCAACACCATCGATTACATCGGTGAGGACAGCTTCAAGTTCATCTCTGTGCATGGCGTCCTGATCGAGAACAACACCGGCGCGCGCTTCGTCTTTCCCTCGGCAACGGCGCATTGCGACTTCATCCAGTTCCAGGGCGGCGATTCCAGCGATATCATCGTGCGCGGCAACGTCAGCCTGCCCGGCAATGACTCGGCGGCCACCGCGCAGGGCGTGTTCATGGACGATGCGCATTACACAAACGTGCTGATCGAGAATAACATCATCGTCACAGGCATGATCCGCGGCGTTTCCGTCAGCAGCGGCACCAATGTCGTGGCGCGCAACAACATCGTGCTGGATGTCGATGGCATCGGCAGCAAGGCGACCAAGGTGATGGTGGATGGCACCAGCTATGACAACATCATGGGCACCTATTCCGGTGACAAGACCCTCGGGGCGGGCGATAACCTGATCATCCAAGGCACCGATCCGAACGGCGCATGGTATTACGGCGATTTCTTCGCCAATGCCACGATTGGCGTCGGCGTCACGCTGGAGGATCTGCAACCGATCAATGGCACCGCCGTCGGGAATTACGGTGCCTATGACCGCCTGATCGAGCTGCTGAATGGCGGTGGCAGCACCACGCCTGGCGAAGCGCCCGATACATCGAACACGACCGACAGCACCGATACGACCGACAGCACCGATACGACCGACAGCACCGATACGACCGACGGAACGGATACGACCAGCAGCACAGACACGACCGACGGCACGAAGGTGACCGACAGCACGGATGACACCGGCAGCACGGGTACCACGGGCAGCGTGGATGGCACCGTCTTCAGCATGACCGGCACGCAGGACATCGCCTCGGCCTCGGACGTGATCGAGGTCGCCCCGGACGCGGCATTGAACCTCGGCTCGGGAACCATTGCCTTTTCCTTCGAGGCGGATAGCGTTTCGGGCCGAAGCGGCCTCGTGTCGCGCGATGCCAGCGGCTACACCGGCGGCGGCGATCACTTCACGGCCTATATCGAAAACGGCACGCTGAACGTGCGCTTCCAGGACGGTGCCTCTGACCAGACCTTCGCCATCGCGGGGATCAAAGCGGGCGTGGCTTATGACGTCCAGTTCGACTTTGACGGGAGCGCGGTGAACGTGCTGCTCGACGGGGTCAATGTCGGCACTGCAAAGTTCGGCATGACTTGGGAAAGCAACAACGAGTTCCTGCAATTCGGCGCAATGGGCTGGGCCAGCCAGACCGGCGCTGCGGGCTTCTCAGATGTCTTCGATGGTGCGATCTCGGACATCGTCGTTACAGAGGGCGTCAGAACACCAGACGACATTCAGCAAATGCTGAATCCCACAACGCAAACACCAAACACAGGCGAAAATACGGGCGACACAGTGGATCCTGTCGACCCGGTTGACCCGGTTGACCCGGTTGACCCGGTAGCCGAAAACGATTTCCTTCAAGGCACAAAAGGTAACGATACCCTGGATGGCGGCACCGGTAACGATACGCTGGATGGCGGCGACGGAGCAGACCACCTTATCGGCGGCGAGGGCTTTGATGTTGCAAGCTATGTATCGTCCAATCGTTCCGTACGCATTGACTTGGAAAATTCGGCCTTGATGTCTAACGACGCCGAAGGGGACACTTTCGAAGGCATCGAGGCATTCCAGACCGGACGCACCAAAGACCAACTGCGCGGCGATGGTGAAGCTAACATCTTCTTCGCTGGCTCTATGACCGACCGTCTTTACGGGCGCGGCGGAGATGATATCCTGTTTGGTGAGGGTGGCGCAGACGTGTTCTATGGCGGCACCGGCGCGGACATCATGGCCGGCGGAAGCGATGACGACAAACGTGACCGCTTTGTCTATTTCAACGCAAGCGAATCCGGCGTGGGTGCTGGCAACCGCGACATCATCACCGACTTCGTCTCGGGTCAGGACCGGATCGAAATCAGCCGGTTCGATGCGGATACCAGCCAAGGCTTCAAACAGGCCTTCACCTTCATCGATGACGCAGGTCTGTCCGGTAATGCCGGAGAGCTTGCCTATCGGTTCGAAGGCGGTAGCACCATCATCGAGGCCGATCTTGATGGTGACGGTCAAGCCGATTTCGAGATCGAACTGCTGGGTCAGATCAGCCTTGTGGACTCCGACTTCCTGATCTGATCCCGTTTTGTGTGAAACCGGGGCCGGAACGGATAACACCCGTTCCGGCCCTTTCCGTTCAAGCGTCTTGGTCAGACCGGCGTGGCGGCAGCCCGCGCGCCGCCCGTAAACCCAAGGGAAAACCGGCAACAGCTCCGCCGCTATTGTTGCAAGGCCGCGCAGGTGTTACCTCCGATCCAGGTTTTGCGGAACGGGCACGACATGGATCAGAGCACCATCATCCTTGGAATTGAAAGCAGCTGCGACGACACTGCAGCGGCAGTTTTGCGCGATGGCGAACGGGCCGAAATTCTGTCATCTGTCGTTTTTGGTCAGACTGAATTGCACGCCGATTTCGGCGGCATCGTGCCTGAAATCGCGGCCCGCGCCCATGCCGAAAAGGTCGATATTTGCGCGAAACAGGCCCTGATTCAGGCTGGCGTAACCCTTGCCGATGTCGATGCGGTGGCCGTCACCGCCGGGCCGGGCCTGATCGGTGGTGTGCTCTCTGGCGTGATGTTCGCCAAGGGGCTGGCGGCGGGGGCCAATCTGCCGCTGATCGGGGTCAATCACTTGGCAGGGCATGCGCTGACACCGCGATTGACGGACGGGTTGCCATATCCCTACCTGATGCTGCTTGTGTCCGGCGGGCATTGCCAATTCCTGATCGTCAAAGGACCAGGAAATTTCACCCGTCTTGGCGGAACTATCGACGACGCCCCGGGCGAGGCGTTCGACAAAACCGCCCGTATTCTGGGCCTGCCCCAACCCGGCGGTCCCGCGGTCGAGGCCGAGGCGAAAGCGGGCGATCCCAAACGTTTCCGGCTGCCGCGCCCCCTGTTGGATCGACCGGGCTGCGATATGTCCTTTTCCGGTCTGAAAACCGCGATCCTGCGCGCCCGCGATCAGGTCGTGGCCGAAAAGGGCGGGCTGACCAGACAGGACCGCGCCGATCTGTGCGCCGGGTTCCAGGCCGCCGTCACCGATGTTCTATCCAAAAAGACCGAACGCGCCCTGGCCGAATACCTTGCCCTGTGTCCCGCCGAACCGGCCCTTTCCGTGGCAGGTGGCGTGGCCGCAAATTCCGCCATTCGCGCCGGGTTAGAGACTGTTAGTAACGCACATAACACACGCTTTACCGCGCCGCCACTGGCCCTTTGCACGGACAATGCGGCGATGATCGCCTATGCCGGCCTGGAGCGGTTCAAGGCCGGCCATCGCGACGGGATGGGCCTGTCCGCGCGCCCTCGGTGGCCTTTGGACCGCCAAACACCATCTATGTTGGGCAGCGGCAAAAAAGGAGCGAAAGCATGATCACCGTCGCAGGATCCGGCGCCTTTGGCACCGCTTTGGCAATTTCGCTGGCGTCGAACGGCCCGGTGGCCCTATGGTCGCATGATCCGGAACATGTCGCGCGGATGCGTGTCGAGGGCATCAACGAAAGGCGTCTGCCCGGCGTGCCCTTGCCTGAACAGATCAGCCTGATCGACCAACTGGATCATCTGCCCCAGAACGCGCCCATTCTTTTGGCAGTGCCGATGCAAAAGCTACGCCAGATGGTCACGGATCACGCGGATGGGCTGCGTGGGCGTATTCTGGTGGCCTGTTGCAAGGGAATCGAGTTGGCCACCGGGCTTGGACCCGTCGCCATCCTGTCCGAGGTGCTGGATTGCACCCCCGCCATTCTGACCGGCCCCAGCTTTGCCCATGACATCGCCACGGGCCTGCCTACCGCACTGACGCTGGCCTGCGCGGATGAACAGGCCGGGGTTGCGCTACAGAAGGCACTGACCACACCCAATCTTCGGCTTTACCGAACGACAGACACTATCGGGGCCGAACTGGGCGGGGCGTTGAAAAATGTCATGGCAATCGCTTGTGGCGCGGTGATCGGGGCCGGCTTGGGGGACAGCGCCCGCGCCGCGCTGATGACCCGTGGCTATGCGGAAATGTTGCGCATGGCCGTCGCCATGGGGGCGCAGCAAACCACGCTGTCCGGCCTGTCCGGTTTCGGCGATCTGGTTCTGACCTGCACCAGCACCCAGTCGCGAAATTTCCGTTTCGGGGCAAGTTTGGGTCGAAACGAGCTGTTCGATCCAACCTTGACGGTCGAAGGGGCCGCCACTGCCCGCGCCGTTCTGACCCGTGCGGAACAGGCGGGAATCGACATGCCCATCACGCAATCCGTGGTCGCGCTGCTGGACGGGGACTTGCAGGTTTCCGACGCGATGACCATGCTGCTTTCAAGACCTTTGAAGGAGGAATGACATGCTTGTAGCCCTGATCGCCCGCGACAAACCCGGCGCATTGGACACCCGCAAAGCCAACCGCGAGGCGCACCTGGCATATATCGAAAGCACGGGCGTCGTGGCGCAGGCCGGCCCGCTGCTGAATGACGCGGGCGAAATGTGCGGATCGCTTGTGATCCTTGATGTGGCGACATTCGAGGACGCGCAGCAATGGGCCAATGGCGACCCCTATGCCAAGGCCGAACTGTTTTCCGCCGTCGAGCTGATCGAGTGGAAAAAGGTCATCGGCTAGAGCAAACTGAAAAGTGGGGACTGATTTTCGGGTAATTTGCACAGAAAGGGAACGTGATGCGGTATTGGCTGTTCAAATCCGAACCCTCGACCTGGGGTTGGGATGATCAGGTCGCCAAGGGCGACGCGGGCGAAGAATGGGATGGCGTACGTAATTACCAGGCCCGCAATTTCATGCGTGAAATGCAGGTCGGCGACCGCGGGTTCTTTTACCATTCCCAAAAAGAGCGCGCGATTGTCGGCATTGTCGAAGTGATCGCCGAGGCGCACCCCGACAGCACCACGGATGACGATCGGTGGGAATGCGTGGACATAAAGGCGGTCACGCCAATGAAACGGCCCGTCACGCTGGACCAGATCAAGGCTACGCCCGACCTGGCCGAAATGGCGCTGGTCAAGAATTCGCGCCTGTCCGTGCAGCCCGTTACGGATGAGGAATGGAAGATCGTTCTTAACATGGGCGTGACTTCGGTCTAACGCCTGCATCGCATAAAGAACGGAGGATTCCGGCCGCCGCCAGAACCCTCCGCCACCCCACGTGCTCCCTACGCACCACACGTGATCTCTCGAATTGGTCCCGGCCGTCCTGGCTCGGTATACATATAGTCATACCCGATTTGGCCGAGTTGCCCAAACAGCAAGTGTTTAGAATGCGGCTCAAATGAAAAACGCCCACCGATTGGCGGGCGTTTTCAATGCCTTAACGGCCCAGATCAGGCGTAGACAGCTTCTTTGCCGAAATGCTTGACCAGCATGTAGTAAACCACAACGCGGTATTTATTACGCTCGGACTTGCCGTAAGTTTCGATGACCGAGTCGATGGCCGCCATCAGGTTATCACCATCCGGCAGGCCCAGTTTCTTGATCAGGAAGTTGTTCTTGACGGTTTCCAGTTCCGACGACTGGCTGCCGGCAACGGTGCTGGCATCGTCATTGTAGATTGCGGGACCGCAACCGATGGTGACCTTGGTCAGCAGGTCCATATCGGGGTCCATACCGCATTTGTTTTTCAGATCATCAGCATATTTCGCGATCAGATCGTCACGTTTGCCCATGTTTTTCTCCCACCCAATGGCGCCTTGGCGCCCGTTACATTCAAAGCCCCGTATGTGGTGCTGTCGGCAGGGTAGTGCCTGTTTTGTCGTGAACAAAGGGAAATATTCGCCGCATCTTCCCCCGTGGCGCAGGCGCTACACATCGAAAAGGGCCGCACCCATACGGGCGCGGCCCGGAAAATCACGTCGAAAACAACGCTATTTCGCCTTAGTAGCGGTAATGCTCGGGCTTGAACGGGCCTTCGGATGTGACACCGATGTAATCGGCCTGCTCTTTCGACAGTTTCGACAGCTTCACGCCGATCCGGTCCAGATGCAGGCGCGCGACCTTTTCATCCAGATGCTTGGGCAGGATATAAACCTCGTTCTTGTACTGCTCGCTACGGGTCCACAGCTCGATCTGGGCCAGAACCTGGTTGGTAAACGAGGCAGACATCACGAAAGACGGGTGGCCAGTGGCATTTCCAAGGTTCAGCAGGCGGCCTTCGGAGAGCAGGATGATGCGCGACCCATTCGGCATCTCGATCATGTCCACCTGATCCTTGATGTTGGTCCATTTGTGGTTCTTCAGGCTGACCACCTGGATTTCATTGTCGAAATGGCCAATGTTGCCAACGATGGCCATGTCCTTCATCTCGCGCATATGCTCGATGCGGATCACATCCTTGTTGCCGGTGGTGGTGATGAAGATGTCGGCATCGCCGACCACGTCTTCCAGCAGCACAACCTCGAACCCGTCCATGGCTGCTTGCAGCGCGCAGATCGGATCCACCTCTGTCACTTTCACACGGGCGCCAGCACCACGCAGCGACGCGGCCGACCCTTTGCCCACATCGCCATAGCCGCAGACCACGGCAACCTTGCCCGCCATCATCACGTCTGTGGCCCGGCGGATACCGTCCACCAGCGATTCCTTGCAGCCATACTTGTTGTCGAATTTCGACTTGGTAACGGAATCGTTCACGTTGACCGCCGGGAAGGGAAGCTGGCCATTTTTTTGCAGCTCGTACAGGCGATGCACGCCGGTGGTGGTTTCCTCGGACACACCCCTGATCGCATCGCGGGTCTTGGTGAACCAGCCGGGGGTTTCAGCCATGCGTTTCTGGATCTGGGCCTTGATCGCCTCTTCCTCCTCCGAAGAGGGAACCGCCAGAACATCCTCGCCCGCTTCCATACGTGCGCCCAGCAGGACATACAGGGTCGCATCGCCGCCATCGTCCAGGATCATGTTCGCGCCTTCGGAGAACTGGAACGAGCGGTCAAGATAATCCCAATGTTCTTCAAGGCTTTGGCCCTTGATCGCAAAGACCGGAATGCCCGCTTGGGCAATGGCCGCCGCAGCGTGATCCTGCGTGGAAAAGATGTTGCAGGACGCCCAGCGCACATCGGCGCCCAGCGCGACCAGCGTTTCAATCAGGGCCGCCGTCTGGATCGTCATGTGCAACGAACCGACGATCCGCGCGCCCTTCAGCGGCTTGCTCTCCCCGAATTCTTCGCGGCAGGCCATCAGACCCGGCATTTCGGTTTCTGCGATGTCCAGTTCCTTGCGGCCAAATTCGGCAAGGGCGATGTCTTTAACAATAAAGTCTTTGGTCATTTCTTTGCTCCAAAATCCATTCGGTAGGCTTGCTTTGCCTTTACCAGAGGCGGGGCAGGCACACAATCACCGCGCGCCCGCCCATTGATTGCCAAATTGTTCTTATATTTTGGGTCTGGAGCAGAAAATTTACAGAGGGAATGACCCCATGACAAAAACCGCAGTTTCCCAGTTCCAACTCACTCAAGGGCGCGTTACCAAACTGGGCAAGACACCGGATTTCGATCACTTCATCGCGAAAAACAAATACGGCAGCTATTGTGTGCCGCAGGCGTTCGCGGCGCGCGAAGTGCCGCGCCTGCTGGCCGAGGGCAAGGTTTATGAACCCCGCACCATTTCGCAGCTGCGACATTTCATGGGGTCGGGCGATATCGTCACGGGCGGCGCTTTCGTGGGCGATTTCCTGCCCGCCTTGTCCGAGGCGCTGCATCCCCGCGCGCAAATCCATTCATTTGAACCTGCGCCCATCACCCATGCCGCCGCAGCGTATACGCTGCATCTGAATGGGCTATCCAATGTAAACTTGCACAACGTGGCCGTCGGCGATGCGCCGGACACCCTGCCCTTGCAGGTCGCACGGGGCACAGGCGGCCCCGAACTGGCCGCCGCCGCGCGCATCGTTCCGGGCGAAACGGGCGATCATGTGATCAACGTGCCTGTCGTTCGGTTGGATGATCTGATTCCCGAAGATCGCATTGTTTCCATTCTGCACCTGGACATCGAAGGGTTCGAGCTGCGCGCGCTGATGGGGGCCGAACGGTTGATCCGACGCAACGCGCCCGTGATCGTGCTTGAGGCAGCGAAACGCCGGGTCCAAAAGCTGTATAAACGCACCCTGCGCCAGCATTTTCCGCACCTGCGCTATCACATCACCGAAGTGGTTGAAAACAACGCCATCTTCATCCCCTTCCGCGCGGATTGATCAGGGGTTACAACGGGTCCGACCCTTAGACCCGAGGCACCGATGCCCCCAAGCAAGCAACCGCCCCGCGCGTGGCAGCGCATGTTATCAGGCCGCAGGCTGGACCTGCTGGACCCAACCCCGATGGATATCGAGATCGAGGATATCGCCCACGGCCTTGCATTCGTCGCCCGCTGGAACGGGCAGACTCATGGCGACTATGCCTATTCCGTGGCTGAACATTCCATCCTGGTGGAAAAGCTGTTCACACGGATGCAGCCCAAGGCACCGGTGAAGTGGCAATTGGCCGCCCTGCTGCATGACGCGCCGGAATACGTGATCGGCGACATGATCTCGCCCGTCAAGGCCGCCGTTGGGCCGGGCTATGGTGCGCTGGATGAACGCCTGACGGCCGCCATCCACATCCGGTTCGGCCTGCCCGCGCAAATCCCCGTGACGGTGAAGAAGCAGATCAAGAAGGCCGACAATATTTCAGCCTGGATGGAAGCGGTGCAGATCGCCGGTTTCTCGCCAGCTGAGGCCGACAAGTTCTTCGGTCGGCCAGATGATGCGCTAATCGAAGGGCTGGACATCCAGCTGCGCCCACCCGTCGAGGCGCGGAATGAACTGACCGCCCGCACCGCAGAATTGCTGGGCAGGATGCCATGATCCATGTGCGCACCGGCGGCGTGCAGGATGCCGGGCCGATCACCGACCTATTGAACGACATCACCATGCAAGGTGGCAGCACTGCCATGGTGACCCCCGTGGACCGCGCCTATATCACCGGCTGGATCACCTGCGATCCAAGGTCGCTTTGGGTCGTGGCCGAGGATAGCAACGGCCAGCTGCTGGGCTTTCAATGCGTCACCCCACATGCCGAGCATGGCGAAAATGTTGCCCCGATCGGCACCTATGCCCGTGTGGGAAGCACGGGTCTGGGCGTCGGATCAAAGATGTTCGAGGCGCTAAAAACCCTGTGCCGCGCCCATGGTTATGATTGGATCAACGCCGAAATCCGCGCTGACAATTCAGGCGGTCTGGCCTATTACCAATCCCGTGGGTTCGAAGATTACGGTCGCAAACCCGCTATCACGGTGGATGACGGAACCATAGTGGACAAGCTGCTGAAACGCTACGATCTGTGAACGCTAGCGCGGGCTGCGCTTTGCCAGAATGCGCTGCAACGTACGGCGATGCATGTTCAAACGGCGGGCCGTTTCAGAAACATTGCGATCGCACAGTTCGTAAACCCGCTGGATATGTTCCCATCGCACGCGATCCGCGCTCATCGGGTTTTCAGGGGGCGGGGGCAGGTTGTCCCCCCGTGCCAGCAAAGCATTGGTGATGTCTGTGGCATCGGCGGGTTTCGACAGGTAATCCGTCGCGCCGATTTTCACAGCAGCCACGGCGGTGGCAATCGCACCATAGCCTGTCAGAACAACAACCCGGCAATCGGGGCGTTTTTCGCGCAGCACTTCGACCACGTCCAACCCGTTGCCATCCTCCAGACGAAGGTCGCAAACCGCATAGGCAGGGGGACGTGCGGCGGCAATGGCGCGACCGGCAGCAACCGAGCCTGCAATCTCTACCTCGAACCCGCGCTTCTCCATGGCACGCGCCAATCGCTTCAGGAATGCTTCATCATCATCGACGAGCAGAAGCGACTTGTCCTCACCCAATTCCAGCTCAGCCTCGGCCATGCCGGCTCCTCCCGTCCTCACATTCGCGTCTGTAAATCTATATAGGGCGCTTTGGGTGCGGTCAAACCTTTGACAGAAGGGGCAAACCCGTTCCCGGGCCTAGTCGTGGGCCTCGACAAAACATTGCAGGCGGTTCGCCATTGATTCGGCGCTTTCATCACGGCGAAAGAATTCGGCAAAGCCTTCATCGGGAAAGACGAGGTAGGACATGGTGGAGTGGTCCACCAGGTAGTATTCCTCGTCCCCGGCTTCGGGTTCCTGCTTTTGATAAAAGGTGCGATACGCGGTCGAGGCAGCCTTGACCTGTTCCGGCGTGCCTGTCAGGCCCAGCATCCGCGGGTGCAGGTTGTCGGTAAAATCGGCCAGCAATTCGGGCGTGTCGCGGTCCGGGTCGATGGAAATGAACACGGGCTTTACGATCACGCCGCGATCTTCCAGAATTTCGATTGCCTCGGCGTTGCGGGCATTGTCCAGCGGGCAAACATCGGGACAGAACGTATATCCGAAATACAGCAGGCTGGGCTGGTCGATCACGTCCTTGTCAGTGACGGTCTTGCCGTTTTCATCCACCAGCGTGAACGGCCCGCCGATCTGCGCCTTGCCGCCTGCAACCTTGCTTGCGCGGCACTCGGCGTATTTATCTTCTTCCCCGCCCATGAAGGTAAAGGCGAGCGTTCCGCCAAGCACCACGGCAACGGCAAGAGCGGACAAAATTGCGATCGTGCTGGTTTTCATGGCGTTATCCGGTATCAAATCTGCATCTAGGGCACATATCTGCCCACAGCCCATGAATTGCAACAGGACGAATACGCACAGATGCCAGACCAGATAGGGGTTCTAAAGGGACAAGAGCGCGGAAACTGGATCCGGCTGCGCACGATCATCCTGCTGCGATGGGGGGCGATTGTCGGTCAGGTCACGGCGCTTCTGGTGGCCCGCCAGGTCTATGACCTGGATATCGAAATGGGGCTTTGCTTGATGCTGGTCGGCATTTCCGTCATCGGAAACCTTGTCGCCGTCGTTGTGTTCCCTGAATCCAAACGGTTGAATGAGACAGAGAACCTGCTGATGGTTCTGTTCGACCTGCTGCAACTCAGTTTCCTGTTGTTCCTGACCGGTGGGCTGCACAATCCCTTTTCGATCCTGATCCTTGGTCCGGTCACGATTTCGGCCACCGTCCTTTCGCTCCGCTCTACGGTGTTTATCGGCCTGACGGCGATTTTGGCGGTCACGCTGTTGGCCGACTCGCACCTGCCACTGCGCACGCTCCAGCGCGAGGTTCTGGAAATTCCGCAGATCTTCCTGTTCGGCACTTGGCTGGCCATCGTGATCTCGGTCATCTTCATCTCGATTTATTCGCGGCGGGTGACGGTGGAAATGCATTCCATGTCGGACGCGCTGCAAGCCACGCAAATGGCGCTGTCGCGCGAACAAAAGCTGACCGATCTGGGCGGGGTCGTTGCGGCGGCCGCGCATGAGTTGGGCACGCCGCTGGCAACGATCAAACTGGCCTCCTCAGAATTGATGGATGAATTGGACGACCGGCCGGAACTGCAAGAGGATGCCGCCCTGATCCGGTCCGAGGCCGACCGCTGCCGCGACATTCTGCGCTCGATGGGGCAGGCGGGAAAGGACGATCTGCACATGCGTCAGGCCCCCCTGACCACCGTCATCCACGAAGCCGCCGAACCCCATGTCGCCCGCGGCAAATTCGTGCATTTCGAAGAACTTACAGACGACCCGCAAAGCCAGCCCTCGATCCTGCGCTCGCCCGAGATCATCCACGGGCTGCGCAACCTCGTGCAGAACGCAGTGGATTTTTCGCGCGCGAATGTCTGGGTCGAAACCGAATGGACCGACGATACCGTGGTGGTGCGTATCCTTGACGACGGGCGCGGCTACCCGGCGCACCTGATCGGGCGGATTGGTGATCCGTTCATGCGGCGACGCCGCGTTAAATCCGATCGCCGCCGCCCGGAGTACGAGGGCATGGGGCTGGGTCTTTTCATCGCCAAAACCCTGCTGGAGCGTAGCGGGGCAGAACTGAGCTTTGCCAACGGGGGCGATCCGTTTCTAAGCGCCGCTGACCAACCCGAAAAATGCGGCGCCATTGTCGAGGTGACATGGCCCCGGCACAAGATCGACGCGAAATCTGGGGATACCCCGGCTCTAACCGGGCTTAATCAACCTATAGATAGGTGACTCGATTCGGTTTCTCCTATAGATAATCAATTGGCGTGCAGTCAAATTAAGGCAGCGTTAACCATTTTTGCGCCACTGTTCTCCCGAGCGGTCAGAACGACCGGATGACCAAAAACCGGAAATTTCATGTTCGATTTGCCCGCCCAGACAATCGTAATCGTTACTGTTCTTAGTATTCTTGCCGCCGGCATCATCATACTTGGCTACGGCTGGATTGAATCGCGCAAGCACCCCCTGATCCTGAAACGCATGACCGAAGCGGACAACCAGTTGCGGTTCCTGTTCGACGGAATGGACCTTATAAATGCCACGCCCGCCGCGCAAACCATGCTGGACATCACAGTTCAGCACGAACAAGAAGCGACGGACTGGGTCCGCCTGCGCGAAATGCTTTTGCCGCGTTATTCGACCTTTCCCGCCTACCCCGAGGATGTCTTGGACAATGGCCGCCTGATCGTCCCCTCGGACGACATCGGCCCGCAGGCCCGGATCGAAATTGAGGCGCTGGATGGGACCGTGCGCGTCAGCATGATCAACGAACAAGGCGCCGATGGCCAGGGGCAAGTGAACGTGCACCGCCTGCAGCTGGTCGAATTGGAACTGAACACCCTGCGCCGCGCCATTCAGGGCGCCCCCTATCCCGTATGGCAAATGAACGCGAGCGGCACAGTAACATGGGCGAACGATGCATATCGCTCCCTGGCCAATTCCGTAAATGCGTTCGAGGAACACGCAGACGACACGATCCCGCATATTTTTACCATTCCAGACCACCTCGAAGCAGGCGGTGCCAGGGTGCGGCTGTCCCTGTCCGCAAGCGGTTCGGGCAAGGCGCGCTGGTTCGACGTTTCCAGCGTGCAATTCGGCGATCAGGTGATGAATTACGCAAATGACGTATCGGCCGTGGTGCAAGCGGAAATGGCGCAGCGCAATTTCGTCCAGACCCTGACGAAAACCTTTGCGCAACTCTACATCGGGCTGGCGATTTTCGACCGGAACCGCCAACTGGCGCTGTTCAATCCGGCGCTGGTGGACCTGACCGCCCTGCCCGCCGATTTCCTGTCCTCGCGGCCGAACCTCCTGTCCTTCTTTGACAAGCTGCGCGACAACCGCGTGATGCCAGAACCAAAGAACTATTCCTCCTGGCGTGAAAAGATCGCCGATCTGGTCGCCGCCGCCGCTGATGGCCGCTATCTGGAAACGTGGGAATTGCCGATGGGCCAGACCTATCGCGTCAGCGGGCGGCCCCACCCCGACGGAGCCGTCGCCTTCCTGTTCGAGGATATCTCGGCCGAGATTTCGCTGACCCGCCGCTTTCGTTCCGAGCTGGAGCTTGGCCGCGCGGCTCTGAACAATGTAGATCAATCCATCGCGGTCTTCTCGCCCTCTGGTGTGTTGACCATCTCCAACACCGCCTTCCGCGAGATGTGGGGCGTTGACCCGGACATGAGCTTTGCCGAATTCACTATCTTCGACGCGATGGACCTGTGGAAATCGCGCTACGAAATGCCGGAACTTTGGAAACAGCTGCATGACTCGGTGCTTGGCCAAGTGGACCGGCTTGAATGGAGCGATCATATCCGCACTGAATCCGGCGACCTGATCGAGTGTCGCTGCTCGCCGCTGGGTGGCGGCACCACCATGGTGACTTTCGACATGCTTGGGCAGCGCCGCGACGCGCTGATTTCAAAACGTCAAATCCTGCCTTCCCCGCCGGAACAATCCTGACCAAAGACGCTTGCGGGTGCCGGTCATAACCGTCATCTTCGCGCCATGTCCATGCACGCGGAAATCACGCTCGACACGCCGGATCAAACCGCCGAAATCGCACGCCGTATTGGTGCGCGGCTTCAGGCTGGCGACGTGATCTTGCTGGAGGGCGGGATCGGCGCGGGCAAGACCCATTTCGCACGCGCCCTGATCCAGTCGCTTCTGACAGTATCAGAGGATGTACCCTCGCCCACGTTCACACTTGTGCAGACCTATGACACGCCCGCGTTCGAGATTTGGCACGCCGATCTTTACCGTCTTACCTCTCCTGACGAGGTTGTCGAACTGGGCCTGACAGAGGCATTCGATACCGCGCTCTGCCTGGTCGAATGGCCCGACCGGCTGGACGACCTGACGCCGACCAGGGCCCTGACCCTTGCCTTTGCCACGACAGAAGATGACGACCGCCGAACCCTTACCGCGTCATGGGTCCAACCTGACTGGTCTCACCGTTTGCAAGGAATACTGATGTGACGAACCGAAATGCCAAGGCCGACGCCTTTCTTGCATCGACGCAATGGGCCGACGCGCACCGCGCCCCTTTGGCTGGGGATGCGTCGAACCGCAAATATGAACGGCTGACCGATGACGCTCTGGGTGGCGCCGTTCTGATGGATGCGCCGCCCGAAAAGGGAGAGGACGTCCGCCCTTTCATTGCCATCGACAAACACCTGACCGGCCTGGGCCTTTCCGCCCCACGCATTCTGGCACAAGATATTCAGAACGGCTTTCTGCTGCTCGAAGACTTGGGGGACGGGCTGTTTGCCCGCCTGATGGAACAAGACCCGTCGCTTGAATCCAGTCTCTATACCGCCGCAATCGACGTTCTTACCGCGCTGCACAAGGTGTCCCCGCCCGCAAACCTGCCAGCCTATAGCCCGTCGGTAATGACGGAAATGGCCGTGCTCGCATGGCGTTGGTACCTGCCGGCCACCGCGGAAGAAAACCGCCCCGCCGAAGAAAGTTTTGGCAAAGCCTTCCAAGCCGTTCTGGAAAGCTCTGCCAACGACCAATCCGTTCTGATCCTTCGTGATTATCACGCTGAAAATCTGCTCTGGCTGCCTGCGCGCAACGGCGCCGCCCGCGTGGGCCTGTTAGATTTTCAGGACGCAATGCGCGGTCATCCGGCCTATGACCTGGTATCGCTGCTGCAAGACGCCCGCCGTGACGTGCCCCCGCATGTCGAAGCAAAGATCCTGGACCAATACATCGCCCAGACCGGCCGTGATGCGGATACGTTCAAGGCCGCCTACCACCTACTGGGCGTGCAACGAAACCTGCGCATCCTTGGCGTTTTCGCCCGCCTTTGCCTGCGCGACGGCAAGCAGTCTTACGTTGATCTGATCCCCCGCGTCTGGGGTCTGCTGATGCGCGATCTGGCCCATCCTGCGCTGGCCCCGGTGCGCGATCTGGTCACTGGATCGCTGCCCGAACCCACCCCCGATCTGCTGAAAAGGATCAAGGACCAATGCGCGACTTTCCCCAAGGGTTAATGCTTTTTGCCGCCGGTTTCGGCACCCGCATGGGGGCGCTGACCGCAGATCGGCCAAAGCCGATGGTCAAGGTCGCGGGCCGTCCGCTGATCGACCACGCGCTTGATCTGCTGGACGGGTTGGACCTGCCGCGCAAGGTGGTGAACCTGCATTACAAACCAGAGCCGCTGATCGCCCATCTGGATGGGCGCGGCCTGCTGCTGTCGCATGAACAGCCCCAAATCCTGGAAACCGGCGGAGGGCTGCGCCAAGCCTTGCCATTGCTGGGGGATGACCCCGTCGTGACGCTGAATGCCGATGCGATCTGGCACGGGCCGAACCCGGTGCAGATGCTGCTAGAAGCATGGAAACCAGACCAGATGGATGCGCTGCTGATGTGCATTCCCCATGACCGTGCCGTTGGACACACCGGAAAAGGCGACTTTCTGATCGGCGGCAGCGGCGCGCTTTCGCGTGGGCCGGGCCAGGTTTATGGCGGTGTGCAGATCATCCGCACCGATCTACTGCATGACATTAGTGAAACGGCCTTTTCCCTGAACCTTCTGTGGGACCGGATGCTGGCCGACGGCCGCGCCTTTGGTCTTAGCTATGCAGGTAAATGGTGTGACGTCGGGCGACCCGAAGGGATAGCCCTTGCCGAAAACATGATCGCGAGTTCCGATGTTTGAACCGTCCTCCAAGCCGCGCATTTATGGCCTGCCGCCCGGCGCGGATTTCCCTTTTGCGCTGGTTCAGGGTCTGGCCTCGTCATTTCAGGGCCGCCCCCCCGAAGAAATCGCGCGCGTCCAGTTGATCGTGAACACCCGCAGGATGCAGCGCCGTATCCGCGCGCTGTTCGATGCTGGCCCCGCGATGCTGTTACCCCGCGTGATGCTTGTCACCGATCTGGGAGAGCATGTTGATCTGGCGCATATCCCACCCGCCGTGTCGCCGCTGCGCCGGCGGCTTGAGGTGGCGCAGCTGGTGGCAACTCTGCTGGAACGCGATCCTGATCTGGCCCCCCGGGCGGCGCTATATGATTTGGCCGACAGCCTGTCCGCCCTCATGGACGAAATGCAAGGCGAAGGGGTGTCGCCCGATGTGTTGATGACGCTGGATGTATCGGGCCATTCGCAACACTGGGACCGGTCGCTGAAATTCTTGCGCATCGTGCAGCATTATTTCGACGCCGCCGGGGTCGAGATGGACATCGAAACCCGTCAGCGCCGCGTGATTGAAGGACTGGCCGACAGTTGGGCCAAGTCCCCGCCACAGCATCCGGTGATCGTCGCTGGCTCTACCGGTTCTCGCGGCGCGACGATGCAGCTGATGAAGGCCGTTGCGAAACTTCCACAGGGCGCAATCGTGCTACCGGGCTTCGATTTCGATATGCCCGAATCCCGCTGGGACGATCTAGAAGATGCGCTCACCGCCGAGGATCACCCACAGTTCCGTTTTCACAAACTGATGAAAGGGCTTGGTCTGACGCGACAAGATGTGCGTGAATGGACCATTAATTCAGTGCCTAACCCGGCGCGAAACCGGCTAGTTTCCCTTGCCATGCGCCCCGCGCCCGTGACCGATCAATGGATGCAAGAAGGCCCGAACCTGACTGGCATCGAAATGGCCTGCGCCGATGTGACCCTCGTCGAAGCGCCGAGCCAGCGGGACGAGGCGCTGGCCATTGCGCTGCGCCTGCGGCAAGCGGCCGAGGAGGGCACAAGCGCCGCGCTGATCACACCCGACAGGATGCTGACCCGGCAAGTGACCGCAGCGCTGGACCGCTGGAATATCTTGCCCGACGACTCTGCCGGTATTCCCCTGAAACTGACCGCGCCGGGCCGCTTCTTGCGCCATGTCTGTCAGCTTTTTCATCATGAATTAACGGCAGAAACGCTTTTGACGCTGTTGATGCATCCGCTGACCCATAGCGGTCAGGACCGCGGCACACATCTGCGCCTGACCCGCGAGCTTGAGCTTTACATCCGCCGCAATGGGCCGCCCTTTCCAACCCCTGACTCGATGCGCAACTGGGCGTCCGGACAGAAGGATCCGCAAGCGACTGACTGGGCAGAATGGGTCATAGCGCAATTCTGCGACCAAGCGATCGACGGGGAGCAGCCCCTACCCGACCTGATCGCGGGCCATATTGCCCTGGCCGAACGCATTGCCGCAGGTCAAACCAGCGGAAGCGGCCAGCTTTGGGAAGACAAGCCGGGCCGCGAAGCCACCAAGATCGTCGCAGAATTGCAGCGCGAGGCAGACGCTGGCGGCAACATGACCGCACGCGATTACGATGCCCTGTTCGGCGCGATCCTGTCGCGCGGCGAAGTTCACGAAATGCTGGAACCGCATCCGAATATCCTGATCTGGGGCACGCTGGAGGCGCGCGTTCAGGGTGCCGACCTGTTGATCCTGGGCGGCCTGAACGAGGGCACATGGCCCGAAATGCCAAGCCCCGACCCGTGGATGAACCGGCAAATGCGGCTGGAATCGGGTCTGTTATTGCCCGAACGGCGCATCGGCCTGTCGGCGCATGATTTCCAACAGGCGATCGGCGCGAACGAGGTATGGCTGACGCGGTCGATCCGTTCGGAGGACGCCGAAACCGTCGCGTCCCGCTGGGTGAACCGGCTGACGAACCTGCTTGACGGTCTGCCCGAACAAGGCGGAAAGACCGCGCTGGCAGCGATGCGCAACCGCGGATCGCAATGGCTGGCCCTTGCCCGCGCGCTTGAAGAACCTGGCGCGACGCCCGCTGCCAAACGCCCGTCGCCGCGCCCGCCCGCAACGCATCGGCCCACGCGCCTGTCAGTGACCGAAATCAAGACGCTGATCCGCGACCCCTATGCGATTTATGCACGGCATATCCTTGAGCTTAACCCACTGGATTCTCTGATGAAAGCCCCGGACGCCCTGCTGCGGGGGAACGTCATTCACGATATCATGGAAGCCTTCGTAAATGACGTGACCCGCGATCCCGACCTGTTGACCGAAGAACACCTGATGCAGGTCGCCCTGCCCCGTCTGGAAAAGGAAGTACCCTGGCCGGACGCTGCAACGCTTTGGCGGGCCCGCATCGCAAGGATCGCACCGATATTCCTGCGCGACGAGCAAGAACGGCAAGCCTTCACCGCCCGTATCGAGACCGAAATCAAAACTGAAATGCCGCTTGCCGACCCACCGTTGACGCTGGTGGCCAAGGCCGACCGGATCGACCGCGATGCGGAAGGTGGGCTGCGGCTATACGATTACAAAACAGGCTCTATCCCGACGAAAAAGCAGCAAAAGGAGTATGATAAACAATTGCTGCTTCAAACCGCGATGCTGGAACAGGGCGGGTTTGAAAAGATCGGCCCCGGCCATGTGGTGCGCGCTGCTTTCATCGGGCTGGGGGCCAACACGGATGTCGTCGATGCCCCGCTGGACGAACAGTCATGGCAAGAGACATGGTCGCGTTTCAAGGATCTGATCCGCCACTATCAAGACCCGGCTAACGGATTCACCGCGCGGCGGTCGATGTTCAAGGACGCATACGGATCGCGCTATGACCAGCTGTCGCGGTTTGGTGAATGGGACGAAACCGACCCTTCCAACCCGGAGGATCTGACATGATCCGCAATGACGCGACACAGGCGCAGGTCGATGCCGCACAACCGACCCGCTCCACTTGGCTGTCGGCCAACGCAGGCTCTGGCAAGACCCGCGTTTTGACGGACCGGGTGGCCCGCTTGTTGCTGGAAGGGGTGCAGCCCCAGCATATCCTGTGCCTGACCTATACCAAGGCCGCCGCCAGCGAGATGCAAAACCGGCTGTTCAAGCGGCTGGGCGAATGGGCCATGCTGGACGATGACAAGCTGATGGCGGCGCTTGAAGATCTGGGCATTCCCGGCCCGATTCAGAGCCTATCCTTGCGGAATGCGCGCACACTGTTCGCCCGCGCGATTGAGGCGCCGGGTGGTCTGAAGATCCAGACGATCCACTCTTTCTGCTCGGCTCTGCTACGGCGCTTCCCGCTGGAGGCGCAGGTCTCGCCCCAGTTCGCCGAAATGGAGGAGCGCGCAGCCACCCTCATGCAGGCTGAAATCGTGCAGGAAATTGCCCGCAGCCCACAGCGCAATGTGTTGGAACGTGTGGCCCAGCATTTCACCGGCGATGATTTCGCCGCCTTGACGGGTGCCATCACCGGCCACCGCACCAGCTTTGCAAACCCGCTTCGCCGGTCCGAGGTGGCAGAGGCGCTGGGATTGCCCGGCGATTACGATCAGGCGCAATTGCTGTCCGAGGTTTTCCTTGGCACCGAGGAAGAGGATCTGGCGCGTCTGATCGCGGCCATGCGCACGGGCGGATCGACCGACAACAAGAACGCCGAAAAACTGATGCCCGCAAGGGTTGGCACCTTGTCCGCCCTGCCGGTTCTGGAAAGCGTTTTCCTGACAGGCTCGGGTGCGAAAGAGCCGTTTTGCGCCAAGGTAGGCTCTGTTCCTACCAAAGCGACCCAGAAAGCCCACCCCGACCTGATGGACAGGATCGAACCGCTGATGCTGCGTGTCGAAGACAGCCGCAAACGCCGTCTTGCCCTGATGGCCGCCGAAAAAACGGCGGCCCTGCACGATTTCGCCCGCGTTTTCCTGCCCGAATACGAAGCGCGCAAACAACAGCGCGGCTGGCTGGATTTCGACGACCTGATTTACAAGGCACGCGACCTTTTAACGGATCAGGGCGTCGCGCAATGGGTGCTGTACCGGCTGGATGGCGGCATTGACCACATTCTTGTGGACGAGGCGCAAGACACCAGCCCCGCCCAATGGAAGGTGATCGAACTTCTGGCGCAGGAATTTACCAGCGGGGAAGGCGCGCGCGCCGATACCCCCCGCACGATTTTCGTGGTGGGCGACAAGAAACAGTCGATCTATTCGTTCCAAGGTGCCGATCCACGGGAATTCGACCGGATGAAGGGCGAATTTTCCGAACGGCTTGCGGCCACCAATTCCCCGCTTCAGGATATGGAACTGGCCTATTCCTTCCGCTCGGCCACGTCCGTTCTGACCTTGGTAGACAAGGTTTTCGAGGGGTGCGAAGCCTCGGGCTTCAACGACCGTTCGGGGCACAGGGCATTCAAGGACAGAATGCCCGGTCGTGTGGATTTGTGGCCCTTGGTCGAGAAGGTCGAATCACCCGAGGACGAAGATGATTGGGATACGCCCGTCGATCGGCTGTCCCAGCATCATCACAACGTGATCCTTGCCAATCGGATCGCCGCGCAGATCAAGCATATGATCGACGATGAGGTGACTATTCCAGCGGAAATCGGTCATTCCGGCGAATATCAACGCCGTCCCGTGCAGCCCGGCGATTTCCTTATTCTGGTGCAGCGCCGTTCGCCGCTTTTCCACGAAATCATCCGCGCCTGCAAAGAGGCGCAGCTGGACATCGCTGGTGCCGACCGGCTGAAAGTGGGGGCGGAACTGGCGGTGCGCGATCTGGCCGCCCTGATGTCTTTCCTTGCCACGCCCGAAGATGACTACTCGCTGGCTGTCACACTGAAATCACCCCTGTTCGGATGGACCGAACAACAGCTTTTCACCCTCGCGAAGGACCGGGGCGGCCGTTATCTGTGGCAGGTTCTGCGCGACAGGCGCGCCGATCACCCCGACACGCTGGCCGTGCTGGACGATCTACGCAAGGACACCGATTACTTGCGCCCGTATGACCTGCTGGAACGCATCCTGACCCGTCACGATGGGCGATGTAAACTTCTTGCCCGACTGGGGACCGAAGCAGAGGACGGCATAAATGCCTTCCTGTCCCAAGCCCTTGCATACGAGCGCAGTTCCATCCCCTCGCTGACCGGATTCCTGATCTGGATGGAAACCGACGAGCTTGAAATCAAGCGCCAGATGGACAGCGCCGGCAACCGCATCCGCGTGATGACCGTGCATGGCGCAAAGGGGCTGGAGGCACCCATCGTCATTCTGCCGGACACAGCCCAGCGCAGCCTGACGCACAAAGGGCAAGTGCTTGAACTGGATGGGAAACCCATTTGGAAACCAGCTTCGGCCGATATGCCCGATGCACTGACGCCCGCGCTTGAAACATGGCGCGACAGTCAGCGTGCCGAACGTGACCGGTTGCTTTACGTCGGCCTCACCCGCGCCGAAAAATGGCTGATCATCGCCGCTTCGGGCAAATTGGGGAAGGATGGCGAAAGCTGGTATGAAAAGGTCAGCGCCGCCATGGTCCATGCCGGCGCACAGCCTTTTGCCTTTCCTTTCGGCCAGGGGCAGCGGCTTGAAAACGGCGACTGGACCGATGCGCCGCTTGTCAGGGTCACGGGCACATCAGAAGAAAAAGTCACTGTTCCGCCGCATCTGTACCAAACCTGCCCTGCGCCCGTTGCCGCAAAAGGCACGCTGAGCCCCTCGGATCTGGGCGGGGCCAAGGCGCTGCCCGGCGAAGGCTTGGAGGAAGACGCCGCCAAGCGTCGCGGCCGCCTTATCCACCGCCTGCTGGAACATTTGCCAACCACCCCCGCCGCCACCTGGCCCGATCTTGCCGCGACCTTGCTGTCGCAGGGCGAAGACCGCGCCGACTCAGCCGAGTTGGAGCCGCTCTTGCTGGAGGCAACGCAATGCCTGAACAGCCCGGCGCTGGCCCCGGTTTTCGACCCTGATGCACTGGCAGAGGTCGCCGTCACCGCCCATTTGGACGCGCTAGACAGGCGCGTTCATGGCACGATCGACCGGCTTATCGTGACGCCGGAAAAAGTGACCGCCGTGGATTTCAAAACCAACACGACTGTGCCGGACAGGCCCGACCAAGTGCCCGACGGAATCCTGCGCCAGATGGGGGCCTATGCGCATGCGCTGGCGCAAATCTTCCCGGGCAAAACCATCGACACCGCAATCCTCTGGACACGCGGTGCCCAACTGATGCCCCTACCCACGGCACTTATCACCGAGGCGTTACACCGCGCCGCGCAGCCTTGACGCCCCAAGGCGCGGGCCATAGATTCCGGCATAAGCAAAAACGCTGCCATCATTCAGGAGAAACCCCATGGCCACGGTCGCAGTCACCGACGATACCTTCGACGCCGAAGTGAAAAATTCCGACATCCCCGTTGTGGTGGATTTCTGGGCCGAATGGTGTGGTCCGTGCAAACAAATCGGCCCGGCACTAGAAGAGCTGTCCGCCGAATACGAAGGCAAGGTCAAAGTCGTCAAAGTCGATGTCGACAGCAACCCGAACGCGGCCGCCGCCATGGGCGTGCGCGGTATCCCCGCACTGTTCATCTTCAAGGACGGTCAAGTTGTTTCGAACCGCGCCGGTGCCGCACCCAAAGCCGCGCTGCAAAGCTGGATCAACGACTCGATCTGATCGGCACGGATCATCGAAATGCGAAAGGCCGGGGGAATAAACCACCCCGGCCTTTCATTTTGCCGAAAATACTCCCGCCGGAGGCGCCTATACCGGCCAACCCGCGCGTCGCATGGCATCTGCGATCTGCCGCTCGGCATGGTCCCGCCCCGCATTAACCGACATTTTCTGCCAGAACCACCACAAGTATCCGGCGTAATCGGGCCGCATCCCGCGCACCGCATCAAATGCCCCCGCCACACCCTGCGCTGATACATTCGCGCCGATGTGATGAAAATCCACCTTGCCGAAAAGCACCATCGGTTTGTCAAAAAACATCCCGTTGAACGCGGCGCTGGAATTTTGCGTGACCACGAAATCGCAATCCTTCAGCAACGCCTCCATCCCGCCCATGCGCAGGGTCAGGCGCGGGTTGCGTTCGGCCAATTCCTCCAGCGCCTGCATTTCGTCGTCTGAATAGTTCTCGTTCGGGTGCAGGGTCGCCACTACCTCGCGCGGGTCATGGGCCAGCACCTCCTCGATCATCCGTAAGGGTGAACAGGCCTGAAACGAACGGTGATCCAGCAGCCGCCCCTGCAAGGGCACGTAAACGAAATCGCCGCGCACAGCGCCGTCCGCATCAGAGAACAGCTTATCACGCCAGCGGTGGTAAAACCCGTCCGCCTCGCGCCGCGGCACATCGCCATCGAATGGCGTCCGCGCTACATGCCAATCCCACCGCTTGCCCGTCGGTTCGATCCCCCAGAACGGGTAGTAATAGACGCGGCGACAGGTCAGGGCGCGGTCATGGGTCGGCTCGTCCATGTGAAACATGGCATAGCCCTCGCGCGCCGCACTTCCCAACCGCTCTTGAACTGAATTTCCCGCGTATTCCACCGCCCAACCCGCCGCTCGCGCGACCCCGGCCACCTTGTTCAGGAAATTGTGACGCCCTGCCTCGGCGCTTTGGCGCAGCCCGTCGTCCAGGTAAAAGGTCAGCTTGCTCATACCCGCCAGTTAGCCCTTGGCGGCAAGGCTGGGCAAGCCCCGCACTTGTGCCTCGCGCCATGGAGTTCCATAAAGGGCGGGAGTAAGAAGGAGCGCCCCATGAGCCAAGAACAATTCCCCGGCTGGCACGGCACCACCATCATCGGCGTTCGCAAAGGCGGGCAGGTCGTTGTGGCGGGCGATGGCCAGGTTTCCCTTGGCCAGACGGTGATCAAAGGTACCGCCCGCAAGGTACGTCGCCTGTCGCCCGGCGGCTATGATGTGGTTTGTGGCTTTGCTGGCTCCACCGCCGATGCCTTTACCCTGCTGGAACGGCTGGAATCCAAGCTGGAGGCAACGCCGGGACAGCTTCAGCGTGCCTCGGTTGAACTGGCAAAGGACTGGCGCACCGACAAATACCTGCAAAAGCTGGAGGCGATGCTGATCGTCACCGACGGGGCCGAACTTTACGTCATCACCGGCGCGGGCGACGTGCTGGAGCCGGAACATGACGTGGCCGCGATCGGATCGGGCGGGAACTATGCCCTCGCCGCTGCCCGCGCCATGATAGACAGCGACAAGGACGCAGAAACCGTCGCCCGTGACGCCATGGCCATCGCATCCGACATCTGCGTTTACACCAACGGCAAACTGACCGTGGAGAGCATTAGCAAATGACCGACCTGACCCCGCGCGAAATTGTATCCGAACTTGATCGTTTCATCATCGGCCAGAAGGACGCCAAGCGTGCCGTGGCCGTCGCCCTGCGCAATCGCTGGCGGCGCAAGCAGCTGTCCGCGGACCTGCGCGACGAGGTGTACCCCAAGAACATCCTGATGATCGGGCCGACCGGCGTTGGCAAAACCGAAATATCCCGCCGGCTGGCGAAACTGGCCCGCGCGCCGTTCATCAAGGTCGAGGCGACCAAATTCACCGAGGTGGGCTATGTCGGCCGCGACGTGGAACAGATCATCCGTGATCTGGTGGACAGCGCCATCGCAATGACGCGCGAGCATATGCGCGAGGATGTTAAAGCCCGCGCCCATCAGGCCGCCGAGGATCGCGTGATCGAAGCCATCGCTGGAAAGGACGCCCGCGAAGGAACCCGCGAAACCTTCCGCCGCAAGCTGAAGGATGGTGATCTGGACAATACCGTGATCGAACTGGACCTGGCTGATACCTCCAACCCGATGGGCGGCATGTTCGATGTTCCCGGCCAGCCGGGCAGCCAGATGGGCATGATGAACCTGGGTGATCTTTTCGGAAAAGCCATGGGCGGGCGCACTGTGCGCCGCAAGATGACGGTGGCCGAAAGCTATGGATTGCTGATTTCGGAAGAGGCAGACAAACTGCTGGACGACGAAACCGTGAACAAGGCCGCGCTGGAGGCGGTTGAACAGAATGGCATCGTGTTCCTTGATGAAGTCGACAAGGTCTGCGCCCGGCAAGAAGCCCGTGGCGGCGATGTGTCCCGCGAAGGCGTGCAGCGCGACCTGCTGCCCCTGATCGAAGGCACGACCGTGTCCACCAAGCACGGGCCGGTCAAAACCGATCACATCCTGTTCATTGCATCGGGCGCGTTCCACATTGCCAAACCGTCGGACTTGTTGCCCGAATTGCAGGGTCGCCTGCCGATCCGCGTGGAACTGCAACCCCTGACCGAGGATGATTTTGTTCGCATCCTGACCGAAACCGACAACGCGCTTACCCTGCAATACACCGCCCTGATGGGAACCGAGGATGTGACCGTGACCTTCACCCCCGAAGGCATCGCCGCGCTGGCCAAGATCGCCGCCGAGGTGAACCGCTCAGTCGAAAACATCGGTGCGCGCCGACTTTACACCGTTATGGAACGTGTGTTCGAGGAACTGTCCTTTGCCGCGCCCGACCGCGCCGGGCAGGCCGTGACCGTGGATGCCGGTTTCGTCGATGAAAACCTTGGAGAGCTGATGAAATCCGCAGACCTAAGCCGCTACGTGCTCTAGCTTTCGCGGCCCCCGCGCGATAGGTCTTTGCTATCGCTCATGGGGGCCGCAACGATGCGCCGGATTTATCTGTTTCCTATCCTACTGATACTGGCGGCCTGTATGGACCGCAACCATACGCCGGTCATGCCCGCCGCGCTGGAAATCGGGACGATCCACAAGGTGTTTGTCGCCACCCACCGGATGACCGACGACAAAGGCTGGTATTCGGCCGAACGCGCGCCAAATGTGGGCTACACCGAAATCGCCGTTTCCATCCCGCCAGAGCGTCGGCGCGGCGATATCCCCCTTGGGTATAAAGAGCCCGACCCAACCAAGCATTTCGCCGTGGCTGCGCGGCAGGATCTGGACGGGCGCGCCAGTTTCCGGCGTGATCTGTCCCGCCATATCACCGCCCGCCCACATGCGGACCGCGAAGTGACAGTCTATGTACATGGCTATAACAACAGCTTTCTGGACGGGGTCTATCGTTCGGCCCAGTTGATGCACGATTTCGACCTGCCGGGGACGGTGGTGCATTATTCCTGGCCCAGCGCGGCGAACCCGCTTGGCTATACCTACGACCGCGATTCCGTATTGTTTGCCCGCGACGGGCTGGAACAGCTTTTGCGCGATGTGAAAGCGGCAGGGCCGACGCGGATCATTCTGGTCGGGCATTCGCTGGGCACCATGCTGATGATGGAAACCATGCGGCAGATCGAAATTGGATCGCCCGGTTGGACGAAACGCAACCTTGACGGGGCAGTCCTGATTTCCCCCGATCTGGATGTCGAACTGTTCAAAACGCAGGCTTCCCGCTTTGCCGCCCTGCCGCAGCCTTTCGCGATTTTCGTGTCTGAACGGGACAAGGCGCTGATGCTGTCTGCACGGATCAACGGTGTATCCGCCCGCCTTGGCAACCTGACCAGCGCCGGGAAGCTCGGCGATTTCCCCGTCACCCTCGTGGACGTGACCGAATTCACGAAAGAGGCGGACAGCTCGCATTTCACCGCTGGCACCTCGCCGACGCTGATTTCGCTGCTCAGGCAAAGTGCCGATCTGGACCGCGCGTTCCAGCGCGACACGGCGGGGAAGACGGGCCCGATATTTGGGACGGTGCTGACCGTGCGCAATGCGACGACGCTGATCCTGTCGCCGCATCTGGTTATGTACGCGACGAATTAACCGGCTCAGCGGGTGCGGCGCAGATAAACGTAATAGGCCCCGCCGCCGCCGTGCGACAGATGCGCCTGCGCGATTTGCAACACGACCGAATTCAGCGGTGCCATCTTCAGCCATTGCGGCACCTGATGTTTCAGCACGCCGCGCCGCACTGGGATGGGCCCGCCCTCGTCACGCTCTTTGCCTTTTCCGGTGATAACCAGCACCAGCCGCAGCCCGCGCTGATGCGCCCGCAGGATGAACGAGGTAAGCGCCGGATGCGCGCGATCCAGCGTCATGCCGTGCAAGTCGATCCTTGCCTCTGGCTCCAGCCGGCCGCGTTTCAGCTTGCCAAATGCCTTTGCATCCATCTTGACTGGCTGGCGTGCGACTTCTTCTTCAATGCCCGGCATCAGATCGTTGCGCGGCAAAGTGCGCACGGTCTGACCAACAGTGAAATCCCCAACCCTTTGGCGCGGGGTTTTCACCGGTTTCGGCTTGGGTTCGTCATGGCGGTGGCGTTCTGGGTGCATCCGGTGCGCCGTTTCGGCCACCTTGCGCCACAGTTCTACCTCGTCCGGTCTTAACCTGCGGCGGGTCATTGCTCTCCCTCGGGCAGCATTGCATAGGCCCGCTGGATCGGCATCAAAACCATCATCCGCCCCGGATCTTTCAGCCGCCCCGCCTTGCGCCCCGCCCCATCACCGGTGCCAAAGAAAATGTCCGCCCGTTGCGACCCTTTGATGGCGCTGCCGGTATCCTGCGCAATCATCAAGCGGTGCAGCGGGTTCTGGCCCTCTTTCTCGATCCATACCGGCGCGCCAAGCGGGGTGAATTTCGGATCAACCGCGATAGAGCGCATGTCGGTGATCGACCTGTTCATCGCGCCAAGCGGGCCCAATTCAGGCGAAACATGGCTCACCTCGCGGAAGAACACGTAAGATGGATTGTGGCGCAACAGGTCCAGCCCCGCCTCGCCGTTGCGGCGCACCCAGTTCTTGATGACCTGCGCGCTGACCTGATGCGCGTTGTAGATGCCGCGCCGAACCAGTTCCCGCCCGACAGAACGGTATTCATGCCCGTTCTTGCCCGCATATCCCACGCGGATATGGCTGCCATCCTCCAGCCGGATACGACCCGAACCCTGAACCTGAAGGAAAAACAATTCCACCGGATCATCGACCCAGGCGATTTCCAGCCCGCGCCCTTCCATCACGCCACCAGCTTCAATGATGCTGCGGGGGTGCCAAAGGCTGGTCCGCCGTGCTTCGGGCGGCATCCGGTAGACGGGAAACCGATACCGGGCAGATGGGCGTTTTGCCCCGTCCAGTTCGGGTTCGAAATATCCGGTAAACAACCCGTCCTGGCCGTCCTCGGCCATGATCGGGCGAAAGAACAGTTCAAAGAACGCCTTTGCGTCAGGCCATTTCTTGCTATGCGCGACGGCGCACAGGCTGCGCCAGTCGGGGTCTTTCATATCGGCGCAGGTGCTTTTGAAAACATCCAGTGCGGCGACGTGATCATCCGCCTCCCAGCTTTCCAACTGGTCGAACTCCATCACCTTATAGGTTAACTCATCCGCGCGCGCGCCCGTCATTGCCAGCACCATAGCCAAGAGGGCCGATGCAAAGGCACCCCGGGTCATTCGCCCGTGGCGACCAATTGCCAGTTCGGGTCATCCGACCCCATGACACGGGCAAAGGTCCACACATCTTTCTGGCGCTTCACCTTGCCGGGCTCGCCCTCGATGATGTCGCCCGCATTGTCGCGCACGACCGAGGTCAGCTCGCCCACGAGGCGCACGGTGATTTCCGCCATCTTGGTGGTGTCGTCCAATGTTGCGCTGGCCATCGCCATCTCGCGGATACCGATGAAATCGGCCTCGATCGTCAGGCCCTGCTCTTCGCGGGCTTCCACGACAGCGGCGAAACTTTCGTAAACGTCATCGTCCAGAAACGGCTTGATCGCGGCAAGATCGCCACGTTCGAACCCCATCAGGATCATTTCATATGCGCCACGCGCACCGGTTAGAAATTCAGTCACATTGAAGGACGGTTCCAGCTTTTTCATCGCCAACAATGCGCTATAGCTGTCCGATTCTTCCTCGGCATGGGCAAGGATATCGTGGTCCGGGCCGCCTTCGATCACCTCGAACTTGGTGCGGTGCGGCTCTTCGCCGGCGCGGGTCAGTGGGGGCTGCTCGAACCCGTCACGGGTGCCAAGCACGCTTTTCAGGCGTAAGATCAGGAAAATCGCGATTCCGGCAAGAACCAGAAGCTGGAAAATGGGGGAATTCATATGATCCTCTCGACAGCGGGGCATGGTAACAGCGTTACCTCGATCCTATGTAGGTGCTGTAGTGGTCCAAGTCCACCGCAACAGACGCAATTAGAAAGGACGCATCATGTGGCTGTTCCTGGCCTTCCTTCTGGTCCCCGTGATCGAAATCGCCCTGTTCATTCAGGTCGGCGGCGCCATCGGGACATTGAACACCCTTCTCATCGTGGTTCTGACCGCGATCCTGGGCACTTGGATGGTGCGTAGCCAAGGGGTGCAAACACTGGCCAAGCTGCAACGCTCGTTTGGCGAACTGTCCAATCCCGCCGAACCGCTGGCCCATGGCGCAATGATTCTGTTTTCCGGTGCGCTTTTGCTGACGCCCGGGTTCTTCACTGATGCTGTCGGCTTTGCCCTGCTAATCCCCAAGGTGCGCATGGCAGTGTTCGCCTACCTGTCGAAACGGGTGAAAGTCACCAGTTTCACCATGGGCGGCGCAGACATGCACGAACGGCGCGAATATCCTGCCGATCCCGATGTAATCGACGGCGAGTTCACCGAGGTTGACCCGGCAAAGCGCCCGACGCATCACCCGTCTGGCTGGACAAAACACTAATCGCCGCATTGAGGCGGCGCATCCTTCCTGCTAACCCTTTGCCGAATTGATTAACCGGAGAGCGATCATGGCCGAAAATGGCACCCAAGCAGAACAACCGCAAATCAAGATGAACGTGCTGACCCAGTTCATCCGCGACATGTCCTTTGAAAACATCCTGGCGCAAAAAGGCGCCTCGGGCGAGGTGCAGCCCGATGTCAAAGTAACCGTGAACCTCGACGCCAAGAAACGCACCCAGGACAACCAGTTCGAAGTGGTGATGAAGCTGGGCGTGGACAGCGGCGTGAAAGGCACCGACGAAAAGATGTTCCTGCTGGAACTTGAATATGTCGGGGTTTTCAACATCGAAGGCGTCCCCGAAGAGCAGATGCATCCCTTCCTGCTGATCGAATGCCCGCGGATGCTGTTCCCCTTCGCGCGCCGCATCGTGTCGGACGTGACCCGCGACGGTGGCTTCCCGCCGCTGAACTTGGAAACCATCGACTTCGTCGCGCTGTATCGTAACGAGATCGCGCGCCGTCAGGCCGAACAACAGCCGGTATCATAAATCCGGCGGGCTGGCCTTTGGGTCAGCCCTCTGCCAGCTTTTTCCAAAGCGCGCCGTCGCCCATATTACTGATAAATTCGGCATGGGCGGCGGCTTCTTTTTCGGTGATACGCGGCGGCAGCGGTGCGGGCCGCGGGAATGCCCGCCAATCGTTTTGAGCCGAAACAGACCCGCTTTTCGTGGTCGTGTTCAGTCCGAAATCCGGCTGCCGCCCGCCGTTCAGTTCCAGGTAAACCTCGGCCAGAATCTGGGAATCCAGCAGCGCGCCGTGCAGCGTTCGTGCAGCGTTGTCGATGTTGAACCGCCGGCACAGCGCATCCAGCGTCGCGGGTGAACCGGGGAATTTCGTGCGCGCCATGGCCAGCGTATCAAGCGCCTGTTCCATCGGCAATTGCGGCAGGCCCATCCACTTCAGCTCGGCGTTCAGGAATTTCATATCAAAGCTGGCATTGTGGATGATCAGCTTGGAATCCTTCACGAAATCCAGAAACTTCTGCCCAACCTGCTTGAAAACGGGCTTGTCGCGCAGCGTGACCTCGCCCGGCTTCGCCTCGCGCGGGCTGTCCAGCAGATCCGGCCCAATCCCGTGAATGTCGAACGCGCCCTGCGGCATTCCCCGTTCAGGGTTGATGTAGACGTGAAACGTGTTCGCAGTTGGCATGTGGTTGAACAGCTCGATCGCGCCGATCTCGACGATGCGGTCGCCGGTGTGCGGTTCAAACCCGGTTGTCTCGGTATCCAGAACGATTTCACGCATCTTGCATCCGCTTCCTGATTTCGGCGATCACATCCCGCACCTGCGCGCGGGCGTGGTCCAGAGTATCGGTCACGATCACGAAATCGGATCGCGCGACCTTCTCGGCATTTGGCATCTGTTTGGCCAGAATAGTCTCGAATTGAGCTTCTGTCATGGTGCCGCGTTCCAGCACTCTTTGCCGCTGGGTATCTGGCGGAATCGTGACACAGGCAACCGCATCCATCCGCGCGTCACCGCCGGTTTCAAACAGCAACGGTATATCGAAAACCAGAATATCAGACGTCGCCCGCGCCAAGAAATCCGCGCGGTCGGCACCCAAAAGCGGATGCACGATCGCCTCGATCCGTTTCAGCGCGGCTGGATCGGCAGCAATCGCTTCTTTCAGCTTTTCGCGGGATACCGCGCCATCGACGATCGCATCGGGAAAGACAGCGCCCATCGGCTCCACCGCCCGTCCGCCGCTGGAATAGAGCCGATGCACAGCCGCGTCCGCGTCGTAAACATCACATCCTTCCCCGGCGAAAATCCTAGCGGTGGTGGATTTCCCCATTCCGATAGATCCGGTCAGTCCAAGATGAAACGTCATCGCAAGATCGCCGCGCGCGTGGCTGCATCGACCATCGGACGTTTGCCAAACCAACGTTCAAACGCGGGCACCGCCTGGTGGATCAGCATCCCCAAGCCGTCAACTGTGTGGCAACCAGCCGCTTTCGCCTCGCGCAATAGCCGCGTTTCCAGCGGGGCGTAAACCAGGTCGGTGACAACCGCACCTTTTTGCAAACCGTCCAGCGGCACGCGCAATTCCGGCTTTCCGATCATACCAAGCGATGTGGTGTTCACCACGGTCATAGCTTCCTCCAGCATATTGCCGGCCTGCACCCAGTCGATCACGGTCAGGCGACGCCCGAACTCGGCGGCCAGCGCATCGGCACGTGGTCGCGTCCGATTCGACACCAGGATCTCCGGTACACCTGCCTCCAACAAGGATGCAACCACGGCACGCGCCGCGCCCCCCGCGCCCAGCATCGCCACCGGACCTGCCTTCGGGTTCCAGTCCGGCGCGCCCTGTTTAAGGTTTTCCAAAAATCCGTAACCGTCGGTATTATCCGCGTGGATCTTACCATCCTTACGGAAAATCAATGTGTTAGCTGCCCCGATCAGCGTCGCACGGTCAGTGATCATATCGGCAATGTCCATCACCGCCTCTTTATGGGGGACCGTAATATTGACGCCCACAAACCCCGCCTTTGGCAATGTGGTCAGCACCTCGCGCAGGTTTTCGGGCACGACATCCATGGGGATATAAAAGCCGGGCAGCCCGTATGTTTTCAACCAGTGCCGGTGTAATTGCGGCGATTTGGAATGCGCGATCGGATGGCCGATAACACCTGCCAGCGGAATGCGGTTGCCGCTCATTGTTCCAACTCCCCCCTCAACCCAAGCCATGCCAGCAGTTCCAACAGCGGCAGGCCCAGAACGGTAAAATAATCGCCATCGACGCGCGTGAACAATCGCACGCCCTCTTCTTCCAGCTTATAGGCCCCGACGCTGTCCGCGACACCGGGCCAGTTCCGATCCAGATAGCCATCCAGAAAGCTGTCGGAATAGTTGCGCGCCAGCATCCGAACCTGGCCCACATGGCGCCAGATCGGTTTGCCATCTTCGCAGACAACTGCCGCTGACAACAACATATGACGCTTTGCGCGCATCGCCTGCAACTGCATCTTGGCGTCATCGCGGTTTTGCGGTTTGCTCAACAGATGACCTTCCAGATCCAGCACCTGATCACAGCCCAGCACCAGCCGACCGGGGTTTTTCTCCGATATCTTGCGCGCTTTCATCTCGGCCAGTGCATCGGCCACCTCGCGCGGGGTTGCGCCTTCGCCCAGCAGGGACGCCTTAATCGTTTCTTCATCCATTCGCGCTGGAATGACTTCGGGGTTCAGCCCGGCTTGCTCTAACAGGCTGCGCCGGATCGCGGAACCCGAAGCTAGGATCAGATCGCCCATGTGGATAACCTCGTGGAAAAGAGTAAGGATTTGTTAGGGGTGATTACTGGGCAAAACCGCGCCCCATTGCAACCATCCCCATCCTGCCCGATTTCCAGGTGCAAAGCGCACAGGTCCTCCCAAGAGGATAAGCATAACTTGGTTTATGTGGACAGCTACGAAAAACACTGATCAATACACAGGTTCATCCACAATTGGTTAACTTGGAAACCCGTTTTATATCAATAGGTAATATTCAAATATCATGGTTGCTACCGCAAGTTTGCCAAGCACGCTGCGTTCTTGGGTAAAACTCCATGAACAAAGCGTTAATCCACAGAAAACGGCACCCCTAAAACATCATCAACCTTTCTTCTTTCTTTATTTATTATTAGGGAGGGTCAGCCCGACCCGGAGAGACAAATGACCGATATCCTTGCTTGGCTCTATCCTTGGACCAAGAGCCTACACATCATTGCCGTGATCACCTGGATGGCAGGGATTTTCTATTTGCCCAGATTGTTCGTCTATCACGTTGAACAATCCCAACCGGGGGACGAGAAGGACAAGATGTTCCAAGTCATGGAATACAACCTGTTCAAGTTCATCATGAACCCATCCTCCATTGCCGTGTGGCTGTTCGGATTGATGCTGGTGTTCACGCCGGGGATCGTGGACTGGTCCTCTGTCTGGCAATGGACCAAGGCCGTGGCGGTGATCGCGATGACTTGGTTCCATCACTGGCTGGGGCAGCGGCTCAAGGAATTCGCAGACGGTCGTAATACCCGGACTGGCCGAACCTACCGGATGATGAACGAACTGCCGACACTGCTGATGCTGCTTATCGTATTCTCGGTGGTGCTGAAATTCTGAGTCCGTTGACTCCTTGGGCTTTGATGCGTATCTAGCGCCTCAAGTCGCCCGTCCGGGCGGATGTTTTCCATGACAGTCAGACAGTGCGCGGCCCCCTTGGCCCCGGCCTTCAGGATATTTCCATGACCGATACCACCACCGATGCGCCCGAAATCGAAACCACCGAACAGCTGGGCAAGCTGAACCTTGCCGATCTGAAGGCGAAAAGCCCCAAAGATCTGCTTTCGATGGCCGAAGAGCTGGAGATCGAGAACGCCTCGACCATGCGCAAGGGCGAGATGATGTTCCAGATCCTCCGTGAGATGGCGGATGAGGGCTGGCAGATCGGCGGCGATGGCGTGCTGGAAGTGGTGCAGGACGGGTTCGGTTTTCTCCGCTCGCCCGAAGCAAACTACCTGTCCGGGCCCGATGACATCTATGTCTCGCCCGACATGATCCGCAAGCATTCGCTGCGCACCGGTGACACGGTCGAAGGTTTGATCAGCGCGCCGCAGGGCGAAGAGCGTTATTTCGCCCTGACGTCGGTCACTTCGATCAATTTTGAAGACCCGGTAAAGGCCCGTCACAAGGTTGCATTCGACAATCTGACCCCGCTTTATCCTGATGAACGCCTGAAGATGGAAATCGAAGATCCCACCATCAAGGATCGTTCTGCCCGCATCATCGACCTGGTGTCCCCTATAGGGAAAGGCCAGCGATCGTTGATCGTGGCGCCGCCGCGCACGGGTAAAACCGTTCTTCTGCAAAACATCGCCCGCTCGATCGAGGTGAACCACCCCGAATGTTACCTGATCGTCCTGCTGATTGACGAACGCCCCGAAGAGGTGACCGATATGCAGCGTTCCGTGAAGGGCGAGGTAATTTCCTCGACCTTTGACGAACCCGCAACCCGCCACGTTGCCGTGTCGGAAATGGTGATCGAAAAGGCGAAACGCCTTGTGGAACATAAGCGTGACGTGGTCATCCTGCTGGATTCGATCACTCGCCTTGGCCGCGCCTTCAACACGGTTGTGCCGTCGTCCGGCAAGGTTCTGACTGGCGGTGTGGATGCGAACGCGCTGCAACGCCCCAAGCGTTTCTTTGGTGCCGCACGGAACATCGAAGAAGGTGGATCGCTGACCATCATCGCCACCGCGCTGATCGACACGGGTTCACGCATGGACGAGGTGATCTTTGAAGAGTTCAAAGGCACCGGTAACTCGGAAATCGTGCTGGATCGCAAGGTTGCTGACAAGCGCGTCTTCCCAGCGATGGACATCCTCAAATCCGGCACCCGGAAAGAGGAGTTGCTGGTGGATAAGGGTGATCTGCAAAAGACCTTTGTCTTGCGCCGCATCCTGAACCCTATGGGCACGACCGACGCGATCGAGTTCCTGATTTCCAAGCTGAAACAGACCAAGTCGAACGCCGATTTCTTCGACTCGATGAACACCTGACACCTCAGCCGGGGGGGGTTGACAGATGGATACGATTTTCGCCCTTGCCACGGCCCATGGCAAGGCCGGGGTGGCGGTGATCCGTCTGTCCGGCCCCGTTGCACATGACGCCGCCGCACGGTTGACTGGCCCCCTGCCCGCGGCCCGCCGCGCCGGGTTGCGGGTGTTGAAAGACCCCGATGGTATCCGCCTGGACGAGGCGCTGGTGCTGGTTTTCGTGGACCAACACAGTTTCACGGGGGAACCTGTCGTTGAATTTCAGTTGCACGGCTCCACCGCTGTGGTCGCCGCTGTTTTACGTGTTTTGTCGGATATGCCCGATTTGCGGCAGGCCGATCCCGGTGAATTCACTCGCCGCGCCTTGGAAAACGGGCGGTTGGACTTGGCGCAGGTCGAAGGGCTTGCCGATCTGATCGACGCCGAAACCGAGGCGCAGCGCCGTCAGGCCCTACGCGTACTGTCTGGCGATCTTGGTTCCCAGACAGAGGTATGGCGCCGCGATCTGATCCGCGCCGCCGCGCTTTTGGAAGCGACAATTGATTTCGCGGACGAAGACGTGCCCGTCGATGTCTCGCCGGAAGTTCTGGATTTGCTTGACCGCACCTTGGCTTCGCTAAAAGATGAAATTGCGGGGGTCAAAACCGCTGAACGCGTGCGCAGCGGTTTCGAGGTCGCTATCGTTGGCGCCCCGAATGTCGGTAAATCCACGCTTTTGAACGCCTTGGCGGGGCGCGAGGCCGCAATCACCTCGGAATACGCGGGCACTACGCGCGACGTGATCGAGGTGCGCATGGATCTTGCGGGCCTGCCTGTCACCCTTCTGGATACGGCCGGTCTGCGGGAAACCGAGGATCACGTCGAAGGTATCGGTATTTCCCGTGCCCGCGCCCGCGCCGCGCTGGCCGATTTGCGTGTGTTCCTGGTCGAAGGTGACGCCCTACCCGACTTGCCACCCGAACCCGATGACATCGTGTTGCGCGCCAAAGCCGATACGTTGACGGATAAATCGAACGCGATTTCCGGCATTTCTGGCGAGGGTGTGGCGAATCTGATAGATCAACTCACAAAGCGCCTGTCTGACCGCGCTGCGAATATCGGCATCGCCACGCGGGAACGCCACCGTATCGCGATGGAGTGCGCGACAAAGGCGTTGAATACTGCGCGTGCTTTGATCGTGACAGGGCCCGAAGTGACCGACCTGGCTGCTGAAGAATTGCGAACGGCCATCCGCTCACTTGATATGTTGGTCGGGCGTATAGATGTAGAGAACCTGCTGGACGAGATTTTCTCCAGCTTCTGTCTTGGAAAATAGCCTTTCGGCGCAGGAGTGTTTCACGTGAAACAATCGGATTTTGATGTGATTGTGATCGGTGGTGGCCATGCTGGCGCGGATGCCGCGGCCGCTTCGGCGCGCATGGGCGCACGGACTGCTTTGGTTACGTTGACGCGCGCCGGGATCGGTGTGATGTCCTGCAACCCTGCAATTGGCGGTTTGGGTAAAGGCCATCTTGTGCGGGAAATTGACGCCATGGATGGTGTCATGGGCCGCGTGGCAGATCTGTCCGGCATCCAGTTCCGGTTGTTGAATCGCCGCAAAGGGCCCGCTGTGCAGGGCCCGCGCACGCAATCCGACCGAAAACTGTATCGACAAGGCATGTTGGCTGAGCTTGAAAATACCCCGAATCTTTCGATTTTCGAAGGGGAGGCCACAGATTTCATCATGCAGGGTGACCGTGTGGCTGGCGTCATCTTGGGTGACGGATCGGAAATTTCTGCGCACGCTGTGATCTTGACGACGGGCACGTTTCTGCGTGGCGTCATCCATATTGGTGACGAGCGTCGCGCCGGTGGCCGCATGGGCGACAAGCCTTCCGTTAAACTGGCAGAGCGTATCGATGGGTTCGATCTTCCCCTTGGCCGCCTGAAAACTGGCACGCCCCCGCGCCTTGACGGGCGCACGATCGCTTGGGACAAGCTTGAAAAACAGCCTGCCGACGATGATCCGGTGGTGTTTTCCTTCCTGTCAAAGGGGCCTGCTGTTCGGCAGGTCGCTTGCGGGATCACCCACACGAACGAGAGCACACACGAGATCATTCAGCAGAACTTGTCACGCTCGGCGATGTACGGCGGTCATATCGAAGGCGTCGGCCCGCGGTATTGCCCCTCGATCGAAGATAAGGTTGTGCGTTTCGCCGATAAAACCTCGCACCAGATTTTCCTGGAACCCGAGGGTCTGGTTGATCACACAGTCTATCCGAACGGGATTTCGACGTCATTGCCCGAAGATGTGCAAAACGATTATGTGCATTCCATCTTCGGGCTGGAGGATACAATCATCTTACAGCCGGGCTATGCCATCGAATACGACTATGTAGACCCCCGAGCTCTAGATCTGCGCTTGGCGGTCAAGTCGGTTCCGGGCCTATATCTTGCGGGTCAAATCAATGGAACCACAGGATATGAGGAAGCCGCCGCTCAGGGTTTGGTCGCCGGCCTCAATGCCGCAGCAGAGGCCTTGAGGCATGACCCGGTACATTTCAGCCGCTCTGACAGCTATATTGGCGTGATGCTTGACGACTTGACGACACGCGGTGTGTCAGAGCCGTATCGCATGTTCACGTCGCGGGCCGAATTTCGCCTGTCTCTGCGCGCGGACAACGCCGACCAGCGCTTGACACCAAAGGCGATCGCAGCGAGCTGCGTAGGCGCAATGCGGCGCGTCGCGTTTGAAACGAAGATGGAAGAACTGGCCGCTGGCCGCTACTTGTTGGAATCGACCAACTTCACGGCGCGTGAAGTCAGCGCTGTCGGGCTGGAAATGAACAAAGATGGCAGTCGCCGCTCTGCCTTCAAGCTGCTTTCTTTCCCGGAAATGGATTTCGACAAGCTGCTGAAACTTGACCCCTCTTTGGACAAGATCGAGGAAAGTATCAGGGAGCAACTGGCGAAGGATGCGCTTTACGCCAATTACATCGACCGGCAGCAGCGGGACGTTGATGCTTTGCGCCGCGATGAGGGTCACGAGATTCCATCCGCCTTTTCCTATGACGAAATCGACGGCCTTTCAAATGAATTGAAATCCAAGCTTAACGCGGCCCGCCCTGCCAACCTGGGCCAAGCTGCGCGGGTCGAAGGCATGACTCCAGCCGCACTCACCTTGCTGCTTGCAAAGTTACGCCAAGCCAAGCGGGAGAAATCGGCATGAGGCAGGATGTTTCACGTGAAACAATGGAGCGGCTAGAAGTCTATGCGGCGCTTCTGGAGAAGTGGAATCCTCGCATCAATCTTGTCGCAAAGTCCACGATTCCGGAAATCTGGTCTCGCCATATTGCTGATTCCGCTCAAATGTACCGCCTATCCTCTCATCCGGTCGGGCTGTGGGCGGATTTGGGCAGCGGCGGCGGTTTTCCGGGGCTTGTGATTGCCATAATGGCGCAGGAAAAAGGCTCTCCTGACGCTGTGACGCTTGTGGAATCAGATACGCGCAAGGCCACTTTTTTACGGCAGGTGATCCGCGAAACGGGTATTTCCGCACAGGTTCAGGCGAAACGGATTGAGCAGATCGGCCCCCTGAATGCCGACGTTCTGTCCGCACGGGCGCTTGCCGATCTTTCGACGCTCTGCTCATTTGCAACGTTGCACCTGTCCCCGTCCGGCACGGCCTTGTTTCCGAAAGGCGCCACTTGGGAAAAAGAGGTCGAAGAAGCGCGGAAAGCGTGGCGGTTCGACCTGGAGATCGTTAGAAGTGAAACAGATCCCGCAGCTGTGGTCTTGAAGCTCAAAGGAATTTCCCGTGTCTGACCTCACGCGCCCGCCTGGTCCCAAGATTATCGCCGTAGCCAACCAAAAGGGCGGCGTCGGGAAAACCACGACCACCATCAACCTCGCCGCGGCTCTTGCGCAGCTTCATTGTCGCGTTTTGATTGTCGATCTTGATCCGCAGGGCAATGCCTCTACGGGGCTGGGAGTTGAGCCGGACGAACGGGAATTCACGACCTACGAGTTGCTGCTTGAAGATATCGACCTCCATCGAGTTGTTCAGCCCACCAAGACCGAAGGCCTATGCATCATCCCGGCCACGACCGACCTGTCCTCTGCAGATATGGAACTGGTTGCCAACGAAAAACGCTCTTTCCTGCTGCATGATGCGCTACGCCAGCACGCGATAGACGATTTCGCTTTTGATTTCATTTTGATAGATTGCCCTCCGTCGTTAAGTTTGCTGACCGTCAACGCTATGGTCGCCGCCCATTCTGTATTGGTGCCGCTGCAATCCGAATTTTTTGCGTTGGAAGGGCTTTCACAGTTGATGTTGACCATCCGCGAGGTACGTCAGTCGGCGAACCGCAATTTGCGAATCGAAGGTGTGGTGCTGACCATGTATGATGCGCGCAACAACCTTTCCCAGCAGGTCGAGGCTGACGCCCGCGAAAATTTGGGCGATCTGGTGTTCGAAACCGTGATTCCACGCAATGTTCGGGTGTCCGAAGCGCCCAGCTATGCGCTTCCGGTTCTGGATTACGATCCGAATTCTAAAGGGGCGCAGGCATATCTGGCGCTTGCGCGCGAAGTGATGAAGAAAAACGCCCAGGTATTGGCGTAAGGGAGGCGAGTTATGGCGGAGAAACCCCGTAAAAAAGGTCTCGGTCGCGGGTTGTCCGCGCTGATGGCGGATGTGCAGCCGGAAACGCCACAGTCCGATGCCTCGCAAGCGCCGCGTCGCCCTGATTTGACCGTTCCGATCGAACGGATTTTTGCGAACCCAGACCAGCCGCGCCGCTCTTTTTCAGGCGATGCGTTGCAGGAACTGTCTGATTCTATAGCTGAAAAGGGCGTGATCCAGCCTCTGATCGTGCGCCCCCGTCCTGGCTATGATGGTGAATTCGAAATCGTCGCCGGGGAGCGTCGTTGGCGGGCGTCCCAGATGGCCAAGCTGCACGAATTGCCCGTTATTGTGCGTGAATTCGACGACACAGAGGTGCTCGAAGTCGCGATTATCGAGAATATTCAGCGCGCCGACCTGAATCCAGTTGAGGAAGCCGCCGGCTATAAGGCGTTGATGGACAGGTTCGGGCATACGCAGGAAAAACTCAGCCAGGCGTTGGGTAAATCGCGCAGCCATATCGCCAATCTGATGCGACTCTTGCAGTTGCCGGATGATGTCCAGACGTGGCTGGTTGAGGGGAAGCTCTCTGCTGGTCACGCGCGCGCTCTGATCACCTCTGACGATGCGACCGCTCTTGCCAAAAAGGTTATCACGCAGGGCTTGTCCGTGCGCGAGACGGAAAAGCTGGCGAAAAAACCTCAGGGTAATATTTTCACCGATGATGGTGCAGCGAAAAAGCCTGCGAAAGCGGTGGAAAAGGACGCGGATACAAAAGCGCTAGAGGGCGATTTGTCTGCGAGTCTGGGCATGAAGGTCTCGATCCAGCACAAGCCGGGTCAGGAATCAGGGCAGATCACGATCAGCTATGACAGCCTCGATGATCTGGACACGCTGTGCATGATCTTGTCATCTAACCGTTAGGCCGCGTCCATATAAAGATCAAAACGCTGGTCAGGGTAACGGCTTGGATGGCAAGGATCATCGGCCGCAACCCCATGATGACCGACAGGATGAAAACCGCGAAAATTGACAGGGTTGCCCGGCGCTTGCCCTTCAGATTAATCGCGCCGCGTGTTTGCCAGTCTCCGATGGCGGAGCCGAAAACCCGATGCTCCAACAGCCAGCCATGTAACCGCTCAGAGCTTTTTGCAAAGAAGAACGCAGCCAGCAGCATGAAGGGCACGGTCGGAATCAGGGGTAGAACCACTCCGATCAGGCCGAAACCAACCGAGATCAAACCCAAACTCGCCCAAATATACCGCATTTACCTGTCCACCAGCAGTTCCTTGAGGATGGCGTTCAGCACCATGCGCCCCTCTTTGGTGGCTTTGATGTGCGGACCGACCTCTATCATCCCGATCTCGGACAGATAGCGCAAGCTGTCAGGGTTCAAGGGCTGGCCTGAAAGGCGTTCAAAGCGTGCGGGGTCAATCCCTTCGGCCAAACGCATTCCCATCATCAGGAATTCATCGGCCTGTTCGGACAATGACACAGCATCGCGGATGTTTTCGGCCCCTGCCCCTTCAGCCATTTCCAGCCATTTCCCAGGATTACGCCATTGTTCGGTGGCAAACCGCTGACCGGCGATGGTCAGCCGCCCGTGCGCGCCTGGACCAATGCCGACGTAATCACCATAGCGCCAATAGACTCTATTATGCCGGGATTCAGCCCCGATGCGGGCGTGATTGCTGATTTCATACCCCTCCATACCGGCGTCGCTGCACAGGTCTTGCGTCAGCGCATACATATCAGCCGAAGTATCGTCGAGCGGTAGGCCGCGCAGCTTGCCGGCATTGTAGCGGTGCCCAAAAGCGGTGCCTTGTTCAATGGTCAGTTGATACAGCGACAAATGGTCAATCGCCATTGACAGCGCCTCGCGCAGTTCGGCCTCCCAATCGTTTAGGGTTTGATCCTGACGGGCATAGATCAGGTCGAAACTGACGCGATCGAACTGGTTTCGGGCAATTTCAAAAGCGGCTTTCGCCTCGGAAACCGAGTGAATCCGGCCCAAACGCTGCAAATCGCGGTCGTTCAGCGCCTGAATCCCCATGGAAACACGACTCACCCCCGCTTGGGCAAAGTCGCGAAACTTGGCGGCCTCTACCGATCCGGGGTTCGCTTCTAGCGTAATTTCGATGTCGTTGGCCTGGGGCCAGTGTTGTTTGATCCGGTCGAGAACGCCGGCGACGACCGCAGGGTCCATCAATGACGGGGTTCCGCCCCCGAAGAAGATCGAGGTCAGAACGCGTCCCGGCACCTGTTCGGCATAGCGGTCGATCTCTCGCAAATAGGCACTAAGCCAGCGGGATTGGTCGATTTCGCGCGCGACATGGCTGTTGAAATCGCAATAGGGGCATTTGGCCTGACAGAAAGGCCAGTGGAGGTAGAGGGCAAAGCCGCCCTCTTGCCAATCCTCAGCCAAAACAGGCTGCCACGAACTTTTTCAGCGCCTCAGCGCGATGGCTGATGGCGTTCTTTGCGTCAGCCGTCATTTCGCCAAGGATGCTGTCGTGGCCATCCGGCATGAAGATCGGATCATACCCGTGCCCTTCGGCGCCGCGCATTGGCCAGACAACCTGACCATCCAGAACACCGGGGAAAACTGCGTCTTCCCCATCGGGCCAGGCCAGCACCAGCGTGCAGCAAAACCGCGCTTTCCAAGGTTGCGGTTCGCCGGTCTCCAAGATTTTTTCGTGGGTTTTGGTCATGGCCATTTTGAAATCGCGACCAGAGCCTGTTTCAGCCCAATCCGCCGTATAAACGCCCGGCGCGCCGTCCAGCGCGTCAATCTCGATCCCGCTGTCATCGCTGAGCGCGGGCAATCCGGTCGCCTTGGCCGCTGCATGCGCCTTGATGCGGGCGTTTTCGACAAATGTCGTGCCACCCTCGACCGGTTCGGGCAGGTCCATATCCGCCGCGCCGACCACCTCAACCCCATAGGGTTCAAGCAGGCGGGTGAATTCCGCCAGCTTGCCCGCGTTATGGGTCGCGACCAGCAGTTTCTTGCCGTCGAACTTACGCATTGACCGCCGCCAACTGCGCGGCGACCAGCTCGGACACGCCCTTTTCGGCCAGATCCATGAGCGTGTTCATCTGGTCGCGGTTATAGGTCGATCCTTCGGCGCTCATTTGTACTTCGATCAGCTGGTTGTTGGACAGCATGATAAAGTTGCCATCGACCCCCGCTTCGCTGTCTTCGGGGTAATCCAGATCCAGCACCGGCTGGCCCGCATAAATGCCGCAAGACACGGCGGCAACCGGATGTTCCAGCGGGTTCGTGACGATGTCGCCAGCCTTCATCAGCTTGTCCACGGCCAGTCGCAGCGCGACCCAACCGCCGGTGATCGACGCGCAGCGGGTGCCGCCATCGGCCTGGATCACATCGCAATCCACGGTGATCTGACGTTCGCCCATGGCGACGCGATCCACGCCTGCGCGCAGGGACCGCCCGATCAGCCGCTGGATTTCAACGGTGCGCCCGCCCTGCTTGCCGGCAGCGGCCTCGCGCCGCATCCGGCTGGTGGTGGAGCGCGGCAGCATCCCGTATTCCGCCGTGACCCAGCCAAGGCCGGTGCCTTTGACGAAGGGGGGCACGCGTTCCTCGATGGTGGCGGTGCACAGCACATGAGTGTCGCCCACGCGGATCATGCAAGACCCTTCGGCGTGCTTTGTGACCCCCGTCTCGATTGAAATCGGGCGCATTTCGCTTAAATCTCTTCCGGACGGCCGCATGGTTATTTCCTCTTTGTTGATGGGGTCGGGATACAAGGGGCACAGCCCTGAACGCAAGCCCGATTGACCTTTGGGGCAGATCCCCTTTAATGCCGGGCTGAACGGGATGATGATGACCAGCCAAGCTGCGCAGATACTGGAAGAGATGAACGACCGCTCGCGCGAGGTGTTTCGCCGCGTGGTCGAAGGCTATCTTGCGTCCGGCGATCCGGTGGGTTCGCGCTCCCTCACCCGCACAATGAGCGAGAAAGTATCTGCCGCGACGATCCGCAACGTGATGCAGGATCTGGAATACCTCGGGCTTTTGGGTTCTCCGCATATTTCCGCGGGGCGGGTGCCGACGCAGATGGGGTTGCGCATGTTCGTGGACGGGCTGCTTGAGGTGTCGAACCTTGACGACACCGACCGCGCCAAGATCGACCAGACCCTTGGCAGTAATTCCGTTGATGTGGGCAATGTGCTGGATCGGATCGGGTCCGCCCTGTCTGGTGTGACACAGGGGGCCAGCCTTGTTTTGGCACCGAAACACGAGGCGCCTATCAAGCATGTGGAATTCGTCAGCCTTGGCCATGACCGCGCTTTGGTGGTGCTGGTTTTTGCCGATGGCCATGTTGAAAACCGCCTGTTCAACCCGCCGCCGGGGCAAACCCCCTCTTCCATGCGTGAGGCGGCGAATTTTCTGAACGCACTGGTCGAGGGGCGCACCCTGACCGATATGCAAACCGTCATCCGGCGAGAGATTGAGGCACGCAAACAACAGATCGACGCGCTGTCGCGTGAAATGGTGGAAAGTGGGCTGGCCGTCTGGGCGGGCGAGGATGACACAAACGACCGGCTGATCGTGCGCGGGCGGTCGAATCTGCTGGGCGGCGATGGCAACGAAGAGGATCTGGAACGGATCCGAAGCCTGTTCGACGACCTTGAACGCAAGCAGGATATCGCCAATTTCCTTGAACTGACCGAAGAAGGCGAAGGTGTGCGCATTTTTATCGGCTCAGAGAACAAACTTTTCTCACTTTCGGGTTCCTCTTTGGTGGTCAGTCCCTATATGAACGCGGACCGAAAGATTGTCGGAGCGGTCGGCGTCATCGGCCCCACGCGGCTGAACTACGGGCGCATCGTTCCGATTGTGGACTATACGGCACAGCTGGTTGGAAAACTGATCTCCGACCGCAGTTAGAGGTGAAAAATGGCAGAGCCCAGAAATGACGACTTTCTCGATGATATCGACGCGGCAACCGACGAAGAATATGCCGATGACATGAGCGAGATTTCCGACGCAGAGGCCGAGCTGGACGCGCTGCGCGCTGAGCGTGACGAATTCAAGGACCGTTTCATGCGCGCCTTGGCTGATGCCGAGAATGCGCGCAAACGGTCCGAGAAAGACCGCCGCGAAGCCGAAAATTATGGCGGCTCCAAGCTGGCCCGCGACATGCTGCCGGTTTACGACAACATGAAACGCGCGCTGGAGGCTTCAACCGAAGAGCAGCGCGCGGCCTTTGGCCCCCTGCTGGAAGGTGTCGAACTGACCCTGCGCGAGCTGATCAACGTGTTTTCCAAGCACGGCATGACTTTGATCGCGCCGAAGGTTGGTGATCCGTTCGATCCGCAAATGCACGAAGCCATGTTCGAGGCCCCCGTGCCCGGCACCAAGGCGGGCGACATCATTCAGGTGTCCGCAGAAGGGTTCATGCTGCACGACCGCTTGCTGCGTCCCGCGCAGGTGGGTGTGTCCTCCATGCCGGCGAGCTAACGTCTGTAAGCAAGAATATTTCGGAACAATGGAAGGGGCGGGCGCTTAATTGCGGGCCGCCTCTTTCAGTTCATAAAGAAGTTGCAGGGCCTCGCGCGGGGTCAGCTCGTCGGGGTGGATATCCTCCAGCCGTTTTTCGACCTGCGAATCCCGGTGCGCGGCGTGTTGCGGCGCGGGTGGAACAGCGGCAAAAAGCGGTAGATCATCGATCAGCGCTTTGGGGTTGGCCGCGCCTTCGCGTTCGCCTTTTTCCAGCGCATCCAGAACGATGCGGGCACGGGCGACGACGGCCTCGGGCAGGCCGGCCAGTTTGGCGACCTGCACCCCATAGCTCCGATCGGCGGCGCCTTTGCGCACCTCATGCAGGAAAATCACGTCGCCATCATGTTCGCGTACGGTGACGGTAGCATTATCGACGCGTGGCAGCTTGCCCGCCAGCGATGTCATTTCGTGGTAGTGGGTGGCGAACAGGGCGCGGCATTTGTTCACGTCATGCAGATGTTCCAGGGTGGCCCAGGCGATGGACAGCCCGTCATAGGTGGCTGTGCCGCGCCCGATTTCATCCAGGATAACAAGGGCATGGTCATCCGCTTGGTTCAGGATCGCCGCAGTTTCGACCATTTCCACCATGAAAGTGGACCGTCCGCGCGCCAGATCATCCGACGCGCCGACCCGGCTGAACAATTGGCTGACCAGCCCGATTTCGGCGCTGCTGGCGGGGACGTGGCTGCCCATTTGTGCCAGCAGCGCGATCAGCGCGTTCTGCCGAAGGTAAGTCGATTTGCCGGCCATGTTGGGGCCGGTCAGCAGCCAGATATCGGTGCCGGTGCCAAGGTCCGCGTCATTGGCGATGAACGGCCCCTGCCCCAATTTGCGCAAGGACTGTTCCACGACCGGATGGCGACCGCCTTCGATCACCAGCTTGCGCGAGTTATCAACCTGCGGGCGGCACCAGTTTTCGCCCTTGGACAGATCGGCCAGCGCGGTGGCCAAATCCAGTTCGGAAAGGCTGCGGGCAGTGCCGGCGATGGGTGCGGCGACCTGCAAAATTTGCGCTTTCAGGCTTTCATAGAGCCGTTTTTCAATCTCTAGCGCGCGCCCGCCCGCGTTCAGGATGCGGGTTTCCATTTCCGATAGCGGCACAGTGGTAAAACGGACCTGGTTGGCCGTGGTCTGGCGGTGTTTGAAGGTCTCGTTCAGCGGCTCCGAAAGCATCTTGTCGGCATGGGTCGCCGTGACCTCGACGAAATAGCCCAGCACGTTGTTATGCTTGATCTTCAGCGCGTTGATGCCGGTTTGCTTCTGGTATTCGGATTGCATCCGCGCAATGACGCCGCGCCCCTCATCGCGCAGCTGGCGCATCTCGTCCAGTTCTTCGTCATAGCCTTGCGCAATGAAACCGCCATCGCGGGCCAACAGGGGCGGTTCGGCGATCAGGGCCTCGCCCAGCAGGTCCAGCAGCGTATCGTGGCCGGTCAGGTTTTGCGCGGCGTTCAGCAGCAGCGCGGGCAGCTGCGCTCCCTGCAAAATGTCCGAGATTTGAGCGGCCTGTTCCAAGCCGTTTCGAATGCCAGCCAGATCGCGCGGCCCGCCACGGTCAAGGCCAAGCCGTGACAGGGCCCGGTCAAGGTCGGGCACCTTGCGCAGGCTGTCGCGCAGGTCGGCCGCAATTCGGGTCTGTTTCACCGCGAAATCCACCGCATCCAACCGGTCCTGCACCACGTTTAACACGCGCGAGGGCGAGGCAAGGCGCCGCTCCAGCAGCCGCGCGCCCCCTGCCGTCACCGTCCGGTCAATCGCGTGCAGCAAAGACCCCGCGCGCCCGCCATTCATGGAATGGGTCAGTTCCAGATTGCGACGTGTGGCAGCGTCGATCTGCATCAATCGGCCCGTCGCCTCGCGCAGCGGCGGGCGCAGCAAGGGCAGTTTGCCCTTTTGGGTGATCTCCAGATATTCGACGATCGCGCCCATCGCCGACACTTCGGCGCGGGTGAAATTGCCGTAAGCCTCCAGCGATCCCACGCCGAACAGCGTACACAGCCGTTTTTCCCCACTGGTGGAATCGAACGCCGCGCGCCCCAGCCCCGTCAGTGCGACCCCCATTTCAGACACTAATCCGGCGTAATCCGCCTCTGCTCCTTCGGTCATCACGATTTCGGACGGGCCAAGGCGGGCCAGTTCCGGCCCCAGTCGAACCGCAGGCAATTCCATCACGTGAAACGCGCCGGTAGATATGTCGACCCAGGCCAGCGCGCCTTCGTCACGCACCAAGGCATAGGCGCACAGGTAGTTGTGCCGCCGCGCTTCCAGCAAACTTTCCTCGGTCAAGGTCCCCGGCGTGACCAATCGCACCACATCGCGCCTCACAACTGACTTTGCCCCGCGTTTCTTTGCCTCGGCAGGGTTTTCCATCTGCTCGCACACAGCCACGCGAAAACCCTTGCGGATCAGCGTCAGCAGATAGCCTTCGGCGGCGTGAACCGGCACGCCGCACATGGGGATGTCCTGCTCCAGATGCTTGCCGCGCTTGGTCAGCGCAATATCCAGCGCCTCTGCCGCGGCCACGGCATCGTCAAAGAACATCTCGTAGAAATCGCCCATCCGGTAGAACAGCAGCGCATCTTCGTATTGCGCTTTCAGTTCCAGATATTGGGCCATCATCGGTGTTACCGTCGCGGTCACGTGCATCCCCCTTGTCAGCGCGCCGACCATACTAACCCCCGCCTCCGCACGAAAGCCGAAAACCAACGCAGTTGAGCCTGACGAAAACGCCATGTATGAGGCGTGAGCCTTAGGAGGAACCGCCATGTCGAAATCGAAGATCACCCGTGAAGAAGCCCTGTCGTTCCACTTGGAACCGACCCCCGGCAAGTTTGAAATCACGGCGACTGTTCCGATGACGACTCAGCGCGATCTTAGCCTTGCCTACTCCCCCGGCGTGGCCGTCCCCTGCGAGGCGATCCACGAAAACCCCGAAACCGCTTATGATTACACCAACAAGGGCAACCTTGTGGCGGTGATTTCGAACGGCACTGCGGTTCTGGGTCTGGGCAACCTGGGCGCGCTGGCCTCCAAGCCGGTGATGGAGGGCAAGTCGGTCCTGTTCAAACGCTTTGCCGATGTAAACTCGATCGACATCGAGCTGGACACAGAAGACGCCGACCAGATCGTCAATGCCGTGCGCCTGATGGGCCCCACTTTTGGCGGTATCAACCTAGAGGACATCAAGGCGCCTGAATGTTTCATCATCGAACAGCGCCTCAAGGAAGAAATGGACATTCCGGTGTTCCACGACGACCAGCACGGCACCGCCGTGATCTGTGCCGCCGGTCTGATCAACGCTCTGTACCTGTCGGGCAAAAAGATCGAGGATGTGAAGATCGTCGTGAACGGCGCGGGCGCTGCGGGCATTGCCTGTATCGAACTGGTCAAGCGCATGGGCGCCAAGCATGACAACTGCATCCTGTGCGACACCAAGGGCGTGATCTACCAGGGCCGGACCGAGGGCATGAACCAGTGGAAATCGGCCCATGCCGCCAAGACCAACGACCGGTCCCTGGAGGAGGCGATGGATGGCGCCGACGTGTTCCTTGGCGTGTCGGTCAAAGGGGCCTTGACGCAGGACATGGTGCGCTCGATGGCGGACAATCCGGTGATCTTCGCCATGGCGAACCCCGACCCCGAAATCACCCCCGAAGAGGCGCACGAGGTTCGCGCCGATGCCATCGTCGCGACGGGCCGTTCGGATTATCCGAACCAGGTGAACAACGTGCTGGGTTTCCCCTACCTGTTCCGCGGCGCGCTGGATGTGCATGCCCGCGCCATCAATGACGAGATGAAGATCGCCTGCGCCGAGGCACTGGCCGAGCTTGCCCGCGAGGATGTGCCGGACGAGGTTGCCATGGCCTATGGTCGCAAGCTGACCTTTGGCCGCGATTACATCATCCCCACGCCGTTCGATCCCCGCCTGATTCACCGCATTCCGCCCGCCGTTGCCCGTGCCTGTATGGAAACCGGCGCCGCGCGTCGTCCCATCATCGACATGGATGCATACGAGCTGTCGCTGAAATCGCGAATGGACCCGACCGCCTCGATCCTGCGGGGCATTCATGCCCGTGCCCGCGCGGCGCAGGCCCGCATGATCTTTGCCGAAGGCGATGATGTGCGCGTGTTGCGCGCCGCCGTGCAATACCAACGTTCGGGCCTTGGCAAGGCGCTGGTCGTGGGCCGCGAGCCCGATGTGAAAGAAAAGCTGGAGGCTGCGGGCCTTGGCGATGCCGTGCGCGAGTTGGAGGTGGTGAACGCAGCCAACACCCGCCATTTGGATACATACAAGGAATTCCTGTATCAGCGGCTTCAGCGCAAGGGCCACGACCGGCATGACATCCACCGTCTTGCCGCGCGGGATCGGCACGTATTTTCCGCGCTGATGCTGGCGCATGGGCATGGCGACGGTCTTGTTACCGGGGCGACCCGCAAATCCGCCCATGTGATGGAACTGATCAACCACGTTTTCGATGCCGACGCGAAACACGGCGCGGCGGGCGTTACGGCCTTGTTGCACAAGGGCCGGATCGTTCTGATCGGCGACACGCTGGTGCATGAATGGCCCGACGAGCAAGACCTTGCAAACATTGCTGAACGCGCCGCCGGCGTGGCCAGCCATCTGGGTCTGGACCCGCGCGTGGCCTTCGTGTCGTTTTCCACCTTCGGCTATCCGGTGTCCGAACGCGCCCATAAAATGCATATCGCGCCACGCGTGTTGGAACAGCGCGGCGTGACCTTCGAATTCGAAGGCGAGATGACAGTGGACGTGGCCCTGAATCCCAAGGCACAGGCGAATTACCCGTTCCAGCGTTTGTCCGGTCCGGCGAACGTTCTGGTCGTGCCCGCGCGGCACTCTGCCTCGATCTCGGTCAAGCTGATGCAGGAGATGGGCGGCGCCACCGTGATCGGCCCGATCCTTGCGGGCGTGGACAAGTCGATCCAGATTTGCTCTTCTACGTCTACGGTTAATGACATTTTGAACATGGCGGTGATTGCAGCTTGCAAGATGGGCTGATCCGCTGATCGGGGCGATATGACCATCTATAATCTGGGGTCGATCAATATCGACCAATTCTATAGCGTTCCACACCTCCCCGGTGCCGGCGAAACTCTGGCGGCCACGTCCCATTCCGCGGGGCTTGGCGGCAAGGGCGCAAACCAATCCGTCGCCGCGGCACAGGCCGGTGCGCGGGTTTTTCACATCGGCGCAGTTGGGCCGGATGGCGATGCGATGCTGGACAGGATGCGCGCGCTGGGCGTTGATTGCACCCATGTGGCGCAGGTTGATACACCCACTGCCCATGCGATCATCAACATTGATACGCGGGGCGAAAATGCCATCGTGATCTTTCCGGGCGCGAATGAAAAACAGTCTCTATCCCGCCTTGACGCGGCGCTTGCCGGTGCTGGCAAGGGGGATATCCTGCTGCTGCAGAACGAAACCAGCCTGACAGTCGAAGCCGCCCAGAACGGCCGCGCCAGAGGCGTGTTCGTCATCTATTCCGCCGCGCCTTTCGTGGCTGAAGCGGCCCGCGCGATGTTGCCCCATATTGACCTTCTGGTGATGAACGAGGGCGAAGCGAGCGCGCTTTCTTCCGCGCTGGGCCTTGGCATACCCGATATCCCCGTGCCGCATCTGCTGATTACCCACGGGGCCGGTGGGGCGATATGGCGCGACCAGTCGCAGCCAAGCGAGATCCGCTTGCCTGCTTTCCGCGCCCCGCCCATCGACACCACTGGCGCCGGCGACTGCTTTCTTGGCTACACCGCCGCCGCGCTGGACAAGGGCCTGTCCGCCGAGGATGCGATGCGTCTTGGTGCGGCTGCCGCGGCCATCCAGGTCACGAGGCACGGCACCGCCGATGCCATCCCGACCCGGGCCGAGGTGGATGCGTTCCTCAGTTAAGGAACGCCGCCGAACTGCCCCACAACTGCTTGATCCGCTGATCGCGCCCGCAGGCATCGCGGTATTTCTTGTAGGCTTTCGATTGCCGCACCGGACCGAACCGCGTGACCACAAGGTTGCTGCCCTTGTAATAGTCCTGATGATAATCCTCGGCCGGATAGAAGGTGGCGGCGCTCAGGATCGGGGTGGCGATTTTTTGGCCCAAGGCGGCTTGTGCTTCGGTCTTCACCTTTTCTGCAATGGTCTTTTCCGCCGGGTTAGACACGAAAATTGCGGTGCGATAGCTGTCGCCACGGTCGCAGAACTGGCCGCCCGCATCGGTCGGATCGACCGACCGGAGGAATTTTTCCAGCAAAACCTCGCGGCTTACCTTGTTTGCGTCAAACTCGATCTGCACCGCCTCGTAATGGCCGGTGCCGCCGCGCGTGACCTGTTTATAGGTCGGGTTCGCGGTCATGCCGCCGGTATACCCTGAAACGACCCCGCGCACGCCCGGCACTTTTTCGAAATCTGCCTCGACGCACCAGAAACAACCGCCCGCGACGGTCAGCGCGTCGGCTTTCGCTCCACCTGACACCATTATCCCGATGCCGATCAGTCCGGCCAGCACCCAAGTTTTCACATCTCGCATGTTGCATCCTCCTGCGCGCCACAATGCGCGCGGATGTGCGGCGCGCAATCCCCCTCACGCAAGGGTGACAACCCGTGAGCGTTGCCTCAAAGCGTTTAGGTTCTGCGCGTTTCGCCAAAAGATCTGATTCAGATTTTTCTCGAAACGCTTTAGCCTGCCCAAAACACTGGAGGTTCCATGACCGAAGTCACCACACACCAGGCCGAGGACGACGCCCGCAACGACCACATTCTGATCTGGCTGAACGGCTAGCTGCTACCGCGCGAGAAGGCGCTGGTTTCGGTCTATGATTCCGGCTTCATGCCGGGGGATGGCGTGTGGGAAGGGCTGCGCCTGTATAGCCGCACCTAGGCCTTTGTCGATGAACATCTCGACCGCCTGTTCGAGGCCGCGAAAGCCATTGATCTGGACATAGGCATGACCCGAGATGACCTGTTTTTTGCCATAACAGAGACGCAAAAAGCCAATCAGATGACCACCGACGCCCACGCCCGCCTGATGGTGATTCGCGGTGTGAAAACACGCCCCTTTCAGCACCCGTCGCTGTCGCAGCAGGGGCCAACCGTGGCGATCATCATGGAACATTCCCGCCCGTTGATCCCGCGGCCCATCCGGCTTGCCACTGTGCCGCATATCCGCGGGTTGCCCATGACCCAAGATCCGAAACTTAACAGCCATTCGAAACTGAATTGCATCCTCGCCTGTATCGCCGCCGAAAAGGCCGGCGCGGACGAGGGGCTGATGTTGGATGTGCATGGGTTTGTGAACACCACCGACGCCTGCAACTTTTTCATGGTCAGGAAGGGCGCGGTTTGGACCTCGACCGGCGACTACTGCATGAAGGGGATCACAAGGCAAAAGGTGATCGACATTTGCCGCGCCGATGGCATACCCGTGTTCGAAAGAAACTATTCCCTCGTAGATACTTACGGCGCGGAGGAGGCATTTTTAACCGGCACTTTCGGTGCGCAGACCCCTGTTGGCGAAATCGACGGGCGCCAGATCGGCACCGGCGAAATGGGCCCTGTGACGCGGCGCATTCGCGATCTCTATATGCAGCTGGTCGGGAAAGAGGTCTAGATGCGCATCGCCATGTGGTCCGGCCCACGGAACCTGTCGACCGCGGTGATGTATAGTTTCGGCGCGCGTGCCGATTGCGCCGTTGTGGACGAGCCGTTCTACGCCGCCTACCTGTCGCGTACCGGGCTGCGCCACCCGATGCGGGAGGAGATCATCACCTCGCAACCCACCGACCCCGCTGTCGTCGCACAATCGCTTTAAGGCCCTGTTCCAGCGCAAAAGCCGCATTTCTACCAGAAACATATGTGCCAGCACATGCTGCCGGATATCCCGCGCGATTGGATGGGCGCGGTGAGAAACGTGTTCCTGATCCGCCACCCCGCGCGGGTGATTGCCAGTTTCGGCGCGAAATACGATGCGATGACGTTGACCGATATCGGGTTTGCCCAGCAGTCTGAACTTTTCGACCATGTCACCGCGCTGGGCCAAACGCCCATCGTGATCGACAGCGCCGATATTCGCTGCGATTCGCAGGGAATGCCGCGCGCGCTTTGCGATGCGCTGGGCCTTGATTGGGACGATGCGATGCTGAATTGGCTCGCGGGTGGCCACACGGCCGACGGGGTCTGGGCACCAGTCTGGTATGATGCGGTGCATCGCTCCACCGGCTTTGCCGGACCCGAGGGGCCGCTGCCCGATTTGACCCCGACGCAGGCCGAATTCTGCGATCAGGGCCTGCCGCATCACCAGCGGTTAGAGCGCATGAAACTGCGCGCCTGACAGCAAAAAGGGCGCAAGGTTTCTCCCGCGCCCTTTTCACAGATCAAGCCCCTTGAAACATAGGCTTCATACGATTCGGGGGCTGTTTCCTACGATTTGAAATTAACCTTTCAGGCGGCGATTCCGCGCTGCCAGCAGCTTCAGGCGCAGGGCGTTCAGCTGGATGAAGCCGGCCGCGTCCGTCTGATCGTATGCGCCCGCGTCATCCTCGAATGTCACATGCGCCTCGCTGTACAGCGAGTGATCCGAGGCGCGCGCCACACAGAAGGCCGAGCCTTTGTAAAGCTTCAGCGTCACGGTGCCCGTCACATGCTCTTGCGATTTGTCGATGGCCGCTTGCAGCATCTCGCGCTCGGGCGAGAACCAGAAACCGTTGTAGATCAGCTCTGCATAGCGGGGCATCAGGCTGTCTTTCAGGTGGCCCGCGCCACTGTCCAGTGTGATCTGCTCGATGCCGCGGTGCGCTTCCAGCAACACGGTGCCGCCGGGGGTTTCATAGATGCCGCGCGACTTCATGCCGACGAAGCGGTTTTCCACGAAATCCAGACGGCCGATGCCGTGCTTGCCGCCCAATCCGTTCAGCTTGGTCAGGATCGTGGCCGGGCTCATGGCCTCGCCGTTGATCGACACGGCATCGCCTTTTTCAAACCCGACTTCAATGAATTCGGGAGTGTTCGGCGCGTCCTCGGGGTTGACGGTGCGCTGGTAGACATAGTCGGGCGCCATTTCGGCTGGGTCTTCCAGAACCTTGCCCTCGGACGAGGTGTGCAGCAGGTTCGCATCGACCGAAAATGGCGCTTCGCCTCGTTTGTCCTTGGCGATGGGGATCTGGTTTTTCTCTGCGAAATCAAGCAGTTTTGTCCGCGACGACAGATCCCATTCACGCCAGGGCGCGATCACCTTGATGTCAGGGTTCAGGGCATATGCGCTCAGCTCGAACCGGACCTGATCGTTGCCCTTGCCGGTCGCACCGTGGGACACGGCATCGGCACCGGTTTCGGCGGCAATCTCGACCAAGCGTTTGGAAATCAGCGGGCGCGCGATCGAGGTGCCCAGCAGGTACAGCCCTTCATACAGCGCATTGGCGCGGAACATCGGGAACACGAAATCGCGTACGAATTCCTCGCGGACATCCTCGATAAAGATGTTCTCGGGTTTGATCCCCAGCAACTCGGCCTTCTTGCGGGCGGGCTCCAGCTCCTCGCCCTGGCCCAGATCGGCGGTAAAGGTGACGACCTCGCAGCCGTATTCCATTTGCAGCCATTTCAGGATGATCGAGGTATCGAGGCCGCCGGAATAGGCCAGCACGACTTTCTTGGGCGCAGACATTGCAGGGAATTCCTTCACTTTAAGGTTTGCGAGGCGCGATAGCGCTTTTTGCGCCGCAGGGCAAGGTGCGCCGCTGCCTGGGTGATTGACATGCGGCTATGCAGCCCCCTACCCCTGACCGCCAGTATAGATTGGGAGGCACATGATGGCCGTTCGTATTTTTCTTCATGCATGGCGCATGATTTTCAGCAATTTCGGTGCGGTGGTTAAGCTTTCGATGCCCATCATTTTGGTCATCCTCGTGGCGATTGTTGCGTTTGCGGGTTTTCTGCGATCCAACCAACTGATGGCGGTAGATGTCAGGCCACAGGCGATTGGCATCATATTCCTGCTTGTCATTGCCTATCTTCTTGCCTTCGTCTGGACCGCGGTGGCGTGGCACCGTTATGTCTTGTTGGCGGAATACCCGAATGCGATCCTGCCGCCGTTCCGCGGTGGGCGGATCCTGTCCTACATTGGCTACGCTGTTTTGCTCGGGCTGATCATGTCGATCGTGGGTGCGCTTGGTATGGCAATGATTTACGGGGTCTCATCGGTTTTGGGCACCGATGTGATCGCCTTCATTCTGGGGGTCGTGTTTGTCGGGTTCCTGATCATAGCCTCGTTCCGGCTTGGCATCGTTTTGCCAGCCGCGGCGATTGGCGAGCCGCTGGCCATGGGTGCTGCGTGGGATGCGACCCGACCCTTGGTCAAAACTCTGATCGGGTTGCTTGGACTGCTCATCTTGTTCGGTTTTGCACTTGGTATAGCCACCGCAGTGGCAGAGGCGCTCTCTCCGGTTTTTGGGATGGTGGTCAACCTGTTGCTGACATGGCTGCAATCCATTCTGAACCTGTCGATCCTGACAACGCTTTACGGCGTCGCTGTTCAGGGGCGCGACATCGACTGACCTTGCGCGGCGGCCCGGCTTGCGTCAGGAAAACCTGATGGAAGATTTCAGACATAAAGCCCAAGCTGCCGCGCAGGAAATGCGTGCCGTATTCGATGCAACCCCGTTGCAACGCAACGCCCATCTGTCCGAACGGTTCGGGGCCGATATCTGGCTGAAGCGCGAGGATCTGACCCCGGTGCGGTCCTACAAGCTGCGCGGTGCGTTCAATGCGATGCGCAAGGTGCTTGCGGCGCATCCCGACAAGTCGCTGTTTGTCTGTGCCAGTGCGGGCAACCATGCGCAGGGCGTCGCGTTCATGTGTCAGCATTTCGGGGTGAAGGGCGTTATTTTCATGCCTGTCACAACCCCGATGCAGAAAATCCAGAAGACGCGGATTTTTGGCGGTGACGCGGTCGAGATAAAGCTGGTAGGCGATTATTTTGACGATACGCTCGCCTCGGCTCAGGCGTTTTGTTTGGCCGAGGGCGGGCATTTTCTGGCCCCGTTCGACGATGCCGATGTGATCGAAGGTCAGGCTTCTGTCGCGGTTGAGATTGCCCAGCAGATGGGTCATGCGCCTGATCACATCATCTTGCCCGTTGGCGGCGGTGGCTTGTCCGCAGGGGTGCGGCGCTATTTCGGGCCCGATGTTGATTACAGTTTTGTCGAACCGCTTGGCGGCACCAGTCTGGCCGCTGCCGTCATGGCGGGGGAGCCTGTGACCCTGAAAAAGGTGGACAGTTTCGTGGACGGGGCCGCAGTCGCGCGGATCGGGGCCAAGCCCTTTGAAATCCTGCGTGATATTGACCCGAAAACGGTCTTTGCCGCGCCCGAGGATCGAATTTGCACCACCATGCTGGAAATGCTGAACGTCGAAGGTATCGTGCTGGAACCCGCCGGTGCGCTGGCCGTGGATGCGTTGGTCGATGTGGCCGATCAAATCAAGGGTAAGACTGTGGTCTGCGTCACATCTGGCGGGAATTTCGATTTCGAACGCCTGCCCGAGGTCAAGGAGCGCGCGCAGCGCTATTCCGGCGTGAAGAAATATTTCATTCTGCGCTTGCCGCAGCGGCCTGGCGCGCTGAAGGAATTCTTGAACATTCTTGGACCTGATGACGACATCGCGCGGTTCGAATACCTGAAGAAATCGGCGCGGAACTTCGGGTCGGTTCTGATTGGCATCGAAACCCTCGAGGCTGACAATTTTTCGCATCTTTTCGCGCGCCTTGATGCGGCGGGATTCACCTATCGCGACATCACCAATGATGAAACGCTGGCCGAATTCCTGATCTGATCAGGCGGCCAGCCGGTTTGGCAATTCTTCGGTAAAGGTGCCACGGGAGGTTTCGAAACAGTCAAGGATGGCTGGCAGATCGACTTCCTCCGCCCGGCCTGCCCCGGCCAAATGTTCGCCCTTTTGACACAGGCTGGAAAACGCCTCGAACCCTAGGTTCAGGGCGGCACCTTTCAGGAAATGCAGGTCGGCTTCAAGCGTGGACATATCAGGTGCATCGCGCAGTGTGCCGATTGTGCCCCCGACCTCCTCCAGAAACAGATCGACGACTTCGGCAAAATCGTCCGCCCCGACCTCGTCACGCAATTCGGATACCCTTTCCCAATCAATCATGGCCTTTTTCCCCTTTCGAAACCGTAGCCTGCCAGAAGAAGGCTAACGATTGCTTTAAAGAAAGGGGAATTTGATGTTTCACGGCATGTTAAGGTGGGTGGGTTAGCACGGTCCAAGGCGTGCTTTTACCAAGTGTCAGGATCGAATGGGTCAGGTTAATGAACATCCAGAAGTGCCGCAGGCCGCGAAAATGCCTGTCAGCCACGTTCTCGTGGTCGATGACAGTCGTCTGCAACGCCGGATTCTGGCCGCGTCCCTGACCCGTTGGGGTTACAGGGTCAGCGAGGCCGAATCAGGTGCCGATGCGCTGGCAATATGCGCCGAAACCCACCCCGACATCGTGCTGAGCGACTGGATGATGCCCGGAATGGACGGGCTCGAATTTTGTCAGGCGTTCCGCAAGATGCCGCGTGATCGGTACGGGTATTTCATCCTTCTGACCTCGAAAACCGAAAAGGATGCCGTGGCGCGGGGTCTTGACTGCGGGGCGGATGATTTTCTGAACAAGCCGGTGAACGCCGCGGAATTGCGCGCGCGGATCAACGCGGGCGAACGCATCCAGCGGATGGAGCGGGAGCTGGTTCAGAAGAACCAGTTGATCTCGACCACGCTGGCGCAGCTGCAAACGCTGTATGATGCGCTGGACAACGACCTGATCGAAGCGAAGAAACTGCAACAATCGCTGGTGCGTGAACGGTTCCGCGATTTCGGCGCGGGGCAGGTTTCGCTTTTGTTGCGCTCGTCCGGGCATGTCGGGGGCGATCTGGTCGGGTTCTTTCCGGTCAACGAGGGGCGGGTCGGGCTGTTCGGGATCGACGTGTCCGGTCACGGGATCAGTTCGGCCCTGATGACCGCGCGCCTTGCCGGTTACCTGTCTGCCACGCCCGACCACAACGTCGCGCTGCAAAAGCAGGAAGACGGTTCATATGCACCGCTGCCCCCGGCCGATGTCGTGGCCGAACTGAATCGATTGGTGTTGGAGGATATGGAGACAGAGCATTACTTTACCCTGCTGCTGGCCGATGTGGACCTGACCACGGGGCATGTCCGCATGGTGCAGGCAGGGCACCCGCATCCGGTGGTTCAGCGCGCCAATGGCAATCTGGAGGCGCTGGGCAAGGGGGGCCTGCCCGTCGGCTTGATCACTGGCGCCACGTTCGAAGAATTCGACCTGCAACTTTCGCGCGGTGACCGCTTGCTGATCCAGTCCGACGGTTTCACCGAATGCCCCGACCCCGATGGCGTGCAGCTGGATGACGAAGGATTGATGGAGCTGCTGCGCGAACTGTCAGATGTGCAGGGCAATGCCTTGCTGGAAACTCTTGTCTGGAAGCTGTCAGATCACGCGGGGGGCAATGATTTCCCTGACGATGTGTCGGCCATCCTGTTCGAATATCGTGGCGGTTCAGACGAATAATCGCGCCACCGCAGCACCTTAACGCAGCAATTGCGCGACAAAGTCCCTGTCGCCGTCATTGCCCAGATGTTCCACGGCTTCTTCCATTGGCATCCACAGCGCGGTGTGGTGCGGTTCTATCGGATCGCCCAGCCGTCGTACGGGGCGGGCGTGGTATATGGTGCAGACCTTTTCAGCCCAAATCTCGTATTCCGGCATAAAGGTAAAGCGGCGGAACACACCCAGACGGCGTGGGGGTGAAATGCTCCAACCGGTTTCTTCCCACACCTCGCGGTGCAGGGCTGCAATGGGATGTTCGCCCGGATCAATCCCGCCACCTGGTAGCTGGTATTCGGGGTAGGGTTCCATCTGGTGGGTCAGCAACAGGTCGGCGCCCAGTTGCAAGACCGCGTAGGCACCGGGCCTGCGGATATAGCGTTGCCCGCGCAGGGGGCTTTCCCCGAACCGTTTGATCATGCCATGCCTCCTTGGCCCCTCGGCTTGTCCTGCCTATATGGACCATGTATGCCAAGCACAGCCTCTAAAGGACATCCCCAACCCATGACTCTCGGATCGAAACTCGCCTGGGACGACACCGTTCTGCCGTTCCAGCTGGACAATTCTGACATTCGCGGCCGCGTCGCCCGCTTGGACAACGTGCTGGACGGTGTGTTGAAGCAGCACGCCTACCCCCCGCAGGTCGAGGCCTTGGTGGCCGAAATGGCCCTGCTGACCGCGATGATCGGCCAGACGATCAAGTTGCGTTGGAAGCTGTCCTTGCAAGTCCAATCCAAGGGTGCCGTGCGCATGATCGCGACCGACTACTTCGGCCCCACGGCCGAGGGTGAGCCTGCGATGATCCGCGCTTATGCGAGCTATGATGCCGACAAGCTGACCAACCGCGCGCCGTTCGATCAGGTGGGCGAGGGGTATTTCGCCATTCTGATCGACCAGGGCAAGGGAATGGCCCCCTACCAAGGCATTACGCCGCTGGCTGGCGGATCGCTGCGCGCCTGCGCCGAGGCGTATTTTGCCCAGTCCGAACAGTTGCCGACCCGGTTTGCCCTGTCCTTTGGCAAATCGACCGAGGCAAGCGGGGGCGAACATTGGCGGGCGGGCGGCGTGATGCTGCAGCACATGCCCAAGGCATCGCCTTTCGCCAAGGGGGCCGAGGGAAGCGGCGAAGAAGGCCTGCTGCATGCCCGCGATCTGATCGATGGCGACGACAAGGAAAACTGGAACCGTGTGAACCTGCTTTTGGACACGGTCGAGGATCTGGAGCTGATCGGCCCCTCCGTCGCGCCGACGGATCTGCTGGTGCGCCTTTTCCACGAGGAAACCCCGCGCGTGTTCGAAGGTCAGCCCGTGCGCTTTGGCTGCACCTGCTCCGAAGAACGCGTGCGCCAGTCCCTGTCGATCTATTCGGCTCGTGACATCGAAAAGATGACCACGGAAGATGGTCGCGTGACCGCCGATTGCCAGTTTTGCAGCGCACATTATGACTTGGACCCGGCCACCGTCGGGTTCGAGGCAGAGCCGAAAGCGGATGAGGGTCAGGGTGACGCAGACTGATCCCCTGATTGATCCGCTGGCCCCGGTGATTGCCGCGCTGGGCCGCCCCGCGCGGCCCTCGTCGGATTATGATCTGAACCCGCAGGTGGTCTTGCCCGAAAACCGCAAGCTGCGCCGCGCCGGCGTTCTGGTGCCGTTTATCATGCGCGAGGGCGGCGTGCGGGTGATCCTGACCAAGCGGTCCTCGCGGTTGAAGCATCATCCAGGGCAGATCGCCTTCCCCGGTGGCAAGGTGGACCCAACCGATGCGGATGAAACCGCCGCCGCCATCCGCGAGGCCGAGGAGGAGATCGGCCTGCCTCGCGACGCGGTCGAGGTGCTGGGCACTTTCCCCAGCCATGAAACCGTGACCGGTTTCACCATGACCCCCGTGCTGGCCCGCGTGACCCGCGATTTTACCGCGGTGTCCGAACCCGGCGAGGTGGCCGAGGTGTTCGAGGTGCCTTTGGCGCATTTGTCCAACCCTGAAAATTTCCTCATTCAGCGCCGCCGCTGGCGCGGGACGGACCGGCATTATTACATTGTGCCTTGGGGCCCTTATTACATCTGGGGTGCCACTGCGCGGGTTCTGCGGTCCCTTGCCGACCGGATGGAGGGTTAGGTGAAGCTGACCGCCGACTGGATCACAAGGTCCGAAACGCAGGCGGTCTGCGCCGCATTGACGGATGCCGGGTTCCAGGCGCTGTTCGTGGGCGGTTGCGTGCGGAACACACTGTATGATGCGCCGGTGGATGATATCGACATTTCCACCGATGCGACGCCCGACAAGGTGATCGAGCTGGCCGAAGGGGCCGGTCTGCGGGCTGTGCCGACGGGCATCGACCATGGCACGATCACCGTGGTTTCGGACCATACTCCGCACGAGATAACCACCTTTCGCCGGGATGTGGAAACCTTTGGCCGTCACGCGGTTGTTGCCTTTTCCACCGATGTGACCGACGACGCGAGGCGGCGCGATTTCACCATGAATGCGCTTTATGCCGACCCTGCGGGCCATGTGATCGACCCTTTGAACGGGCTGCCGGATTTGCAGGCCCGGCGCGTGCGGTTCATCGAAGATCCCGATCTGCGCATCCGCGAGGATTACCTGCGCATCCTGCGCTTTTTCCGGTTCCACGCCTGGTATGGCGATGCCGATCAGGGGTTGGATGCCGAAGGGCTGGCCGCCGTGGCCGCCAATGCCGATGGGCTGGACCATCTTTCGCGCGAACGGGTCTGGACCGAGCTGCGCAAGCTGCTGACCGCGCCCGATCCTGCGCCCTCGGTCGCGGCGATGCGCAGCGCGGGCGTGTTGGCGCATGTCTTGCCGGGCTCGGATGACATTGCTCTGGCCCCCTTGGTGCATCTGGAGCGGCTGGCTGACATCCGGCCCGATCCGATACGCAGAATGGCCGCCTTGGGCGGGCAGGTCGATGCGCTTCGCCTGTCCAAGGCGCAGGCCCGACAGTTGGACCATCTGCGTGACGGTATGGGCAGCTTGGCCTTGCCCGCCGCGCTGGGCTATCGGCTTGGCGCGGATACTGCCCGTGACATCGTGCTGTTGCGCGCTGCGCAGATGGGGCAGGTCTTTGATCCTGCTGATCTGATCGCGGCGAAAACGGGCGCGGATGCGCAATTTCCGGTTAAGGCCGCCGACCTGATGCCCGCATTTCAAGGAGCGGCGCTGGGCGCGAAACTGACCACGCTTGAGGGGGCATGGATCGCCTCGGGCTTTACATTGACCAAAACAGAATTGCTGGCACAGATATGACCGAACTGACCATCCAACGCCTTGGCCTTCAGGGCGACGGTATCGCCGAAGGCCCGGTTTTCGCGCCCCAAACCCTGCCGGGAGAGGTGGTGTCGGGCATCATTGACGGGCAGCGCCTGACCGATATCCGTATCGAAAAACCCTCGGACCATCGGGTTGCGCCGCCCTGCCGCCACGCCAAGGCCTGCGGCGGCTGCCAGTTGCAGCACGCGTCCGATGCTTTCGTGGCCGACTGGAAAGTGGGCGTGGTGCGTCACGCGCTGGCCTCGCAGGGGATCGAGGCAGAGTTTCGGCCCATCCAGACTTCGGACACGCAATCCCGCCGCCGTGCCTCCTTTTCCGCGCGCCGTACCAAAAAGGGCGCAATGGCCGGGTTTCATGCGCGCGCATCCGATGTGATCGTCGAAATCCCCGATTGCCTGCTGATTGACCCCGCGCTGAAAGATGCCCTGCCCATGGTCGAACGGCTGGCCATTGTAGGTGCCTCGCGCAAGGGCGAGCTGTCGGTGCTGGTCACGACATCGGAAACCGGGTTGGACGTGGCTGTGACCGGCGGCAAGCCGCTGGACGGGCCGCTGCGCATTGCCCTTGCCGCCGAAGTAGAGCGTTTCGCCATGGCCCGCCTAGCATGGGAGGACGAGGTGATCGCTATGCGCAACCCGCCCCTGCAACGGTTCGGCAAGGCGCTGGTGCCGGTCCCGCCTGGTGCCTTTTTACAAGCCACTCCGCAAGGCGAGGCCGCGCTTCTGGACGCCGTGCGCGAAATCGTCGGCAAGGCTGACAAGGTTGTAGATCTGTTTGCCGGTTGCGGTACCTTTGCCCTTCCGCTGGCCGAAAACGCCGAGGTGCACGCGGTGGAAGGCGCCGCCGCCATGACGGCCGCGCTGGATGCGGGGTGGCGCAAGGCGCAGGGTCTGAAACGGGTCAGCCACGCGGTGCGCGATCTGTTCCGCCGTCCGCTTTTGCCGGATGAGTTGGCCAAATTCGATGCCGTGGTGATCGACCCGCCCCGCGCCGGAGCCGAGGCGCAGGTGGCGGAACTGGCAAAGGCCAAACCGCCCGTCATCGCCTTTGTGTCGTGCAATCCCATCACCTTTGCCCGCGACGCCAAGCTGCTGATCGGTGCGGGTTACAGGCTGGATTGGGTGCAGGTCGTGGACCAGTTCCGCTGGTCCGCCCATGTTGAACAGGTCGCATCGTTCACGCTTACATCGGCGTGAGGCGCGCTTACCCTCTACCTTTTGTACGCAAAAAATAGTATGCAGCGGTAAAACGGACAGTGAAAAACAGGCAAACCCATGCGATTTCTGCGCGTTCTATTCGTGATTTTCGCGGCGCTTTCCCTTGCGGGCTGCGCGTCGAAGTTCAAAACTTATAATGGCCCCGAGGTGACGCGCGTCATCATCGATAAAAGCGCCCGCAAGATGTATCTGATGCATCACCAAAAGACGCTGAAGGGTTACGATATCGGCCTTGGTTTCGCGCCGCAGGGCCATAAGCAGTTCGAAGGCGACGGGCGCACGCCCGAAGGGCAATATGTCATCGATCGCCGCAATCCGAACAGCGAGTTCCACCTGTCTGTTGGTATCTCATACCCGAACCACCAAGATCGCGCCTATGCCTCGACTCAGGGCAAGACGCCGGGTGGCGATATTTTCATCCACGGCAAGCCGAAGAAGTACGAGGATGCACCGCGCGACTGGACAGCGGGTTGTATTGCCGTTTCCAACCGCGAGATTGAACGTATCTATGCCATGGTGCGTGATGGCACCCCGATCACGATTTATCCCTGATCAATGCGGTAGCGCATGAAAAAGGCCCCGACCGATACGGCGGGGCCGTTGTTGTTGCATGTGATTTTGCGGTCAGCCACCCATCACCAGCGTCCACCAGATCTTGCCGTTTGCCTCTTGGAACCACGAAAAGCCCATTTTCGCGGCGCTTTTGTCAAGAATCACGCGGCGCGAGGGATCATCCTCCATCCATGCGGACAGGGTTTCGACCTCGGTCTCGTAGGTTTCGGAAATGGCTTCGCCGACCAGGTGCCCCTCGTATCCGACGCGGCGCACACGGTCGATCGGGGACGAGCCGTCAGATCCGAAGTGCCACGGTCGGTTCTGCGCCGACATATCGCGCGAATGGGTGGCGGCGGCGGCGTTCAGCTTGGCATCAAGCGCGACAGGCGGCGCACCGGCGGCAGCACGAAGCGAGTTAACCGAATCCAGCATCCGGTATTCGATCTTGCCCGAATTTGCAGCGTTGATCCGGTAACGGCGGGGCAGGGGTTTGCCGTCCGGCCCCATGGTCGGCGTTGGTTCGGCGCAGGCCGCCAATAGGAAAAGAGCCGATGCAAGAAGACCAATCAAACGTGCCATATCACTGTGCCGCCCTGTTATTTAGTGTTTCACAATCATCTATCGCGGCTTGCGTTGCTAATCAAACCCACATCGGCGTGATCTGGCGGAACACATCGGTTTGATTTGCGACTGCGGCTTTCGCGCCATATTATGCACGCGATGTTGGGGAAGCAGACCCTCGGAGACAACAATGACACATGATTTCAAGAACGGCTTCAGCCGCCGCGCCTTTATCGCCGGTGGTGCATCCTTGTTGGCGGCGCCCGCCATCGCGCAGGACGTGAACGGTGCTGGCACGGTCGAGGTCGAGCGCGACCTGAGCCAAGCCGTCCGCCGTAATATCTCGTCCTTCCGCATGCTGGAATGGCAGCCCTATTTCAGCGATCTGAACAAAGGTGCGATTCTGGTCGATATCGACAGCCGCGCGCTGCATTTCTGGTCCGAAGACGGCACCTATAACCTGTACCCGTCCTCGGTGCCGCTGACCGAGGATCTGACCCGCCGTGGTCGCACGTCGGTCGTGCGCAAGGTCGAAGGGCCGGAATGGCGCCCGACGCCGTCGATGAAAAAGCGCAATCCGGAATGGCCGGACTATGTAGGCCCGGGGCCGGATAACCCCTTGGGCACTCATGCGCTGTATCTGGGCTGGACCTATTACCGTATCCACGGCACCCACGACACGCGCAAGATTGGCCGCCGTTCGTCCAACGGCTGCATCGGTCTTTATAACGAGCATATCGCCCAACTTTACGGCATGACCTCGGTGGGAACCCAAGTGTTGCTTATTTGACGACATTTCCAGCGGACGCGCTGGGCCTCGGTTAACTTGGGTTTGCAATTGCATCTGATTGCTGCTTTATCCAAACTACGAGGTTAAGTCTTGGATGCTTGTCGTCACCAAAAAGGTATGACGCCAAGCGAACATCTGGAGGATATTATGAAGAAACTCGTTCTCGCCGCTGCTCTGACCGCTGCTGCTTCGACCGCATTTGCCGGCAACTATGCCGAGCCCGTGATGGAAGCTCCCGTGATCGTGGAAGAAGCATCCAGCTCGTCCGCTGGTAACATCTTGGTTCCCCTGCTGCTTCTGGCAGTTGTGGCAGCAGTTGTTGCAGCCGACTAATCCAGTCGACTGGCAATAGAAAATGGAAAAGGCGGTGGGTTTCCACCGCCTTTTTGTTTTGCGTGAAGTATTGATTTTAATGCGTGCGCGATGAAAAGAATGATGCTTTTCGGTGCCTAAGGGCTGATCTGAATTGCCAGAATGAACGCTGTCCGATTGGATCGCGTGATCGGCGTGCAATTCCCGTCCTGCGGTTTGGCGCGGATGGATGCGGCGGATTGGGCGCATGACCAATCCGCCAATCCGGGCATGTCTGGCTGATGCTGTTCAGGCCGACTTAGATCCAGCCGCGCAGTTCGTTTTCGATGATGGCGACCAGTGTCTCAATATGGGCGGGCTGGTCGTTCAGGCAGGGGATGTAGGTGAACTGCTCGCCGTCGGCATGTTCGAAACTTTCCGCGATTTCCTCGTTGATCTCTTCCAGCGTTTCGATGCAATCGGCGCTGAAGGCGGGGGCGATAACGGCGATCTTTTTCTTTCCCTCGCGGGCTAGGTCGGCGACGTGATCCACGGTATAGGGCTTCAGCCATTCCTCGCGCCCGAACACGGACTGGAAAGTGGTGGTGATTTGCGTGTCATCCCACCCCAAGCGCTCTTTCAGCAGGCGCGTGTTTTTCTGACACTGGCAATGATAGGGGTCGCCCTCCATCAGATATCGCTTGGGCATCCCGTGGTAAGAACAGACCAGCATATCGGGCTTTTCCTCTAGCCCAGCATAGGCCTCCTCGACCGATTTCGCCAAGGCCTCGATATACAGCGGATGGTCGAAATAGGGCGGGATGGTCCGCACGGCGGGTTGCCACTTTTCCTTCATCAGGGCGCGGAAGAATTCATCATTCGCCGTGGCCGAAGTCGCGCCAGCTTGCTGCGGATACAGCGGCACGAACAGGATTTTTTGGCAGCCAGCCTCGACCATCTTACGCACCTTGGATGCAGTCGAAGGGTTGCCGTAGCGCATGCAGAAATCAACCATGACCTGATCGCCGTAACGGGCCTTCATCGCCGTTGTCATAGCGGCGGTCTGGTCCTTGGTGATCGTCATCAGCGGGCTTTCGCCCTGTTCGTGATTCCAGATGGATTTGTAATTCGCGCCGCTGGTGAAGGGGCGCTTGGTCAGGATGATCAACTGCAAAAGCGGCTGCCATTTCCAAGAGGCGATGTCGATCACCCGCTTGTCGGACAGGAATTCATTCAGGTAGCGGCGCATCGACCAGTAATCGTAATTGTCGGGTGTGCCGAGGTTCGCCAGCAGCACGCCAATCTTTTGCGCGGGCACCTTGGGGTGATCCGCAGGGGCGTGTTCGGGGCGGGTGGCCTGGATCGTTTCGGTCATCCTAGGCTTCCTTTTATATTGTCTGTCCTGAATGGGTTTCCCCGGACATAGAGGTTTGAAGCCCCGCGTCAATCATCCAGCTTGGTTTCGCGCGCATTCAGCGCATCTGCCAGCCGTGCCGTGGCCGACCCGGGGCGCAATGGCTGGGGTTGGCTGTCATCTGGCGCCCAGCCGGATAGAAAAATCATTTCGAACGTGGCAGGGATGCGGTTGTCGTCGCCTGCGTGCGTTTGAGTATAGATTTCGGCGGCGCGCAGGATCACCGCGCGGCGGGTCGGGCGGCGCAGGCGATCTGCAAGCGCGTTGTTTTCCCCCATCTGGCGCAGCTCGCGCATCAGGTGCAGGGGGCTGGTATAGGTTACGGTAAAGGGCAGGGCGTCGGCCACTGGCAAAGCCAGCCCCGCACGTTGCAGCAGCCCGCCCATCTCGCGAATTTCGGCCATGGGCGCGACTCGCGGCGACAACCCGCCGGTCACCTCGGCCTCGGCGGTCGCCATGGCGACCCGCAACTCGCTCAGGGTTTGCCCGCCGAATGCCACCGACAGAAACAACCCGTCGGGCCGCAATGCTCGGCGGGCCTGAATCAACTGACCGACCGGATCGTTGGCCCAATGCAGCGACATCGCGTGAATCACCAGATCGTGGGCCTGGCTTTCCAGTGCCAATACCTCGTCATCCGCGACATGGGTGGCACCGGGCAGGAAATCACCCCAGAAACCGGGGAAACCGCTGATGAGCACGGGGGAATTAAACGTCCTGTTAACCATGCTCAGGCGATGCTGAAGTTCCTCGGCGGCGGCGTCATGCAGGAACAATGCGGGATCGCGCAGGGCGCGGTCACGGTTGCGCTGCAATGCTGTCCGGTCGGTGAGGGTTGGTGCGTTTGCCATTTTACTCATGGTCCAAGGATAGGAGGTTCCCATGCCATTACAAACCGCGCTGCGGATGGTCTACCCCCCGCGCTGCCTGTCCTGCGGCGATACCGTGGACAGCGAGTTTGGATTGTGCGGCGAATGCTGGCGCGAAACGCCATTCACCGGGGGGCTGGTTTGCGATTGCTGCGGCTTGCCTTTGCCGGGGGCAGAAACGGATGAAACCGTGCTGTGCGACGACTGCCTGACCCTGCCGCGCCCATGGGGCAGGGGCCGCGCGGCAATGGTGTACCGCGACAACGGGCGCAAGCTGGTGCTGGCGTTGAAGCATGGGGACCGTCACGATATCGTGCGCCCCGCCGCGGCATGGATGGCGCGTGCCGCGCGGCCCATTTTGCAGGAAAAGATGTTGATCGCGCCGATCCCGCTGCATTGGTTGCGGATGTTGAAGCGGCGGTTCAACCAGTCCGCCCTTCTGGCCGGCGCGCTGGCCGACGAGGTTGCAATGCCATGGTGCCCCGACCTGCTGCAACGTCCGCGCCGCACTGTCCCGCTTGAGGGCAGGACCCGCGAGGAACGGTTTGAAACCATGGCGGATGCGATCACCGTGCATCCGAAGCGCAGGCGACGGCTGATCGGGCGGCAGGTGCTTTTGGTCGATGACGTGATGACCTCTGGCGCGACTTTGGCCGCCGCGACAGAAGCGTGTTTGAGTGCCGGCGCGACAGGAGTTTCGGTTGTGACACTGGCGCGCGTTGCAAAGGACGCCTAAATCACTTGGAATAGCGCCAAGCAACCCAAGGAAACGCAATGCAAACTGTCGAACTTTATACCACACCGATCTGTGGCTTTTGCCACGCCGCCAAACGCCTGCTGACCAAGAAGGGTGTCAGCTTTGCCGAGGTGGACGTGATGGCCCAACCCGAACGCCGGTCCGAAATGATGGACCGCGCTCATGGCCACAACACCGTGCCGCAGATTTTCATCGGTGACACCCATGTCGGCGGTTGTGACGAGCTTTACGCGCTGGAACGTGCCGGAAAGCTGGACGCGATGCTGGCGGGTTAACCCATGCGCGCCGCCTTTTTGCAGATGTCCTCGGGTGATGATCCGGTCGCCAATCTTGCGATGACGCAAGCCATGGTGGCCCAAGCCGCGGCGGGCGGGGCCGATCTGATCCTGACGCCCGAGGTGACGAATTGCCTGTCCGGTTCGCGTGCGCGCCAGGAAGCGGTTCTGCACCATCAGGCGGATGACCCGACCCTTGCCGCCCTGCGGCAGCAAGCCAAGGACACGGGCAAATGGCTGCTGATCGGCTCGCTTGCGCTGAAAACCCATGACGCGGACGGGCGCTTTGCCAACCGCTCTTTTCTGATCGGGCCGGATGGGGCTATTGCCGCGCAATATGACAAGATCCATATGTTCGACGTGGATGTTTCGGCGACCGAAACCTACCGCGAATCGGCTGGCTATCGTCCCGGCACGCGGGCAGTTCTGGGCCGGATGCCGCAGGTCACGCTGGGTATGACCATTTGCTATGACATCCGCTTTCCGCATCTGCACCGGGCCTTGGCCAAGGCGGGTGCGGATATTCTGACCGTTCCAGCCGCCTTTTCGCCCGTCACCGGCAAGGCCCATTGGGAGGTTCTGCTGCGCGCCCGCGCGATCGAGACCGGCTGTTTCGTTCTGGCCCCGGCGCAATGCGGCAGTCATCCCACCAGCACGGACAAGACCCGCCAGACCTATGGTCACAGCATGGCCATCAACCCTTGGGGAGAGGTTCTGGTTGATGCGGGCACCGAACCTTGCGTCACATTCATTGATCTTGACCTGTCCGAAGTGGCACAAGCGCGGGGACGCATCGCGGCGCTGCGCCACGACAGGGAGTTTGACGGACCGGCATGAATGAAAGTAGCAATTCCCTTGCGGTCGCCCTGTTCAGCGAGATTTTGACCGCGGACCAGCTGGTGCGCAACCGACTGACCCGCGTGCTGCCCAAGGGGATGGAGATCAGCCATTTTTCGGTTCTGAACCATCTGGCCCGCGCAAATGACGAACGCAGCCCTGCGCAACTGGCCAAAAGTTTCCATGTTACGCGCGGCGCCATGACCAACACGCTGAGCAAGCTGGAATGGGCCGGTTACATTCACATCCGCCCCGATTGGGACGATGCGCGGCGCAAGATGATTGCGATCAGCCCCGCGGGCCGCCGCGCCCGTGACGCGGCGATCGACGCCATGTCCCCGATGATAAACGAGTTGGTGGCAGAACTGGGCGACGACAAGGTGCGCGCCGCCCTGCCGATCCTGCGTGAACTGCGGATCAAGCTGGAAGCCGACGATTAGGCCGGGCGAATGCTGGCCGTGACGTAGTTCACGCTTAGATCCCTGTCGGAAATCGACCATTGCCAGCTGATCGGGTTAAAGACGAACCCCTTGCGGTCCACCGGGTCCAGCCCCGCGTTGCGGATCAGGTCATACAGTTCGTCCGGCGTAATGAATTTCGACCATTCATGGGTGCCCTTCGGCAGCCAGCGCATCACGTATTCCGCGCCCAGAATGGCCACGGCAAAGGATTTCGGATTGCGATTGATGGTCGAACAGATGTGCAGCCCGCCGGGTTTCAGCAGATCATGCACGGCCGTCAGATAGGCCAGCGGGTCGTACACATGTTCGACCACTTCCATGTTCAGCACCACGTCGAATTTCTCGCCCGCTGCGGCCATTTCCTCGGCGGTGATGTTGCGATAGTCGATATCCAGCCCCGATTGTTCGGCATGGACCTGTGCCACCGGGATATTGCCAGCCGCCGCATCCGCGCCCACAACGGTGGCCCCAAGCCGTGCCATGGGTTCCGACAACAGCCCGCCCCCACAGCCGATATCCAGCAGGCGCAGTCCTTCGAAAGGCTTGTCGCCAGACAGGTCGCGCCCGAATTCCCCCGCGATCTGCCGCGTGATATAGTCCAACCTGCATGGGTTCATCATGTGCAGCGGCTTGAACTTGCCCTTCGGATCCCACCATTCCGCGGCCATTGCCTCGAATTTGGCGACTTCGGACGGATCGACAGTGGTTTGCGCCGCTTGCATTCTGATCTCCATATGATCTTTTGTGCCTGTCATCCTATATAGGGCAATCATGGACAAGTTCTTGGGCCAAAAAAGCGCAGTCTCTTATCTTCACCCGCCGCTCGAACCCTACGACCAGCGGATGCTGGACGTCGGCGACGGGCATTCGGTCTATATGGAACAGTCGGGCAACCCGTCGGGCGTTCCGGTCGTGGTGTTTCATGGCGGGCCGGGTGGCGGGTGCAGCCCGGCAATGCGGCGCTATTTCGACCCGAAACACTATCGAATCGTATTGTTCGACCAGCGGGGCTGTGGCCGGTCGCGCCCCCACGCCAGTGTCGATGACAACACCACCTGGCACCTGGTCCGCGATATCGAGTTGATCCGCCGCGAATTGAACATCGACCAGTGGATCGTGTTCGGCGGAAGCTGGGGTGCGACGCTGGCCCTGATCTATGGCCAGACCCACCCCGAGGCAGTGCTGCGTCTTGTATTGCGCGGCGTTTTCCTTGCTACCCAAGCAGAACTGGACTGGTTCTATGGTGGCGGTGCGGGCCGGTTCTGGCCCGAAACATGGGAACGTTTTTCCGACCTGATTCCGGTGGAAGAGCGCGAGGACATGATCACTGCCTATAACAAGCGGTTGTTTTCCGGCGATGTGCATCAAGAGGTGCGGCACGGCAAGGCGTGGTCCGCGTGGGAAAACGCGTTGGCCACGGTGCAGTCAACCGGCGTGGGCGGGGAAAGCCCCGGCGACTATGCGCGCGCCTTTGCCCGGCTGGAGAATCACTATTTCATCAACAAGGTGTTCCTTGAGGAAGATGGCCAGATCCTGCGCGACATGCACAAGATCGCCCACATCCCCGGTCATATCGTGCAAGGGCGGTATGACATGATTTGCCCGCCCGAATCCGCCTACCGCCTGTCGGAGAGCTGGGGCAAGGCCGAACTGCACATGGTGCGCAACGCCGGTCACGCCCTGTCAGAGCCGGGAATTTCAGCCGAACTGGTGCGGATCATGGACCTTGTGGCACGCGGTTAAGGGAAGCCCTTGCGAAATGGGGCGCGGGGGCTTATTTCCATTCGCCAAGCGGTGCGCCTGCGCGATGCGGGTGCCTCACCGGGAAATATCGACGGGCCGTGCGCCCGTTTTTTCGTTTTTGGGAATACCATGACCAACGATCTGATCGCCAAAGCCGCCATCGACCGCCGCCTCGCCGAGATCATCGGCCCCGTCATCGAAGACATGGGGTTCGAACTGGTCCGCGTGCGCCTGATGAGCGGAAAGACAACTACCCTGCAAGTCATGGCCGAGCGGCCCGAAGGCGGGATCGAAGTCGATGAATGCGGCGAGATTTCCACCGCCATCAGCGCTGTGCTGGATGTCGAGGATCCGATCCTGGACCAGTATGCGCTTGAGGTTTCCTCGCCTGGGATCGACCGGCCGCTGACGCGGCTCAAGGATTTCGAGACTTTCGAAGGGTACGAAGCCAAGATCGAAACCGAAGAGTTGATCGACGGGCGTCGGCGTTTCAAGGGCATGTTGGCCGGGGTCGAGGATGGCGAGGTTCTGATCAACATCGAGGCCGGCGGCGAAGAGCAGACGATCGGCCTGAAGTTCGATTGGCTGACCGATGCCAAGCTGGTTCTGACCGACGATTTGATCCGCGAAATGCTGAATGCGCGCAAGGCGGCAGGCACGCTGAACGAAGACGCGTTCGACCAGATCGACACGGATGAAGGCGACGAAGCGTAAGGCCATGGGCGGGGGGCATATGCGGCCTGCCCAGAACGTCCTTGCAGACTCGGCCCCTTGGGCGTATATAGCCAACAATAGCGGCGCGTCGGGGTCCAAACCTGATGCACCACCGAGAAAGATGCACGGGCCGCGCGGCCCGTTTTTTTGTTTCTGGGCATGCGGTTCGGGGCCATACGGCCCGCCCGGCAGATCCGCCGGAAAAAGTTTGACGCAATGCAGGCCGCAGCGCCTGAAGAGGAGTGAATACATGGCAATCACCTCTGCCAACCAGCTGGAGCTTCTGCAGACCGCCGAGGCCGTGGCCCGCGAAAAGATGATCGACCCCGGTCTGGTCGTCGAAGCGATGGAAGAATCCCTCGCCCGTGCGGCCAAGTCGCGCTACGGGTCCGAAATGGATATCCGCGTGTCGATCGACCGCAAGACGGGTCGCGCCACCTTTACCCGCGTCCGCACCGTGGTCGAAGATGAAGAGCTGGAAAACTACCAGGCCGAGATGACTGTCGAGCAGGCCAAGCAATACATGGCCGATCCGCAGGTTGGCGACACTTTCATCGAGGAAGTGCCCCCCGTGGAAATGGGCCGGATCGCCGCCCAATCCGCCAAGCAAGTGATCTTGCAAAAGGTCCGCGAAGCAGAGCGTGACCGCCAGTACGAAGAATTCAAGGACCGTGCGGGCACCATCATCAACGGTGTCGTCAAGCGCGAAGAATACGGCAATGTCATCGTGGACGTGGGCCGTGGCGAAGGTATCCTGCGCCGCAACGAAAAGATCGGCCGCGAAGCCTATCGCCCGAACGATCGCGTGCGCTGCTTCATCAAGGATGTGCGCCGCGAAGCGCGCGGCCCGCAGATTTTTCTGTCGCGCACCGCGCCGGAATTCATGGCCGAACTGTTCAAGATGGAAGTGCCGGAAATCTATGACGGCATCATCGAGATCAAGGCCGTGGCTCGTGACCCCGGCTCGCGCGCGAAAATCGCCGTGGTGTCCCATGACGGCTCGATCGACCCCGTGGGTGCTTGTGTCGGTATGCGCGGTAGCCGCGTTCAGGCCGTCGTGAACGAACTTCAGGGCGAAAAGATCGACATCATCCCCTGGACCGAGGACATGCCGACCTTCCTTGTGAATGCATTGCAGCCCGCTGAGGTCAGCAAAGTGGTTCTGGACGAGGACGCGGAGCGCATCGAGGTTGTCGTGCCCGACGAGCAACTGTCGCTGGCCATCGGTCGTCGCGGTCAGAACGTGCGACTGGCCAGCCAGCTGACTGGTCTGGACATCGACATCATTACCGAATCCCAAGACAGCGAGCGTCGGCAGAAAGAGTTCGAAACGCGCACTCAGCTGTTCATGGACACGCTGGATCTGGACGAATTCTTTGCCCAGCTTCTGGTCTCGGAAGGGTTCACCAACCTTGAAGAAGTCGCCTATGTTGAGCTGGACGAACTGCTGGTGATCGACGGTGTTGACGATGGCACCGCGCAGGAATTGCAGGCCCGTGCCCGTGACTTCCTTGAAGCGCAAGCCAAGGCTGCGCTGGAACATGCCCGCGAACTGGGTGCAGAGGACAGCCTTATTGAATTCGAGGGTCTGACACCCCAAATGGTTGAAGCACTGGCCGAGGACGACGTTAAAACGTTGGAAGATTTCGCCACCTGTGCCGACTGGGAACTGGCCGGCGGCTGGACCACGGTCAATGGCGAGCGCGTCAAGGATGACGGTATCCTTGAAAAGTTCGACATTTCACTGACCGAGGCGCAAGATATGGTCATGACCGCGCGCGTCATGTTGGGCTGGGTTGATCCGACCGAGCTTGAGGCCGAGGCTGAAGAAGCCGAGACCGGCGAAGAGGAGGCGGAGGCCTGATCGCGGGCCTTCGGTGACTGGGCGTATGGGACGCGGCGGAGCAAATAAGGCCCGGGAAGACGGGCCAGAGCGGAAGTGCATCGCCACAGGCGAGGTTCAGCCCAAACATGGGTTGATCCGCTTTGTTGTCGGTCCTGACGCACAGATCGTGCCGGATGTTGCCGAAAAGCTGCCCGGTCGTGGTATCTATGTGTCTGCGGATCGCACGGCAATTGAACTGGCCGTGAAGAAAAAGCTGTTCTCGCGCGGGGCCAAGCAACAGGTGACGGTCGCGCCGGATTTGGCCGATCAGGTCGAATCCATGCTGGCGCGGCGTGTCATTGACCTGATCAGCCTTGCCCGCAAAAGCGGACATGCCGTTGCGGGATACGAAAAGGTCAAGGATTGGCTGGTCAAAGATTACGCCGAGGTCCTGATACAAGCCAGTGACGGATCTAGTCGCGGCAAGTCGAAACTTAGCACGCCGCAGCAAGGTAGCTTTATCGGCTGGCTGACTTCGGACGAGCTGGGACAGGCCTTTGGCAAGGAAGTTGTGATTCACGTTGCGCTAGCCGCTGGCGGTTTGGCACCACGTGTTGTAGAGGATGCCGCAAGACTTAAGGGTCTGCGGGTCTCAGACAGCGGCAGGTCCGCTGGAAAGGATGAATGAGCCATATGAGCGATAACGACGGTAAGAAGACTTTGGGCGTTCGTGGTGCAGGGGCCCGTCCGGGCAACGTGAAGCAGAGCTTCAGCCATGGCCGCACCAAAAACGTCGTGGTGGAAACCAAGCGCAAACGCGTTGTTGTGCCGAAACCCGGCGCGGCTGGCGGTGCTGGCAAAGCCTCGGCGGGCACCGCCGGATCGGGCGGTCCGTCCAAGCGTCCGGCTGGTATTTCCGATGCAGAGATGGAGCGCCGTTTGAAGGCGCTTCAGGCCGCAAAGGCCCGCGAAAGCCAAGAAGTCGCGCAGCGCGCAGCCGAAGAAAAGGCCCGCGACGAAGAGCGTCAACGCCGCCGCGAGGAAGCCGAAGCCAAGGAGCGCGAGGACCGCGAGCGCGAAGAGGCGTTGAAAGCCCGCGCCGAGGAAGAAGACCGCAAGAAGCGCGAAGCCGAGGAGGCTGCCAAGCGTGCTGCCGCCGCTGCCGCTGCGCCCGCCGCGCCGACCAGCGAAGCACCTGCGGCGCGTGGATCCAAGCCCGACGCTGGCCCGCAGCGCAAGCGTGACCGCGATGGCGACGACCGCAACCGTGGTGGCCGCAACGACCGTGGTGGCGATGGCCGCCGTTCCGGCAAACTGACGCTGAGCCAAGCCCTGCAGGGCGAGGGTGGCCGTCAGAAATCCATGGCAGCCATGAAGCGCAAGCAAGAGCGTATGCGCCAGAAAGCCATGGGCGGCAGCCAAGAACGTGAAAAGGTTGTGCGCGAGGTGCAGCTGCCCGAAGCGATCGTCGTTTCGGAACTGGCCAACCGTATGGCCGAACGCGTCGCGGATGTTGTCAAATCGCTGATGAACATGGGCATGATGGTCACGCAGAACCAGACCATCGATGCCGATACCGCCGAACTGATCATCGAGGAATTCGGCCACAAGGTTGTCCGCGTTTCTGATAGCGACGTCGAAGACGTGATCAAAGAGGTCGAGGACAAGGAAGAAGACCTTAAGCCGCGCCCCCCGGTCATCACGATCATGGGCCACGTCGACCACGGCAAAACCTCGCTTCTGGATGCAATCCGGAACGCAAAGGTTGTCGCGGGCGAGGCTGGCGGCATCACGCAGCACATCGGTGCCTATCAGGTGACCACCGAAAGTGGCGCGATCCTGACTTTCCTTGATACGCCCGGCCACGCGGCCTTTACCTCGATGCGGTCGCGCGGTGCGCATGTGACGGACATCGTTGTGCTGGTCGTTGCCGCGGATGATTCGGTCATGCCGCAGACGATCGAGGCCATCAACCACGCCAGGGCGGCGAAGGTTCCGATGATCGTGGCGATCAACAAATGCGACAAGCCCGCCGCAGACCCGAACAAGGTCCGCGCCGAGTTGCTGCAACACGAAGTCGTTGTCGAAGCAATGTCGGGCGACGTGCAGGATGTCGAAGTTTCTGCCGTGACTGGCAAGGGCCTGGACGAACTGCTTGAAGCGATTGCGCTGCAATCTGAAATTCTGGAACTGAAAGCCAACCCCGACCGCGCCGCCGAAGGTGCGGTGATCGAGGCGCAGCTTGACGTGGGTCGCGGCCCCGTCGCCACGGTTCTGATCCAGAAGGGCACACTGCACCAGGGCGACATTTTCGTTGTCGGGGAACAGTGGGGCAAGGTCCGTGCACTGATCGACGACAAGGGTGAGCGCGTGAAAGAAGCCGGTCCCTCGGTTCCGGTCGAGGTTCTGGGTCTGAACGGCACGCCCGAAGCGGGCGACGTTCTGAACGTGACAGAAACCGAAGCGCAGGCGCGCGAGATCGCGGAATACCGCGAGAAAGCCGCCAAGGAGAAGCGCGCCGCTGCCGGTGCCGCCACCACGCTGGAACAGCTGATGGCCAAAGCCAAGGAAGACGAGAGCGTCTCTGAACTGCCCATCATCGTGAAAGCGGATGTGCAGGGTTCGGCCGAGGCTATCGTTCAGGCGATGGAAAAGATCGGCAACGAAGAGGTGCGCGTGCGCGTGTTGCACTACGGTGTTGGTGCGATCACGGAAACCGATGTCGGCCTGGCCGAAGCGTCGGGTGCCCCGATCATGGGCTTCAACGTGCGTGCCAATGCTTCGGCGCGGAACACCGCGAACCAGAAGGGTGTCGAGATACGTTATTACAGCGTGATCTATGACCTTGTGGATGATGTGAAGGCTGCGGCCTCTGGCCTGCTGTCCAACGAAATCCGCGAGAAGTTCATCGGCTATGCCAATATCAAAGAGGTCTTCAAGGTCTCGAACATCGGTAAGGTCGCGGGCTGTCTGGTTACGGAGGGCGTCGCCCGCCGTTCCGCAGGCGTGCGCCTGCTGCGCGACGATGTGGTGATCCACGAAGGCACGCTGAAAACGCTCAAGCGTTTTAAGGACGAAGTGCCCGAGGTTCAGTCCGGTCAGGAATGCGGCATGGCATTCGAGAATTACGAAGACATTCGTCCCAACGATGTCATCGAGATTTTCGAGCGCGAAGAAGTGGAGCGGTCGCTGGATTGATCCGGCGTTCGCTCTTCAGGTGAGACAAGAAAAAGGGGCGGCCAAGTTGGCTGCCCCTTTTTTATTCGGATGATGTCGGGATCGACAGGTTCCGGCGATGCCTCAGGCGGCTTTCACGCTTGTGATGGGTTTGCCGGCAAATTCACGCTCTCCGACACGGACAAGCACACGCCCGTCTGGAAGATCACGCACGAAAGTGCCTTGAACCGAAACGCAGGAACCAAGAGTGATAGTACGAACCATGTCTGAACCTCCCCAGGTAGTATAGACACGAAAAATTTAACCGAATTTTGGTTATACTGCGAGTCCTTGAACACCCGAGAACACCCGAAGAACTGCTTGACGATTTAGGCGTAGTAGATTCAGGTCGATGCATGATCCGCCCGAG